>ERZ773233.31-NODE-31-length-125006-cov-10.161367_pt1 | contig 125006 bp, 107 predicted proteins | sample MGYA00580991_ERZ773233 | MGnify/ENA primary metagenome ERZ773233 (study PRJEB29015, sample SAMEA2738178) | human oral metagenome | biome: human oral; feature: human-associated habitat; material: saliva | place: China | collected 2161 ...
GGGTATGATGGCATTGGGCTTGAACAATGGTACGGAACTTTATGTTTCTGCAGAAGGGGAAGACGAAGAAGCAGCCATTACGGCCATCAGCGACTATCTTTTGGGAGAAGCAATATAGAGAACAGGCTCTTGTGAAAGAAGGGGCTTTCGGGTAATGTATTCCGAAAGTCCTTTATTTTTGTATGTACAGCTTTTCTTTGTATATTAGGAAAGAGAATCCTGTGTTTTAAGCTAAGAAGGAGAACAGAGAGAAAAATGGCATTTACACACTTACATGTTCACTCAGAGTACAGTTTGCTAGACGGAATGTCCAAGATTAACAAAGCACCTGAATACGTGAAGAGTTTAGGAATGGACTCCTTGGCTATAACCGATCATGGTGTTATGTTCGGTATTATTGACTTTTATAAATCCTGCAAAAAATCAGGTATTAAGCCAATTATCGGCTGTGAAGTTTATGTTGCTCCGAGAACTCGCTTTGATAAGGACCCTGATCGTGACAGGAATATGAATCATCTCATACTGTTGGCGGAGAACATGATTGGATATAAAAATCTAACTAAACTCGTGTCAGCTGCATTTACAGAGGGATTTTATTTTAAGCCTAGAGTAGATAAGGAGTTGCTGCGCGAGCATAGCGAGGGAATAATTTGTCTTTCCGCTTGTCTAGCTGGTGTAATTCCAAGAAAGATATTAAATGGTGATTACTCTGGTGCGAAGGCAGAGGCACTTGAGTTACGCGATATATTTGGAAAAGATAATTTCTATTTGGAGATACAAAATCACTTTCTAGATGATGATAAGCCAGCTACTCAGGGACTCGTTAAGCTTTCAGATGAGATCGGCGCGCCTCTGGTTGCTACTAATGATGCACATTATATAAAGAGGAGCGATGCTAAGGCGCACGATGTGCTTCTTGCAATCCAGACAGGATCAACGGTTGACGATGAAAATCGAATGAGATTTGCGAACGATGAATTTTATCTTAAGAGCGAGTCCGAGATGATGAAACTTTTTCCAGATTACCCGGAAGCTATAGAAAATTCACACAAGATTGCGGAGCGCTGCAATGTAGAGTTTGAGTTCGGCGAATATCACCTGCCAGAATTCGTACCACCAGAGGGAATGACTAACAAAGATTATCTCAGGAATCTTTGTTACGATGGGCTTGAGAGAAGATATGGTAGCGAAGCTCTTCAGGATGAATCCATATATCGTACCAGGCTAGAAAGTGAGCTCGAGGTAATCGAGAAGATGGGGTATGTCGAGTACTTTCTAATCGTATGGGACTTTATTCATTATGCCAAGAGCAATGATATCCCTGTTGGACCTGGCAGAGGCTCAGCGGCGGGAAGCATAGTGGCATACAGCCTGGCAATCACCGAGATAGAACCTATTAAGTATAATCTAATCTTTGAGAGATTCTTAAATCCTGAGCGAGTAAGCATGCCCGACATAGACGTCGACTTCTGCATCGATAGAAGACAGGAGGTCATTGACTATGTTGTTCAAAAGTATGGGAAAGACAAGGTATCGCAGATTATCACTTTTGGAACGCTTAAGGCGAAGGCTGCCGTGCGTGATGTAGGTAGGGCGCTCAATGCGAGCTATGCGGAGGCTGATTCAATTGCGAAAGCGATTCCGGCAGAACTAGGTATGACTATAAGCAAGGCTCTCGATATCAATCGCGATCTCAGGGCGAGATACGAAACTGAGCCTCTTGTAAAAAATATCCTCGACATGTCGATGGCAGTTGAGGGTATGCCACGCCATTCCTCGACCCATGCCGCAGGAATTGTAATCAGCAAGATGCCTCTCGATGAATATGTTCCGCTATATATGTCGGATAAGGGTCTAGCTACTCAGTTTAACATGACTACGATTGAGGAGCTGGGGCTTCTGAAGATGGATTTCCTTGGACTTAGAAACCTTACCATGATTAATGAAGCTATTCAGCTAATCAAGGAGAATCATGGTGTAGAGATTGATTTCAGTAAGATGGATTACGATGATCCAGCTGTGTATGAGATGATTTCAAAGGGCAACACACAGGGAATATTCCAGCTTGAAAGTGCTGGTATGACCGAGTTTATGAAGAACCTAAACCCATCTTGCTTTGAAGATATAGTAGCCGGAATCTCACTATATAGACCGGGTCCGATGGACTCGATTCCAAAGTATATAGAAAATAAAAAGAATCCAGAGAAAGTCAAGTATGTTGATCCTCACTTGGAGCCAATTCTTAACGTGACTTATGGATGCATGGTTTATCAAGAACAAGTAATGCAGATTGTACGTGAACTTGGAGGATATTCATTTGGTAGATCTGACCTCGTGCGTCGTGCTATGTCCAAAAAGAAGATGAGTGTCATGCTGGAGGAGAAGAAATACTTTATCCATGGCAAGGACGATTCCGACGGAACACCGGCAATTGCTGGTTGTGTGGCAAACGGTATACCTGAGAGGGCAGCAGAGGCTATATTTGACGATATGGTTAGCTTTGCCGAATATGCTTTTAATAAATCCCATGCGGCAGCTTATGCTGTTATATCTTATGAGACCGCTTACCTCAAGGCGCACTATCCTGTAGAATTTATGGCGGCTCTTATGTCAAGTGTGATGGGAGAGCCTCGGCACATCGCGGCGTACATCAGGAACTGCAAAGAGCTTGGAATCGAAGTGCTGCCTCCTTCAGTCCTGCATAGCAGGAGAAAATTTATCGCCAAGGATGGCAAGATCAGATTTGGACTATTAGCTATTAAGAACGTTGGAAGCAGTATAGTTGATGCGATAGTTGAAGGAAGAAGAGGGCGTGATATAGATAATTTATACGATTTTATCAAGTCTATTGAACCATCAGAGCTGAATAAAAAGGCTATAGAGTGCCTTATCAAGGCTGGCGCGATGGATGAATTTACGCAAAATAGAGCCGCGCTTCTCGCTATAAGTGACGATGCCGTCGGAGCAGCCCAGAGTAGTGCTCGCAGAGTTTCTAAGGATCAGATTTCTCTGTTCCAGCTCGATTCCGATATCATGGAAGACGTCAAGACTGCACCAGAGCTTCCTAATATACAGAATTTCGATAAAGCACATCTTCTCGCCATGGAGAAGGAGATGATGGGCGTATACCTGTCTGGACATCCACTCGACAAGTATCGTGATTTGATAGATGAGAATATAACTGCGAATACCGCAGAAATATTTGATTCCAATCTTAGCGGTGATGTTGAGAATGAGTCTGAGTTCATAGAGGAGAGATCATCTGGAAGTAATCGCTTTAATGACGGGGACACAGTTATAATGGCGGGTATGGTTGGGGATTTACGCCGCATGATAACAAAGTCTAATCAGGAGATGGCTAGACTTACTATCGAAGATTATTACGGTGTAATAACTGCGATTGTATTCCCTAGAGATTATGCGAAGGCAAAATACGTGTTAGAAAACGATGCTATCGTCGCTATCAAAGGCACGCTTAGCTTCAAAGAGGATTCAGACCCAGAGATCTTAGTAAATAAAGTGACTGAAATTGAGCGCATCAGTGAGTTCAAGGAGCAAGGCGGAGCAGGCTATGAAAGAGCAAGCATGAGGGATTATTCACGAAGCAATGTGAACGCACAGAAACCACGTGAGAAGAAATACCTCAAGCTCAGAGTGAGCCAAGAACTGTCTGATATGCTCGGAAACGATGAGATTCAGCACAGAATTCTCGGGGCAGCTTCAGCGCATAGGGGAGATACGGAAATGCTCATTTATTTGCCAGGGCAGAAACCACTTAAGTCTGCAAATGGTGTTAGCATTGATGAGAATCTTATGATTGAACTTGAACAGCTTCTCGGAAAAGAGAACGTAAAGCACTAAAAAAAGATTTGTGAGGAATAGTTTTGAGTAAAAAAGCAATAGTAATATACAATTCAAAACGTGGCTCGACTAAGCAGTATGCAGAGTGGATTGCCGGAGATCTAGAGTGCATCGCAGTCCCTCTTCAGAACTTCGACTACGGATCACTTAGTCAGTTTGACGTCGTGATATTTGGTAGCTGGCTTCGTGGAAGTGGAATAGTTGGATTTGACAAGTTCAGAAAGCAGATTGCAGATTATGCTGACAAGCTTATAATTTTTGTAACGGGAATTTCCGAGTACAATCCACAGAACTATCAGCAGATATGTGAGATCAACTTCAAAGACGGAATAAACATGCAGAACACGCTCCTATATTTTTGCCCAGGCAGATATGTGCCGAGCGAAGTTAAGGGGCTCGACAAGTTTCTGATGGCGATATCGAAGAAGGTGCTTCTATCTGGAACTACAGATAGAGAATCAGCAGCAGCGGCAAATACGATGGTAAATGCCATCGTAAATGGCGTAGATAATGTGGATAGACGATATACCGAGCAGGTGCTAAGGGCAGCACGAAAAAGATTATAAGTTGGCGCTGAGAATGTAGATGGAACTTCAAGTCATGGGAAGAATCTGAATAAGGTTCCTAAAAAGGTCAGGGAAAAAGTTAGAAATTCGAAAGATTATAAAAAAGGTAAGAGCGACTTAAAGAAAATGCAAAAAGCAAAGGCTGAAATAAAAAGAGGGGGCCTTAATCTTATAAATGCAAAAGATTTAATAATAGCAGCGGGGATATTTGTTGCTATTATAGGAGTAGCTTTTTTTGCTCCCGAGGCACTCCCTGGAGCATTAGCATTGATTTAGCTAATGTTAATACTAATGCGGAGGTGGTCATGGATATAAAATTAATAGTTGATAGCAACATACCATTCAGTCTTCATGATAGTAGAATCATCAAAATAAGCGTAGAAGCAGAGCGTCTTACTCTGACGCTTGACAAAGTGTATGAGTATAAGGGTGACAAGGAGAAAAGCTACCCAGCTACTATGCTGTTTGAGGACATTGATTATGAAGAGTGCGATGTCATAGTTTTTGATTCTGAACTTGGATATGGATCATTCACTGGAACAAGATACAGAATGAGAGAGTTTGTAGATAAGTTCCCGAATGGGATTTTTGAGATTATAACAGAGACATACAGTGGGTATGATACGGTTTTTCAAGGATACATATATAAGAACGGCTATGTATATGGCTCTGGAATAATAAGCATATGGACAATGGGAGATGTCATATTGAGTACGAATTATGCAAGCAATAAGAAAGACGACAGAATTTAAAAAAACTCGTATTAATAGCACAAAAAATAAGTGAAGCTTAGCTTGCATCGTAGATAGGATGAGTCTTAAGACTCATCCTATTTTATTTTCTAATTATTAATAATTTTATCTTGATGCTTGCAACTTGCAGAGATTATCGCCCGATATATATATTCGTTAAGCTCCGCTAAATCATCGCTTGAGAGGGAACGCACCCTGTCAAGCAACGCGGACTCCCTTGTGGAATCAACTATTTCGAGTTTATTTTCAATCTTGTATGCTGCTACTGACTCGGCAATCCTAAGCCTCTTTTCTATTAACTGGAGGAGCTGACCATCTAGCTCATCGATTGATGCTCTAAGAGATGAAATATCCGCTAGTTCTTTATTATGAGAGGTTAGGGGGTCCATAGTTTCTAATTCGAGTAACTCAGCTGAATTTCTTGCCTCGCTATCACCTGTCAAAACAATATCTGCAATTACCAGCGCAGCCGCAGCTTCCACACAAGGAACAGCTCTAGGAACTATGCACGGATCATGTCTACCATGAATCTCTATTTCAGTTTCTTCAGTGCTGTCGTAGACTATAGTATGCTGTGGCCTGGCAATCGAAGGGGTTGGCTTGACTGCGACGTGAAAATCTATGTCCATGCCATCGCTGATACCACCAAGTATACCGCCGCAGTTGTTTGTGCGTGTACGAACGATGCCATGTTCATCATAGTAGAATTGGTCGTTATTCTCGCTTCCATACATATTTGCTGATTTAAAGCCTGCGCCAAATTCTACTCCCTTGACCGCAGGTATTGCATACAAAGCCTCTGCAATTCGTCCTTCAAGACCTTCAAATAAAGGACCGCCATATCCTGCAGGTAATCCGCTAATCGTGCATGAAATCGTTCCACCGACGGAATCTCGGAGCACCTGTGCTTTTTTTATCTCAGAAAGTGGCTCGTCGTTATTTCCATGGATATCATGTATAGATGCTTTTATATAGATGCCCTTATCCTCTAGGAGTTGCTTGCAAATGCCACCAGCTATACATAATGGAGCCGTCATGCGTCCTGAAAAAGCTCCGCCGCCTCTTGAATCTGCTTTTCCTCCGTATTTGACATGTGCCGTGTAATCAGCATGCCCTGGTCTAGGTGTGTTTGCCAACTTGGAATAATCAGAGGATTGGACATCTTTGTTGTAGATTATAGCTTTAATCTCTGCTCCGTCAGTCATCAAGCTTTGTGAACTAGCAGACATAGCGCTTTCAACTTCACATACTTGAATTCCGACAAATCCGCTCACGAACTCTGGCTGATCAGGCTCTTTGCGGCTAGTCGACAGGGCGCTATTTCCGGGAGCTCTCCTGGCCATGAAATCATAGAGCTTTGGAATATCAACGACTGTGCCAGTAGGAAGTCCGCTTAATGTCATTCCAACTGATGGGCCGTGAGACGTGCCAAATATTGATAATGTAAGGGTTTTACCTTTATAAATAGACATTTGTCCTCCTATAGCATGAGGTGATTAATACACGAGAAGGTGATATTACACGAGTTCGAGATTGTCATCGAACCCTAGTAGTTTAATAACTTCAAAGAAGTTTGGGTATGATTTTGCAACTGCCGAAGCCTCGTGGATTCTAATAATACCATCTGATATGAGTGAAGAGACTGCAATCATCATTATGATTCTATGGTCGCCACATCCATCTCCTTCGTAAGAACCGCGGAGTGTATCTACTCCTTCAATGATGAGTCCGTCTTCTGTTTCAGAGATGTCAGCACCCAGAGATCTGAGAACTTTACAAGTAGCGGTCAATCTATCGCTTTCCTTGTATCTGAGTCTTTCAGCATTTCTGATAACAGTCTTGCCGCTCGCAACGCATGCTATTAGTGCCAAGATTGGGACGAGGTCAGGAAATCCTGAAGCGTCGATGCTATTGATGGCACTTAACTCCTTGCAAGGGAATATATCTACACAGCCAGCATTAACGTCTAATATATCCGAATAGCGATTTACTGTTACACCAAATTCCTCAAGCAAATCGAGTATCTTGATATCACCCTGCTTCGATGGAAGCGGGAGGTTATTTATTCTAAGCGGAGCTTTTCCGAACACCCCTAGAGCTAGCAAAAAAGCCGCATTTGACCAATCACCCTCGGGACTAATATCTGTGAAGGTATAGGTTTGATTGCCAGGTATGTTAAATACCCATTCTTTATTTGTATGTGAATAATCCACTTTTATACCGTATTTCCCAAGCACATCGAGCGTTATAAGTACATATGAATAGGACTCAAGGTTGTTGTGTACGCGGATAACACTGTCACCGTTCAGCAGTGGTAGGGCAAATAGCAGTCCGCTTATGTACTGCGATGATTCAGGGTTTGTAAAATTAAACTCGCCAGGTGTTATGTGGCTAGAGCTAGCAGATATTGAAATGCTTCCTGAGTCACTTAGCGTTATGCTTGCACCATGCTCTTCTAACTGACTGATTAGCTGCTGCATAGGGCGTTCTCTTAGTCTGCCTGCAAGTCTGAATTCAGCATCTAGACCGAGTACTGCGACTACTGGGAGCAGAAATCTGAGTGTAGAGCCACTTTCTTTACATTCAAGTATGAGTTTGTCATCTGCTGAAACTATTCTAGACTCAAGGACCCTCAATGCTGAGTAATTAGCATGATTTGAAATAATCTTTACCGCTTCATATGTCGCAATTATATCCTCAGAAGCCTCTTGAGCATCTAACTCTAATTCATGACCAGACAGCATCGCCGCAATTATCTCTCTGTGAAGATACGATTTCGAAGGTGGGGCAGAGACTTCTTGTAGCGGTGCAAAAAGTGGTGCGCCACCATGAACTATCTCCGAGGTGCCGGGGAACATTTCGCTGTATGTAGCCAGAATTTTTCCTAGCTTAGTTAAGGAGATTAGCTTGATTTCAGCCTGCCCAACATCTCTATTTATAATAAATTTAATACTGTCACCAGACCTCTTCTTATCACTTGCCATCGCATTGGCAACGTCGCTAGGTGAGAATCCAATCGACAGATCATACCCAAACTTCTCGAGTAAAGCATGTATGCGGTCCCTGCAGTCGATACTGCACCAACCTAAGTCATATGAGAGACTTGCTGTAAATGCAATTCCTTTTGCAACAGCATGACCGTGACCAATCTCATAGCTGCTCAGCTTCTCGAGCGCATGTGCAAGCGTATGACCGTAGTTCAGCATATGCCTAATTCCAGAATCATTTTCATCTTTTTCGACGTAGTAGGTTTTAACTGCAACACAGTCGTCAATTATCTCTTGTATATCGAAGTTCCCCGACTCAAGTTTCTTGAACAAATCATCACTTCTAGAGATACAGGCAGTTTTGATAATTTCTGCGTAACCATCCATCAAGACGTAGTCATCTTCGGAAGCGAGTAGCGCCGTGTCTTGAAGTACGAATTTTGCCTTGTGAAAAGCGCCGACTAAGTTCTTGCCAAAACAAGTATTAATTGCCGATTTTCCTCCTACCGATGAGTCTACGGCAGCAAGAAGGGTTGTTGGAACTTGGTAGAAATTGATTCCCCGCATATACGTTGCAGCCACAAAGCCAGCTATATCTCCAACCATGCCGCCTCCGAGTGCAACTATTCCGTCTGTTCTCGTGAGTGAAATACGAGATGCATATTCGATAATTTTGATATAAGTTTCAAAAGACTTTGATTCCTCCCCAGAGGGGATAGTGTAGCTATCACAAGCTAGTCCACATGATTCGATACTCGAAATAGCCTCGTTCAAGTAGAGAGGGGCAACGTTAGTGTCCGTAATTATGAGTACGGTTCCGCGTGCTTGATATTTACATATAAGTTCTCCAAGTCTGGATAATTTCATCTCTCACTCCAAAATTTATAAAAAAATTACAATATGATATATTATTTTATGGTGAACTAAATCACATAAACCTAATAAACTAAAAGGTAATATATTGTCTTACAGTAATTGTAACAGTTACAGACGGAAGGGGCAAATATCACAATAATTAAAGTGTATGTTTATTTTTAATTATACCCGCTGAGTCTATCATGTATAATTGCATGTGATATAATACAATTATAAATACGATGTTAATCGCATATGGCTAATCGAATTAGAAAGGAGTTAATTTATGGTTAACGAAAAATATCATGGACTCGGGACTGCCCCATCCGTAATCAGAGAGCTTTTTGCGTACGGCCTGCAGCAGGCAAAGGTAGTTGGTAAGGAGAATGTGTTTGATTACTCACTTGGTAACCCAAGCATCCCAGCACCTGCTAAGGTTAACGAGACAATTAAGAAGCTCATTGATACTACTGATTCCATTCAGCTTCACGGATATTCAATGGCTCCTGGATTTGAGAACGTGCGTCAGGCAATTGCTGACAACCTCAATGCTAGATTTAACTGCAATGCAAAGGCAAGTGAGCTATTCATGACTTGTGGATGCGCTCCTGCTCTAGTATCTGTTGCTCACGCACTGACAACTTCCCCAGAAGATGAATTCATCGCTATCGCACCATTCTTCCCTGAGTACAATGTATTCTTTACATGTGCAGGTGCTAAGCTAGCGGTAGTTCCAGCTGATACTGTTCACTTCCAGATTGATATTGATGCACTCGAGAAGACAATAAATGAACACTCGGTCGCAGTAGTAATCAACTCGCCTAACAACCCTTCAGGCGTTGTTTATACAGAGGAGACTCTAAAGAAAATCGCTGAGCTTCTTGAAAGAAAGAGCAAGGAGTATGGACACCCTATTTACATCGTTGCTGACGAGCCATACAGAGAGCTCGTATACGATGGAGTTAAGGTTACATTTATCCCTAACGTATACGACAACACCATCGTGTGCTATTCCTGGTCGAAGTCACTTTCTCTACCAGGAGAGAGAATCGGATATGTATACGTTCCTGAAAAGTGTGCAGATGCTAAGGCTGTATATGACACAGTTTCAGGTGCAGCTCGTGAAATCGGTTCAGTTTGCCCTCCAACACTCACTCAGAAGGTTATCGGAGAGTGTGTTGGCGAGATGCCAGACCTTGCAGCTTACGAAGAGAACAGAAACCTTCTCTACAACTCACTAACAGAGTATGGATATGAGTGTGCTAAGCCAGATGGCGCTTTCTACCTATTTGTAAAAGCTCCAAACGGTGATGCTGTCGCATATTCTGAGAAGGCTAAGCTAGATCACAACCTACTCGTAGTTCCTGGAGACGGATTTGCTTGCCCAGGATACTTCAGACTTTCGTACTGTGTAAGCAATGATATGATTAAGAGATCGCTGCCTGCTTTCAAGGCTATGATTGAGTCTTACAAGTAAGTCAAGCGAGCTTCGGTTACAAATCAATATTTAGATTTTACGGTGATGGGTGGGACTTTTGTCTCGCCTACACCTTTTTGTAGAGGAAATATTCTCATGGAAGCTAAGACTATAGTAACTTTTATTAAAGCGGCGGAGCTTGGTAGCTTCTCGCGCACAGCAAATGTACTAGGTTATTCACAGGCTGCTGTAACGGTGCAGATTAAACAGCTTGAGGATGAACTTGGCACGAAACTGTTTGATAGAATGGGAAAGGGAATTCAGCTCACATCAAGTGGAGAGCGGTTTCTTCCTTATGCGCAGCAAATTCTTAAAGCCAATGAGCAGGCTCGCAAGTTTATGCAGCAGGACGACGAGATACGTGGAACCATAAGAATAGGTACAACCTCATCTATGGCGAATGCTTATTTTCCTACGCTCCTACGTGAGTTTAGCGAGACATATCCTCATATTAAGCTTATGCTCAAGACATCGGATTACTTTGATAACCTATATGAAAAGCTTAAGCAAAACGAGATAGACTTTGCGCTATTTATCGATAGAAAGATGGTCTATAAAGACTGCAACACTGTAGTCGATCATCCAGAAGATATGATTTTTATCGCTTCGCCAGATAATGAGCTTGCAGGACAAAAGGATATTCCAATCAGAGAGGTTGTAAAGAGTGGATTTATCACCTCTGATCAAGAGGTAAGCTATCCTAGATTCCTCGACGATTACTGCAAGGACAACGGTATAGATTATGACCCAATTATGGAGGTCAGTTCAATCATCGCGATAAGTGAAATCGTTGCAAGTAGCAACTCAGTATCGTTCATCCCTAAATCATCAATAGTTAGAGCGCTAGAGCAGGGAAGAGTGGTTGCCCTCGATGTTGAGAAAGATTTCAAATGTAGAATGTACTCTCAGATCGTATATAGGAGAGAGAAGTGGATTGAGCCGCACCTCGGACTATTCATGGAATTCGTGAGAAATAGAATTAAACGAATCTATGATGAAGATATCGATGAGTAGAGATTTAATATATTGGAGTTAGATAGTAATAGAGATGAAGATGAGTAAAACCGGTATTATAGATTTTATTTTAATCACGATTGGTACGATAATTTGCGGCATAGCGACGTATTTCTTTATGGTGCCGAGCAACCTCGCGATTGCCAGCGTCTCTGGTGTCGCTATCCTAATTGGTAAATTTGTGCCTTTATCAAAAGCTATGCTAATACTCATATTGAACTTAGTACTCCTCGTCATATCATGGTTCTTCGTAGGACGTGAGTTTACTATCAAGTCCATATATCCTTCGGTCGGACTACCTGTGGTTATGATGATTCTCGGGTACTTTACTCCGAATTATCATGGGGTGATGAATGATCAATTCTTAGACATGATTTGCTACTTGTTCCTCTGCGACCTTGGAATAGCACTCATGGTCGTGCGAAACGCATCATCTGGGGGGTTAGATGTTCTCTACAAGATGGCTAACAAGTATCTGAACATAGATTTTGGTGTTGCGACATCGGTAATCGGTTTGTTTATATCAGCGCCTGCAATATTCATCTATGACCCGAAGACTGGAGTTCTCAGTATCCTTGGTACTTACGTAACTGGAATCATTATAGATCACTATGTGTTCGGCATGACCACTAAACTGAAGGTATGCATACTGTCCAAGAAGAATGACGAGATTTGCAAATACATCATCGATGAGCTACACAGCGGAGTTACAAGGTATGAGGCATTAGGTGGTTTTACAGGAGACAAGTTTGACGAGATAAATGTAATCGTAAATAGAAACGAGTACGCAAAGCTGATGAAACACCTGCGTGAAGTAGATCCAGATGCGTTTGCGACTGTTACCAATATTCACGATGTTATGTATAGACCAAAGCGAATTGCTAAGCAGCACAATTCAAAATAGAAATAGTGTCAATATGGATGTTACCTATATGAGATGGTGGCATCCATTTTTGTTTAATCGGCTGACTCATTAAGTCTAACGAGAATAAAAAAAGAACGAAGGGAGACACTCCTTCGTTCTGGCGTATTTTTAACTTATACGCTGCACGTTTATGTGCTGTGGGGACGGGTGAGATTTACTTACTCTCCTTGAGATCGTTAAGTCTCTTTGCGAGTCTCGAAACTGTTCTCGAAACGGTATTCTTGTGGAAAGTACCCTTAGCAGCAGCCTGCATAAACTTCTTTTCAGCGTGCTTAAATGCCTTCTCTGCCTCTGCAACGTCACCAGCCTTAACAGCAGCTAGGAAAGCCTTCTCAGCTTCACTAACGTGATTCTTAACTCTGATGTTACGAGCAGTCTTCTTCTCGATAGTTCTGATTCTCTTCTTTGCGGATTTAATGTTTGCCATTTAATTTACCCCACTTTTCTTTTAAATAGTTATAATTCGCCTAGATATTATATCTCAATAGCTTTGAAATTTCAAGATATGTGTGCGGTTTATTAATGAGTACACGAACCATTACTCGAGAGTAGCCAGCTCTTCACGCAGATACTTTGCAATAAGCTTATGCCCCTCAGCATTAGGATGCATACCGTCAGTACATATATAGTCGCCATAGTCATTGAGCTCAAGGAACGGCTTTCGGATGTCGAAGATCTGGATACCATACTCATCAGCTAATTCGAGAATCATCTCGTTGTATGAGCTATGCCAATTCTCTATGAAAATAGTGCTTCCGCCCATGTACTTCATGATATTATCCTTATTAAGATCTCGCGATACCCACTCGAAGAATCTGTTCCTCTCAAGTGGCGGTAATGTGAGCAGGATAGGGCGACTACCTGCATACATAGTCTTTTCTATTATGTTCTCGTAGCTTTCTTTGAATTCGGATAGCGGAGTCTTGGCGAGATGCTCCGCATTAGGCGTAACTGAGATCTGCTCCCAGTTGAAGTTGCAATCGTTTCCGCCAAATTCAATCAAAGTGTATTTATGTGACTTAATACTTGAGTAGCGTTCTTCAAATATCCTTAGCCCTTTCGTAATAGTCGCTCCAAATGAAGCGAAGTTCTTTATCTTAGTGCCGAACTCCTTCTGTAGCAAAGAGATAAAGTTGTCGTTAAGCACTGCATATCTCTCTTTTAAATCATCAAAAACTATTCCCTTAGAGATGGAATCTCCCAATACGCATATATCTGTCACTTTGGTCACCTCCATGTGATTACAATACCAATAGCTATATCATTGTCTAGATATACTTGAGTAATATGATAAGCATTACGCCTTAATGTAGTATTTAATATTATATTAAACAATTATAAAAATTGCAATATATCAATATGAAGATTTTCTGAATGAAAGCTGTTATTTGTGTATGTGATTAAGTATAATAGAATGTATAAATTTGAGAGAGGTGTACACATGTCAGAACGAATTAACGAACTCGTCTCAAGACTTGAGAATTCCAGGCCGGAGAGCTGGGATAAGATTCCGGATATCGACCTATATATGGACCAAGTCATCGGATACATGAAGAGGCAGCACATAGGGCTTGAGTGTGAAGGTGAGGAAACTCTCACGCCAGCCATGATTAACAACTACATGAAGAGTTCGCTCCTACCGAGAGCGCATGGCAAGAAGTACGACCGTGAGCATATAGGGTATCTGACAGCCATTTGCTTGTTCAAGCAGGTCATGAGTGTCAAGGAAGCTGGTCTTTTGCTCGGTTCGGAAATGGAGCACATGGATGTAGAGCATTTCTATGATGAGTACTGCAGGACTATAGATGATGAATACTTGCGAGTAGCGGATAAAATTAAAGGCTGCAAAGACAAAGAAACTGCTACGAAGCTAGCACTTGAACTGGCTGTGACAGGGTATGCGAATATGCTCGCTTGTAAGGAGCTCATAGCCTCTATTGCAGAGACGGATGAAATTAAATAAGAATTAATATAAATTGAGATAAGGACGAATATGGATTACTTAAAGAAAATTAGAAATTTCAGCATCATCGCTCACATCGACCACGGTAAGTCGACTCTGGCTGACAGGCTGATTGAAAAAACTGGACTCGTCGCGTCAAGGGATATGAAAGAGCAGTTCCTCGACAATATGGATATCGAGAGAGAACGAGGCATTACCATAAAGCTGCAGACGACGAGGCTCTCATACAAGGCGAAGGATGGAGAGGAGTACGTACTAAACCTGATCGACACTCCTGGACACGTAGACTTCAACTATGAGGTATCGCGTTCTTTGGCTGCCTGCGATGGTGCCGTACTGGTAGTGGATGCCACTCAGGGCGTAGAGGCGCAGACGCTCGGCAACGTATATCTGGCTCTAGATGAAGACCTCGAGATACTTCCAGTTCTCAACAAGATGGATTTGGACAGTGCAAGGCCTGAGGAGGCAAAGGCTGAAATAGAGGAGATTATTGGAATTGATGCTGAAGAGGCACCACAGATTTCTGCCAAAACAGGTCTCGGCATAGACGAGATGCTCGAGAAGCTCGTTGAGGTTATTCCGCCGCCAGAGGGGAATCCTGATGAGCGACTCAAGGGGCTAATCTTCGACTCATACTATGATAGCTATAAGGGCGTAGTTATATATACGAGAATTTTTGACGGCAGAGTCAAGAAGGGTGATTTCATCCGCATGATGAACACCGGTAAGGACTACGAAGTGACTGAGGTAGGATACTGTATTCCTAGCATGGTTCCATCCAAGGAGTTAAAGGCAGGAGAGGTAGGATATATCTGCGCCAGTATCAAGCAGGTTGCCGATGCTAGAGTCGGAGATACGATTACGCTTACTAAAGCACCTACAGAACATCCGCTCAAAGGATACAAGAAGGCGCAGTCCATGGTTTACTGCGGAGTGTATCCAGCAGAGGGAGAGAAATATGAGAACGTAAAGGACGCACTTGAGAAGCTGCAGGTAAATGATGCGGCGTTCAATTTTGAGTCTGAAAATTCAGCTGCACTCGGATTCGGTTATCGCTGCGGATTCCTCGGGCTACTCCACATGGACGTAATAATCGAGAGACTCGAGAGAGAATTTGACCTTAATGTAATTACGACTTTGCCAAGCGTTATTTACAAGGTAGTGATGAAGGATGGTTCAGAAATTATGGTCCAAAATCCTTCGAATCTACCAGATCCGACTGATATTCAGCATATTGAGGAGCCAATCGTTTCGGCTGAAATCATGACACCTAAGGATTACGTCGGAACTATCATGACACTGTGCCAGAGTAGGCGTGGAAATATGGTGCACATGGAGTATCTGACTGAGACGAGAGTGCAGCTGCATTATGAGATTCCGCTCAACGAGGTAATCTATGATTTCTTTGATGCGCTCAAGTCCAAGACGAAGGGATATGCATCACTCGACTATGAATTTAAGGAGTATAGAGCTGCTAAGCTCGTTAAACTCGATATACTGCTCAACAAGGAACTAATAGACGCATTTAGCACTATAGTTCCTGAAGAGGCTGCATATGCAAAGGGCCGCACAATCTGTTCGAAGCTCAAGAAGCTCATCCCTATGCATCAGTTTGAGGTTCCAATTCAGGCTGCAATCGGACAGAAGGTAATTGCGCGTGAGACCGTAAGAGCTTACCGTAAGGACGTAATTGCGAAGTGCTACGGCGGAGACATCTCGCGTAAGAAGAAGCTGCTCGAGAAGCAGAAGGAAGGTAAGAAGCGCATGAGGCAGTTCGGAAGAGTTGAGGTGCCTCAGGAGGCATTCACAGAGGTTCTGAAGTTCGATGACGACAAATAAGAATCCTGGTATATACGTTCATATTCCGTTCTGTGTGAGGAAGTGCAACTACTGTGCGTTTCTATCTGGAGCTTCGGATGAAGCCCTGAGAGAACGCTACGTGAAGGCGCTGTGCGAAGAGATTCGCATCAGAGCAAGGCTTATGAGTGACCATGCACATGGAGTCTTCGATACCATCTTCTTTGGCGGTGGAACTCCATCGCTGCTAAGTAGCGACCAGATTGCAAGGATAATTAGTGAGCTAAAGGCGAATTTCAACATAGATGATGAAGCGGAGATCACCCTTGAATCTAATCCTGCTACACTGTCCATGGAAAGCCTGAGAGGTTACAGGCAGTCTGGCGTTAACCGCCTATCGATGGGCGTTCAGAGTATGAACGATGAGATACTAAAGAGGCTTGGCAGGATTCATACAGCTGGTGATGTAATCACAGATGTGCAAAATGCGAGAGCAGCGGGATTTGATAATATAAATCTCGACCTCATGTTCGCTGTGCCAGATAGCTCGCTAGACACTACTATCTCCGACATAGAGGCGGTAATGAGTCTAGGACCAGAGCACATATCTTTTTACAGTTTGCAGCTTGAGGAAGGAACGACTTTCTTTAAGGAATTTGAAAGAGGAGAGCTCAAGGAAGTTCCTGATGAAATCGATAGGGAGACTTACCACGCAGGTGCTAAAATCCTTAGAGATAAGGGATATGAGCACTATGAGATTTCTAACTTCGCTAAGCGTGGCTATGAATCTAGACATAATCTCAAGTACTGGGAGATGGCTCCTTATATGGGGCTTGGTCTCGGTGCATCTTCGTTCATCGATAACAGCAGGGTTATGAATGTCTGCTCGCTCGATGAATATTTTAACCTCACTGGTAAAGGTCTTGCGCTTTCCGCTGAAGTACACGAGAACTCGGAGCATGACAACGTGGCGGAGGCTGTTTTTACAGGGCTTAGGAAGGTAGAAGGAATTAGATACGAGGATGTGCTGGGTAGTTACGAGAAATTCTGGAAATATTACAGTGATGTCTTTGAAGAAGCTCGCGAATATGAGAGAGAAGGAAAAATCGCAATTGATGAAGATGGCATGAGACTTACGGACGAAGGTATAGATATAAGCAACAGTATTATGGCGCTATTTGTATAGCATAGATAGGAGGCTGTGATGGGCGAATACATCATGACACTCGACGAAGGTACGACGAGTGCGAGGTGCATAATATACGATAGAGCAGGCAAGGCGATAAGTGTTGGACAGAGGGAATTTAAACAGATTTTTCCTCATGACGGATGGGTTGAGCATGATGCGATGGAGATATATTCCACGCAGATGGCGGTTGCTCAGGAGGCGCTGCTCAAGGCGAGTCTTACCTATAGGGATATCGACTCTATCGGCATAACCAATCAGCGTGAGACCACTATTGTCTGGGACAAAGAGACCGGAAGGCCGATTTACAATGCGATTGTGTGGCAATGCAGAAGGACTGCAGACACCGCTGAATGGCTTAGAGATCAGGGATATTCCGACATGATCAGAGAGAAGACTGGTCTTATCATAGATGCGTATTTCAGTGCTACTAAGCTAAAGTGGATTCTCGACCACGTAGATGGGGCGAGGGAAAAAGCAGAGCGTGGTGAGCTGCTGTTCGGAACGGTTGAGACCTGGCTAATCTGGAAGATGACTGGTGGCGCTAAGCATCTCACTGACTATTCGAATGCAGCAAGAACCATGATGTTCAATATCAATACGCTTGACTGGGATGATGAGATCCTATCTATCCTAGATATACCACGTGTGATGCTTCCGAAGCCAGTGCCATGTGCTGGTGACTTTGGAGAGACTATTTTCGAATTATTTGGCGGTAAGCTACCTATCACTGGAGCGGCAGGAGATCAGCAGGCTGCACTCTTTGGTGAGGCTTGCTTTAACGAAGGCGAGATTAAGAGCACGTATGGAACGGGAAATTTCCTACTTCTGAACACTGGTAATAAGCCCGTATATAGCAGCAGTGGCCTCCTCACGACTATCGCTTGGGGGCTAAATGGTGAGGTTAAGTATGCACTCGAAGGCTCCGTATTCGTGTGTGGTGCTGCTATTCAGTGGCTACGCGATAACCTGCAGATGATTAAGAAATCGAGTATCTCGGAAAACTTCGCGAGCAAGGTTCCAGATAGTGATGGAGTAGTCGTTGTGCCTGCATTTACAGGACTTGGAGCACCTTACTGGGAACCAGATGCGAGGGGAGCGATTCTCGGTATAAAGAGGTCTACAAAGAAGGAGCACATAGTTAGGGCGACACTTGAGTCAATTGCTTTTCAGAGTGATGATCTGATCAAGGCTATGGAGAAGGATCTAGGCAGAAAGATCACTGATCTCAAAGTAGATGGAGGTGCTTCGCTTAACAATTTCCTAATGCAGAACCAAGCGGATATCTCAGATATCCATATAGTCCGCCATAAGTCAATTGAGTCGACATCACTTGGCGCTGCATATCTAGCAGGACTTGCTTCAGGATATTATAAGTCGATTGATGATATCATAGAGATTAAAGATATTGACAAGGAATTCTATCCAGCGATTGAAGATGAGGAGAGGCAGCGTGCTAAGGCTAAGTGGCATAGGGCTGTTGAGGCTGTGCTTGCGCTGGCAGAGGATGAGGAATTCTAGGTTAAATAAACGATAAAAAGGTATAGGACAGAGTAACGCTAAATCAATTGGAATTTATTAATTATAATTCAATTAATAAAAGGAGTTAAACTGTATGGAAAATCAAAATTCATTAATTGGCACTGCAATGTTATCTACTATATGGGAAAAAGAAAAAAAAGACACCTTAGAATTAGTTATTCCGTTTATAAAGTATTCTATAGGACAATTAATATCTATTGATGAAAGAGTAGAACTTGGTTCCGTTGTCGACTATCTTTCGACTAATTTTGGGTTTTATGATATGCCTTATTCGGTTTTACAAAAAGCGTTTAAACGACTTACTAAAAAGAAAGTGCTGAAAAAAGAAAATGGACAATATTATTTACGCATAGATTTATCTAAAGAGTGTAGAAATGTTAGTGCTCAATTAAATAATATGAGAAAAAACTCTGCAGATGTGATTGACAACTTAAATGTCTATTTAAATAAAAAGCATGATAGTATATTTAAAAAGCAGATAAGTAAAGAAGAAGTAAGTGCATACTTTGTGAAATTTCTTGAGTCAAATGGTTATTTTATATATTCAAAGATAGAAAAATTACAAGAAGTCTCACCTGTTGATAATAAAGTGTTTTATTACATAGCACAATTTATTCTTGAAGAGTATGAAGGTAAAACATTAATATTTTCGTATATAGAGAATATCGTTAAGGGGTTTCTTCTCTCTCATATTATTTATGGATATGTAGATACTGATTATAATGAAAAGTTTAAAGATGTTTATTTTTACCTAGATACAACGCTACTATTATGTATATTTGGCTTAAAAAGTGATGAACAAAACAAAGGTGCAACACAGTTGTTAGATCTTATTAGGAAGAGCAATATCCGTGCTAGATGCTTTGAACATACATATGCTGAAATAATAAGCATTATTGAGGCTTATAAACATAATATTTCAAGAGGAGCAAGTAAAAGTATACATACTATAGAGTTCTTTGATAATTTGCAGTACTCTAGATCTGATGTTGAAAGATACCTTCTAAAATTAGAAGATATTTTTAAAAAAAATAATATTGAGATAACTCAAGTTCCATATTTAAGTAGTGATGATTCTTGTATAGTAAGAACAGAAGATTATAGCAAGTCAATAGGAGAAAAGGAATTAAAAAAATTCTTATCAATTAAATTAAATTATAAAAAAGATGAAGCCTTAGATAATGATGTTAAATCTATTTCTGCGATCAGTACAATGCGCAATTCCAAATCGTTTACTAAAATAGAGGAGTGTAAGGCAATTTTTGTAACTACTAATACTCCTTTAGTGTATTGCGTTAAAGAATACACTGGTGATAATGACAATTGTGCCCCTTTACTAATTAGTGATATGGATTTGACAACACTTTTATGGCTTAAAAACTATAAAAGATTCTCTGATTATCCAAAGCTAAAATTAATTGAAAATGCAAGGATATCAATGGAACCTACAGAGAATATCAAAAATGAATTTAAGAAAAAAATTGAACAATTACAAGCTGAAGGGGTTGTTAATGAAGAACAAGCAGTAGCTTATAATCAATTAATCTTTAGAAAAAAGGAAAAAATAATGGAGTTAATTAATGCGGATCCTGATAATATCTCCAATATTGATGAGTGTGATTTAGAAAAAATTACTAGAGATTATTATAATACCGCTCTAAATGCTGAAAATACAGAGTTAAAAAAACAATCAAAACAAGATAACGAATTAATAAATAGTATGCGAAGAGCAACAAATGAGAGAATAGAGCAAAACGGAAAGATAATTTATATAGTTTTACATGTAATTTTAATAATATTGATTTCCCTAATGCTTGTAATTCCTATGTATCGCTTAAAACCACAATCTGACAGATGTGGTTTTGGTGATATTATTAGTTTTGTTCTAGGTATACTTGGACTCCTCGATTTAATTGCTCCTAGATTTAGAAAATGCAATTGTTTAATTAGAAAGATAGTGAACAAGTACGAAATGCACGCTAAAAAACAAGAGCATATGAGGATTAACAAGAATTAGAATATTATTGATAATAGGTAAGTAATAAATTTATGGTGAATAGATATGCTTGCATTAACCGAAAAGGAAAAGACTTTATTAATTAATAATATACAATATGTTTACTTATCGAATTAAATAGGTAATGGCGATAAATTATAAAACGTAGCATTCAATTTCGATTGCTACGTTTTTTAACATATAACTAATGATTCCGTTCATACACGAACACGCCCCTAGGTTCAAATTCGCGGGTGATACGCATATTCTTCTTATCAATCTTGAACTGTATTGTAGAGCCAGCTGGCAGTAAATCATTAGCACCTTCAACTACAGATTTTGAGTATGAATCCATTGATTCAAGCGCTGCGGTACATTGCCATATGCCGATTATATCTTTATTTGCAAGTCCTACTTTTTTTCTCAGACTTACCGCACCCAGCAATTGACAGTGATAATACCACAGCAAGTGCAATCAAAAGTCTTTTTTTCATATTACTTTGTTTCCCTAATATTTATCCCTTTTTGTATGGCACATTTATCCGCATTATGTCGTTGATACCGATTGAATCCTCATCAGCATTGAGCTTGGAAGCTAGCCACTCCGTGAAGCCTGCTCCGATGAAGGTCGGGATATGACTCCTGTACATCCTGCCCGAATAGGCTTCGTGAGGAATATTTATGAAGTGCGGTAAATTACCATTTTCATCTCTCGTCAGAATTCGTCTATAGATAGGGTCTGCGATTACGCATTTTGCATCCTTTAGCACCTTCTCTATGTCAGCTTCGTCTCGCACCATAACATCGCCCTCTCTAAGCATATGAGCATCTACCTGAGTAGGGCATAGTATGTGAACTTCAGTAATTTCAAGGTCGTGCTCCAGCACATAGCGTATGCCTGCTGCATTAATCGCCTCACCGATAATCCAGGTGCCACCCTTGGCTCTATCTCTAAGTGTGAAGTTAGACTTTGCGTGTTCAAGTGGGGGGATGCAGGTTATCTCATCGGCTGAGCCGAGCAGACGTGATTTACCGTCAGATGCCGACTGCTTAATAAGCTGTTCGAGCTCACAGCAAGCAGTCTTTCCCATAGGTAGTCCCAGAACTGCAGGTGTTCCGTACTTATCATTGAGTATTCTCGCACCGTCAAGTGCCAGAGATGAGCAGACGACATTGACATCAGCTTTATAAGCCTCTGCCATTTCAGAAATAGTGCAGCCCATCGTCATGCAGCAATTGACCTCGATACCGCAATCTTTAAAATACTCCTTTAGAGCCTCAACGTTTCCGACTATCGAGAAATCAAGCGGAGTTACGCCGAGGAGATTTACGGATATGAAAGGTGAATCAGTTATAGCTTGACTACCATCAAGGGCAGGGCAGAATCTATCTAGAAATTCACGGTATACCATGTTACCGCCTAGCACATAAGTATCCATCGCATTAGTCGTAAATCCAAATGTCGGTATTCCCGTACGCTTCTCGATGATGCGGGCGATTCCCTTCATATCCGTGCTCATAAAGAGTGGAATAAGCGCAGCGGAGATAGCGATGAATTTAGGATTAGTTTCCTGTGCAGCCTCAATTACATCGCCTATGAGCTTCTCGTCGTTACCGAGAATTACGTCATTTTCAATGAGCCCAGATATGTAAATCATGCTCTCTATATCATACCAACGCGGCTCATCGTGCGTGTTGTATGTTGAATTGCAGCCGGATGCATCGTGCATTACAACGAGACCGCCCAGCTCATAGAGGACGGAGCAGATGCCGAATAGGTCAGCTGAATAGGTGGATAAAACTCTTGCTACTTGTTTCATGCCGAGCACCCCCAAGCCTTGACCTGAATTATGGACTTAGTGTCTTTTTCGTTGTTAAACGCATCGATCATTTCTGCGGCGAGCTTTTTAATGGCGTCATATCCATACCAGCCGTTGTTGGCGATTAGATTTACAAAGTGGTTAGAGCCAGTAAAATACGCAGCTTTCTGACCTATTGCGAGTAGCTTGCCGCCTGAAGCTTCGTCTCGTGGATAGAAGCGTGCACGAAAATCCTGAGTTGCAATCAGCGGAATGTCTGGATGATTTTGCTGCAGCCACTCGAGATCAGGTTTGCTATCTGGCGTTAGAGCATCTCCATAAATCTCAGTTACGTTGAAGCCGCGTGAGAGCAGGAGTTTTGCAAGGCTCAAAAAGCGCGGCGTGCTCATGAAGTCTATAGCAATCTGTGCATCTCCGATTACAGAAAGTGTATCTCTTAGGGCTTCATCAGCTTCTGCCCGAAGTGATGCAAAATCAGGAGTAGGAGCTCCGATAATCTGAGAAAGCGCACTCATATCACGGTCAATCTCATCGTAGTCGTAAGTGTACGGCATGTGCAGGCTCTTCTGACCGAGCCTCTCCTCAAGGCATTCAGTGGACCACTTCGCGATAGGAAGGGAGTAGATATTGAGAAAACTCTCGCCCATAGCCTTGTACTCATTGTAATCAACGATTGAAGCGAGATCATGAGTATGGAAACCGTTATCATGCAGCAGCTTCATATGATCGCCAGACCTGTCAATCGGAAAACTATCGCCGATGAAATTAACGACTTTATCATTAAGCGGTTGTTCCTCGATGCACAGATACATCGAGCGGCACATGTCCTCTTCAGGCGTGTGATCGTTTATCTTCATAGTCGGTGTCATCTGCGAAGAGATGAAGTCGATGTCTGGAAAGCGAGCCGAAAGCTCGTCATATATATATTCTATATCCGTGGCGAGGAAGTAGTGAATGCAGCCTGTAAAAGGGAGCACGCACGTAGGTTTCTGATCAAGTTTATTCAGTATATCAGTAACGCCCTCGATAAAAAGCTCTTCCATGTTGCCGCTCAGAATATCCTTCTCTTCAATGAGCACCATCGAAAATCTATCAAGTCCCTCATACTCGGCAGCAGAGAGAACTACGCCACGTAGACAGGCTGACGCTCCGATGTATATCATGTGCGAGCCAGGAATAATCATCGGTGTATGCGCGATAGTCCAGCCACCGCGCGAAGGACATGAGTATTCAAGTTTGCGCGGAAAAGGAGCCAGGGTATTGAGGTCCCCAAGCTTCACCTTCGCTTTATTAATATCGGGTTTGTGTAAATCAATCAGCATATTAGTCCCTATTTATAATCTCCATCGCTATCTTAGTATATATGTCAACCATCGGGTCATCGGGAAAAGCTTCGGCGACAGTGAAGGCATCGTCAGATGCTCTTTTCACCACCATGCTGTGCTCGATAGTTCCGACTATCGGGCACTCGAGGTCTTCACTGAGTGTCTGAAGCTTCTCGTCTTCACCGTTGACATTGCGCTTGTTGGCAATTATTCCAGATAGCCCATTGTGACCCCGGCGTTTAAAATTTTCCATCGCTAGACCGAGATTCATCGCTGCGTATATCGCCATCTGCTCCCCGGAAGAGATGACATATACGTTGTCCGCATAATTCTTGCGAAGCGGCATCGAGAAACCGCCACATACTACGTCTCCAAGCACATCGTAGAAGACGACATCGGGATGGAGCACTTCTTCGAAATTCTTTTGCTTGAGCAGATCTAGCGCCTTAGCAACGCCTCGTCCAGCGCAGCCAATGCCTGGAGTTGGACCACCAGCTTCCACGCAGATAACACCGTTATAGCCGATGGTATACATATCTTCAAGCTGAATGTCTTTGATCTTATCCCTGTAAGTATCGAGAACTGGAGTGAGATTCCTTCCTTGACGAAGACTAATCGTGGAATCAGCTTTCGGATCGCACCCAATCTGCATGACTGTATATCCTTTTCCAGCGAGTGCCGCAGACATATTAGAGACGGTAGTGGATTTTCCAATTCCGCCTTTTCCGTATATTGCAATTCTTTTCATTGAGAAATACTTCCTAAAAAACAAATTTCACCTCATCAATTCACACCTTTTTAATAGGTATAAAGAGATAAAATGTATTTAAAATATTTTATCAGTCACTCAAAAAAATGTAAACGATTGTGATTAAAATACCTTTTATTGCGTACAATCTGTTACGATAGTATAATTTTAATTAATTAAATGAAGACCAACCACAAGGTGTCCCGAGTGGTATGAATTTGTTTTCGGAGACTTCTACCTGTGTGGTTTGAAGTCTTTTTGTGTAGGGGGATAAATGATTAAGGTAGCAATATATGGTAAGGGTGGTATCGGGAAATCGACAGTAACTGCGAATCTCGCAGCAGCCTTTGCAGTTAAGGGATATAAGGTGGTTCAGATTGGATGTGATCCAAAGGCTGACTCGACAATCAACCTTCTCGGTGGCAATCCGCTAATTCCGGTTATGAACTTCATGAGAGATAACGACGATGAACCGACTATCGACGAGATGGTTAAAACTGGATTTGGAGGAGTTGAATGTATCGAGACTGGTGGCCCAACACCTGGCATCGGATGCGCAGGTAGAGGTATTATCTCGACTTTTAATCTAATAGATGATCTAGATGTTTTTGGCAGATTCAATCCCGATGTAGTCCTTTATGACGTGCTCGGTGACGTAGTCTGTGGAGGATTTGCTGCGCCTATCAGAGAGGGCTTTGCAGAGGATATACTCATCGTAACTTCGGGTGAAAAGATGGCTCTCTATGCGGCAAATAATATCAAGACAGCGGTAGATAATTTTGCGGACCGTGGCTATGCTAAGGTGAAGGGCGTGGTGCTCAATCACCGCAATGTCGAGAATGAGACGGAGAAGGTGCAGGCTTTTGCAGATGAAGCAGGAATTCCAATCGTAGGAGAGATTCCGCGCAGTCAGGAAATCATAGACTGGGAGGATCAGGGTAAGACCGTGATTGAGGGCAATCCTGAGTCGGATATCGCAAAGAGGTTCTTTGCACTGGCAGACTACCTGATTAAGGAGAATTCGTAATGGCGAGAGACACTTATTTCACGACAATAGGGGCGCTCGCTGAGGCTGGCAGTATTCCGACCGAGCTAGTGAGCAACGAGCATCTTGTGTATAGCTCACCAGCGACCTTGATGTACAATTCACCAGGTGCGCAGGGATTTGGCGTTAAGAGAGCAGGAGTAGTAATACCAGAATCGGTAATGCTTGTGGTTGCACCAGCTTGCTGTGGCCGTAATACCACGATTTTGGCGGACGAAGGCGGATATAGTGAGAGGATGTTTTTCCTTCAGATGAGTGAAAATGACCTCGTTACAGGTAGACATCTATCCGATATACCGCAGGCTATCGAGGAGATCTATGAAGTCTGTGAAGTGAAACCTAAGGTTGTGGTTATCTGCATCACATGCGTCGATGCGCTTCTCGGAACTGATCTAGAGCGTGTCTGTAGAAAGGCTGAGGAACGCACGGGAATTCATGTCGTTCCTACATATATGTATGCGCTTATGCGCGAGGGCAAGAACCCACCGATGGTAGCTGTAAGAGAAGCGATTTACTCGCTGCTTGAGAAGAGAAAACCGACAGGTGGGACCGTTAATTTGCTCGGTAATTTTACACATCTCGAGGACGATTCTGACCTGTATGACATCCTCGGTCAGATGGGAATCAAGACCATACACGAGGTAGGGAGAAAAGAAACCCTCGAAGAGTACATGGAGATGGGCGGAGCAGATTTCAATATCATACTTCATCCAGAGGCTAGAAAAGCAGCATTCACACTTGAGTTAAAGCTCGGAATCCCTTATGTGGAGCTGACTAGAGTATATGAAATAGATAGAATCCAGCGTCAATATGCGCTGTTCGCCTCGGCGCTCGGAGTAGAAATCGATGATTCGGAATACTTCCGTGAGGCTAGCGATGCATGCCTAAGACTTCAGCAACTGTGTGAAGGAAAGACATTTGCAATAGGACAGGTTGTAAACGGAAACTCAATAGAGATGGCGCTAGCGCTCGAGAAGCTGGGACTACGCGTTAAGTCGGTGTTTGCGAATATAAGCGAAGATGACTTCCCTTTTATCAGAGAACTCGCTAGCTATAACCGGGGCCTTAAGGTGTACTCGACTATGTCGCCGACAATGATGAACTATGATGGTTCGGAAAAGGTTGATATTTCAATCGGTATAGATGCACAGTTCTACTATCCAGAGTCGATAAATGTGCACTGGAATAACGAGATTCAGCCGTTTGGATACAAGGGACTAGTGCACTTTGTAGAGGCAATAGAGAGGAGGCTCGCTGATGAAAGGGCTTAGAAAATATCTATCGCCGTTTACGCCAGACCAGTCTGGAGCGGTCTCTGTGCTGTTTCACTACGGCGGTATGCTGATAATCATGGATGCTGGCGGATGCGTTGGAAATATCTGCGGATACGATGAGCCGCGTTGGGATAAGAAAAAGAGTGCGATATTTAGTGCAGCTCTTCGTGACCTAGATGCGATTCTCGGCCGTGATGAGCTTCTCATCCAGAAGACTAAGGAAGCACTCGGAGATATAGATGCTAAATTTGTCGGTCTAATCGGGACACCAGTACCAGCAGTTATCGCCACTGACTATAGAGCGTTAAAGCGCCTCATGGAGACTGATTACGAGGTGCCAGTTGTGCCTGTCGAGACTAATGGAATTGACATGTATGATGAAGGTGTTAGTAGGGCGTTTCTGCAGATACTTAAGAACTACTTGTATGAAGAAGATGGATCAGGAGCAAGGTTCATCGCAAATGGCAGTCTTGAGCAAAAAGCCATTAGCTTGGAAGAACTAGGAAAACTGGGCAAGTTAGGTAAGATTGATAAGAGCAACGCTTCCGAGAGAGTTGGAGTAATAGGCTTTACGCCGCTCGACACTCCAGGAAGTGGTGACTACGACGATATGGTGACTGCACTTGGCGAGCAGGGCGTGGATAACCCAGTTATCTATGGCATGAATGATACGCTAGAAGATGTGGCTGCTGCTGCACATGTGGATAGAAATATCGTCGTATCTCCTGGCGGTGTAAAGCCCGCGAGATGGCTATCAGATAAGTACGGCGTACCATATGAGATATGTTATCCTCTGCCGCAGGATCGTGCGGATGAGTTCTCTCGCAAGCTCATAGTGCACGAGCCTCGAAAGGTGCTGATAGTGCATCAGCAGGTTTTTGCAAATTCGCTTAGAGACGTGCTTATAGGGACTTCCGAGGATAAGCCACTAGAGCGCGTAGATGTTGCGAGCTGGTTCATGATGAGCAAAGAGGTTCGTCAGGAGCATGATACTAAGTTAAATGAAGAGGATGAGCTCATGAAGCTCGTAGATGCTGAGGGATACGATGTGGTGATCGGTGATCCCCTTATCAAGAGAGCGCTTCCAGGGTGGAAGGGTACTTTCCTCAGTCTTCCTCACTTCGCAATCTCGGCTTCTCTTTACTCTTCTGAATCAGATGAAGAGTACTGGGAGAAGGCAGGAGTTGTGGTTAGATAGAGATAAAATAGCGATAGATATTGGTGATTGTAATTGGTATGTAGAGTAATCAGAATTTATGGAATAGTGCAGGGCGTTGGCTTTAGACCCTTTGTGAGCAGACTTGCGGATAGATATGGCATATCTGGAAGTGTCTGTAACAAGGGCTCTTACGTTGAGATATTTGCCAAGGCATCAGAATCTGCATTAGATAAATTCGTGCTTGCGATTGAAGCTGAAGCACCTGCCAGATCTGCAATCGTCAAAGTTAAGGTAATGGATAGCCCTGTAGATATATCGATAGACTCTGGATTCAAGATTGCACTGAGCAAGCACGAAGAAGGGCAGATATTCGTGTCACCAGATATCGCTACCTGCCCTGACTGTGTAAAAGAGCTATTTGATGAAAATGATAGGAGATACCTCCATCCGTTTATAAACTGCACTCAGTGTGGTCCTCGTTTAACTATATTAGATTCGATGCCTTACGATAGGGTGAAAACCAGCATGGCTGGTTTTCCAATGTGCGAGGCCTGCAGTGACGAATATTCCGATATAAATTCGAGGCGCTATCATGCCCAGCCTGTATGCTGTAATGACTGCGGGCCGGAGCTCTACACCCTCGTGGGCAGGGCAGATGGTTCTGCTACGCAATATGCTGGAGCTGGATCGGGACGCCGCGACTCTGGATATAGCACGGCGATCTCAGATGAGATTCCTGATACTGGGCGCCACGAGGGTGCATATGGCGCGGCGGCGCTTCTAGAAACCAGGACTGTAATCAGGAATGGCGGCATCGCCGCCATCAAGGGGATAGGCGGTTTCCACCTCTGCTGCGACGCCGGAAGCGAAGCAGCGGTCCAGCGCCTCAGACAGCTGAAGGCGCGCCCGATGAAGCCGTTTGCTGTGATGATGCGGGACCTCGAAGTGGTCGGGCGCGAGTGCAGACTGGAGCCAGAGATGGAGCCGCTGCTTACCGGCCCGCAAAAGCCGATAATACTGATTCCTAGACGTCACGATTCAGCTGACTCGGCAGAGCCTGATTCCAATATAAAGGGAGAACTTAAGACCAACATCCAGGTAGGGCACAATTCCAGAATCGCAGCATCTGTAACACCTGACAATCCTAATTTGGGCGTGATGCTGCCATATACACCAGTTCATATGCTTCTCTTCGATTATCCAGACGATGAGCCAATATCTGATGTGCTGGTGATGACTAGCGGAAATCCATCTGGAGCTCCGATATGCATGAACGATGAGGAAGCGCTTAAGTATCTATCGCCTATGTGCGATATCATACTTTCCAACTCTAGGGACATACGGATAAGAGCTGATGATACGGTAATGGCATTTTACAGAAGCAAGCCTTATATGATCAGAAGGTCGAGAGGATATTCTCCGCTTCCAATAGTAGCGAAGAGAGAAAACTCCCATGCGGTGCTCGGAATAGGTGGAGAGTTAAAGAATGTATTTTGCCTAGGCGATAAGGGGCTTTTTTATCCATCGCCATACATAGGCGATATGGCGGATATGAGAAGTGTGAGAGCACTTGAAGCAGCGACAACTCGTATGGAAAGGCTTCTAGAGATTCATCCAGATATAATAGTGGGAGATATGCACCCAGGCTATAACACAAGCGAGATGGCTAGGGTGATTGCAGAGAGAGAAGGTGTTCCAGTTATGGAAGTGCAGCATCATCATGCACACATGGTATCGTGCATGGCAGAGAATGAATACGAGGGAACAGCTCTGGGAGTGACTTTTGACGGAACTGGATATGGACCTGATGGAACTATCTGGGGCGGTGAATTCCTGCTTGGAGATGAGAGCGGATACGAGCGTGTTGGCAGTATTGCACCGTTTATACATGCTGGCGGAGATATTGCCTCTAAGGAGGGCTGGCGGATTGCCTACTCCATGATTAGCACAGCGCTTGGACGCGAGGCGGCAAACCGTATAGGAGAGACACTCGGGCTTGGAGACGAAAAGGGTAGGCAGAGCATCGACTTCATGCTAGGCAATAATATAAATACAGTGAAGTCTACAAGCGCAGGACGCCTTTTCGATGCAGTAAGCGCAGTGCTCGGCATAAAGTCAGCCAGCACCTTCGAAGGCGAGGCCTCGATGGCGCTCCAGTTTGCAGCTGAACGCGCCGAAGCACAAGGAATAAGCCTAGCGCCTTACGAGGGCAGGCTGATGAATATCGACGAAGAGCAGTTCGAACTGTGCACAGACACCTTGCTCATGGAACTAGCTGCAAGGAGTCTGGCGGATCAAGATGCTGACCAGCTGGCATACTTCTTTCATAAAGCGCTGGCAGACATGATAGTAATTGCGTGCTGCTATCAGCGCACCAGATGCGGAGTAAATGTAGTCGCACTGTCTGGCGGTGTATTCCAAAATCTACTGCTACTTAAGCTCGTAGACAGAGGGCTCGAGAACGAAGGCTTCAAAGTGCTGAAACATTCAGTTGTACCGACAAATGACGGTGGCATAGCACTTGGACAAGCGGCAGTCGGAATAGCTGCGCTTGACAATGAAGAACAATAAATAGTACAGCCACAAGGCTGCACATGGGTATAAAATATATAGAGATTAGAAAATGACGGAGGTGCACAAATGTGCGTGGGATTGAGAGCAAAGGTTGCTAATATAGAGAATAATATGGCTGTCATCGATGCTGGCGGCGTAAAGAGAAAGGTGTCTGCGGAGCTGATTTCAGACCTCGCTCCTGGAGATTACGTTATGGTACACGCAGGTCTTGCGATTGCTAGAGTTGCGGCAGATGAAGCAGTAGAGGCAGATAAGGTCATGGAGGAACTAAATGACAATTAACGAGAGTACAAAAAAAGCTCGCGACATTATCACCTCCTACAACGGCCCGAAGCTACGCATCATGGAAGTCTGTGGAACTCATACTCATGAGATTTTTAGGCTTGGAATCAGAAGGCTTTTACCTGATAACATCGAGCTTATCTCAGGACCAGGATGTCCTGTCTGCGTTACTCCAGTTTCGTATATCGATGAAGCTGTTATGCTCGCACTTGATAAGAAGGTCACTATCACAACTTTTGGTGACTTAATCAGAGTCCCAGGAACGAAGATGAGTCTAGCAGGTGCTCGCAGCCAAGGTGCAAAGGTAAATGTAGTATATTCACCGCTCGACTCGCTCGAGTATGCGAAGGAGCATCCAGATGAGCAGGTCGTATTTCTGGCGGTTGGATTTGAGACGACAACGCCTGGGAGCGTGATGGCGGTTCGTGAAGCGAAGGCACAGGGCATCGAAAATTTCTCGATACTGACAGCCAACAAGACGATGTATAACGCATATCTAGCGCTCAAGGGCAGTGCGGATGCATTTCTATATCCAGGTCATGTGAGCACGATGACTGGTATGGAGGAATACTATAAACTCCGTGATGAACACGGAATATCTGGAGTGGTCGCTGGTTTCTCGGGATCCGAGGTGCTGACGGCACTTGCGGTGATCATCAAGAAAATAGAAGAGAACAAACCTTTCGCAGTAAACTGCTATCCAGCAGTGGTAACTGAAGAGGGAAGTCCTGCGGCTAGAAAACTCGTCGAGACGGTCATGGAGCCTTGCGATTCAGAATGGAGAGGACTCGGCGTTATAGAGAAATCAGGTGTTGAGCTTAGGCCAGAGTATCGCGATTACGATGCTAGGTACAAATTCAATCTTCCAGAGATAGAAGGTAAGCCAAATCCAGCATGTAGATGCGGAGAGGTGCTACTCGGCAAATGCAAGCCTTACGACTGCAAGGTATTCGGTAAGGGCTGTACGCCAGAGCATCCGATAGGAGCGTGTATGGTTTCTAGCGAAGGCGCATGTTCGGCGTTTTATAAATACGGAGGCGACATATGGAACAAACAATAACCCTAGCGCACGGTGCAGGTGGAAAGCAGACGAATGACCTGATCGGTGGGATTTTCAAGAAATATTTCGACAACAAATACTTAACAGCGGACGATGCGGCAGTGCTGCCACCTCCAAATGGAAGTATGGCGATGTCCACGGACGGATTTATCGTATCTCCTGCAGAATTCCCTGGCGGCAACATCGGAAAGCTCTCGATATGCGGTACGGTAAATGACCTCGCGTGCATGGGCGCAAAGCCACTCTACATATCTTGTGCATTTGTAATAGAAGAAGGCTTCACAGTTGAGAAACTGGACCGCATCGCTAAGGCGATGGCTGAGACGGCTCATGAGGTAGGCGTTTCAATCGTATCTGGCGATACCAAGGTTGCTGGCAAAGGTCAGGTGGATGGCGTATTTATCACGACTACTGGCGTAGGCGAGATACTGGAAGGCGTTAACCCAGCTGGTGCAAATGCTGAACCTGGCGACAAGATCATCGTGACTGGAGACGTTGGACGTCACGGCTGCACGATTCTACTTGAGAGGGACAGATTTGGCATGGAGGCGAATGTGACGAGCGATTGTGCGCCACTCTGGAATGCTGTGAATGCTGCATTTGAAGCCGCACCAGACATCCACGTTATAAGGGATGCGACGCGCGGCGGAGTAGGGACTGTACTCTATGAGATTGCTGACCAGAGCAATGTCGGAATCAAGCTCGATACTGAGTCCATTCCTGTAAATCCTGAAGTCGCTGGTGTCACGGGTATGCTCGGGCTAGAGCCACTTTATCTCGCTTGCGAGGGTAGACTGGTTATGTTCGTCCCTGCAAAATCCGCTGACGCTGTACTCGCGGCACTGCACAGCTCCGAACATACAGAGGGTGCGGTGGTAATAGGCGAGGTGACTGGTGAGATGCCCGGTCACGTTGTGATGACAACAGAAATAGGCACTGAAACGCTACTGCCACCACCAAGCGGAGAACTGCTGCCGAGGATTTGTTAGTGAAGTCTGGAAACTAGTGAAACTAAATAATCCTAGTTAAACGAAAAAAGTACTGGACAAGTTCTGATATATTATGTATACTAATTCGTGTCGCACTCGTGATACGAATATATGCCGCATTGGTCAAGAGGTTAAGACGCAGCCCTCTCACGGCTGAATCTCGGGTTCGATTCCCGGATGCGGTACCAATATAAACAGAGAAAAGCCTTGTAACTATTGAAGTTACAAGGTTTTTCTTTTTTAGCTATATTATAGGTGTTATAAATTGACCTGTTTTGTCGTGCTCTGTTTGGTCATATCACATTAGGAGAGTGATATTTTATATAATTTTATGTATAATCTGTGTATATTGTATAATATAACATAAAATGTACTCAGGAATCTTCGGCCCTGGGTCTTTTATTAAACCTAAATAAGTTAATGGATAAGGAGGTCTAAGAAATTATGAGTTACGATTTAATGGTTTTCGAAAAAGCACAGGCTCCAAATAATAAGACAGAATTTATAAAATGGTACGAAAATCAAGTGGAGTGGAAGGAAGATCATAATTATGATTCGATAGAAGTAAGCTCAGTTAATCTAAAGAACTGGTTTATGGATATGATACAAGTATTTCCACCGATGGGGGGAGAATTTGCTCTTAGTGATGATGAAATAGAAAATGATGAAGATCTTGCAAATCGCATTACAGACTATTGTATTGGTAAAGATGTGATATATGCATGTTTTGCATGGTCACTAGCAGAGGACGCATATAATACTATGCTTAAAATTGCGTTAAAACACGATGTCGGATTTTTTGATGTGAGTGGTAATGGAGAGGTTATATTATCTGAATGTGATGAACAAAATTAGGGTGTGCAATTTAGCTAAAAAGATTGTTTAACGCCAAACCTTGAGTGATAGCTCAAGGTTTTTTATACCCTTACACATCCAACCCACATGTTGTATCATTAAGTTATTCTATAAGAGTTACATAAAAGAGGAGATACTGATAATGGAACTAAAGGAGATGCGTAAGCTCCTCGGCTTATCGCAAGCGGCATTTGGAGAGAAATATAACATCCCAGTAAGAACAATTCAAGATTGGGAGAGTGGGCGCAGGCAAGCTCCCGTATACGTTCTTGAGCTACTAGAGCGAGCTGTGATTGAAGATTCCAAAGCTGAAGTGAATTAATAGCATACTCGCATTTCATAGGCAGTTTAACCTCATGATTTCATGTTGGTTATTAATCCTTTAAACAATAACAGCAGGAATAACTTATGGACAAAAAACGAAACGACCGCATAGCAACTATTGTATCTATCGGCTTGTTAGCTACAATATGGCTTATTTCAGGACTGACAAGATATTTCAGTTCAGGAGATGTTGACACTGGCACTGGATATTCTACTCTTAGTTACAATGTGACTGTGGATGTTAGGAAAGACTATTCATATGTAGTCGTAGAGAAGATTAAGGTGAAATTCAACGATCCTAAACACGGTATAGTTAGAAACATTCCTTTCGGCAAGGGTTACAAGATCAAAGATGTATCCGTAGATGGGGACAAATACAAGATTAAGAATCTGTATAAAGCTAACCAAATGCAGATTAAAATCGGTGATAAAAAGAAGACGGTTACCGGTGTTAAAGATTACACCATCATCTATACCCTTGCTAATTACGAGCGCAAGAATAATCCTAACGACATATATGTGGATGTGCTTCCGTCGGAATGGGCAACAGAGATCAAGTCGGCAACAGTTTCTGTGTACTTGCCACAGCATTTTCCGTACAGCGGTATGAAAGGGTATAGTGGCCCGCACAAGAGTACGTATAATATGTACGGTAAATGGACCTACGACAAGAAGCAAAATATAATCGAATATAGCGTTAAGAACTTGCCTGCAAATAATGGTGCGACATTGCTCGTAGATACTCCAAAAGGCTACTGGTACAAAGCGCCTAGCAAGTACTGGGTGAACTATGCGACCGTAATAGTAGCAATTCTCGGTGTCATTGTACTTATCGTGCTTAGGGTTTTGAACGAAAAAGAACACCCGATTGTTGCGCCCGTTACTTTCAAGCCACCAAAAGGTGTTCCGCCTGGAGAAATCGGATATCTGGTCGACGAAGAAGTAAATAAGAGGGATATTACATCGATGTTCTTTTATTTGGCATCTAAAGGGTATATATCGATTGAGGAATACAAGAAGGGAAAATATCAATTCGAGAGCCTCCGGATTCCCGACGTATATGACGAGCCCCCAATTACCGTTACTTTTTACAAAACTATATTTGGAAGCACGAAGAATGGCACACTTGGTAAAGTTGTGAGCCTAGAGGAAGCGAGCAAACGCATAGGCAAAGAATGTGAACTTATTAGAAAGGTAATAGTTGAAGAGTATACAGACAACAAATCGATATTCTCTAAGAAATCGCAGAAAAATGAGAAGATTGCAACTATCATCAGCTGCATTATAGGAGGTATGCTAATCGCACTTTCTATGTATAGAGAGTTCTACCTACCCGGCTGGCGAATTTTGATATTCGTATATGGTGGCTCGGTAATCCTTGATGCATTTTGGAGATTGCCTGTTAAGAGGATATGTAGAGAGTATCATTTTCACAGGACGAGAAGCGGTCTAAGGAGCGTTACATCTTTTGCGTTCTGGGGAATTATCTATCTGGCGATATCATCGTTTATGTTATTATTTTTGTACAAGATTGCAGGCGGTGAGATGACGAAGTATGCTCTAGCTGCAATAGCTGTATATGCCTTGGCTGTACCATTGATTCTACTAGGATTCCTCAAGAGAACTAAGGATAGCGCCAAGCTTTATGGTGAGATTATCGGCTTCAAAGAATTTATCGCTACAGCAGAGGTGGATAGGATAAATGCCCTTGTTCAAGAAGACCCAGCGTATTTCTACGATGTGCTTCCGTATGCTTATGTATTTGGGCTTACCGATACTTGGGCGAAGAAGTTTGAACCTAAGACTCTAGCTGGACATATTGGATACAGTGCGTTAGGCGGAGACATGTACGACCTTATAAATATGGATATTATGATTCATCATATTCAATCTAGTGCGTTTTCTAGAGTATCATCGGCATTGTACGCAGATGTCAGCGGCGGTCTTAGCTCTGGCGGCGGCGGATCTGTCGGTGGTGGATCTGGTGGCGGAGGAGGCGGTGGCTGGTAAACCTCGCCTTCCAATATATACGCACTACACCTAAATCAATTATTCCTAAGTTACAGAATGACGATTCGAAACGGCTTGAACTAATAACACTAATATACTAAAGGAGCAGCAATGCAGCAGTACTTTATTTACGGTAGCCCTAGCGCTGAAACTATTGAGATAACGGACAAGGATACCATCAAGCACATGTTCCAGGTCATGAGACTTAGGGCTGGCGATGAGGTAGTTCTCGTGTTCCAAGATGGCATTAAGAGACTTGCAGAAGTTGTAGATGCAGAGAGCAGAACTATGCGGATCATAGAAGAGCTAGATGAAAATGTCGAGCTACCAGTTCAAATTACTATCGCATGCGGTTTTCCTAAAGGCGATAAATTTTCGACCATAGCGCAGAAGACGACGGAGCTCGGGGCAGCTGAAATATGCGGTTTTCCGGCAGATAGGTCGATTGTCAAGTGGGATGGCAAGAAGCTCGCCAAGCTAGCAGAAAAGCTTGAAAAGGTAGTGCAGGGGGCTGCCGAGCAGAGCAAGCGCAATATCGTTCCTAGTATAAATCTCATTGCTAACAAGAAGGACTTTGTAGATAGCTTTGCTGAGTACGATAAGGTCTTCGTCGCATACGAGGAAGCGGCAAAGGAAGGTGAGAAATCTGCTCTTGTAAAGGCGCTGTTGGAAGTTTCAGCAGGAGAGAAGTTGCTCTTTGTATTCGGGCCAGAGGGCGGAATTACTGACAAGGAAATAGAAGAGTTTACAGGGGCTGGAGCGGTATGCATAGGTCTTGGACCACGCATCATGAGAGCCGAAACGGCACCAATGTATGTGCTATCTGCTGTGAGCTATGCGCTAGAACTCAGTAAATAGGAGTGATTTGCGATTTGCGTGTAGCTTTCGATGATGCGTTAAAAAAATTTTTTGCAAAAAATTTTAATTTACCTCTAGACAAACTGGATAAGTGTGCTAGAATACTTAAGGTTTTAAATATTGAAGCACATATAACAGAAAGAGGAGAGAGAGATGAAGAAGCGAATGTTTCGCGACTCGTATCTTGAATATAGCAACGTAGATTAGGACTTCGACATTGGAATTGTTATTCCAGTGATCGAAGTCTTTTTTTAAAATTAACGTAGATGTGGAACAGGAAAGGTGGAAAAAATGGCAAAAAGAAGTGACATCAAGAAGATTCTAGTTATCGGGTCAGGACCTATCGTAATCGGTCAGGCAGCTGAGTTCGACTACGCGGGCACACAGGCATGTATCGCTCTAAGGGAAGAAGGGTATGAGGTAGTGCTCTGTAACTCCAACCCTGCGACCATCATGACGGACACATCTATGGCGGACAAGGTATACATGGAGCCACTAACTCTCGAGTATCTAGCTAGGATAATCAGATACGAGAGGCCAGATGCAATTCTGCCAGGCATCGGCGGACAGACTGGTCTTAATCTCGCTATGCAGCTCGAGAAGAAGGGCGTACTCAAGGAGTGCCGAGTTGAGCTTCTCGGAACTAGGAGTAGCAGCATCGAGCGTGCTGAGGATAGAGAGCTTTTCAAGGAGCTTTGCGAAGATCTAGGCGAGCCGGTAATCCAGTCGGACATTGCAAATAGCGAAGAGCACGGACTAGAGATTGCAAAAGAGATAGGCTTTCCAGTAGTTCTCAGGCCAGCGTTTACTCTCGGTGGTACAGGCGGTGGATTTGCATATGATGAAGAGGAATTTAAAGAGCTTATAAAGCGTGCGTTATCCATCTCACCAACTCATCAGGTACTAATCGAGAAGAGTATCAAGGGCTTCAAGGAGATAGAGTACGAGGTAATGAGAGATGGCACTGATAAAGCAATCGCAGTCTGCGATATGGAAAACCTCGACCCAGTTGGAGTACACACAGGCGACTCGATAGTAATCTGCCCAACCCAGACCGTAAGTAAAGAAGATAACGAGATGCTTAAGACTAGTGCACTTAAAATCATCCGCGCACTTCAGATTGAAGGTGGCTGCAATGTGCAGTTTGCACTAAATCCAGAATCATCGGAGTACTACCTAATCGAGGTAAACCCACGAGTTTCTCGTTCATCTGCGCTTGCATCTAAGGCGAGTGGATACCCAATCGCTAGAATCACAGCCAAGATTGCAGTTGGCATGACACTAGATGAAATCGAGATTATAGACCAGCCCGCTTCGGTAGAGCCTGCCGTTGACTATGTTGTGAGCAAGGTGTCTAGGTTCCCGTTCGACAAGTTTGCAGATGCAGATAACAAGCTAGGAACGCAGATGAAGGCTACTGGAGAAGTTATGAGTATCGGTATGAATCTCGAAGAGAGCATACTTAAAGCCGTTCGCTCCCTTGAAATAGGTGTTTCCCACATATACATGGAGAAGTTCGATACTTGGGATACTGATGAGATGAAGGAGTACATAACTGAGGGTCGTGACGATAGAATATTTGCCATTGCAGAGCTCCTGAGAAGAGGAGTGAGCAAGGAGGAGATATGTGAACTGACAGCAATAAATGAGTACTTCATAGGGATGTTTGAGAATATCATATCTATCGAGAATGAGCTAAAGGCTAACAAAAACGATGTCGCAAGACTGAGGATAGCAAAGCAGCACGGATTTTCAGACGTTGAAATTGCAAGGCTTTGGAACGTAACAGAAGAGCAGGTGTGGAAGCTTCGTGAGGCAGTTTCCCTCTTCCCAGAGTACAAGATGATAGATTCTTGTGCAGGATCTAAGGATACATATGTGCCGTATTTCTATTCGACATTTGACGGAAGTGAGACCAAGAAGACTAAGGATTCAGGCAAGAGAAAAGTCGTAGTTCTTGGTTCAGGACCAATTAGAATCGGACAGGGTGTTGAGTTCGATTACTCGACAGTTCAGGCGGTGAGGACTCTCCGTAGTCAAGGCTGCGAAGCTATAATCATAAATAATAACCCTGAGACAGTTTCTACAGATTATACTACGGCAGATAAGCTATACTTCGAGCCACTCTGCATCGAGGATGTTATGAACATCCTTAGACTAGAGAAACCGGATGGAGTAATTGTTTCACTCGGAGGACAGACCGCTGTAAACCTTGCAAATGCACTCGACGAGAGAGGTGTAAAGATCATCGGAACCGACTGCGCGGCAATTAACGCTGCCGAGGATAGAAACGAGTTCGACAAATTGCTCCAGAAGCTAGGTATCGATAAGCCAGAAGGAAAAGCGGTAACAGATATAGATGAGGGATGCACTGTTGCCAATGAGATCGGCTATCCAGTGCTCGTTAGACCAAGCTTCGTGCTCGGTGGTAGAGCGATGAGAATTGTTGCGGACGAGACTCAGCTCAGACAGTACCTGAGGACAGCTGTAGAAATTGACGAAGATAAACCAGTGCTCGTTGACCACTATATCCGCGGTAAGGAAATCGAGGTTGATGCAATCTGCGATGGTACAGATGTATTTATCCCAGGCATCATGGAACTAGTTGAGCGTACAGGCGTGCACTCTGGAGACTCGATTAGCATCTATCCTCCTTGCTCCATCTCAGACAAGGTTAAGGAGACTATAAGAGAATATACAGAGAAGCTAGGTCTCGGGATAGGCATTTGCGGACTATTCAACATACAGTTTATCGTAGATGCTTCTGAAAATGTATATATAATCGAGGTAAATCCAAGATCCTCGAGAACCGTGCCTTTCCTATCCAAAGCTACTGGATACAATCTCGCAGACATCGCATCCAAGGTAATGCTCGGCATCAGCCTAGAGGAACAGGGATTCAAGGGATTAAAGCCGCTCGAGAAGAAGAGATGGTACGTAAAGGTGCCGGCATTCTCATTTGCAAAGCTATCAGGAATGGATATAAGGCTATCGCCTGAGATGAAATCTACTGGCGAAGCCATCGGGTATGACGATGATATGATGCGAGCTTTTTACAAGGCCATGCAGGCAGCAGGTATGAGAATGCAGAATTACGGAACTGTATTTGCATCGATCAATGACGAATCTAAGGAGGATGCACTGCCACTAATCAGAGGATTCTACGACCTAGGATTCAACATTGAGGCGACAGAGGGTACGGCGCAGTTCCTTAAGAATAATGGCGTAAAGACCAGAAGTTTCAAGCACACTGATAACAGCCTGGATGCAGTAATGGATGAGTTCAGACAGGGATACGTGACATACGTGATCAATATCGGAGACATCAGATCCGTAGATGCGAATTCCATGGGCAGCCGCATCAGGAAGTGTGCAGCTGAAAATAACGTGACTACGCTCACCTCACTCGATACCGTGAGAGTCCTTATAAAAGCGCTTGATGATATAACATTTAAGGTGTCCACAATCGACGCTTAGTGTTATAATTAGGTATTATTCAACTAGAGGAGGGGGCTATGAACATCAGAGAGTGTGTAAAGGTGAGACACTCCGTGCGCGCTTACGAGGACAGGCCTATCGATGCGAAGGTAGCAGAGGACCTCAGGGTCATGATTCAGCAGTGTAACCGCGAGGGAGATATGCATTTTCAGCTTATACAGGATGAGCCAAAGGCATTCTCGAGTCTACTTGCAAAATACGGCAAATTCTCAAATGTTAAAAATTACATTGCCGTAGTCGGTAGGAAGCGTGAAGACCTCGATGAAAAGGCGGGATACTACGGTGAGAAGCTAGTGATCCGCTGTGTGCAGCACGGGCTCAGCACTTGCTGGGTAGGTGGAACCTACAAGAAGGTTAAGGACGCTATAGATGTTGGTCACGATGAGAAGATCGTTGCCGTAATTGCCCTAGGATATGGACGCACGACGGGAGATAGCAGGAAGTCTAAGAAGCCAGAAGATGTCTTCGATGGTAAATCTTCGAGGATTTCAAGCTACGAGGACACTCCGGAGTGGTTCAAGAAGGGCGTAGAGATGGCGCTCCTCGCACCGACAGCTATGAATCAGCAGAAGTTTACCTTTGCGATAAGCGGAGATAGAATCAAAATAAAGCCTGGCTTCGGACCATTTACTAAGCTAGATGCTGGCATCGTCAAGTACCACTTTGAAATAGGTTCTTCGCCAAAGGAGTTCGTGTGGGCATAATATGATGAACGAAATACATGAGATTCGCCAGATTGCCGTCATGAGATCTGCCTTCAAGCAGAAGTACGGTATACCGAGGCAGCCGAGGCTCGTACAGGGCCTTAAGTCGGAGATAGTCTTCGGCGACGAATTTAATAATCCTGACGCTGTGAGAGGACTCGAAGAGTTCTCTCACATTTGGCTAATTTGGGGATTTTCGGACACCAAGATAGATATGACCGAGGAGCATCCAGCGTGGAAGCCTACCGTGAGACCACCTCGCCTCGGCGGGGATATACGAAAGGGCGTATTTGCTACGAGGTCGCCATATAGGCCGAACTCACTTGGCATGTCTGCAGTCAAGCTCCTAGAGATACGAGATGATAATGGCCAGCTCAGACTCATCGTCGAAGGAGCAGATCTACTCGATGGCACGCCGATATACGACATCAAGCCGTATATCCCATACAGTGATATCATCACAGATGCAGATGAAGGGTTTGCAAAGAGCATTGATACTTCGATTGATGTTGAATTTTCAGATGACCTACTTGCAAAAGTTGATGAAGAGTTTCGCGCGCCACTCATAAGGATTCTTGAGCTTAATCCAAGGGATGCCTATGATAGGGATTCTGCAAAGCCATGCAAGATGGCGTTTGCGAACGTCGATATAGAGTTCGTGCTTAGGGACGGAAGATTGGTTGTCACAGCGGTGAACGAGCTTTAAGGCTGATAACAGAATTAGGTAAGGCTTGATTTAAAAAACAGCATAATATTTGAACAGGAAAGAAATGGATAACGACAAGATTATTACAGCGAGAATTGAGGATAAGCTCGAGCAGTGCGAGCGTGGTAGCTACATTACTGCGACAGGCTTTCTTAACATGCACGAGCAGTCGCTAGCCATGCGCATCGTGAGAGGGAGAAGTGACGTCAAATCATTTTTCTATGGCGGATATGAAGATGCAGAGAGACGGATTATCATGTTCGTTCCAGACGGATACGCAGATACTCTCGAGGAAGCGCTAGAGATGATTTCACCACTTTCGGTGCTTCACATCAAGGCGGCTACAGGCGGCAGAAAGCTCACGCATAGGGACTATCTCGGTTCGGTGCTCTCGCTTGGACTTGATAGGTCTGTAATAGGGGATATCCTGGTCAATGAAAAGGGAGCCGACATGATTGTGAATTCTGAAATTGTAGATTTCCTTCTAGCCGAATTTCACAGTGCAGGCCATACCAATCTCCAGATTACGACATCTGAAATCGAGGAACTGGAAGTACCCGAGCAGAGGGTGAAAGCGGTTAGAGACACACTTTCTTCGCCAAGACTAGATAATGTGGTGTCAACGGCGTTCCATGTCTCGCGAAGTGAAGCGGTGAGAGCCATAAAAGGAGGCATCGTTTTTATAAATCACGAGGAAGTTACCAAGATAGACAAGCGTATCAATGAAGGTGATACGATAGTGCTCCGCGGCAGAGGTAAGGCGATACTTTCCGAGCTCTCGTGGCTCTCCAAGAAGGGAAGAATATGGGCGGAGTTTAAGGTGTTTATTTAACAGAGTTCAAGGTGTTCATTTCATATAAGATAAGGGAATCATCTCTGCACCATAGCTCCAGCTTCGCTAGCTACACTTCTCAGTGGAAAATCAGCAGAATTGGTGCCGCAACAGCTCCGTAACCGTTTGAACTGGCTGCGCCCCGGTGTTACAATCAAAGCGTAATAAATATTTCTCTATATTGTTATTTTGGAGGTAGACAAATGTTTGAATATACTGATATTAAGACTGCACCTGCAGCTCTAGGACCATACTCACAGGCAGTGATGGCGGGAAATACACTTTACGCTTCTGGCGCTATCGGAATCGACCCTGAGACAGGGAAGTTCGCTGGCGAGGATGTGCAGAGCCAGTGCGAGCAGGCTTGCAAAAATGTAGGCGAGATCCTCAAGGCTAACGGCATGACTTACGATAACGTAGTTAAGACCACTTGCTACATCCTAGATATGGCAGAGTTCAAGGATTTCAACGAAGTGTATGCTAAGTATTTCACTTCAAAGCCAGCTAGATCATGCGTTGCAATCACAGCGCTTCCAGCAGGAGCACTCTGCGAAGTGGAAATTATTGCAGTGAAGTAAAACTCACAATCAATAAAACTGTGAAGCAAAACTGCATATTAAATCAGTTAATAAAACACTGTGACGAAAACCTGTATTGAAATTTTCAATAGCGAAAAATGCACTAATTTCGGAGCAGTAACCATGATAATCGACTGATTTTGCATAGCTGTAACATAAGTGACCGCCTGTAGAAGCCTTCTGGCGGTCTTTTTATTTTGAACTCCAATAAATCATTACGGAAAATTCATGTATAATAGCCATTATGAAAGGTAGGGGGTTATGAACGACATTAAGGTTATTAGATTTGATAATTTACATGATATAGAGCTACCTCACGTGTTCGAGTGTGGTCAGTGCTTTCGCTGGAATGAATGTGAGGATGGCTCATACATAGGTGTTGCAGGAGGTCATGCGGCACACGTTTCGCTCGAGCATGATGGCGATTCGTGCTCGCTTATCATCGAGTGCACGGGCGGTAGTGAGAAGTATTGGCATAGCTACTTTGATCTGGATACGGACTATGGAGCGATGAAGAAAGCACTTCTCGTTGGTGATCCTAAGCTAGCAAAGTCGATAGATGTGTGTCACGGCATCAGGATACTTAATCAGGACTACTGGGAGGTTCTCATCTCCTTCATCGTCTCGCAGAACAACAACATACCTAGGATTAAGAAGTGCATCGAGTCGTTAGCGAAGAACTACGGTACCGAAATCGGTGAATTTATGGGCGAGGTGCGATATGCATTTCCGACGCCCGAGCAGCTATCGAGGGCTACACTCGAAGAACTGGCGGACTTAAAGTTCGGATATAGAAACGCATACTTAGTATCAGCTCCTAAGCATTTCGCTGAGCACGGAGTGCCTACGGGAACAACGGAAGAGAAACAAAAGGCTCTATTATCTTATCTTGGTGTTGGACCTAAAGTCGCAAACTGCATATTGCTATTCGGTCTCAGAGACTTTACGGCATTTCCTATAGATATCTGGATGAAGAAGATAATGGTTGATCTATATGGCTTCGACATCAAGGATATAAAAGGGATGCAGAAGTTTGCGGATGAGCACTTCGGCGAACTAGGCGGCATAGCACAGCAGTATCTGTTCTATTATTATCGAAGCATGCAGTGAAGATATTTTCACATTTAATTCATAGTGCCGTGTTGACAACATATGGGGGTCTGAGTAAAATTATGTTATAGAGTTTAGCACTCTTGATAATTGAGTGCTAACAATACGAATAAAACGTATAATCAGGAGGTTACAAATGAGCATAGGAATAAAGCCACTAGGCGCAAGAGTTGTTATTAAGCGTAGCGAAGCACTTGAGAAGACTGAAGGCGGTCTGATACTTTCGGCAAGTGCTAAGGAGAAGCCACAAGAGGCTGAAGTTCTCGCAGTAGGCCCAGGAACTGAAGACGAGAAGATGGAAGTAAAGGTAGGAGATAAGGTTATATTCTCGAAGTACGGCGGCACAGAGCTCAAGTATGGTGGCGAGGATTATATCATCATGAGCCAGAGGGATATTTTGGCAGTAATCGAGTAATTGATTGGCCTCTATACTCTATAGAGGTATAGCGGCATTACTAAGAGAGGCATATATATACATGGCTGTAAAGTCAGTAGTTTGAAATTAATCACGTACCATGATTGGTGCATATATATAGGAGGAAGCTAAGATGGCAAAAGATTTACATTACGGAGAGGAGTCTAGAAGAAAGCTCCTCGCAGGCGTAGATAAGCTTGCAGATACAGTTAAGATTACACTTGGACCTAAGGGTAGAAACGTTCTTATTGAGAGAGCGTATGGATCTCCGCTAATTACTAATGACGGAGTTTCAATCGCTAAGGAGATCGAGCTCGAAGACCAGGTAGAGAACATGGGAGCTCAGCTAGTTAAGGAAGTTGCTACGAAGACTAACGATGTAGCAGGTGACGGAACTACTACAGCTACACTTCTCACACAGGCAATCGTTCGCGAAGGATTCAAGAACGTAACTGCTGGAGCTAATCCAATGGTTCTCAAGAAGGGAATCAGCGGTGCTGTAGAGGTCGCAGTTGAGTACCTCAAGAATAGCGCAGTTAAAGTAGATGACAAGGAGAGCGTAGCTCAGGTTGCATCTGTATCTGCTGGAGATAGAGAGATTGGAGAACTCATCTCCGAGGCTATGGAGAAGGTAGGAACTGACGGCGTAATCACAGTTGAGGAGTCGAGATCACTCGGAACTACACTAGACGTGGTTGAGGGTATGCAGTTCGACAGAGGATATCTATCACCATACATGGCAGCTAATTCTGAGAAGATGGAAGCGGTTCTTGATAACCCATACATCCTTCTTACAGATAAGAAGATTTCCAACATTCAGGACCTAGTACCACTTCTTGAGGATATCATGAAGTCAGGCAAGAAGCTGCTCATCGTTGCAGATGACGTAGATGGTGAGGCACTCGCAACACTCGTAGTTAACAAGCTAAGAGGAACACTTGACGTAGTAGCAGTAAAGGCACCTGGATTTGGCGACAGAAGAAAGGCTATGATGGAGGACATTGCAATCCTCACAGGCGGTACTGTAATCAGCGAGGAGCTAGGATATGAGCTCAAGGAAGCTACAGTAGATATGCTCGGTAAGGCTGGAACTGTTAAGGTTAATAAGGATCACACAGTAATCGTAAACGGCGCTGGAGATAAGTCTGAAATCGAAGAGAGAGTAGAGAAAATCAAAGGCGAGATTGAAGATTCGACTTCTGACTTCGATAGAGAGAAGCTGCAGGAGAGACTTGCTAAGCTAGTCGGCGGAGTTGCAGTTATCAATGCTGGAGCTGCTACAGAGACAGAGCTCAAGGATAAGAAGCTCAGACTCGAGGACGCTCTAAATGCTACTAGAGCTGCAGTTGAGGAAGGCATCGTTGCAGGTGGTGGTACATCGCTTATCTGCGCAATCGATAAGGTATCTGAATATGCTGAGAGCCTTGACGGAGATATGAAGACTGGTGCGAGAATCGTAGTTAGAGCACTAGAGGAGCCAGTTAGACAGATTGCCGAGAATGCAGGCTATGAAGGCAGCGTAATCGTTGCTAAGGTTAAGGAGTCCAAGAAGGGCGTCGGATTTAACGCAGCAACAGAGGAGTACGTAGACATGATTGAAGCTGGAATCGTTGACCCAGTTAAGGTTACAAGATCTGCACTTCAGAACGCTTCAAGTGTAGCAGGTATGCTTCTCACTACAGAGGCAGGGATTTCAGAGATTAAGGAAGATATGCCAGCTGCACCTGCTATGCCTGCAGGCGGCGGAATGGGCATGATGTAATAGGCGAGGAACATGGCAGCAAGAGCATCATCAAAGACTGATAGAGTAATAGCTGAACGCCTCATGGTGAGCCCGCTTTTTGAGAATATGACGGTAGATGACGTGCACAACTGCTTTACATGCAGTGGTGCACTCTGCCTATCATTCAAGAAAGGGGACATGATATTCACTGAAGAGGATGAACCAACTAAGCTCCACATCCTCCTAGAGGGTGGAGTGAGGATCGGTTACGATTCCTTCGACGGCAACAGGAGAGTCATCGGAAACTTTACTGATACGGGAGAGGTGTTTGGTGATATCCTGCTGTTTCTCGGCAAAGAGAAGTATGGGGTATTCGCACAGGCAACCTGCGATTCGAAGGTCGTATCGCTTCCGCGCGACTTCATGTCCGGAACGTGCGGCAATGACTGTGGCTACCACAATCAGATGATTAATAACATGCTGATGAGCTTTGCGAGAAATGCTTACGCTCTAAATATGAGGCTCAGGATACTTTCTTGTCCGACGCTCCGTCAGAAAATCGCCAAGATGCTACTCGTATATAACGACAGGGATATGAGCAAGCCCATCAATATGACGAGGGAAGGATTAGCTGAGTTCCTGGGAGTGACGAGACCGTCAGTTTCCAGAGAGCTGATGAAGATGCAGGACGATGGTTTAATCGAGATAAAGGGGCGCAAGATTTACGTCCTTGATCCTGCAGAAATCGAGGCTCTTAACTGATAATCCAAATATAATTGACGCAATTTAAATGTATCAATTGAAAAACAATGCAAAAAGGATAGAACTGTAACATTAGTTACAGATTCTGTCCTTTTTTAATGATATGCTTGTGGCACAAACTTAAAGCAAACATTAATTAAAGCAAAAAACAAATGGACGTTATATAAGAGTTGAAAGGAGAAAACAGATGGAAAACCGTATGTTTTGTTATCAGTGCCAGGAGACAGCAAAGGGCACAGGTTGTACTATGAGAGGTGTCTGTGGCAAGCTTCCAGAGACAGCAGGATTACAGGATCTGCTCGTATACGTAACTAAGGGGCTTTCTGCAGTAACCACACAGCTAAGAGCTGAGGGCAAGGAAGTAAGCGAGCAGGTTAACCACCTAGTATCGCTTAACCTATTCACAACTATCACTAATGCTAACTTCGATGACGAAGCAATCACAGCAAAGATTGTTGAGACACTTACATGTAAGGAGCAGTTACTAAAGCAGCTTGACGATACAAGCAAGCTTCCAGAGGCTGCTAAGTGGAACGGATGCGTTGGTGAGTTCGCTGCAAAGGCTGCTAGCCCAGAGGTTGGAGTACTCGCAACAGAGAACGAGGACGTAAGATCTCTAAGAGAGCTTATCACTTACGGACTAAAGGGACTTTCCGCATACAGCAAGCACGCAAATGCTCTACTTAAGGATAACGTAGATGTTGATGCTTTCATGCAGAAGGCTCTAGCGCTTACACTAGACGATTCTCTATCCGTAGATGACCTAGTTGCACTTACACTAGAGACAGGTAAGTATGGTGTAGATGGTATGGCTCTACTAGATGAGGCAAACACATCCGCTTACGGAAACCCAGAGATCACAAAGGTAGATATCGGTGTTAGAAAGAATCCAGGAATCCTGATTTCTGGTCACGACCTAAAGGACCTCGAAATGCTTCTAGAACAGACAGAGGGAACAGGAGTAGACGTATATACACACTCCGAGATGCTTGCAGGACAGTACTACCCAGCATTCAAGAAGTACGATCACTTCGCTGGTAACTACGGAAATGCATGGTGGAAGCAGAAGGAAGAGTTCGAGAGCTTCAACGGACCAATCCTGATGACAACAAACTGTATCGTGCCACCAGCAGATAGCTACAAGGACAGAATATTTACAACAGGTGCAGCAGGATACCCAGGATGCAAGCACATCGACGGCAAGTACGGTGAGACTAAGGACTTCTCCGAGATCATCGAGCTAGCTAAGAAGTGCCCTGCACCAACAGAGATCGAGACAGGTGAAATCGTGGGTGGATTTGCACACGAGCAGGTATTTGCACTAGCAGATACAGTAGTTGAGGCAGTTAAGTCTGGAGCTATCAAGAAGTTCTTCGTAATGGCTGGCTGCGACGGCAGAATGAAGTCAAGAGACTACTACACAGAGTTTGCAAAGGCTCTACCTAAGGATACAGTAATCCTCACAGCAGGATGCGCTAAGTACAAGTACAACAAGCTAGACCTAGGAGACATCGGCGGAATTCCACGTGTACTCGACGCAGGACAGTGTAACGATTCATACTCACTAGCACTTATCGCGCTCAAGCTCAAGGAAGTATTTGGACTAGACGACGTTAACGAGCTACCAATCGCTTACAACATCGCTTGGTATGAGCAGAAGGCTGTAATCGTTCTTCTCGCACTTCTATACCTCGGTGTTAAGAACATCCACCTAGGACCAACACTACCAGGATTCCTCTCACCAAACGTTGCAAACGTACTCGTTGAGAACTTCGGAATCGCAGGAATCGGATCAGTAGATGACGATATAGAGCTATTCCTTGGTAAATAGGAGGTAACGATGAGTTTATTTCTAGGACCTATACATCAGTGGCTATATGACAAAATCATATTTCAGGAAGACCTCACAGACGCACTGATCGATGCTGGAAAGGCAGAGGGATGGAGCGAGCTGACAGAGGAGCTTGCAAATGAGTGTCACAGCTACGATAGACGTCCGCTTGAAGAGGCGGTTGACCCTGACAACATTCACGGCAGCCTTCAGGCAAGAATTGCAGATGCAGAGAGCAGATATGCGAAGCTAGTTCAGACTATCACAGCTGCAAACCCTGCAAGAGTAGAGGACCTAAAGCAGGCGGCTAGACGCTTCGGCGAGCTAAATGCGGTGCCAACTGGTACTAAGGCAGATGTAGCTTTCGGATACCTCAATAACACACTGCTCGACGGTATGCCATGCGACAATGTAAATGAAATGATTGGTCAGACAGACGACTCCATCACATGGAGACGTAACATGGACATTCACGCTCAGCACTGGGCTAATGAAGAGGATGAACTCTACTACGTGCTCAGAACAGAAATCGTAAAGGGAATGTTCGAGCCTGCAGGTCTATCATACGATGAGCCACAGGAAGGAACATACGAGATTAGAGCGTAACCGCAGCTAGTGATTACATAAAAATTAAATCATAGAGTTGTGGCTGGGCGATTCGCTCGGCCACAGCTTTTTTTATTATATTTTCCGCTCCAACCACTACCGAAAACCACCCTATTGTGCTATAATTTTCAATTAATATCTTAACTTACAATTTGATTTTCATATATAGAAAGAGAGAGGTGCAAAATGGCAATCGTTCTAACAGAACCATCAAGAACATTTAGCGAGTACCTTCTAGTGCCTGGATATTCTAGCGCAGATGCTAGGCCTGAGAATGTGTCGCTCGCGACTCCGATTACTAAATTCAAGAAAGGCGAGGAGCCTAAGATCAAGGCAAATATTCCACTTGTTTCCGCAGTAATGCAGGCTGTTTCTGATGACGGGATGGCGGTTGCATTAGCGAAGGAGGGTGGAATTTCTTTCATCTTCGGTTCTCAGTCAATCGAGAGCCAAGCGGCAATGGTCAAGAAGGTTAAGTCCTACAAGGCAGGCTTCGTACCAAGTGATACCAACGTAAAGCCTGACAGCACACTTGCTGACGTTCTCGCAATCAAAAAGAATTCTGGACACTCGACAGTAGCGGTTACAGATGACGGTACAGGACACGGCAAGCTAGTCGGCCTCGTTACAAGCAAGGACTACAGAGTGAGCAGACTTAGCACAGACACTAAAGTTTCTGAGTTCATGACACCTCTCGAGAGCATCGTGTATGGCAATGCAGGAATCACTCTATCCGAGGCTAACGACATCATCTGGGAGAACAAGGTAAACCAGCTGCCAATCGTGGACAAGGACGGATGCCTAGTAGCATTTGTATTTAGAAAAGACTACGACTCTCACAAGCAGAATCCAAACGAGCTTCTCGACGACAACAAGAGCTTCATCGTAGGTGCAGGAATCAACACTCGTGATTACGAGAAGAGAATCCCAGCGCTCGTAGAGGCAGGCGTAGACGTGCTCACAATAGACTCCTCCGAGGGATATTCAGAGTGGCAGGCTAGAACTCTCAAGTGGGTTAAGGAAAAGTACGGCGACACAGTTAAAATCGGTGCTGGTAACGTCGTAGATAAGGAAGGCTTCGACTTCCTAGCTAAGAGCGGCGCAGACTTCATCAAGGTCGGAATCGGTGGCGGATCCATCTGTATCACTAGAGAGCAGAAGGGAATCGGACGCGGACAAGCATCTGCTGTGCTCGAAGTTGCAGCAGCAAGAGACGAGTGGTTCGAGAAGACAGGTGAGTACATTCCAATCTGCTCCGACGGCGGAATCGTGTACGACTACCACATGACACTAGCACTCGCTATGGGCGCGGACTTCATCATGCTAGGCAGATATTTTGCAAGATTTGACGAGTCGCCATCCGCTAAGGTTATGGTAAATGGCAACTACATGAAGGAGTACTGGGGCGAAGGTTCTGCGAGAGCTCGTAACTGGCAGAGATACGACCTCGGCGGCGATAGTAAACTCAAGTTCGAGGAAGGTGTTGACTCCTACGTTCCATATGCAGGATCGCTGCACGACAACGTAAACCTCTCTCTAGACAAGGTTAAGTCGACAATGTGCAACTGCGGAGTTCTATCTATTCCAGAGCTACAGCAGAATGCAAAGCTTACACTCGTATCGGCAACAAGCATCATCGAGGGTGGAGCGCACGACGTTGTACTCAAGGACAATAGCGTAGCAACAGTAAGACGTTAGGAGCGATAATGGCTAACAAGATATTAATTATTGATTTTGGCGGACAGTACAACCAACTCATCGCCCGTAGGGTTCGTGAGCTCGGCGTGTACTCGGAAGTTCATAATTTCGAAAATGTAACAGTAGATAAGGTCAAGGAATTTGACCCATGTGGCATCATATTCACTGGCGGACCACAGTCCGCATACGGAGAGGGTGCACCAGCAATCGATAGAGGAGTGTTCGAGCTAGGACTCCCGATACTCGGCATCTGTTACGGCGCACAGCTGATGGCACACGAGCTAGGCGGCAAGATCGGAACAGCCCCAACGAGCGAGTACGGCCGCACCGACACAGTGGTTGACTGCAAGGAAGGCCTCTTTGCAGGACTCAGCGACGAAACAGTAACATGGATGAGCCACACTGACTATATCAGCGAGGTACCAGAAGGCTTCAAGATTACCGCGCATACAGAAAACTGCCCAGTTGCAGGTATGGAAGACAGGGAGAGGGGCTACTACGCAGTGCAGTTCCACCCAGAGGTAAATCATACGGCAGAGGGCACAGAGCTGCTTAGCAACTTCATACTGGGCGTGTGTAAGTGCGAGCAGGACTGGAAGATGGATTCCTTTGCTGAAAAGGAAATCGCAGAGATCCGCGAGAAGGTGGGAGACGGCAAGGTGCTACTTGCGCTCTCTGGCGGCGTTGATTCCAGCGTAGTTGCGGCACTTCTGGCAAAGGCAATCGGAAAGCAGCTGACCTGCGTGTTCGTAGACCACGGACTACTCCGTAAGGACGAGGGCGACCAGGTCGAAGAGATATTTGGCAGCAAGGGTGAGTACGACCTCAACTTCGTGCGTGTAAATGCTCAGGAGAGATACTACGCAAAGCTCGCTGGCGTGACAGACCCTGAGACGAAGCGTAAGATCATCGGTGAGGAGTTTATCCGCGTATTTGAAGAAGAAGCCAAGAAGATAGGCGCAGTTGATTTCCTAGCTCAGGGAACAATCTACGCAGATATCATCGAGAGCGGTCTCGGCAAGTCGGCAGTTATCAAGTCGCACCACAATGTGGGCGGACTGCCAGACCACGTTGATTTTAAGGAAATCATCGAGCCACTCCGCATGCTGTTCAAGGACGAAGTGCGAGCACTAGGAAGAGAGCTAGGCCTCCCAGACTATCTGGTTGACCGTCAGCCATTCCCAGGACCAGGCCTCGGCATAAGAATCATCGGTGAAGTTACAGCTGAGAAGGTCAAGATAGTGCAGGAAGCGGATGCAATCTACCGCGAGGAGATAGCAAAGGCGGGCTTCGAAGGCTCAATTAGCCAGTACTTCGCAGCCCTAACTAATATGAGATCAGTCGGCGTAATGGGCGACTTCCGTACTTACGATTATGCGGTTGCAATCCGTGCGGTCGAGACAGTTGACTTCATGACAGCAGAGGCGGTGGAAATCCCGTGGTCAGTGCTGCAGAAGGTGATGAATAGAATAATAAATGAGGTGGATCACGTGAATAGGGTGTTCTACGATCTGACCTCTAAGCCACCGGGAACGGTTGAGTTTGAGTAGCCTAAGTACTAATTGAAACCATTGATATTACTGATTATTCTAAGGTTTCAAGTGGTTAGCTGAAGTATTTTTTTCATACTTGAATTGTCAAGCTAAGTGCAACACAGTTGAATAACAAACTTCATATGGTGTTTTGAACCCAAGGCATTTCCGTAGTCGTTTGTTCATTTCATCCACTTTGCTTTGTATGTACACTTCTGGCACATCATCAAGGTCATAACTTTTAGGAAAATACTCTCTGAACAGTCCATTTGTATTTTCTTTTGCCCCCCGTTGCCAAGGATGATGTGGCAGTGGAAAATAAAACTTACCCTTTTCGAGTGCAGCAGAAAATTCATCATGTTTGGCAAATTCCATGCATCTATCCGGCGTAATTGAATGACATGGTTGTCCCTTGAGACACGAAATCATAGTGTATTTTACAGATAAATAATCTTTCTTCGTGGCTTTAGACCTTAGAAGAAACCGACTCTTCCTATCGATAAGAGTAACAAGGCAGGCTCCGCTCCTCTTGCCAATAACTGTATCAGTTTCCCAGTACCATATATGGGTTCGGTTATTAGCTTCCTGAGGTCTGTCTGAAATATTGTTGCTGATTGGAATTTTACCGCGTCTTTCAATGTAAGTCTTGGTATGTCGGGATTTTCCACGATGATGAAGTTTGCGGATAGCACCACGATTGCTATTCAAAGAATGCTCTTTGTCAGTGCCAAATATTCCTGAATATATAGCACGATATATTGTTGTATAACTAACATACAGCTCTGATTGCTCCAGCTTTAGCCGACCGCATATTTGCTCAGGTGACCATTTTAATATCAGAAACTTATCTCTAACATATTTGAATATTTCAGGATTAGAGAGCTTAAGTTTGGGTTTGCGATTGATACGAGTTCTAAATATTTAGTATGAGCTGCACTAGGTGAATAAGTCCCATTACAGCAATTGCATGCTATTTCTCTTGAAACTGTAGATTTATCACGATGAATAGTTTCTGCTATATAGCTTAATGTTTTGTTTTGAGAGTGACGAAGAAATATCTTTTCTCTCTCAATTGGTGTAAGATGTTTGTAATGACTCATAGTTCCTCCTTGGATATTGGATGTCTTAGCAAACACCATTATACCAAGGATATGGGTCATTATTTAATTGTTGCATTTGAATGTAAATTCAAGAGATAAAAAAACCTAAGTTCTTATTAGCAGAAAATGTTAAAGGAACGATGGCGAAAAGGCATAATAGTGCTGTTGAAAATATTGTTTCTCAATTTGAAGAAGATGGCTACGATGTTTTTATTCATTTGTTAAATGCTAGTGATTATGGTGTTCCTCAGGACAGAAAAAGAGTTTTCTATATTGGATTTAGGAAGTATTTAAACATCAAATTTGAACCACCTAAACCATACGAGTCAAAGTTGACTTTTAAAGATGCGATATTTGATTAAAAAGATTTGGCAATTCAGCTTTGGAATTCACAGTGCGTCTACAAAAGTTGAACCGAGTCTGAAGCTTGATATACAAATATAGGTATGACAACAACTATAATTTCGATAGATTGCAGATGGTCAGGAGATATGTAATATGGAAAGTTATTTTGAACCCACAGGCAGACTTATAATGTCAATTGGTAAAGATTTAATTAAAGATCTTCCAGCAGCTATAGTTGAACTTGTGAAAAATTCATATGATGCAGATGCTACTTATGTAAAAATCACATATAGGAAAGATAATAATATATTAAAAATTATTGTTGAGGATGATGGACATGGTATGAGTCAAAAAACTGTCTTAGGGGCATGGATGGTACCATCAACTGATTATAAATTGAAAAAGAAAAAGAGTCCTAAAGGAAGAGTATATCAAGGTAGAAAAGGAATTGGGCGGTATGCGGTATCATTGCTTGGTAATAAACTGGAATTAATTACCATAAAAGATTCTATCAAAACATCGGCATTTTTTGATTGGAATGAATTTAATTCAGAAAAGAAACTTAGTGAAATACCAATTACGATTACTACTTGTAAAACGGTTGATCATAGTGGAACTAAGCTCATTATTACAAATGAATATAACAATGGGCTTGTTGATAAGATTAATGAGTCTGATGTGAAAAAAATTGAAAAGGAACTATCTAAACTTCTATCAAATATAGATGATTTTAGGATAGAAGTTTGTTATGAGGATTTTTACATTGATAGCACTAAAAATATGTGCAAAATAATTTCACAATTAGAGTTTGATAATGCTTGGCATTATAGATTAACTGGTAAGGTAAATGCTGATTTTAGTTATGAATTAACATATTATAATTTTTATACAAAAGAAGAAAAATCATTCAATAGTAGCTTTGCAGATGACAAGATTTTAATGAAAAATTCAGCATCTTGTGGAGGTGTATACATTGATTATAGGGTTTATGATAAAGATCCTCATGGAATAGAAGTAATAATGAATTTCATCAATGGGAATCAAAATACAAAACTATCAAAAACTGATGTAAGGAATATGTTAATAGACCAATCAGGTATAAGTATATTCAGAAGCGACTTTAGAATAAGACCATATGGAGATAAGGGATTTGACTGGTTAAATTTAGATTCTAAACGTGTTCAGAATCCGAGTATGTCAATTGGTTCTGAACAAATTAATGGTAGGATTAGTATAGAATCTGAGGAAAATTCAGGATTGAAAGAAAAAAGTGCGAGAGACGGATTGTATGAAAATACTAACTACCATGCTTTGCAGAGAGTTGCAAATTTGAGTCTTAATATATTACAGAGAGAAAGATTTAATTATAGACAAAAGACTTCTAAGAAGAAGCCTGAAGCAATCGATAGACTCTTTGATTTCAGTCATACTAATGAAAAGATGGAAAAAGCAGTTGAAAAAGCTTATAAAAATTTAAAAAAGTATCCTGATAAAACTGATGAACACATCAGTATATTGAATCAAGAAATAAGCAAAGAGATACAAGCATTAGAAAAGGAGAAGGAGGTAGAGTTTTTAGAGGTAAAGAAAACTATAGCTATATATCAAAAGCAAACAACATTAGGTAATGTTATCAGTGTAGTGTTACATGAAGGAAGAAAACCTCTCACATGGTACACCAACAAATTACCACAAATGAATCGTAAACTAAAAAAATTAGAAGACAAGAAAGAAATCAGTGCTATTGTTTATGAAGATTTGTCAAGTGACATTAATAAATTAGACTGTGAAGCAAGACAAATGAGCGGTTTTTTCGATCGATTAGATCCATTAGCATCTAACAAAAGAAAGAAAAAGAGAAAAGTTAATGTTGATGAAAAAATAAAAGCGGTGGTTGGTATATTTGAATCGAAAATAGAGGAAGAAAACATAACTATTGAATATGACCTAGATAAAAATATTATGTTGGATGTAATTGAAGAAGATTTATATATGGCGTTAACAAATATTATAGATAATGCTGTATTTTGGGTTCAACATACTAAGTGTAATAATAAAGTGATAAAAATAAAATTGTACGGTAGTTCGGATGATGTAACTATAGAAATTGGTGATAATGGACCGGGTATTCCTACAGAAGATATAATAGATAATTTATTATTTTTGCCAGGATATTCAAGGAAATACACTGTATTAGAAGAAAACGGTACTGGATTAGGTCTTTCTATTGCGGGAGAAGCTGTCCAACGAAATCAGGGTAGTTTAGAAGCTATAGATTCCACAAATGGTGCATTATTTAGAATAAGCTTCAGAAAGGAGACTAATAATACTGATGAGTAATATTAACTTTTTATTAATTGATGATGAATCAGAACAGGAAGAGATATTTAAAAGTGCTATTGACGAAATAAATGCAGAGAATACTTCAAATAACTTAACATATAAAGCAGTAAAAACGCCTGAAGAAGCTATGGTAGAGTTATATAAGAATTATTTTCAAGCAATAATAATGGATTTGAAATTAACAAATGATGATAATACAAGCAATGATGACGAACAAATATCAGGAAATATTTTGTTAAATCAAATAATACAAAAAGAGATAATCCCGATTGTGGTCAGAACTGGATTTCCAAGTAAAGTAAGCGATAATATTAACCAAAGAATAGTTAAAGTTTTATCTAAAGATGTACCTTTATATGATGTAATCAAGGAATTGATAGAAAAGTATAGTGACTCAGTTTTTAAAATTTTTGGTTCAAGAGGAGAAATTAACAATAATATAAAGGAGTTGTTTTGGGAAGTAATGCCTATTTACTTTGCCAATGAAGATAATGATATATCACCATTACCGCAGGATAAACAAGAAACTGTAATAATAAGATATATCTCAAGCTGGTTTTCTAATAAATATATGTTTGATGAGAAGTATATTGATGTTGAACCTATAGAAATGTATATGTTTCCAAATCCCATTTTGCAAGTGTGTACATGCGACATTTATAAGAAGAATATCAGTGAAGATAATTATGAGTATTTTATTGTGTTAACACCGTCATGCGATCTTGCTAATAAAAAGGTGGATGAGGTGATATTGTGTAAAATAAAAAAGCATGATGAAATACAGTCGTTTGTAGACCAATTGAATTGTTATAATAATGAGTCAAACAAAAATTCTAAAAAAGCAAAAAATGCAAAGTTATCCTTAGCTAAGTGGTTTAGGAATTCCCACCCTGAATCAATGCGGTATCATTTTTTACCTAAAGTTAATAATTTTACTGGAGGGTTTGTGGATTTTCGATCTATAATATCTCTAAAATATGATAAAGATAGTGGAGAGATTAATAACGAAGAATATTCAAAAGTTGGTGTAATAACTGAAAGTTTTAAGAGAGATATAGTATCAAGATTTAGCGCATATTATCAAAGACAAGGGCAACCTACATTTAATACTGATAGTATATTGGAAAAATATTTTTAATTTGAATTTTTAGAAAGGAGGTGTGGTTATGCTAAATATAGTAGATGTGTTTTCGGGAGCAGGTGGATTAACCGAAGGGTTTAGGTATAAAGACTATTATAATTTTATTTGTCATATAGAAATGGACAAAGATGCTTGCTCTTCTTTAGAATTAAGAAACATATATTACTGTTTAAAAAAAGAAAATAACCTATCTCCATATTTTGAATATATTCAAGGTAAAATCTCAAGATCTGATTTGTATTCAATTATACCAAGAGATCTAACTAAAGATATATTGAATAAGGAAATCAGTAAAGATACCATCCCCTCGATTTTTGAATTTATTGACCAAAAATTAGGCAATAATGATTTAGATGGTATTATTGGTGGACCGCCATGTCAGGCATATTCTACAATTGGTAGAGCCAATAACAAGTCGAAGAAATCTACTGATAAAAGAATTTATCTATATAAACATTATTTAGATTTTCTGGATAAATATAAACCAAAGTTCTTTGTTTTTGAAAATGTTAAAGGGTTACTTTCTTTTAAAGATTTATCAGGAGAGTTACTCCTGCCAAAAATAATTTACGAATTCGATAAGTGCGGATATGAGGTAGAATATCAAATAATAGATGCAAGTAACTATGGTGTAGTACAAAAAAGAGAACGTTTAATTCTTGTAGGATATCGAAAAGATTTAGTATTCGATAACTCGTTCTTTGACTGCTTGGCTGAATATGTTGAGCCTACCCCAACTATAAAAGAATTATTTGAGGACTTGCCAAGTATAAAGTCTGGAGAAAGTTCTCATAAGTATCGTTGTGATGTTTCAAGCCAGTTTGTTGAAAAATATATTCGTAAAAAAGATGATGTTTTAACACAACATGCCGCAAGACCTCATAATGAAAATGATTTGAAGATATATAAATTGGTATTAAAGGTTAAGAAAAAAGGCACTAATTTAAGATATACCGATATTCCAGAAGAATTGCAAACACATTCTAATACGACATCTTTTTTAGATAGATATAAAGCTTTGGATTATAATTCCGTCAGTCATACGGTTGTTGCTCATATTGCAAAGGATGGACATTATTATATTCATCCAAATTCAAGACAGAATCGTTCAATTACAGTAAGAGAAGCAGCTAGAATACAAGGCTTTCCAGATGATTTTTATTTTGAAAATTCACGAACAGCTGCATTTAAACAAATAGGAAATGCCGTTCCGCCAATTCTATCTAAAAAAATTGCAATGGCCATAGTAGATTTTTTGAGAGGGATAAAAGAGAATATTTGAATTATCCCTCATCTCGTTGCCCATATATTTATCATAATTTTTCTGATTTGATACAGTTGTTTCTGATTAGATTTTGCAGAAGAATACTCTTGTATTAGGGTATTATTTTTGGTCTATAATTTTATCACTTGTCAAGCAGAAATGACGGTTTGCTAATATCGGTGGTAAGAAAAGACGATATCATCAAAGTTTATTAGGTTCTTACGAAAAATAGTTACAGAAGCCTTCCATCATTTTGGTGGGAGGCTTTTGGTGGGTCATCAAAGTTTTTTAGGGGCAAATTTTAGAGTCTGGTTTTAGGGTCTTACGAAATGTAAATGGATTGGGCAGTTTGCCCAATCCATTTTGCATGGGAAAGCATTAGTGGTTTGATTACTAGCCTTTGTAAATTGGATTCTTGCGAGTAGCAAAAAGGAACCGATTTCTCATGTGTTCGAAGTTTCGAAATCCTCCTCCTAGTCGCTTTAGGTCTTTTGTTTTGCGATTTAAAGATTCAATTGGACCATTAGAAAGACTGCTGTTATATATGCCATCTGGTCCGAGCCTATCCACCATTATGAATGAGTTAATAATGGGATTCTTGTATTTACGTAGTAAATTTCAAAATTCAACGAATATCTGGTATTTACTACTGCAGTATTTGTGTATTAGGGAATCTATTTCTTCAGCAGCTTTTAAGGGGTTACCAGCATTTCTAGAATTAAATCTTACGTATTCTTCTTTTAAATCTCTGAAGACCTTGATATATGGGTGAAGAGCTAGAAATTTTTCCTCTTATCCAAAAGTGTATATGAAATACCTAAAGTGTCTGTCATATCTAGGTTCTAAGTGATATTTTAAATGCTATTGATTCTTAAGAAGCAACCACCGATACTTCTTAAGAAGATATACTTCATCTGAAATAGGAGTTCTTTGCTGATGCCCGTATTTTGAAAAATTTGCACATCGTTTAGATTCATCTCGTACTTTATATTCCATTTTGTAGGTTACGAAGAAACATGTCAAGAGAATGAATGATCCATTGCATTACATGGAAAGAATCCACTACAGATACAGCATTAGGGAAGTATTTTTTTACATAACTTAAATAAGGGTTATACATATCTGAAATTAGATACTTAACATTAGCACGTTCTTTTAAAGAAATATTTGAGAAATATGGTTCAGTAACTCTATCTAATCTGCTGTGAATAATATTAGAAATGTCGCCAGCTTTGATTTATTATAAGATCTACATGTATTGGAATAAGTGCACATATGTGATAAATTACTTATATATCGTGAGTTTAAGGTTATTTGGATTGATAACCATTCTATATTTTATAACCAAGGAAATTAAACATAGTTGATTATATATACACTTAACAAACGAAAAGCCTTTCATCATTTTGGATTTTGTGGAAAATAGCTAATCGTATAGTTGAAGCTGGGGAGGAGTTGTAAAATATGGGATTTTGGATATTTATGTTCATCATCACATTATTCATACCTGCTGCGTTATTATTAACTTGGTATTTATGCCCGAAGCTCAAAACGATTAATAATGCAAGTGGGTATAGAACGAAGCAGTCTATGAAAAATCAAGATACATGGGATTTTGCACAAAAACATTGTGCAAAAATATCGCTATATATGTTTTTTCCTTCGTTAATATTGGCAATTGCAATTATGCCTAGAGTTATTAATATGTCAATAGATAGGATAGGCTGGATAGGGCTTGGTATTACAATAATTCAAATGATAAGTTTTGTTGTAATTATTATATCTACTGAAAAATCATTAAAGAATACCTTTGATGAAAGTGGAAACAGAGTGTAAAGAACAGCCTACTTAAAGGTAGAGATAAATTCCAGTTTCGTTTAAATTATCGAACAGTATAAAAGACAAAGCACATGACTTTAAGATAATAAAATAGGACATCAAAGTTTTTAGGGTCTGGTTTTATAGTCTTACGAAAAATGTTCGCAGAAGCCTTCCAGCATTTTGGGTGGTCTTTTGTAGAAAAGTAGCGATATAGAAAAAAGACTTTTAGGAGGTACAGCATGCTAACAATAAATGATATTCTAAATGAGAACTTTGAGTGGGATGAAGTTATAATTGATGAAGATGAATTTGAGGAATTAAGCACAGAGCTTATTATTGATTTTCTTAAGAAAAATACTCCGAAAGAAAGGCAGCTATTAGCAATAAGTTGGAACTTTGATAATTCTAAAAAAGTAATCCAGTGGATTGTTGAGCAGCCGGATACTGACAGAGGCACAATCCTTTATTTGTACTGGTACATGGCACCTAGTTTTTACAAAGAGAACTGTGCAGACAGAAAAGAGTGCGAAGAAAAATATTCATGGGGTTTAGAAGATTATGACATCATAAGTACCATTGAGACAAACTATCTTTCGGATTTCTATAATGCACAAATTTATGCATTCAATCCTACTAACGATTTATATTCTGATGGATATGATTGGACAAAAGAATATGACGAAAGTAAAGCAAAAGTAAAGATACCTGATGTAATGTTTAAGGCATTAGAAGGTGAAATTCTTGAAAATCCAGGTTGGGATGAAGGAATTCCAACTGATCTTTCTGAAATTATGGACAAACTTTACAGCGCTTTGGATGAATAGAAAATTTCCAATTTATCTAGCTCATTCGAAATATGCTTACATAAGCCTTCCATCATTTTGGTGGGAGGCTTTTAGGTAATAGCGGATGACAAATACGAAGTTGTAGAGGAATAAAATGAAACCTTGGAGTAAACTTCAAATACAAATATTATATTAAAGCTCAAGCGAGGGATTATGGAAACATATAAAATTGCACATTTTGGAACTTTTGATGCATCTCAGTTGGACTTGGAAATAATAGCAATTTATAACAACGATTTAGAAGCATTGAAAAAACTGCTCGGGAAAAGGATTAATAAGATTATTAAAATAAATGGAGCATATCCCGAGCCTTTTACGCCGCTTGAAGTAGCACTGTACTTAAACAAAAAAGGTATTATCAAATATTTATTTGATAACAATGCATCCCACAAAGGAAAATTCCATCCGAAGCCGATTGAAATTGCGGTAAGGTGTTGTGATGCCGAAACAGTGCGGATGTTTCAAAATGATTTGGAAAGTTTGGACGAAGAGAAAAAAGCTGAGCTTTTAAAAACGGCTTTTTGGGGAGATCATACGGCTGAAAACATAGACGCTTTAGAGAGTCTCGGTATCACCATCGCCAAATACGGCGGACTTATGCTAAGATATTCAGCTTTTAATAATGATATTGAAACGGTGAGACTTTTCTTAGAAAAGGGCGCCGATGTAAATTATCACAAAGCGGACTCGGTATTTAACGATACAAGTACACCAATATTGGAAGCTGTGAGATGCAGTAACCTTGAAATTGTTCGTTTGCTTGTCGAGCATGGAGCGGACACAAGTATCAAAAATAAGCGCGGAGAAAGACCATATTCTCTTGCCGTTAAGAATGGTAACAGAGAAATAATAGAGTTTTTAGCAAAATACGAATCAAAAGATTCGCATAATATAGATAGCAAGAATACAGAACTACATAAGTATAACTTACCGAATAGTCTGGTCGATTTTCTAAAAGGTGACAAACTCACGATAAAATTTACCAATGACAAGTATTGCAAGTTTATACGTTTTTACTCATATCTCGATACTGTAGAAAAGAAATGGAAAAGAAAAAAAGTGCTGTCATTGGTTGCGGAAGTAGACAATTACAGCGCTGTGGATATCGTTTGGCAACCTAATAAACAAATGATTTGTGCTATTGACGAGGAACAATGTATCTTTACTCCACTTACCTCTTGGGAGGAGTTTTATATGAATATGGAAAGATATGTTTTGGCATACTTGAATGGAGAATATGAATAAAAACTCAATTAATTTAAATACACATAAAGAAATGATAAATAAATTGTCCTAATATTTTATAATCTAAAACACACGGAGACCAACAATGACCACCACAACCCAAGAAAAATACGAACTAACCATCACTGCCGACAATCTAATTTCAACGGATACAAGGTTTGATGAAGACAATCTAAACCTAGGTGACAACTACGAACCAATAGATGCATATTTCGTTTCCGCTAATAACGAAAAGATATACAGGCAGAGAAATAAAGGCGAGATGCGAATTTCTAACCAAACTCTTCCACGACTAGCTTGTCAGATTTTTGAAAGACAGATTTTTGATTTATCAGACTTAGATAAAAAAGAATTTCCTGTATGCAAATATAGTCCTAAACAAACCCTGATTCGTGGTATTTTTCCAGACAAAGAAGCATATAGAGATTACAAGAAATCTATGGAGTTCTTAATCTATAGGAGAGAAGGTGGTCCGCAGTTTGTCATTTATTCATGGAATATTTTTTCAACACTTGTATTCGTGCAGGAATGTTTAAAGCGGTTTGGAAAACCTGATGATAAGTTTATTCTTATATACAGGGAGAAATCCAAAGGTGATGGACCTACAGATGACGACGGTGGTGGTAACCCTGTATCGGATTGTAAGATTCATTACTCAAAATTGCTACTCGAATCGAAAAATCTAATTTTCAGAGGTGCCCCAGGCACTGGTAAATCGTATCTTGCCAAGCAGATTGCCGCCGACATAATAAGTAATGGATATACAGACAAATGGGCTGATCTAACAGAAGAGCAGAGAAGACAAGTAGAGTTTGTACAGTTCCATCCAAGCTACGATTATTCAGATTTCGTTGAAGGTCTAAGACCTAAAATGAATGAAGATGGAAGCATGGGATTCGAATTAAAAGACGGTATATTTAAAAGCTTTGTAGATAGAGCAAGACGAAACTTCGAGGATTCTCAGAAGCCTATAGATGTAAGAGAGAAAGAGATGTCTTCTAACACCGCTCTCGAGGAATTCTTTGCAGATATTGAGTTCGGAGAAGAAGAATTTAAAACTATAAAGGGAAATAAATTTACTATCACCAATATGGATGATAAGCACATTTACCTTGCAATACCAGGCAATGAAACAGTAAATAAACTAAGCCTAAATATAGATGAATTACGAAAGATGCTCGAGTCTGGACTCGAATTCAATAAAGTAAGCGATATTACTAAGTTCTTCGGTAAGCAATTCGGCACGCAGAACTACTCATACGATTTTGCATTATTTAAAGCCATCAAAGAAGCAGGGAAGACTAACCAAAAGGCAAAAGTCGAAGCAGAGCCTTTAAAGAAATTCATCTTCATCATCGATGAGATAAACCGTGGAGAGATTTCAAAAATCCTCGGTGAGCTATTCTTTGCGATAGATCCAGGATACCGTGGACAGGCTGGTGAAGTGGCAACACAGTACTCAAATATGCATGTTAACCCAGATGAGAAGTTCTACATCCCTGAGAATGTATATATCATAGGCACTATGAACGATATAGACAGGTCTGTAGATAGCTTTGATTTTGCTATGCGTAGAAGGTTTAGGTTCGTTGAGGTGAGAGCTGAATCTACACAGGATATGCTCGATACAATAGCAGATGAAGATATTAAGAATGAGGCAATTGCAAGGATGGATAGACTGAATGCTGAGATTCTCAAAGTAGAGGGCCTAAACGATAACTATCAGATTGGTGCTTCGTATTTCCTTAAGCTAAAGTATCTGGATTTCGATGACTTTTGGACTGACTACCTTGAGCCACTACTACAAGAGTATGTGCGTGGCCTATATGATGAAAAGGGCATCATGAAGAGGTTTGCTAGAGCATATGGATATTCTGCCCTAGATGAAGGTGCTACAGATGAAGCAGCTCAAAATTAAGGATAATCAATACCTGCCAAAGGAGGATTTTTATCAAGTAAAATCCATAGTATCGCACGTTTCCGACAAAACGTTAGAGCAGCTAGAGCGAGAGGGTGTATTCGTATTTCCTGAGATTATCAAGGATGCGGAAGACATAACCAAGGATCAGATGATTCTACAAAGCTGTAACGATATGTATTGCTCTGGAAACGTCATGGGATTCCTCGGATCGGGCGATGAACGCCTGGTAATCGAATCTAGATTTGGCCTTGGCGATAATGACTATTTCTTCCAGTACCTATTAGAAAAGGTGCTGGATTTTCCTAATTTTATAAGTCTGGATACCAATGCTAACCAGGAGGAGCGGATGTTTAATCTGCTTCTATTTCTATTCCCTCACTATCTCAAAGTCGCTGCTAGAAAAGGTGCTTTCAAGACATACATACACAATAAATACAATGATGGCAACGTAAGAGGAACGATAGATATTGCAAGGTATATCAAGAGTAATATTCCCTTTGTAGGTAATATTGCATACAACCAGAGGGAATACTCATTTGATAACTATCTCATGGAGCTAATAAGGCACACTATCGAGCACATCAAGAGTAAATCATACGGATACAACCTTCTTAATAAAGTAAAGGATGAGGTAAAGCTCGTTATAGACGCCACTCCTAAATACAGGGCGACAGATAGAAGGCGAGTTCTCGAAGCAAACAGGAAGAACACAATTCGCCATGCGTACTATCACGAATATAGGGATCTGCAGAGGCTTTGTATATTAATCCTTCAAAATCAGAAGCACAAGTTCGGCGACGGTCACCGAAAAGTATACGGCATACTGTTCGATGGTGCGTGGCTATGGGAGGAATACATTAATTCCCTTATCGGCGATATGTTCTATCATCCAATGAATAAGTCTGGCACCGGCGCACAGAGGCTATTTGACGGCGGTGTAGGCTTGATATATCCAGACTTCATAGGTAAGAATCCAGCTGATAGAGTCATTGCCGATGCTAAATACAAGCCAATTGATAATATCGGGAACAAAGACTATCTGCAGGTGCTTGCCTATATGTTCAGGTTCGATTCTAAACGCGGATATTATATCTATCCAGATTCAATTGAGTCGGGCAGTAAATGCCTAATGATGAATGAGGGTTCAACGTACGAAGGAAATGTGTCAGCTAGAAAAGATGTGCGCATAACCAAGCTTGGGCTGAGGATTCCGGGGGAATCAATGGATTATAAGGATTTTACTAAACAGATTAATCATAGCGAAAAAGAATTTATAAATGCGATAAAAAAAGCATATTAAAAACAATATATTTTTATAAATATGATAGAATACTAAATAATATAGAAATTCTTAGCATAATTAAAGAAAGGCAACTCTAATGGCAAAGAAGAACAATACTAATATCGGCTTTGAAAAACAGATTTGGGATGCAGCTTGTGTTCTTTGGGGACATATTCCTGCTGCTGAATATAGGAAGGTAATTGTAGGTCTTATTTTTCTTCGTTACATTTCTAGTGCATTCGAAAAACGTTATGAGGAACTTTTAAATGAAGGTGATGGATTTGAGAATGACAGAGATGCGTATGTAGAAGAAAATATTTTCTTTGTACCAGAAGAAGCTCGATGGAGTAAGATTTCATCTGCCGCACACACACCTGAAATCGGTACAGTAATTGATGATGCTATGAGGGCAATTGAAAAAGAAAATACAAGCTTGAAGAATGTATTGCCTAAAAATTATGCTAGCCCAGATTTGGATAAAAGAGTACTGGGTGAAGTTGTAGACCTATTTACAAATGAAGTAAAAATGGATGGAACCGAGGCAAATAAAGATTTACTTGGTAGGACATATGAGTATTGTATTGCGCAGTTTGCTGCTTATGAAGGAACTAAGGGTGGTGAATTTTATACACCTTCAAGCATTGTAAAAACAATTGTTTCTATACTAAAACCGTTTAATAACTGCCGTGTATATGATCCCTGTTGTGGAAGTGGTGGCATGTTTGTGCAAAGTGAAAAATTTGTACAGGCTCATAGCGATAATCGGGGTAATATTTCTGTATATGGGCAGGAATCAAATGCAGATACATGGAAGATGGCGAAAATGAATATGGCAATAAGAGGAATTGATGCTAATTTTGGGTCTTATCATGCGGATACCTTTTTTAATGATATTCATAAGACACTTAAGTCAGATTTCATAATGGCAAATCCACCATTTAACCTTTCTAATTGGGGTGCAGATAAATTAAAGGACGATGTTAGATGGAAATATGGAATGCCTCCATCAGGCAATGCAAACTATGCATGGATACAGCATATGATTCATCACTTAGCACCGAACGGAAAAATAGGGTTGGTTCTTGCTAATGGAGCATTATCATCACAGTCTTCTGGTGAAGGAGAAATAAGAAAAAAGATTATAGAAGATGATCTTGTGGAAGGAATTGTAGCCTTGCCAACTCAGTTGTTTTATAGTGTTACAATTCCTGTAACATTGTGGTTTATTACTAAAAATAAAAAGCAAAAAGGAAAGACACTGTTTATAGATGCCAGAAAAATGGGTTTCATGGTCGATAGAAAGCACCGAGATTTTACTGAAGGCATCCAAGAGGATGGAAGTCTTGGAGATATCGATTTACTAGCAAAAACATTCGAAGATTTTCAGAATGGAGAATTAGAGGAGAAAAAAGGATTTTCTGCTATAGCAACAATAGACGATATAGCAAAACAAGACTATATCTTAACTCCCGGTCGATATGTGGGTATTGAAGAGCAAGAAGATGATGGAGAACCGTTTGAAGAGAAGATGAAGAGACTAACATCGGAGCTTTCTGATATGTTCAAAAAATCTCACGAATTGGAAGATGAAATCAGAAAGAAACTGGAGGCGATTGGATATGAAGTGTAATTGGCGTGTAAAAAAACTATCCGGAATTGCTCATATCAATCCCAAAGAAAGTATTGGTAAAGGCATTATGGCAAAAAAAGTACCAATGGATAAATTGCAACCGTTTTGTAGGGATATTCCAGAATTCATTTTGGAGGAGTATAAGGGTGGAACTAAATTTAGAAATAATGACACGATAATGGCAAGAATAACACCTTGTCTGGAGAATGGTAAAATTTCAAAAGTTTCTATTTTGGATGATGATGAAGTTGGTTTTGGATCAACTGAATATATTGTGTTTCGTGCTATCGAAGGTGTTAGTGATGCTGATTTTCTGTATTATTTGATTTGTAGCCCATTGGTTCGTAATCCAGCAATTAAATCTATGGTGGGGTCATCGGGTCGCCAAAGAGTACAAACTGATGTAGTTGCTGATTTGGATATAGAGTTGCCTAATATTGAAGAGCAAAGGAAAATCGGAAGCATACTAAAGGCTCTTGATGACAAAATAGCGTCGAATAATACGATAAACAATAATTTAGTAGCTTAAAGGTCGATTTTTGAGACATCCAGTTCGCCGGACATAAGCTGTGGTAGCAGACTATCTCTGGTATTTGCAAGAGTCTCGTTTTCAAACTCATTAGCTTGTATTGTTTCGGTAAGTGTCTTGAAAATTGGCATGTATTGAGCAAAAGTTTCGTTGTTATATATGAATTCGAACTTTGCAAGATCATTCATTACGATATAAGGAATTGCAGATCCTCGTGTTCCGCCCATAATTTTCTTACTTAATTCTAACTTGACGAACCAATAAAGCGGGAAGATATAGTCTGGATTGATATTATCAAGCAATGTACAAGCATATGTTCGCTGGTAGAGATCAAACCTTCCGTTATAAAAACGCGTGCGACCTGTGTATGCTCCATTACCTGAAACTATTATGGCATTGCCGTCATATATGTAACTATCAATCTGCAGAGCATCAGGAGCGCAAGTAAAAAATTTATACTGGCCGCAGTCAACAGATGCATTGGCATTCTTCTTTCCGGTAAAGATTGAGCAATACTCATCAAGGGTAGCTATTTTTCCTTGTGTCCCTGATTTAGGAGAAAAGAATTCCTGATAAAGAGCATCCGCATGCTGCTCTAAATTATTGTTTAGCATATAACATACCCATAACTTCTGTGGGTGGCAGAAGTTAATATCAGGGGACTTCCGCCCCATAGTCGTTCTCTAAGCTTAAATAAAGGAGGATTGACTGTGAAACAAGATTTAATCAAAGATATTGTTCAGGAAATGTTGCCATACTTGAACAATGCACAATGCGAAAAGCTACAAGAGATTTTGAAAAACACTCTTATAAGTTATGATGTAACAGAAAACAAGCAATATGAGAATAACTCAAAACAGAACTTTGTAGAATTGTTCTTATCAGCCAAACGTATAGAGGGTTGTTCCGAAAGATCTCTTAAATATTACAAAGCTACTATTGAAGCTATGCTTGATGAACTTAAAATAGATGTCAAGCACATAGTTACAGATGATATAAGAGGATATTTAACAGAATATCAGAAAAAGAAAAAATCAAGTAAGGTTACAATAGACAATATACGACGCATTCTTTCAAGTTTCTTCTCTTGGCTGGAAGATGAGGACTACATACTGAAAAGTCCAGTAAGACGCATACATAAAATTAAAACCGGCATAAGCATAAAGGAAACTTATTCCGATGAAGCATTGGAACTTATGAGGGATAATTGTACGGAACTGAGAGATTTGGCAATTATAGATATGCTTTCTTCAACGGGTATGCGCGTTGGAGAATTGGTACTGATTAACCGAAATGATATTGATTTCAATGAAAGAGAATGTATTGTTTTCGGAAAGGGTAGTAAAGAAAGAGTTGTTTATTTTGATGCAAGAACAAAGATTCATTTACAGAACTATCTTAACAGTAGAAAAGATGATAATCCTGCTCTGTTCGTATCATTAAAATCACCGCACGAAAGACTGAAAATTGGCGGTATAGAAACAAGACTTCGAGATTTTGGAAAACAATTAGGACTGCATAAGGTACACCCACATAAATTCAGGCGTACTCTTGCAACTATGGCAATAGATAAAGGTATGCCTATAGAGCAATTGCAGAAGCTTTTAGGACACAGTAAGATAGATACAACCTTGCAATATGCAATGGTAAAACAAAGCAACGTGAAAATTGCTCATCGAAAGTATATCGGATAGAGAGGAAAGTGAATATGGCTGAATGGATTGAATGTAAAATATCTGACATTGGTACGGTTATTGGTGGAGCTACTCCATCGACAAAGAAACCTGAGAATTATGAAAACGGAACTATTTCTTGGATAACACCGAAAGATTTATCCACATTCACTAGACGCTATATTCAGCGTGGCGAAAGAAATATTACTGAAATAGGATTGAAAAGCTGTTCTACGCAGTTGTTACCAAAGCATGCTGTATTGTTTTCCTCAAGAGCGCCTATTGGATATGTGGCTATTGCCGCAAATGAAGTTTGTACCAATCAGGGTTTTAAGAGTGTTGTTCCGAATGAAAATATCGACCCACTTTTCTTATATTATCTACTTAAATACAACAAAGATAAAATCGAGGGTATGGGAAGTGGAACAACATTCAAAGAAGTATCAGGAAACACAATGAAAAATATTGTTGTTTCTGTTCCAACAGCTAAGAAAGTGCAAGAGAGGATATCATCTATACTTGGTTCTATTGATGATAAAATCGAAGTAAATGAGAGCATAAACAATAATTTAGAGCAGCAAGCATCAGCACTTTATGAATCTTGGTTTGAAAATTTTGACCATACAAATGGTGTTTGTCCTGGTAATTGGAGCAATCAGATGCTTTCAACGATTGCTGATATTTCAAGTGGTAAGCGCCCACCTATAAAATCGGAAGTTTATAGTCAAGAAACACCTATTTCTATTGTTGGTGCTGCTTCTGTGATGGGTTTTACTTCTGAAGCAAACCATACAGATAAAATCCTTGTCACTGGTCGAGTTGGAACACACGGTGTCATTCAAAGATTTACTACTCCTTGCTGGACTTCAGATAACACTCTTGTGATAAAAAGTCCTTTTTACGAATTTACTAATCAAATTCTGCACAGAATTGATTATTCATCAATGAATCGAGGTTCAACACAGCCTCTTATCACACAGGGAGATATGAAAAATGTAGTTGTGTTAGTTCCAGACGAAGAAATACTTGCAAAATTTGAGGCACTTGCAGGTTCGCTGATGGCTCAATGGGAGGCAAATAACAACGAAAATGTTAAACTTACTTATTTAAGAGATATGCTTTTACCTAAATTAATCTCCGGCGAGCTTGATGTCTCCGAAATTGACCTCTAAGCCGTTAAATTATTGTTTATTATAGGAGGTAATGAATGAAATTTAGTGAAATAAAAAAGAATGCCTGCCCTCCTTTTGAAGAAGAAGATAGAGAATTACTACTGCTGTTTAGTTTCTTTCTCCATAAAGCACCTACAATTGACAGCAACCTTGCCCTAAAGAGTTATAAGGACAGTATAAAATGGAATAATTATATCCGAAATTGGAAAGAAAGCACATACAAGTTTTATGCTTCATAATTTCCTAAAGATAATGTTTTAAAGGATTACAAACTAGTGGAAACTGCTAAAATAAGCAATAAATATAGAACTTTTATTTGTGTAAAAAAAGATAAGGGAGAAAGCGATTATGAGTGTTTTGTAAGGCACGTAAGAAATTCAATTGCTCATGGATATGTCTACATTAATAAGCAAAAGAATAGAGTATATATATTACTAGAGGATTATAATTCAAATAAAAATAAACAAGCTATTATATTAGTTTCAAAAACGGACTTAATTAAATTAAAAAAAGAAATTGAAAAGGAAATATAAATGTTTACAGAAGCAGATTATGAAAATTCAATAATTGAGCTATTTCAAAATGAATTGGAATATGATTATGTTTATGGTCCTGATATTGAAAGAGACTTTAGCAGTCCACTATATGACGATGTTTTGATGGAATCTCTATATCGTTTGAATAGAGGACTACCTGATGATGCTATCCAGGATGCTATATTCAAACTAAAAAACTTTGAAAATGGGGAACTTGTTCAGAAGAACACTGTCTTTATGGATTATCTGCAAAACGGTATTCCTGTAAGATATTTTTCAGACGGAAAAGAATTTTTCTCTATCGTTTATCTTGCTGATTACAAAAATCCATATAATAACTCATTCATAGTAGCTAACCAATGGACATTTATTGAAAATAGTAACAAGCGTCCAGATATAATTTTATTCTTAAATGGTTTGCCAATTGTGTTAGTTGAGCTCAAATCTCCTTCGCGTGAAGAGACGGATGCTTCAGAAGCGTATAGACAGATTCGCAACTACATGAAGGAAATTCCATCTATGTTTGTTTACAATGCTATTTGCGTCATGAGTGATCAAGTGACATCAAAAGCGGGTACGATTACATCTGGTGAAGATCGTTTTATGGAGTGGAAGACAAAGAATGGAGACTACGAGGAGACTAAGTATGCGCAGTTCGATACTTTCTTTGAAGGTATGTTTCAAAAAGAAAGATTGCTTGATTTAATTAAAAACTTCATCTGCTTCTCTAACGAGGGAATTAAAACATTTAAAATTCTTGCAGGATATCATCAATATTTTGCTGTAAGAAAAGCAATTGAATCAACAAAACGAGCAACCATTACCGACGGTAAAGGTGGTGTATTTTGGCATACACAGGGGAGTGGCAAATCGCTTTCAATGGTTTTTTATGCTCGCTTATTGCAGGATGCATTGGATAGCCCAACATTAGTGGTATTAACTGATAGAAATGATCTTGATGATCAGCTTTATAGTCAGTTTTCTAAATGCAAGGATTTCTTAAGACAAGTGCCGGTGCAAGCAGAAAGCAGGGAGAACCTCAAAAGCTTACTTGCAGGGAGACAGGCAAATGGTATTATCTTTACCACAATGCAGAAATTTGAAGAATCATATGAACCTCTATCTGAACGTCATAATATCATAGTTATGGCTGATGAGGCGCATAGAAGTCAATATGGACTCACTGAGAAAATTAAGATTACAAAAAATAAAGATGGCGAAGAAGTTGCTAAATGTATTGTTGGCACTGCAAGAACTATACGAAATACACTTCCTAATGCTACATATATTGGATTTACGGGTACTCCTATTTCGTCTAAAGATCGAAATACACGTGAAGTGTTTGGAGATTATATAGATATATACGATATGACACAGGCAGTTGAGGATGGTGCAACTCGCCCTGTTTATTATGAGAGTCGTGTAATAAAATTAAACCTCGATCAAGCTACATTAGATTTAATTGATGCAGAATATGATCTTATGGCACTTCACTCGGATGAGAGAGTGATTTCTAAGAGCAAACGTGATTTAGGTAAAATGGAAGTGCTTCTGGGAAATGACAATACAATCAACTCTCTTGTTTGTGATATTCTAAATCACTATGAAAATAATCGTGAGAACTTGCTTACTGGCAAGGCGATGATTGTTGCATATTCGCGTCCAATAGCAATGAAAATATATAAGCGGATACTAGAACTTAGACCCGGCTGGTCAGAAAAAGTTGGGCTTATTATGACGTCTGCAAACAAGGACCCTGAAGAATGGAGACAAATTATTGGAAATAAGCGCCACAAAGAAGAGCTTGCAAAAGAGTTTAAAGATAATAATGGAAAAATGAAGATCGCCGTAGTTGTCGATATGTGGCTTACGGGTTTCGATGTACCATCTCTTGCTACCATGTATGTATATAAGCCAATGGTCGGACATAATCTTATGCAAGCAATTGCACGGGTTAATCGTGTTTTTCGTGATAAAGAAGGTGGGCTAATTGTTGATTACGTTGGAATTGCTACTGCTTTGAAACAAGCGATGAATGAGTATACTGCTCGTGATCAAAAGAACTACGGCGATACTGACATTGCAAAGGTCGCATATCCTAAATTTTTGGAGAAGCTGTCTATTTGTCGTGATAAGTTTCATGGATATGATTACTCAAAATTTATAAATGGAACAGATCTTGAGCGCGCAAAAGCCATAACGGGTGCAGTTAACTTTATTATGGGCAGAGAAAAAGTTGATGATAAAGATTCTTTTGTAAAAGAAGCACTTATGCTTCATCAAGCACTCTCACTGTGTTCATCGATAGTGGATGAAGGTGGTAGGTTTGAAGCGGCATTTTTTGAGGCAGTACGTGTAGTAGTTCTCAGATTGAGTAATAGTGGCACAGACCAGAAGCTCCCATTACATGAAATAAACAAAAGAATAAGTGAACTTTTGCAGCAGAGTATTAAAAGCGATGGGGTGATAAACTTATTTTCAGATATCAAAGAGGAGTTCTCTCTATTTGATCCAAAATTTCTACAAGAAGTAGCAAATATGAAAGAAAAAAATCTAGCAATTGAACTGCTGAAGAAGTTGATTGCGGAACAAATATCTGTGTATCTCAGAACAAATATTGTAAAAGCTGAAAAGTTTAGTGAAATTCTAAAGAAATCACTAAATGCTTATCTTAATGGAATGATTACAAACGAATCTGTAATTGAAGAGCTTCTTAATTTAGCTAAACAGATTGCAAAATCACAAAATGAAGGAGAAGAGCTAGGTCTTACAGCTGATGAACTTGCTTTCTATGATGCATTGACAAAACCTCAGGCAATTAAAGACTTTTATGAAAACGAGGAACTTATAGCAATTACAAAAGAGCTTGCAGATGCATTACGAAAGAATAATACAATTGACTGGCAAAAGAGAGAATCTGCAAGGGCAACAATGCGTATGCAGATAAAGAGGCTGCTAAAAAAACATAGATATCCTCCTGAAGGAATGGAAGATGCGGTACAGACGGTTATGACACAGTGTGAACTGTGGACAGATAATTTTGATTATGGAGAGGATTTAAATCACTATGTAATAAGTGATAGCAAAGAAAAAGTGTTATCGTTAGTAGCAGAAAATACGGAAATATATAATTAATAAATACAATTGAACTAATCAAGGACAAGGGAAAAAGAACAGTGATTTTGTTTTCGTTTGACTTTGATTATAATGATTAGACGTTTAAAAAAAGGAGAATACATTGGACAAAAAACAGTTAAAATCTATTGGCAATACAATTCTAGGTCTTTCAGTAGTTTTGATAGGTGGATATTTTATTTTTCGTATCTTCATAGCATCAATAAGTAGTATTAGAAACTTTATTACTACGTTAAGCAACATGGATGCAGTTGTCATTGTAGCGCTAATAACCGGTAGTCTATCGTTTCTAAGCGTTTTCATAAGTTCTATCGTTTCTAAAATCTTAGAATACAAACAAAATACGAAAAGATATTTATATGAGAAAAAAGAAGCACCATATTCAGAATTTATTGATATGGTTTATAGAATTCAGGCTAATATTGATAATGAAGAATATAATAACGAAGGGTTAGTGGACGATGTATATAGTTTTTCTAAAAAATTAACATTATGGGGATCGAATGAAGTAATAAAAAAGTGGCTTGAATTTCGCGAACTAAGCTTAAATCAGGAAGATGATAGTGATAATGAAAATAATAATCTTATTAAACTTGAAGAGATAATATTTGAAATCAGAAAAGATATGGGCCAAAAACAGCGTGGCCTAAAGCAAGGTGATATATTAAAATTTTTTATAACAGATGTCGATTATTATATTGGTGAGAATAAAAAAGACAAATAGAGACTGTATCCTTACCCAAATGTAAACTTTCTGAAATACTAACCACACAAGAAAATTCTTATTTCAAAAACAACTGATTTTTTGAAATAAGAATGAGATATTCTCAAGTAAAAATAGAATCCAATATTAAAGGATTGGATTCTATAAAATATTGTGAATTTAAATTAGTAGGTTTTACTTTATATTTTTAGAAAGCAGGGCTAATAATGCATCGTTATCATTTGAGCCATCAACTTTGACTAACCCCGTGTCAACTCTGCTAAATAGTGCATTCATTATTATTAATCTCTCATCTTTGTCTATATCTGTTCCTGCATACGTCAACGACTGATAGAATCTGGTCAAAGCTGCTTTCTGACGGTACTCAGTAGCTAAATGATGATTTGATAGTACAATTTTTATCAACACTCTTACTACATAAATGAAGAATGATATTACTGAAACAAGTATAAATGATCTAGATATAAAAGGTGCTTCCTTGAGATTTCCTAGTGAATAATCGTGTAGTACGATAATGAACCGCGATGAAGCAATAATTAAAGCTACTGAAGTTAAAATCAGGCCCACTGACCAATAAGTTGCACTTTTTTTATGCTCTTCTGCACGATCTCTCCAAAGCTGCTCTGGTGCCTCTAACTTTAACTTGTTTTTATATGTTTCTTCCAAATCGTTGATTTTTTTCTCTTTGTCATCATTCCAAGTTTCAATAGCGTTTTGAAATTCATTTAGTTCATGAACCTTATCATCAAACAGTTTCTGAATTTCATTATGTTTTTTTTCTGCAAGTATTGTAATGTCTTCATATTGCTTATTAGCATCGCATTCAATTTCATGTAATCTATTAGATAATGGAGTTATTTTATTTGATTCAAAATCCGAAAAATCATCAGCTATATTTGAAAAAATTTGCCACATATAATACAAGGCAGGGAAGTACGAATAAGGTGTAGAATTTGGAAGATGGGTTCCAACTTTATAAGGATTGTTACAAATATCTATATATGTACTTACTGCTAATACTAAATTTTCTTTATATTGACTTACATAAAAAGAAACGAAATCTTTAATTTTACAAAATTCTTTATCTTCGTCTATAGGGGATTCAAGCGAAATTATGTAAACTGTTTTTCCTGGTTCTCGTTCTTCTCTCGAAGATGTTAGTGTGCTACATAGATGTGAATTTACTTCATTTATCTCTAAAGTCTCAGCATTAGAAAAGTAATCCCTAACTGAATTAATTTTATCATTCAAATCTTTCCATAATATGAAAAATGTATTTGAGTCATCTTCAGATATTGATTTCCAATAATTGAAATTTCGCTTAACTATTCTTTCTAACTCGTCAAATTTATATACCGATGTATATGTATCAAAAGAAATCGTGTAGTTATCACTTATTAAAAATCTGAAGGAGATACTTGGATTTATTCGAATAGATATCTGTTTATGTGATAAACTCATTATCCACCTCACTTTTAAAAAATTAAAATTTAATTGTTTTATACATTAACTGTGCTTATGAAAATATAAAACTAATTATGAGCTCTATTGTATATAACTACACCCCCTACTCACACATCGCCATCTCAACACTATCGAGATACTGACATAGTGACTTATTAAACTTCTCATAATCAGCATACGCAAATTCCTCAGTAGCCTGCGCGATATTGACATACACAGTCTTAGACTGGTTATAAAAAGTAATCATCAGTGGCAGCTTGAATACCGTCGAAAATCCTCTAACAGTTAGATAGCTAGCTTCCTCTATATTCATGATGTCATCCTTCGAATGAGCACCTGTCAGATGATCATCCGTTAATATCTGAGCTGGCATCTCCTTGCTATCATAGTAATCGTACATCTTGGCAGCAGCCTTGCAGATTCCCTCCCAGCCGGTAGCATACGTAAGATTCCACTGCGACAATAGCCAGTTCCCATCCGCTCTTACTCCGATTAATAGCATCTTAACCTCCTGACCCATACCACTAGGTATGTATCCAATATTTGCTGACTATAGAGTAAACCCATTATCATTCATTTTCAACCATCTAGTGCAAATAACTCTTCGCATGCATATATACACGACAATCCGCATAGTTTCACTTTGCCCTGTAATTTTAGTATAATACTATGTAATAGACATAGAGATTACAGAACATAGGATATTACCTACTTAAAGATACTAGTGATATTCGCTAGAAATTGCATACCGTTTGTACATAACAGAGCGAGCACCAAAAGGAGGAAAACTATGAATACCAAGATGAAGCTAAGATCAGCGATTGCGATTTTACTATCCGCATTGCTCATCTTATCTATCGCAGGCTGCAGCAAGAAGTCGCCTAAGAAAGAGGAGAAGAAGACGTCGAAGCCGAAAGTCACTGAGAAGCAAGAGAAGAATAGGAAAGCTGCGTATAGCGCATATAAGAACGTCATCGAGCAAAACGCTACGGCGATAAAAGCCTACTCGTGGCAGACCGTTCCAGGGAAGGAGACGTATAATACTAGAGGCATAGATAGGCCCATATCGCTTTGCGACATAGATGGTGACAAGATACCAGAGCTTTTCTTCTTTGCATCACAGAATCAGGGAATCGCGAGGTTGCACATATACACCTTTAATGGCAAAGAAGCAGTAGAACTCAGTTACGCCGGATTTGATGACGGTGTTAATGGCAGCAAGCTGTCTGACATAATGGCTGGTGCTGGTACTTCTTATGTCGTGTATAAGGGCAAAGAGTCAAATACTCTATACATATATGATTCAAACGGCGATGATTACATGCAGTATAATATCCATAGATACGTGATGAAGAATTCAAAGCTTGAGCTTGTTGAAATTCTATCTAACCGCGTTGGACAAGATGATTCGGGAAATACTTCGGATATATATAAGAGAAACGGTAAAACCGTGCCAGGTGCACAAGGAGCCAAATCTTTTACAACTTCGTTCGCACAGTTTGATAAGGCCATTATATTTAGCACCTATAGAGAAGAGAACAACGTATCTCTATGGAAGAAGTTCAGCTTCGATGGGGCACTCTGCATCTCGTATGATCAGGCGATAGCTAAGCTGAGTAAATAAGCCTTTGCAAGCTTAAATATTATCTAAGAGAGGCAGTGCCTCTCTTTTTCATTTCTTCATTCTATGAAATTCTGTTAAATTATCTACTATATATGCTACAATAATCATTACCGCGCTGGTATACGTCTCTGTGATATGAAATTATAGGAAAAGAGAATTTATGATTAAGAACGGAGCTATTTTCATCATGCTTTCCGGCACCCTCTGGGGCACGACCGGAATTTATTCACATCTATATAGAGCGTACGGCATCCCACCAGTGACGATGTCAATCCTGAGAGTGTTATGTGCAATGCTCGTCATCCTGCCGTTCATGATCATGAAAGGGCGAAAGAGTTTTAAACTCAGTAGGCGTGGTTTCAAGATAGCCTGCGTGCAGGGCGTAATCACACAGGCTGTGTTCAACGTGGCGTACTTCACAGCTATTGGTAAACTCGGCATGGCTAGCGCAGTCGTGCTCGTCTACACATCCCCGATAATCGTGGCGATTATGTCGTACTTTATATTTAAGGAAAAGCCTACCCTGAGAAAAGCCATCGCCATGTGCGTGACCATCATGGGAGTTGCATTCACGGCGACAGGGGGAGTGTTCGACCCAGGGAAGCTGTCTCTTTATGGCATATTCATGGGACTTATATGCGGATTCTGCTTTGCAAGTCTAGCGATTACTAGTAGACTTGGCGGAAAGTCGGAAGATACGACAGCGATGACATTCTATACGATGGTATTTGGGCTCATCGCTCTTTTGATATACGGATCCATAGTTGGGATTGGTGAATTTCATGCGGACGGAAAGATGGCGCTGATAAGTATAATCAATGGCTCGACATCTGTTGCCCTCCCATACTTCATGTACGGCTTCGCGATAACGAGGCTTAAGCACGTATCGTACGCACCGATATTATCCTCGGTGGAAAATGTCGCAGCGACGCTATTTGGCACACTGCTATTCGGGGAAGAGCTCGGCCCATGGAGGGTTGTTGGTATCGTGCTGGTTATTACATCGATAGCGATGATTAACATGCCAGAAAGCTCAAAATGCACCCTAAAATCACCTGGATGCGAATAACGCAAGGCTAAAAAGTACCCCAAAACGGAAAAAATTTGCACAATTTTTGATTTAATATTCACTATTTCCGAAAACATGCAGACAAAGTATAAAAATAAGGTTATACTACCTACATGAGAACTATAAAACTTATCACGCAGTAAACCTCTCGCACCTGCAAGCATGGTAGTGAGATGAGAATAAGTGAGGAGACCCTTATGATCAGCATCTTTGATACCGATATTGTGACTTTCGAAAAGCCTAAGTACACATTAGAGATTCGTAGTGACGGCTTCACCTACACGCATAAGAAGAAGGGTGTGCTGAACGTTAGTTTTGACGATATACTGACCATTATCACGACGAACTACTTCAATTCCAATGGCAGCTATATTATTAATCTGGTTAGTGTAGATCCTAAGCAGAAGATGATAGATATAACCTTGGATGAGGATTATGGCTATGAGACTCATAATATCAAGGAGACTAAGACTCTTCTTACTGCCTTTGCTGCACATAAGCTCACCAAGGACTTTCCTAATAACATCGGTGAGTTAGACCTCACACTTGGCACATCTCTCAAGGAGAAGCAGATAAAGCTCCGCGGTAACAAGATTATAGGTGCCAAGCACGAGATAGATATCAATGATATTAAGCGAGTAGTATGCGTAGTAGGTGCAGTTGGTAGTTTCGGAGTATACACTAGCGAGACCAAGAAGGGCTTGTTCGATAAGCCGGACATTTCAGTTCCGATTAACTCTGTAACAGCTCCACTCCTAGAGTCGATAGTTACTAAGAATACAGGCAAAGGAATAGATTTCAGCAGGGGTAATAACTGGGATCAGAAGAACTCTGAATTCATAATTATTCGCTTTATGGAACCAGGCTTCTTCCTTACTGATAGGGATTCTATCAAGGAAGAGTGGCAGAAGATTGCCTTTGATAGAGTAGTCAAGTATGGATATTTCATCAATGGCGATATGTAATTAATTTGCTATTATCATTCTTTCAGATACACACTGTTAAAGGGACGAGCCACAGGCTCGTCCCTTTAATTGCTCTACTATTTTGTTCTAAAACCCTATAAATATCCTTAAATAAGTAAAATTATTGGTTCAAAAAAATATTGCATGTTTGTGCAATTTGCATTAAAATACAATATACATTAGTTCAATTTAACTAACTTTTGTAAAATATATCTAACTTATTTAAAATTTTCATACTCATTCATAGGAGGAAAGATGAAGACAAATGGTTTCAAGGGAGTGTTGTCCTTTGTCGTAGCTGTGGCTGTTACCGCCGCTATGGCTTATTCGGCTGTTACGGTCGTAGAGAAGAACAATGCTGCCAAAGAGAAGGCTGCCAAGGAAGCTCAGGCAATTGGGTCAGAGGTTTCCACTGAAGGTCTTAAGGATGGAGAATACGAGGGTACTGCAACCGGTTACGGTGGACCCCTTACTGTTCGCATCACCGTTAAGGGTGGAAAGCTGACAGATATCAAGGTTGTATCCCAGACAGAAACGCCAGAGTATTTTAACAGGGCGAAAGCTGTCATAGGCAAGATACTGAGCAGTGGCAATGTAAATGTTGACTCTGTTTCAGGAGCGACTATCTCTTCGAATGCGATTAAGAAGGCAGTTGCTGATGCTCTAAGCAAGGCTGGATCGAAGCAACAGGCGAAGGTAACGCCAGTCAAGAAAGATGCTAGATCTGCGAAGGGAAGAAAGGGTAATGCAGCAGGAACTTTTTCAATCGGAAGTGCTAACCTGAACGACGGTGTGTACACTGGTTCGGGTCAGGGCTACAATGGTCCGATAAGAGTTCGCGTAACCGTTTCTGGCGGTAATATTACTAATGTTGAAATACTTTCAAATAGTGATGATGCCCCATTCTTTAATCGTGCAAAGGCGGTAATCGGTAGATTGCTCGGAAGTCCAGGCAAGAGCGTGGATACTGTTTCTGGTGCTACATACTCTAGCCGCGGTATTATCGATGCCGTGAGAAATGCACTTTCAGGTGCAGGCAAGACTAGTGTTGCTAACACCAGCAGTAGCACAAACACACCTGCTGCGCCGGATAATAAGCCAAGCGAGGACAATGTATCTCCAGCGGTTAACCCTGAGACAGGAGATCCTGCATATGTAGATGCAGCGCTTCGTAAGCATTATCCAGGAGATAAGCTAAAGGATGGAGACTATACTGGAATCGGTATCGGATATCTCAATCCAGGTGGAATCAAGACTTATATTACGGTAAAGGATGGCGAGATATCGTCTCTAAGGGTCGGCGTAGGTGACGATTACCGCGATGACATGGGACCATTTAGAAGCCAGGCGGAGAACGTGATACCGTTCCTGCAGGGTAAGGACGGTCGCTGGAATATCGCGAAGCTGGGATTATACCGTGAGTACTTTGAAGCTATAAGGAAGAGCGCTGATCCTAAAGCTAAGGTCAAGGAGCTCCTTGGCGATAAGTATGTCGGCATGCTAAATGGTCTATCTGGAAATAACACAGTGTCTGACCTAACGCTCATGTCGCGCGCTGTAAAGGCTTACATGAACGACCGCTATGAGGGCAAAAAGATGTTCGATAGCGTGAGTGGTGCAACGATTAGTGCGAGTGGAATTTCGGCTGCTACCAAGGAAGCTAGCAACAAATCAGCAAACGATTACATGACTAACTCTGGGATTAAGGAGATTTCAATTGTATCTCCTAAGTCGAAAGCGGTAGAAGTAAATACAGGTAGCCCAGTCGACTTCTCGAATCTTAAGGTTAAGGTCGTTAAGCGAGACGGAACAGAATCGGAAGTAGCATGGAATGATTTTGAAGCAAACGGATTCAGCATCACAGATGAGGACGGAAATGCAATCGAGAACGGTAGCGACCTCAAGGCTTACGGTGATAAGAAGGTCATCAAGGCAAAGGTTATTCATAAGCAGTCGCTCTCATACGATAACTTCAGAATCCTCGTTGGTCGCTATAGCAAGGACTACATCATTGGACTCGAGTACAGCAAGGACGGATCAAAGTGGTATAAGGCTGATACCTTAAATAAGGACTCTATAGATAGCAACAAGATCGATGATCAGCAGGTTATCGATGCACCTACTTCGTTTGAGTTTGAGAATGTAAAGGTGCGCCTAGTATCCAAGGAAGGTCACCGCTACGAGTACACAGCGGATCAGACACCTGTCAGCAAAAAGGTAAGATATGCAGTGGTTAAGGATGAGAATCCTAATGCACCGCAGGCGCTGTTCGTAACGTTCAAGCTATCTGGTACAGAAGCAGATAAGCAGCTCGTAGAGAATAATAGTGGAAATACTGAAAACCCAGAACCTACTGAGAATCTCCCAGAGGTTAAGGTAGACAGCAAGGTAATCGAGACAGTACTCGATGAGCCAGGCAGGCCTAAGTGGACACAGGGTGTTCCAATTAAGCCAGCTACAGTTACAAGCCTCGACAAGGATGCAGAGATGGTAGCTTCGATCGAGGGGCTGCCTAAGGGTCTATCCTTTGACGGAACAACAATCACTGGCACACCAGTCGTGGATGACGACAACTGGGATGGCGATGACGGAATGTTTAAGACAGTAACTATGAAGTTTAAAGCTAAGAAGAACGGCAAACTTCTAGTTAGAGAATACAAGTACTGGATTTATAGAGATAAAGACCACGACGGAATCGCGGATGATGACGAGGATGGCGGAACATCATTTACACCGCAGAGAGTAAATGCAAAACCTATCGACGTAGATGGAAAAGCACCTACACTCGAAGATTACAAGGCTAAGTTCAGCAACATCCCAGCGGACGGTTCTGTGAAGGTTAAACTATTACAGAAGCCTGACCTGTCAAAGAAGGGCATGACCAAGGCGGTGCTCGAGTTCTCAGTTGATGGAATCGACAAGAAGAGCAAGGCATTCGTTATGGTGAATGTTAAAACACCGGTTTCTAGTGCGACAACATCAGCCGTTACGAGTGGAACAACTAGCACGAGAAGTGCAGTAACTGCTGCGATCTCTGGAAATTCTAGCGTAGAGACTAGAGATAGCGGAAAGGCTAACAAGAGAGAAGATATACAGAAGCCAGCAGAGAGCAAGGTAGTAGCAGAAAACTCTGCTGCGGCTGAGACGGAAAGGACGGTATCGTGAACTTAATATTTGGAATCGCAGTGACTGTCATATTCTATATTCTGACAGCAGATGCAATTAAGAAGCACCCAGGGGCTTTTTATCTAGGCATATACGTATGGTGCGGAGCGGTAGTTCTATATTACAACTACGGTTATGTTCAAAAGTTCCCAGAGTGGTTTAACGTGTACTTTATGGACATGTTCGTTAGAGGTATATTCACTACGGCTACATTTATGGTAGTTATGTACCTTGGTGTAATCACTAAGCACAACAAGCTCTCTCGTAAGCTGATGAGTGTGCGCGGAGAGATTTCTATCATCGGAAGCTTGCTAACATTAAGCCACAACGTGGTTTTCGGAGTTCATTACTTCCCGATGCTGTTTACAAATCCAAAGGCTATGCCTACTAGAGAGCTAATCGCATCATCAATCACTCTGTGCCTGCTAGCTATGCTTATTCCTCTCTTCATCACCTCATTTAAGGTGGTTCGTCGCAAGATGAGTGGTAAGACTTGGAAAAAGATTCAGCGCATGGCATATCCGTTTTTCATCGGAATCTATGTACATATAATGGTGCTGTACTCGGCAGATGTGAAGTCTCATATAACCGGAATAGTTGTTTATACATTGATTTACGGTAGTTACGTAGTACTAAGGCTCAGAAAGGCAGCGCTAAAGAGCAGAAAGCTCAAGGCGGCTACAGCATAAATACGATAGCTTTCATAGTCTATACATAAAATAAAGTATCAAACAGGGGCTGGTCTCATTTGAGACCAGCCCTGTGATGTTTCATATTATTAATACTTGTAACTAGGCACAAGTTCCTTAAGCGTAGGCATGATGCCTATATTGCCAGGAGTCTGCCCTGGTAGCTGCCAGAAATCGTGAGCGCAGTACACGTTGCCCTCGATGATAGCAGGCCCAGTAGGAGTAACAGCGACGTCCCATCCAACGTATCTGATCTGTGGAACCTCCATAGCTGCTTTAAGAATCATTTCCTTGGCCTCCTTGAAAAGAGGTGTCTTAAAACCTACTAGCTTCTCATGTGTGTTAGGATGCTCAGTGTATAGTCCCTCAGCCTTAGTATCCCCAGAGTGTGCAGGGAATAGGAACTCACCAGTCTCTAGGTCAACTGGTCCATGAACTCCGTAGTTATCTACAACTCTGCCATTGATACCGAACTTCTGTACTGCGTAAATAAGGTGTGGCTTGCCGTCATCACCGATAATCGTGATCATACGCATCGTATTGGCACTGCCGGAATATACCTTGTCGAGATCAGGATGATTCTCAATTACACCCTCGAGAGTACCAAATCCCTTTTCCTTGATATATGAATAGAATGCGTCGAAATTCTCAAAGTCAGAAGTAACAAGTCTCTCGCAGCCTATGCCGCATTCGAGATCCTTCATCTTGCAGAAAACCTTGTCTTTTCTGTTGAAATACGCCTCTACCTCGTCCTTAGTCGCAGTCTCGAGTTCGATGAAGTCACGACCGATGTATTCCTTGAACTTCTCATTAAATTCATCCTTGTTATCAAAGAAATGTGCGTAAGCAGGGTCATTCATCTGAGATACAAGCTTCTTGCTTCTGAATCTCGTGAGATAAGTGTCTCTCTCTGCATCGGTTTTGTCCCAGAACTGGAAAATCACATAATCATAATAACCAGCATCGAATTTTCTCATGCAGTGTACGATGTCCATTGCGCACGCAAGCTTGTTCTTCCCAGAGATTCTGTGTGCTTCGTTGACACAGTCTGTGAACTTCTTGAAGCTCGCATTCTTTAGTACTCTTAGTCCGTACTTTAGTTTGCTTTCGCCCATATAAATTCCTCGTTTCATAAATCGTAAATTTTTAGTTTATCTTTAATATTTTATATCAGGTAATAGTTATAAATCAAATGTTTATTGGGCAAATTCATGAACCGCAAAATGTCCAATGCCTATCGGTCTATGGTATCATAAGCATATTGAATTTAAGATAAAGAAGTTAATAAGATTATGCAGTTAATAAGATTATGCAGTTAAAAGAAATTGATAACGGCACTGCAATCGATAGCAGCACTGCGAGAGTCGTGGGCATCATGACTTTACAACATAATAGATAGATGAAAAGGGCTTAGGAGATATGACTAGACAGAGATACCCGGGACAAGGATACAGGGGATATAGTAGAGTGAATAAGAAGATGGAGAAAATGGTTGCGACATTAGTGATCGCTGCGGCTGTTTTCGTCCTTAATCAGATGGGGATAGATATAGGGGGGTCAGGTAGCTCAGGCAGCAAAGTAAAGCCGCTAAAGGAAAAGAGTGTAGAGCAGCTACTCGATGAAGTGAGGGTGGCTTCGCCAGATGAATACGCTGATTATGACAGGGACTCCTATACAGAGCCATATAAGAAAATCGAGTATAAAGGCAGAAAGTATTCGCTGAGAAAGTTCGCATTTGTGACGAGTAAGCACTACAAGGATGGCGATTATATAGACCCATATACGGGCGATGAACTCTCTCTTGATGACAGCAATTTCGACCATATCATTCCGCTTAACTATGTGAATAAGCATGGGGGCGCCAAATGGAGTCATTCTAAGAAGCATCAGTACGCGACAGATGTGCGTGTTGGAGTAGATGTAGATGGGGCGGTAAATCGCGATAAGTCAGATAAGGGATCGAGCGATTGGCTGCCAGAGACGAATGTTGATGACTACTGCTATACTTGGCTGGTCATCGCTGTGAGCTACGATATACCGCTTTCGCCAGAAGACGTCAAAGTTATTAGGGATCATATCGGAAATAATCCAAAGCTGATAAATCCATATAATTAAAGGAGTGCTACTATGTACGTGTATTATTACGACTCACCGATGGGTGTTATGAAGCTTTGCGCTGATGAAGAGAGCCTTCTCGGTGTATGGTTCGATGAAGAGCGGATAGCAGAGGCCTCTTTAGATATCGAAGCAATCGAGAATCTCCATGATAATAAACATATAAGCGATGCAGTTTGCTGGCTTGACGAATACTTTGCAGGAAATGTTCCAAGCTTTACTCCGAAGCTAAAGCTGCAGGGGTCAGAATTCAGAAAGACCGTATCAGAGATAATGCTCAAGATTCCTTATGGCGAGCTTAGCACATATGGTGAAATCGCAAGGGAAGTCATGATAAGACTTGGCAAAGAGCGCATGTCAGCTCAGGCTGTGGGAGGCGCAGTCGGTAGCAATGAGTTTTCAATCATTGTACCTTGTCACCGGGTGGTTGGAAAGGACGGAAAACTCACGGGCTACGCAGGAGGCATGGATAAGAAGGTTTATCTGCTTCACCATGAGGGGGTTGATTTCGAAGGGCATAATTTAAGGATATAATACTTGTATTTCACCTCATAGTATCATATTATGATACTATGAGGTGTAGATATGATAAAAACATACAATATGATTATTCATGAGTTACATGATTACAGAAACCCTAAGACAAAACTTGGAAGATTAGTTAAGGAAGGCGTGTACACGCCTGTTATCAGGGGGCTTTACGAAACAGATCCTAATACGGCAGGGTATCTTTTGGCTGGAAGCATCTATGGTCCATCCTATTTGTCGTTTGATTTTGCTCTTTCATATTACGGAATGATTCCAGAAATTGTTCATACAGTGACATGTGCAACATATAATAAAAAGAAAAAGCGTATATATGAAACTGAATTTGGCAACTTTATATACAGAGATGTTCCAGTTAAAGCATATCCAATAGGAATAATTATTAAGAATGAAGGTGATTACTCATTCCAAATTGCAACGAAAGAAAAAGCTTTGAGCGATAAGCTTTATTCAATGAAACCTATTTCTAATCAAAAAGAACTAGAGACCGTACTTGTTGATGATCTTAGAATTGATATGGATGAAGTAATTAGGTTGGATGAGAATGATCTTCGTGAAATTTCAGAAGCATATCATTCAACGAATGTGAGTCTTTTGTATAGGCTGGTTAAGAGAAGGACGATGAAAAATGAAAAACGTGATTGAACAGATGCTTGCAAAATATGAATTGAACTCCGATTATGATAGGGTTAACGCTCTTAAAGAGATTATTCAGGAGATTACTTTAAGTGGACTTAGCCGTGGCGGTTTTTTTAAGAAAGCTGCATTTTATGGTGGTACCGCTCTGAGAGTTTTTTATGGGTTAGATAGGTTCTCAGAAGATTTAGATTTTTCGCTCATAGAAAAAGATGAGAAGTTTGACTTATCAAAATGGTTTGCAGCAATTGAAAATGAAGCCGCTGCTTATGGGCTTAAATTATCCGTAGAACAGAAAGTTAAGACGACTGATTCGGCAATAAAGTCAGCATTTTTAAAAGGTAATACTAGGGAGCATCTTCTCATTTTTTATGATGATTCTGGTATGTTAAATCATTTTCATGGAAATGAATTAATTAAGATAAAGTTTGAAATTGATACAGATCCACCTAAAGGAGCGTTTTTCGAAAAGAAGTATCGATTACTTCCTGCACCATATGAAGTCAATATATATGATGAAGCTTCGTTGTTTGCTGGGAAAATACATGCAGTTATATGTAGAAAGTGGAAAAACAGAATTAAAGGAAGAGATCTTTACGATTATGTGTTTTATTTAGGCAGAGAAACCAAAGTCAATATGACACATTTAAGAGCTAGACTTATAGAGTCAGGAGTTATTAGAGAGAATGAAGTTTGCGAAATAAATGATATTAAAAAATTGTTGAATGATAGGTTTGAGAATATAGATTATAAACAAGCCAAAGAAGATGTTATTCCATTTATAAAAGAACCTTCAAAAATGGATATGTGGAGTACAGAGTTTTTTAAGCAAATCACAGAAGGCTTAACGGACTTAAAATAGCGATTTAATCTGAAAATACAAATTAGCACAAAGGAGCTATAATCAATATTGATATTTTGGTTAATACTAATCAATAGGATTATCCCCTGATAGATTAACAATAATAGCAGGCAGAGCTACGCTCTTTGCCTGCTGTTTTCGTTTGATTTTAGAATTACTTTTCCACCTACCGTCCAGTTGATAGCGCTTGTAGGACATATGCTCCTGCACTTGCCACAGCGAATACATTCAGCGCTGTTGATGTTATCTAGAACCTTGACCTGCATATCGCAATGGATTTCGCATTTCATGCAGTTAATACATGTACCTCTATCCACTTCCATCTGAAGTACGCTAAAGCGGTTAAAAAACGAATATATCGCGCCTAGAGGGCATATGTATTTACAGAAAGGTCTGTAGATCATCGTCGAAAGTATGACAGTGATAATCAGAAGAATCATCTTCCAGTCGAACAAGATGCCCATCATGGTTCGCAGAGATTCGTTCTTAATGAGGAGAGGTATGCCGGCCTCGATAGTGCCAGCTGGACAGATGTACTTGCAGAAGAACGGCTCTCCGATCCCAAAATCATTTGATATTGCAATCGGAAGTGCAAATACGAATACCGCAAGTATAACATATTTGAGATATCTGAGCGCTTTATCCATCTTCGCAGGTATCCTTCGCTTCTTCACTCTGATCTTGTAGAGCAAGTCCTGAAAGAATCCAAACGGGCACAAAAATCCGCAGACGAACCTACCGAGAAATGCTCCAGTAATAAGCAAAAAACCCATCACGTAGTATGAGATGTGGTATTTGTTACCGTTTTCGACCGACTGCAGTGCTCCGATAGGGCACGCTGCGCCGGCTGCCGGGCAAGAATAACAGTTTAGGCCAGGTGAGCAGAAACTTTTACTCTTTCCTTTGTATATTGTACCGTCGGTGAAATTCGAGACGTGAGGATTGGTCATGAACGTCGCTATGAGCTGCACTAGATGACGCCTCGGGTTGTTAGTCTTCATGGCGCCTCCTATCCGATGCCTATGCATTCGAGACAGACGGTGGCAGCCTTGCTGAAGACCGTCATTATCTCACCTCTACCGACACCTATTATTAACATAACGATACCAGCCGCGATGAGCGCAGCCGGTATCAACCTTTTATACTTCTTAGACATAATCTATTCCTGATAATCCCTGCCTATGACAATTTCTTAAGACGAGAATTTACTTCGTTCATATAGAGTTCTGTAATCGCATCAGTATCATGTGTTGAGAACGCTCCAACCTTTGGATCACCGATTTGCTTTCCATTCTTATCAAAGAACACGGTGGTAGGAGTGCCGCTTACGTACTGAAGAAGTCCTTCGTTCAAAGAATCGCTTGGAACTAGCGTCTTTGCCGTTAATCCTTGCTTAGAGAGAATCTCTTTTGCTGTATCTGGTGAAGCTTCTCCGTCGAGACAAATAGATACAAACTGTACGTTTGAAGGAAGCTGATTCTTGAGCTTCTCAAGTGCAGGCATCTCATCGATGCAGTAGCCACAAGTCGTCGACCACACGTTAACCACGGTGAGGTCGTAATCCTTCAGATTATCCTGTGTGAATTTTTCACCGTCAAGTGTAGTGGTTTCAAAGCTTTTAAGGCTTGCCTTTGGACCATGAGAGCCTTTTGATTCTGAATTTGAACTATCCTTACCGCAGCCTGTGAATGATATTGCGAGTGCTAGCAAAAATGCCGCAAGCAGTGTAAACCGTTTAATGTGTAGTTTTTTCTTCATAATATTCCCCAATATTCCTTATTTATCGCAATTAAACAAAAACATAATGTATTATAATCTTACGATATGGGTTTAGTATAACATCTAAGTGACGAAATTAATCATTATAAAAATCTTAATTTAAATTGTGCACTATCAAAAATATTGATGAATGCGATATATTGACCGAAGAGGTAGCGATACTAAAATGTTACGATATGGAAAAGGAGAATAAGGATATGAATATTACAGTTTACTGCGGATCTCGATTCGGTGAGAAGTCCGTGTTTAAGGATAAAGCAATTGAGCTCGGAAACTGGATTGTAGAAGGTGGACACAGCCTCGTGTACGGCGGCGGAAATGTAGGACTCATGGGAACCGTTGCAAATACAGTTTTAGAAGGCGGCGCCAAGGTCTACGGTATCATCCCAGAGTTTCTGCTCGACCAGGAGAAGGGACACGAGGGCCTCTACACACTTGAGATCGTAAAGTCTATGCCAGAGCGCAAGACTCGTATGATCAATCTTGGTGATGCTTTTATTGCACTCCCAGGTGGGCCTGGCACACTCGAAGAGATTTCAGAGATAATCTCGCTAAGAAGACTAAACAGAACTGAGAAGCCTTGCATTTTATACAATATCGAAGGCTTTTATGAGCCTCTAAGAAAGCTGCTTGAGGAGATGGTAGTTGCCGACTTCCTGCCAGCTGAAGATCTAGATAAGGTTGTCTTTGCGAGCAATCTGGATGAGATTAAGGCTGCGCTAGGCGAGGAATAAAAGTAATAAGGGAAGATAATATTGCTTATGAGAAAACCCTGCAAGTGATGGAATTCATGCTTGCAGGGTTTTTGGTGCACAAATTTACATGTAATTCATTATAAGGATTATCTATACAAATGGCAGAAGTATAGATATAAGCAATTGTTAGAATTTTGATAGACTAGCTAGAATAATAAGGAATGTTATTCCCCAAAACATAAAATATAAAAGGAGGAACTATGAAGTTCAAGAGCAAGAGCTCAAGAAGTCTAGTAAAGGTCCTAGCGCTATCGATGATACTATCGACAGCACCATTACTTGCCTTTGCAGACGATTCTGCAGCTACTGAAAAAACAGAAACTGCAAGTGTTTCAACCGAGGCCAAAGCTGAAAAGGGTGATGCTACACCGGCTACAAGTAGCGTATCACAGCCAGCTAACCCAAGACACGGATCAGGATTCCGTGCAGCAGAGCCTTCCAAGACTGGTCCTTATAAGGAGTCGGATTTTGCACTTCTATATAAGACGGAGAAGGCAACACTTAGGAACATGCCTGTAATTGACAAGGCAACAGGTAAAGCGCTAACTAAACCAATTAAGTTCAAGGTTTGGAATGCAACACTTCAGAGATTTGAAAAGGAAGTTACTTCATCTAACGGTGTGTTTCCAGATGTTGAATTAATCAAGGAGCATCATTACATCATTTTTGCACAGGATAAAGAGTATAACTTCAAAAATAACGCATACATAATTATCAAGGAAACTGGAAGTGTCGTATATAATGACAGAACTCCAATTACAACGAGCCATCCAGGACAAGATGAAAAAATCACATCATTCGTCCTAGAGAAGAGGGCTACACCGATTACGGATGCTACAAAGGCAAATCGCGTAAAGATTGATCTACAGCTCTTCTATATGGAGAAAGTTGGCAGAAACTATCTACCGAGTGACGATAGTTTTGACTGGGAGGGAACTAATTCAACCCTAGTTCTGACAAGCCCGTTCGAGACAATTAGAGTTCCAATCAAGGACAGCACAGTTGAAGTTGAACTCATGGAAGATGATGTATACACAGTAAGTGTTGAGAGTGAGCAGCTCGGCATGTATACGTTTCCGCTAACTGTTAAAGACCACTCAGAGCGTGGTGCTGACAAGCTTGCGTATAACCATCTCAGCTGCACAAACAAGGATACTATCATACTTTTTGACAAAGATGGTCAGATTGAGAAGAAGTATCTTGATGCACTAACAAGCGTAAGTGGAAAGACTAAAGTAGAAGGACTAAACTTCAACAGCAGAATTTTACCAAGATGGTTCGAACAGTATAACGATAGCGTAAGATACACTATGAATGAAAAGCTTCTCGATAAGGCTGTTGCAAAAGGTCTAAAGGGAGATTTTGACGTAATAGATATTCACTCTATCAATATGGCTAGAACTGAGCGTTCACGTCTCATGCTTGCTGAAGGTCAGTTCTTTAATTACACTACTGAAGTTCAGTCTGGTAAAAATGTGGGAAAGGTTTCATACATAGACAGCAATGGCAAGCTAAAGCCACTATCGTTCACTCAGACTGGTAATAAAATCAAGTTCAATATGAATTCCCTGTCCGTATATCCGATAGTGGTTCAGTACGTATCAGATAGCAGCGTTCAGTATGTAGCAACTGAAGGTGACGGATTATCATTTGAGAAGGGTGATGACGTTGATGTAAAGGCTGTATTTAAGTCTACCTCTTCAGTGGACAAGAGCTTTGAAAACTTCAGCGGAGTGGAAGTTGATAACGAAAGGCTCGAGGATTCTGACTACACTGTCACTAAGGGAAGTACAGTTATTAGACTTAATAAGAGTTTTGTGGACAGACTATCTGCTGGTAGACACACACTTACTGCATACTTCGATGCCGACACAAAGTCATCTTCGATTACGTTTACAATTAAGCCTGCAGCAGTGCATAGCAACAATAGTGCTGTAAATAATGCAAGTTCAAATAGTAGCGCACCGAGAGTTTCTAACTCTACAGCTCGTAGGAGCGATGTTACATATGGCAAGACTGCTAAGGTAAGAGCAGGTAGAGTTGTAAAGACTGGTGACACAGGAAATTACGCTCTGTATGCTGTGCTATTAATTTCATCAATATCCTCACTATCTATTTTACTTAAGAGACGTAAGGAGAATTAGAGGGGAAGATACTGGAAAGGAATATGAGAGAGATTAATAAGCTATTTATGTTAAAAAAGCTTTCTTTGGTGATAATAATAGCTGTTTCTCTATCAGTGATTTTATCAGGCTGCACTGAACAGACAAGAAAACAAGCGCTTGAAACAGTCAATGGCATTAAGATAGAATCATACATGGTAGAGGAGCAACCAATAGTCAAAGACCTTAAGAAGGAATTCTCGAAAGAAATTGATAAGGCTAAAGATGATAAATCTATCAAAAAACTACTAAAGGATTTTAAGTCTCAGATTAAGTCTATCTCAACTAGAGAGGATAAAATAAAGGCTTGTAAAAGGCTTCTGAAAGAGCAGATTGATGCAATGGATGGGAGCAAAGCTGAAGAAGCACGTAAAATTCTGAAGTCATATGAGAGGAAGTTCAATAAGGTAAAGAGTGACAGTGATCTTACTCTGCTAACCAATGAAATCGGTCAGAAGATTGCAGAGAAAAGTGGTACGTCGTTTGACGTAAGTGCGACGACAAATCTAATCGAAAAGGAAAATGAGACTAGCGAAAAGCTGTCTAAGCAAAAGAGTTTATCTAGCAGTGGTTCTACAAAAAGCAGCTCATCGAGTACAAGCACAACTAGCCAGAGCAGTAGCGATGGTGGCAAGAAAAAACGCTGGGTACCTGCAGTTACTAAGACTATAACGCATCCAGAAACTACTAAAGAGAAACGATATATTGTTAGCTATGTATGTCAATGCGGAAGATCATTCCCAAATCTTTCAGCATGGCAAGCTCATAAACCAAATCCTTGAGATGGGAACCATGTGTACTACAATCCGGTCTGGGGGACTAAGACTGTAAAAGTACCTGCATGGACTGAAACCGTGGTTGTTTCAGAAGGTCACTGGGAATAGGTGAAAAGATGAAGAGAAAGATATTACCGATTATTATGATTCTGGCTATAAGTACTGCACTACTAGCCGGCTGCACTAAGAAGGGTGCAGATGACAAGAAGAATAAGGACGGATATACGCATATCTCTGGTAAGGAGGCAGCTAAATTCGTTGAAAATGCTGAAACGGATGACGCTAAAATCATCGATGTACGAGGCAAGGTTGCCTGGGGAATGGGTCATATTCCGAAGTCCATTCCTGTATGGTATGAAGACTTCGATAAGGGGGAAGTAAAGGAACTCCCTGATAAGAATCAGAAAATCCTACTTTACTGCGATTACGGTGGTCTGAGCAAGAGGGTTGCAAAGCGTCTTGTGAAGCAGGGATATACCAACGTATATGAGTTTAATGGACTCAAGGTATGGAAGGGCAAGGTTATAGTAGAGGAGGAGTACAAAGACCTCCAAGAAGGTGAGAGCAACTAAGCCTATGCCGTACAGGCAATATTCTATAAAACAATAACAGCGAGGGTTTACGCCCTTGCTGTTCTATTGCAGTAATACTATTGTCTAATATTCTTCCTGTTCAACACCTACGATGTTGTAACGACCATCTCATGTGTTACCCTGTGATAACCATGCCTGCCTTGCAGCTGCAATCTGCCCAGTTGAGTAGTAGCGACCTGCTCTAGTTATATACACAGTTCTCGTTCTCTTGGCAGCAGGTTGCTGCGGCTGAGAGTGCGATGCTGAACCAGAAGAACTGCTCGAGCCTGAAGACGAATGAGATGAGGATGAGCTTGATCCTGATGAAGAGGAAGAACTCTTGCTACTTGACGCATCTTTCTTGGTCTTGTCATCCTTCTTATCCTTCTTGTCATCGCTTCCCTTGCTCGTTTCGGATGAAGCCGCTGCAGAATCGTCTGATCCAGTGCTACAGCTGTCTGATGATGCCTCTATCTGTTTTTCATTTTTCGTTTTTGCTTTCTTATCCTTACTAGACTTTGAACTTCCGCTCATGTTTAAACTCACAGCAACTATTAGTGCAGCAACGGCTATTACAAGCAGTAGCCCGAGCGCCTTTTGCATGAGACTCATTTGTTTTATTCTGTTCATCGATAAATTAATCCTATTTCCCTATTCCCATTTTTTTAAAAATTTTACTTTTCGTTTCTAATTCCACGTATGTTACTTTTTGACGGTGAGCTTCCACGATTTGTTATCCTGCTTGTCGAAGTCTAGAACTTCATGATTGAGCTCTTGGATCCACGTACGTACATAAACCACGCGCCAAACCAGATTCCAAGTGCGATGAATAGCAGTGCCAGCCAGGCTCTTGTCGCAAGCTGGGAAGTTGCGACCAAACCGTTACCGATAAGGCAGCCCTTTGCCCATATAGCACCTATTCCCATGAGCATGCTTCCAATTACAGTTCTTATTACGATTCTCTTATCTGTCTTGACTATTGAAAATTCTTTGCTAGTGAAAGCGGTGAAGAATGAACCTAGGATTATTCCTAAGATCACTAAGTTATCCCAACCGACACCGTCGGTTCTGTTATAGACAACTCATCCGATGGGTTCTGAATGAGTGCCTGTTATCATGTTGAACCACGATAATACCGGGTCTGAAATTGAGATTCCGCCATTTCTACCAGTGAGGTTGCTGAAGTAGAATGCAGCAGCCATCAGCACTCCGATCAGTATTACAGTTATCTCGCGACTCCAAATCTTCTCGCAGAAGACGTGGCGCAGACCTGTGTAGGTTTGCGGCAGCTTGTATTTGGGCTTGTGCGCTCTGTAATGACGAAACATTAGGATATATAGTAGCACTGCCACTGGCGCAAATATTAGTATCGGAGAGAAGGGCATATCGAACAAATCTATGTCGTATACCTCCTGTAGCCCCATAACCTTCTGCGTAAATGGCTTAAAAATCCACTTGTTAGTAAAAAATTCAGTCGTTGCAAAAACTATAAGCGATAATATTCCGATGATTCGCCCGTCTCCGACCTTGACGAGAGTACTCGTAACGCAGCCATTGGTGAGCACCGCTCCGATTCCGAAGATGAATCCACCTATAGGAACTGCAACCATAGAGTAACAGCCAAAGAATGGTGACGGTATAGTCATGCTGCCTACTAGCATGTGATATAGCAAACCTTCGGTGGCGATTATTGCTAGGATAAGAACTGCGTTATAGTAATTCTTCTCAAGATAAATATCTCGTATCGTTCCAGTAGGACAGAATCGTCCGCGCTTGAGTAGAAAGCCGAACAGCAAGCCTATAAACAAACCGGATATATTAAGTAGCAAAACAGCCTCCTTTTATATGAATTCCAATTAATAATTATATTTCTTTATGCAAAGCCTTAAAATATGTATACGGATAATCAATACATAATTATTCTAAATAGAGATTATCAATGCATTAAAATACGTGTAACCATTGTGATACGCGGATGATGAGGAAATAAGAGGACAGTATTAACTAAAAAATATTGACTAGCGCGGAGGATAAGAATATAATCATTAACATTAGAAATAGTTAACAATGTTAATTATTAACACAGATAAATAATATGCTGAATTTAAACTATTTTGATAATAAATTGAAATGGAGAATTAGATGAAAGAATACCAATTGAATTTTCTTCACAAGGTGCATAGCTTTCACAAGGTTAATTTCTTGAAGCTTGTACCAGAGCTTAATCCAAGTGAGCACATGCTTATAAATGCGCTGCTAGATTGTGAGTTCGGGAAGTGCGCTAACTTTACAGAAGGATTTGATATTAATACTAATGAAACTAAAGGTGTAAAGGTATCTGAATTAGCCAAATCTATTCATATGACTATGCCTGGAGTATCAAGGATGCTATCAAGTCTTGAAGATAAGGGAATCATTGAGAGACGAATTGACCCTAGTGATAGAAGGAATACGCTGGTTTTTATTACAAAAGATGGGGCAGATAAGATAAAGGGTTATAAACAAAGGCTTGATGCATATTTAGATATAGTCTTTGAAAGATTTGGCGAGGAAAATGTCGTAAAGCTTATAGAATTGATAACACTGATAACAGAAATCTCTGAAGAGGAACTTAATGTGGCACTATCGAAAGTAGACATATAATAGTGGAAGAAAGGAAAGGTAGCAGATGACAAAGCTTTTTAAAAATTTAAAGCCGTATAAGCTATCTATAGTGATACTCCTTGCTGTGCTTGTAGTTCAGGCGTTTGGAGACATTTCGATACCTAGCTATATGCAGAAGCTGATTGACACGGGAATTCAGAATAAGGGTATCGAGCATATATTGCCTAGCAAGGTTACTGCAGATGAATATAGCGAGGCCCAGATATTCATGACCGATGATGAGAAAGAAATCTGGGCATCTTCGTACAAGAAGATGGGAGATACGTATACTCTTAAGGTTAAAGATGAGAAAAAACTTGAGAAGCTTGATAATAAACTGCTTAAGCCAATCGTATTGAGCTATCAGCTCGGACACATGACTGTTAAACAGTTTAAGAATACTGTCAAGGAGCAGTTAACTTCGAGAGCAGAGACAGAAGCGCTTGCTGACCGCATAGATGATATGTCGGTTTCCGAGATTGCAGCTCTCATGAATGCTGATATCAAGTCATTTAGAGCGAAGGATCAGAATGGCAAGATGCATACTTATGTGGATATGCGCCCAATGATTCAGGCAAGAATAGCCAGCGGTCACATGGATAAATCGACAATCAGCAAGCCTAAGGAAGAGATGGATAAGACGCTCTCTTCAGTGGGTGATAGGACTCTCAAGTCGATGGGTATTGCTTATGCGACGAACGCGGCTAAATCGGCTGGGGTAAATATAGACAAAGTGCAGAAATCGTATCTATGGAATACCGCATTCAAGATGATGTTCGTTACACTGCTGATGATTGCCGCTGCAGTAATCGCATCCTACATATCTTCCAAGGTGGGAGCGAAGATAGGTATGACGCTTAGGAAGGAAGTATTCGAGAAGGTTATGAGCTTCTCGAATGCTGAGATGGATAGTTTCCAGACATCTTCTCTGATTACTAGGGCGACTAATGATGTACAGCAGGTTCAGATGACTCTGACCATAATGCTTCGAATGGTTCTCTATGCGCCTGTGCTCGCAGTATGGGGAATCTTTAAAGTGGTTCAGACGGGTGCTCATATGAGCTATGTCATTGCATTGGGAGTATTAGCAGTAGTGATTCTTGTCGTAATTCTGATGATTATCGCATTGCCAAAATTTCGCATCATGCAGGAACTCGTGGACTCTCTAAATAGCGTTTCTCGATCGATACTAACCGGCATTTCAGTAATTCGTGCATTTGGCAGAGAGAGTTTTGCTGAGAAGCGTTTTGACAAGGCGAACAATGAACTTAAGAGTACACAGCTATTTACGAATAGAGTCATGACATTTATGCAGCCTCTGCTGATGCTACTTATGAATTTCCTTGGGGTAGCCATAGTGTGGGTTGCTTCGCACAGAATTGATACTGGGGACATGCAGGTAGGCTCTATGACGGCATTTCTAACGTACTCTATGATGATTGTAATGTCATTTATGATTCTGACAGTAATGTCAATCCTAATACCAAGAGCTGGTGTAGCTGCTAGCCGAATTGATGAGGTTATCATGTCGGAATCATCAGTGCTAGACAGTGCGAATGCAATCGAGATTAACGAAAGTACTGGTAGACTCGAATTTGATAACGTCTCATTTAGATATGCAAATGCTGAAGAGGATGTAATATCAGATATATCGTTCACTGCGGAGCCTGGTGAAACTACGGCGATTATCGGAAGTACAGGCGCGGGTAAGAGTACGATAGTCAATCTGATTCCTAGATTCTTTGATGTAACTGCTGGAAGCATCAAGCTTGATGGAGTCGATATAAGAGATATAAGTATGAAATCACTTAGAAAACAGATAGGCTTCGTGCCTCAGAAGGGCGTACTGTTCTCAGGAACGATTGATTCAAATATAAGATTTGGAAATGAAGATGCTACACCTGAAGAGGTGCATGAAGCTGCGGAAATCGCGCAGGCACTCGAGTTTATCGAGGAGAAAGAAGATAAATTTGAAAGCAATATCGCTCAGGGCGGTTCTAATGTATCGGGTGGACAGAAACAGAGACTTTCGATAGCGAGAGCGATTGCCAAGAATCCTAAGATTATGGTATTTGACGATAGCTTCTCAGCTCTAGATATGAAGACTGATGCAAAACTCCGGAGAGTGCTAACAAAATACGAAAAAGATGCGACTAAAATAATCGTTGCCCAACGCGTTGGAACGATTATGGATGCTGAGCAGATTATAGTGCTTGATGACGGTAAAATCGTCGGAAAGGGTAGGCATAGAGAGCTTCTCAAGAATTGCGAAGTATATAGACAGATTGCTGAGTCGCAGTTATCTAAGAGCGAATTGGAGGTGGAATAATGACAGACGATAAGAATAAGAAACCAGCTCCAGAAAAGCAGAAAGGCCATGGACCAGGAGTAGGGGCAGCAACCGAGAAACCAAAAAATTTTGGTAAGTCGATGAAGCAGATATTGAAGTATAGTGGAAATTACAAATATGCATTTATAGTGGTGATATTCTTTGCGATTGCAGGTACTGTATTTCAGGTAGCTGGACCGAAAGTAATGGGTCGTGCGACTACTGTGCTCGCAGAAGGATTAATGTACAAGATTAAAGGTACAGGAACTATTGATTTTGCTGCTATTGGTAAGATTCTAGCTCTTACAGCTTTCCTCTACGCGCTTAGTGCCATATTCAGTTTCATTGAGGGCTGGATTATGACTGGTATAACACAGAAAATAGTGTACAAGATGCGTCGTGACATCTCGGAGAAGATAAATCGCATGCCGATGAAGTATTTTGAGAGTCATCAATATGGCGACATACTGTCCAGAATTACGAATGACGTTGACACTCTCGGAACGGGACTCAATCAGAGCATAACCACGATTATTACATCTATAGCCACTATTATCGGTGTAATAGTTATGATGCTAACCATATCGCCAATTATGACTTTAATTGCTGCTACTACAATTCCAATTTCTATCGTGTTACTCGGTTTCATCATCAAGATGTCGCAGAAATATTTTAAAACGCAGCAGGAGTACCTCGGAAATATCAACGGGCAGATAGAAGAAAACTTTGCAGGGCAGCTGGTAATCAAGGCGTTTAACAAAGAAGCATCGATGGAGAAGACCTTCAACGAAACGAATGAAGTTCTCTATGAATCCGCTTGGAAGTCGCAGTTTATATCAGGCGTCATGCTGCCAGTTATGATGTTCGTAGGAAACCTCGGATACGCTGGTGTAGCGATATCTGGTGCAATGCTGGCTATTAAGAATGTGATTGGAATAGGAGATATCCAGGCGTTCATCCAGTATGTTCGCACGCTCACTCAGCCACTATCGCAAGTCGCTCAGGTTATGAATCAGGTACAGTCTATGGGTGCTGCAGGAGAGCGAGTATTTGAGTTTCTGGCAGAAGAGGAGGAGTCTCCTGACCTAGAGAATAGTGCATCTCAAATCGATGTTCAAGGATTTGTTGAGTTTGAACATGTGAAATTCGGATATGATCCAGAGAAGGTTATAATCAAGGATTTTAGTGCGAACGTTAAGCCAGGTCAGAAGATAGCTATAGTTGGACCAACTGGTGCAGGCAAGACGACTATCGTCAAGCTGCTTATGCGCTTCTACGATGTAAATGCAGGTGCGATTAAAATTGACGGTGTAGATATCCGCAGTATGAGCCGTCACGGGCTTAGGAACAACATCGCCATGGTACTTCAGGACACGTGGTTATATTCCGACACGATTATGGAAAACATAAGATACGGAAATCAGAATGCTACAGATGAAGAGGTTATTGCGGCGGCCAAAGCGGCAAGAGCAGATCGATTTATAAAGACTCTGCCTGGTGGATATGACATGGTTCTAAACGAAGATGCGACCAATATCTCCGAAGGGCAGAAGCAGCTCCTTACAATTGCGAGAGCGATTTTGGCAGATCGCAAGCTGTTAATTCTCGACGAGGCGACTTCATCGGTAGACACGAGAACAGAGGTCAGAATTCAAGAGGCTATGGATAATCTGATGAAGGGACGCACGACATTTGTAATCGCTCACAGATTATCGACTATCAGAGATGCTGATCTTATACTCGTGATGAACCACGGTGATATAATAGAGCAAGGAACTCACGATGAACTGCTCGCACAGGGCGGTACATATGCTGATCTCTATAACTCTCAGTTTGACGAAGTGGAGGCATCGTAATGGGTAGGGCAAGACTTAGCACACTGTGTTATATAGAAAATAATGATAAGTATCTTATGCTACATCGCATCATCAAAGCAAATGATATCAACCATAATAAATGGATTGGTGTAGGAGGCCATTTCGAAAATAGAGAGAGTCCCGATGACTGCCTACTTCGTGAAGTACGTGAAGAGACGGGTTACACGCTTACAGACTACAAGTTTCGAGGCATAGTTACCTTTATCTACGGAAGCGGTGAAAAAGAGATGATCGAGTACATGCACCTCTTTACGGCGACTGGATTTAAAGGGGAACCGATTCCTTGCGATGAAGGTGTACTTGAGTGGGTGTCTAAAGATAAGTTACTAGACCTCGAGCTGTGGGAAGGAGATAAGATATTTCTCAGACTCCTAAGTGAGCGAGATGATTTCTTTTCGCTTAAGCTAGTTTATAACGATAAAGATGAACTGATAGAAGTGGTCCTTGATGGGAAAGTACTATAAAAGTTAATAGAAATACCAAAGACCTAGGAAGTGGAATTTTCCAAATCCTAGGTCTTTTATTATCTATTCATGATTGTGCTAAGATAAATTAGATTCTGATCTTTGCGATGTAATGTGCGTTTTCAGGAAGCTTTAGATCTCTACCTGCCTCGTCGAAACTCCACATCTTTACACCAGCTCTGGTCGAGTCAAGAACAGCATAGAAATTAAACATCGCAATTCCGTAGTTGAGAAGCTGGTCTTCAGCAGTTGTGAGCTCGTCATCTAGACCAATTAGCGATACGATATCGTCATCAACGATTACTCTGTATGGCTGACGATTGAAGAATGACTGTGCAACAGCAATTGATAGCAGTGCATCTTCAAGCTCAGTGTACAGAAGCTCCATGTTAACTGGCTCTCCGTATACCTTGTAAGATAGAAGGTCCTGCATGCTAATCTTAGGTGCAACCTTCTTCTCGCAAGATACCATCGTAACGTTGGATGGGCTCTTGATATCGAGACGAACGTCCTTTTTAGCCTTGTTGCCGTGTCCAAATGCGATAAATACTGCAAGAGTCTTATCTGTATCAACGCCGAGTGCGCCCTTAGCTGCTTCTGCATCGTTTACAGTTAGCCAGCAAGCATCGAATCCAAGCTGTGTGAGCTTAAGTGTTAGACCCTGTGCGATAAATCCTGCATTCTCTAGATAATGAGGTGCTTCCTCTGAGTAAAGCGCTAAGTAGTTAGGTGCCTTTACAGTAAAGCCGTTATATCCTACGCTGCTTCCTAGGAAATCCACCACATCGCCACCGAAGAAATGAATCTCGGTAGAAATCTCAGGAAGTAGCTTTGGCACTACTTCTTTATAAGCTTTAATTTCCTCAACTGAAGCAGCATCAACTACTGTATCTGCGAAATCGCGGCACGACTGGCGGCGAGAAACAATCTCATCATAATATCTTAGGTATTCCATAAAGTTCTCCTTTCAAGTCCATACATAAGAACATAATATCAATTTTGCACAATTAGTACAAGACGGATAATCAATATATTTCTTAAAAACTATAAAAAAACGATAGCTCTGACAGGGCAAACGGGTGCGCAATAGCCACATCGCACGCACTTTTCAACGCTGATTTCGGCTAGACCACTATCATTCCAGGATATAGCTTGACTGACGCAGCGGGCCTTACATGCTCCGCAGCCCTCGCAGTCACTCTGGTCTACCATCATGCGTTTCTTGCTGATATCGGGTCTGTAATCGCTGCCGAGATTTCCTTCAAAGTAACTGACTGCAGTGTCGACTTCATCCAGACTTCCCATGCCAATCATCACAGCATCTACACCCTCGAGTGAAGTTACGTAATCCAGACATTCTACATAATCCTCAATGATATTTCCTCCACCGAAAGCCTTCATGGTGAATACTCCAACGCCATGATTTGAACAGAGCTTTATCGCTTCCGCCATATCATATCGTGTACCAGGACCCTCCCCGTCTCTGATCCCCATGCCAGCTTTGTTTATCAGTGGGAATACCACATCACACGAGTCTAAGTTCGCCGCTTCAAGGCATGCATCAACATGATGCGTCGATATTCCAATCGCCCTAATTAAGCCGGAGGTTTTTTTGTCCCTAAGCGCCCTCCAAGCCTCACTTCTCTCATGAAGGTCGACAACTCCTCGAACTTCGTGAAGTAGGAAAATATCTATCTTCTCGAGATTAAGTTCAGAAAGGCATTCGTCGACTGCAGCTGATGCACTCTCGTAGTCAATTTCGAGAGTCTTGCTACAGACAACCGGAATATCTAAGTTTTCATCTGATTTAATTGTATCTAGCGCAGGTCTAAGATATCTATAGGTGTCATAATACTGCGCAGTATCAAGAAAGTTAATACCGCTCTTTACCGCATGCACGATGATGCGAGCACCTTCGTCGGTGGAAAGATTCTTTTGCGAGAAACCCATCGTAAGCGTTCCCATACCTACAGCTGAAACCTCTATACCCGATAATCCTAATCTATTTCTATTCATATCATAATTTTAACACGCAACTGATGTATAATACACACTAAAGTTTATGATGAGGGTGTACGTTTTGCTACAAAGTGACGTACGAAATAGGGGAGATAGATGTCGCTAAAAGGGTATGATTTACATTTTTTAAAAAAAGATATTCCTGCCGGAATCATCGTTGCGCTAGTATCCATTCCGATTTCCATCGGGTATGCATTAGTTGCAGGGCTTCCGCCAATTTATGGTCTATATGGATCACTGCTCCCTATATTGGTGTACGGATTGATAACGAGTTCTCCGAGATTCGTTTTCGGGGTTGATGCTGCGCCAGCTGCACTTGTTGGTGGCATGCTATATTCGATGGGCATTGCATATCAATCGCAAGATGCAGTGAGGATAATCCCTGTAATAACACTTTTTACTGCTGCCTGGATACTGATAGCACGCTTAGTCGGACTCGGTAGGCTGGTGAAATTCATCTCATCACCGGTAATGGGAGGCTTCATAACGGGTATCTGCTGCACGATTATATTGATGCAGATCCCTAAGCTGTATGGCGGTGATTCAGGCAGAGGAGAACTCCACGAACTCCTAATACACATTTACAAAACAGCGAGTGCTGGAGTCCAAATTCCGTCACTTGTGCTTGGGCTCGGTACGATCATCATAATCTTGGGATCTAAGAAATTTATCCCAGCGGTACCAATGAGTGCAGTTATGATGTTCGTTGGGGCGGGGCTGAACTATGCTATGGACCTTGGACAATACGGAGTTAAAATGCTTCCGGAGGTGAAGGCAGGGCTGCCGCCTCTGGCTATCCCTGACATTTCGCTGGTTCATGGAAATGTTAGAACTATGATGCTTCAAACGCTTATCATAGCAATCGTAATCATCGCTGAGACTCTTCTTGCAACCAATAACTTCGCACTTAAGTACGATGATAAAATCGATAATAACAGGGAGATTCTCGCCTACGCGATGAGTAATCTAGCTGGTGGTCTCGTTGGCTGCTGCCCTGTAAATGGAAGTGTTTCGAGGAGCAACATAGCTGATCAGTTCGGCGTGAAGTCACAGGTGATGTCGATATCTGCGGCAGCTACGATGATGATAATTCTAATCTTCGGTACAAGTTTTATACATATGCTTCCAGTACCGGTTCTCACTGCAATAGTAATTTCTGCACTCATCAGCAGCACTGAATTTGACCTCGCCGCTAAGTTGCGCAAGGTTGATAGAACCGAGTGGAAGATATTCTATGTGGTTATGTTCACAGTCTTAATATTTGGAACGATATATGGCGTGCTTATCGGAATTATCCTCTCCTTTGTGACAGTAATCATCAGAGCATCCAATCCCCCTAGAAGTAGACTCGGGTATATTCCTGAGAAAGATCAGTTCTATCCCGTCGACAGGACTACAGGTACTCGCGAGATTAAAGGAGTTCTCATATACAGATTCGGAGGAGCGTTGTTCTTTGCTAATGCGAATACGATTAAAGATGAAATTGATGATTTAGTAACCGACGACATGAAAGCCGTAATCATTGATGCCAGTGGCATCACGAGCATCGATGTCACAGCTGTAGATCGGTTGATGATTTTATATAAAAAATATAAAGAGCGTGGCATAAAGCTCTTTCTTACCGAGCACTCTGGAAATTTAAATGATCAACTGCGTGCTTTCGGAGCGGAGCAGATGTTCAAAGACTACGCTATAGTTCCGCATATTTATCAAGCTCTAAAGTCGGTGGGAATAAACAAGCCATATGAACTAGGTGATTGCGAGGGCGATGTCTGTTATATATCCATCAATGGCTCGGCTGGAAGCTCTCAGATTGCTGAGTTTGAATGGGCATATGGTGATCAAGCAGAAGCTAGGATGGAAGAGGTTGCTAATTCGCTCGCAGATAAACTTATTAGTCTTGAAAGAGTAGATGAGGATATGATTCGCGAGGCTGAGCGTAATGCGCTTGGCAGTAACTGGAGTGAGATTGACGAGGAGAAATTCTTAGATTTCCTTGAATTCCAACTTGCGCATCTTCTCGAACTCGGCAAGATAAATCTCGAAAAATTTCAACGAGTACGCGAGAAGATTCTGTTATATCACGCAAAGCTTGACATGCAGATTAACGATAGAAATTCCGAGGAACTCGATGAAATCATCAGGACGAGAATTGTCCGTGAAGAACAATTTAGAAGTAGATTCCCTGATGCATATAATGCTTTTGCAGAAGAGAGAGCTAGGCACAGAGAAATCCTGAAGACTGATTATCCTGAAATCTGGGAGAGAATCATGAAGATTCGCCGAGAGGGAGAAGATAAGGACAAACTCCGAGATAAGGTTCGGGTTCAGATTCATGATAAGCATTTGTTTCCGGGGCTTGATGAGATTGAACATATAGTTGATGGTGTAAAAGATTATTTTCATAGAAAGAAATGATGATAGCTTGTCCATCAAGGTAAGTGCGTCGAGACGATGTACATAAAGAAGCAATTAGGCTGCATATTACTAATATATTAAAATAGAAAGGTTAATTCGTTATGAGGCTGTATATTCTTAGACATGGGCAGACCGACCTAAATAGCGAGAAGCGTTTTCAGGGTCATATGCAAACAGAACTGAATAATGTTGGGATTGCTCAGTCAGAGAAGGTTGGAGAGCTGCTACGCGAGCGTGGCATTAAGTTCGACAAGATTTATTGTAGCCCTCTAGAGAGAGCGATCAAAACAGCAGAAATTGCTACCTCGGAGACTAGAGATAAGTTTATAATAGACGATGATCTCACAGAAATTGACTTCGGGATAAATGAAGGACGAAAGTATGAAGAACTTCAGGGTGGTAAGAACAATATATTTTTGTCTCCGGGCAATTACATGCCTCCAGAAGGTGGCGAGTCACTAGAGACTCTTAAATTCAGGGTAAAGAGGTTCCTTGAGAGGGTGCGAGATGAGAACGATGAAGGAAATATACTGGCGGTATCTCACGGAACGGCAATTCACATGATGCTTCTATATATGAGAGGCATGGAATTCGGTGATTTATGGACGGAACACGTCGGAAACTGCAATGTAACAGTAGTCGATATTGAAGGATGGGAACTTAAAATCAGGGATGACCTTCAGATCGAAACTGATAAATATGTAAAATAGAGAACTTTTTATATAAAAGGGGGTAAGACATGAGAGGTGTTATAGATGTTGGTGGCGGTACACGCGATATATTTGGAGCAGGAGTGTTCGATTATTTTTTAGAGCACGGAATAACTTTTGATAAGTGTTACGGTGTATCGGCAGGCTGTGCGAATATATCGTCCTTTCTTGCTGGACAGCAGCATAGGAATTATGAGTTTTATACGGAGTATTCGATGCGTAAGCAATATATGAGCTTTGATAATTTCTTTAAGACGGGCTCATATGTGGATCTCGATTACGTTTCAGGTGAACTTTCAAACAGTAGCGGTGAGTATCCGCTTGACTACGAGAAGCTGAAGGCTAATCCTGCAGACTTTACATTAGTGGCTGCAGAAGCAAACACAGGTAAGACGAAGTACTTTACGAAAGATGATCTGAGTTTGAATAACTATGATCCGATAAATGCTTCTAGCTCGGTGCCTGTTGTCAATAAACCGTATGAAATAGATGGAGTTGAATATTTTGATGGAGGGCTTGCGGACCCTATTCCTTACCAGAAGGCATTAGACGATGGATGCGATGAGCTTGTGATAATACTCACTAGACCTAAGGATGGATATCGAGTGGATACTAATGACAAGCGGATGGCGCAGATACTTGCCAGGCAATATCCTAAGGCGGCGGAGCTTCTTGAGCATAGAGCTGAAACCTACAATGCTCAGCTAGATGCTATTAAAAAGCTTGAGGAAGAAGGCGTCGCAAAAATCATTGCACCTGAGAGCATTGGGAAACTCAAGACTCTGACTAGAGATGTGAATATGCTTAAGTCACTATATAGAAAGGGCCTTGTTGCGGCAAAAAATGCTGACATAAAGTAGCAAAATTATATTAATTGATATTAGATTAAGTGGATCAAAGTCAAGGCATCACGATTATAGATATATACTCGAAAATTAGCTGATTATGAAAATAGGCAGGAGCATTCGCTCCTGCCTATTTCTTTGATGTTGTTCAATGTAAGCGCCTGAACTCGCTCTTACTGCTCGATTGTATTCATGAAATTATGAAGTAGTTTGAACAGTGCTGCAGCTTCGTCGTCAGTAAGACTAACACATGAACGAATCTCCTGTGGTACGGCAAGCGCTTCCTCACGGAGAGCCATACCCTTGTCCGTAATCTTGATGATTAGATTGCGTTCATCCTTTACCGAACGATTTCTAGTTAGATAACCCTTAGATTCAAGCTTCTTGAGAAGTGGAGTTAGAGTGCCGGAATCAAGGAAAAGTTTATCTCCGAGTTCCTTAACACTCAGCTCGCGAGTCTCCCATAGTACCATCATAGTGATGTACTGTGTATATGTGAGATCCAGCTTGCTCAGAAATGGCTTATATCTGCGAGTTATCTCCTTAGAGCATGCGTACAGCGGAAAGCATAGTTGATTTTCTAGCTTTAGGCTATCGTACTTGTCCATCAGTTTTCCTCCCAGTTGTGCATATACTGTATGCAATTCTCTAAATATACATATTGTTGCATACAATTTAATTTGATTTTAGCCTAATGCAATATATGTGTCAACAATTGTTTGTACAAACGTTCAAAAAATCAAGTATTTTCTTTTGTTGTTATAATATTTCATTGTGTTAAAATATCTAGTGGGGGATTAGAAAAATGACTGAAGTTATGCGACTAGCACGCAAGCTTGTTGAAGACGGGCTTTTGGAACATAACGAATATGTGGAGCTACTTGCAGATAGAGATGATGAGGTTCGTGAGTATCTACGCAGTACAGCACAGGGCATCGCAGTTAGTAACTATGGTCACGATATATTTTTGCGAGGACTCATAGAGTATTCCAACACGTGCAAAAATGACTGCTATTACTGCGGTATTAGACGGAGCAATGATAACGTTGAGAGATATAGGCTTAGTCTTGAAGAAATCCTAAGCTGCTGTGAGATAGGATATCAGATAGGGCTTAGAACATTCGTGCTACAAGGTGGAGAGGATCCATATTTTACGGATGATATGATGTGTGAAATTATCTCTTCGATTAAGTCGCACTATCCCGACTGTGCGTTAACTCTTTCGATTGGAGAAAAGGGGCGCGAGAGCTACGAGCGATATTTCGCGGCCGGTGCAGATAGATACCTGCTGAGGCATGAAACTGCTGATACTGATCATTATAGGCGCCTTCATCCAGAGTCACTTTCGCTAGAGAATCGCATGAGATGTCTCGAAGTACTGAAGGATATTGGGTTTCAAATCGGAGCTGGCTTCATGGTTGGTTCACCGGGGCAGACCTATGATACGATGGCAAGCGATTTTGAGTATTTAAAGAAGCTGAATCCCCATATGATAGGAATCGGACCATTTATACACCATAAGGATACACCGTTTAGGAACGAGGCCGACGGAACACTTGAGCTCACACTTTATTGCCTTAGTATAATGAGGATAATGTTCCCTAAAGCGCTGCTACCAGCGACAACAGCACTAGGTACCATCGATAAGACGGGGCGTGAAAAGGGTGTGCTTGCAGGCGCGAATGTAATAATGCCGAGTCTCTCCCCGGAAAATGCCAGAAGTAAATACCTTCTGTATGAGGGCAAGGTAGGGGTTAAAGACAAGGCAGCGGAAGGTCGCCAGTTGCTCGATGAGAGATTAGCGGAGATCGGGTATAGGACGGTGACAGCGCGTGGAGACTACAAGGGTTGGGATAGAACGTGATTTTCGTATCAACTCAGCTGGTTTGTGTTGATTTATAAAGAATGAAATCAGGCGTTATCATTTGATTATCGACTGATTCACAATATATTGCAGTATGTTTTATTCATTGTGGAGGTGCTTAATGGATAAAGAAACTCGTCCGTATATAGCTTGGGATATTGTGCAGGATTTTATGGTAAAAGCATTTACAGAACTCGGAGTTCCTGAGGCTGATGCCGAGATCTGTGCTGAAGTTCTAATGGAGAGTGATAGGAGAGGTATCGAAAGTCATGGAGTAAATAGATTCAAGCCTATTTACGTTGACCGCATCAACAAAGGTATCCTTAATCCAGTTACAGAGGTTGATATTATCAGAGAATCTCCTACGACCGCAGTGCTTGATGCTAACGATGGCATGGGAATGGTTGCTAGTAAGATGGCTATGGATATGGCTATCGAGAAGGCAAAGAAGTACGGAACTGCCTGCGTTGCCGTTCGTAACTCATCGCACTACGGTATCGCTGGATACTGGACTTCTATGGCGACTGATGAAGGCATGATAGGGATCACGGGAACTAATGCAAGACCTTCAATAGCACCGACATTCGGTGTGGAAAATATGCTTGGAACAAATCCGCTTACGATTGGAATTCCTACGGATGAAGGATATCCATTCTTGATTGACTGTGCGACATCTATAACACAGAGAGGAAAGCTAGAGTTTTACGAGCGCATCGGCAAGGATACTCCGGCAGGAATGGTTATCGGAAGAGACGGTTCAGCTCTGACTGATACATCTTACATCTTGAAAGCACTGAATAATAGGGAAGCTGCGCTGGCTCCACTCGGCGGAATAGGCGAGGAGCTTGGCGGATATAAAGGTTACAGTTATGCGACAGCCGTTGAACTGCTATCGGCAGCGCTTTCTGGAGGTATGTTCCTCAAGAACTTGACGTGTGTAGGCGAAAACGGAGAACTAAGACCTTATCACCTCGGACATTTCTTCATCGTAATTGATCCTGAAGCGATGATTGGCAGAGAGGTGTGTGAGAAGACTGCAGGCGATATACTCAGAGCTCTTAGAGCGTCTCAGAAAGCGCCTGGTCATGACAGAATATACACTGCTGGAGAGAAGGAGTGGGATATAAAAGAATTCCGCAAAGACAAAGGCGTTCCAATGGGAGAGGATGTACAGCGTGAGTTTATCGAGGTGCGTGACTCGCTAGGCATGGATTTCAAATTCCCGTTTGAATAGATAAATTACAACTAAATACGTGTTAAAGGGGGCTATATATGATTAGATTAGCTATCAATGGATTTGGTCGTATAGGTAGACTAGCATTCAGACGTGTCATGGAGATGGAAGAATTCGAAGTTGTTGCAATCAACGATCTAACATCTCCCGATATGCTGGCATACCTGCTAAAATACGATAGTGTACAGGGAACTTATATGGGACATACTGTGGAAAATGACGATGAGTCGATCACAGTTGATGGTAAGAATATCACTATTTACAAGGAATCAGATGCTAGGAAGCTACCTTGGGGAGAATTAGAAATAGATGTCGTGCTTGAATGCACAGGGTTCTACACATCTAAGGAGAAGTCGAAGGCACATCTGGATGCAGGTGCCAAGAAGGTCCTGATTTCAGCACCTGCTGGAAATGATCTAAAGACCATCGTATATGGCGTTAATCACGAGATCCTGACTTCTGAAGACAGAATAGTTTCAGGGGCGTCTTGTACGACGAACTGCCTCGCTCCAATGGCAAAAGCGCTCGCTGATTATAGAGAATTGCGTACAGGATTTATGACGACCATACATGCTTATACTGGCAATCAGAAGATACTCGATGCACCGGATAAGGGGTCTAAATTCAGGAGGTCGAGAGCAGCGGCAATCAATATCGTTCCTACTACCACAGGGGCAGCGCAAGCGATTGGAAATGTAATTCCGGAGCTTGCAGGAAAGCTCATTGGATCTGCGCAACGAGTTCCAGTAGCTACTGGATCCATTACTATCCTAGATGCTACCCTCAAGGACGAGACTGATTCAGTATCAGTAGAAGGCATCAATGCAGCAATGAAAGCCACGCAGGATGCATCGTTTGGTTACAACGAGGATGAAATAGTATCGACAGATGTTATCGGGATGAGCTATGGCTCATTGTTTGATGCAACTCAGACGCTAGCTCAGAAGTGCGGAACGCATATCTACGAAGTCAGAGTAGTTGCATGGTATGACAATGAGATGAGCTATGTAAGCCAGCTGATAAGAACTCTAAGCTACATGGCGAAGCTATAAGGTTATTTCAAAGCAGGAGGGGATTATTAAAATGGAAGTAAAAGAAGCAAGACAATACGTCGTAGACAAACTAGAGTACGCATTTAAGCCAAACTCAATCGCTGTAATAGGGGCTAGCCGTAATGAGACTAAGGTTGGGTTTAAGGTAATCCAGGGACTGAGAAAGTGTGGATATGAGGGAGAGCTTTACCCTATCAATGTTAAGGCTACAGAAGTTGCTGGAATTCCAGCATATCAGAATATAAAGGATGTTCCTGGTGATGTTGACCTAGCATTCGTATCGCTACCAGCAACTGGTGTTTTCGATGCTCTAAAAGACTGCGTTGAGAAAAACGTTAAGATAGCGGTAGTTTCATCATCTGGTTTTAAGGAAGTTGGAAACGGTGACCTGCAAAATGAGATAACCGAGTTCTGTCGCGGACACGAACTTCCGCTGATTGGACCAAACCTAGTAGGTATTGGAACTCCGTACCACGATTTCAACTGCGGATTCATTCCATATCTACCTAACAAGGGACCAGTTGCATTAATCTCACAGTCAGGATCTAACCTACTAGCTGCGCTAGGCTCATCTCAGATTGACCACTTTGGAATCAGCATGTTCGTAGGACTTGGTAACAAGGCTGATGTTGATTTCTGCGAGATGATTAAGTATGCAGACAAAGAGCCTAATACGAAGTGCATCGCAGTTTACATCGAAGCTCTCGATAGCCCTGAAGCATTTAAAAAAGCTTGCCTTGAGTGCGAGAAGCCGATTACTGCAATAAAGGTTGGTTCTTCTGAAATAGGTGTTAAAGCTGCATTTGCTCATACTGCATCTGAGAATCAGGGCCATTCAAATGCTGAGTACGATAAGTTATTCGAGGAATCAGGTGTTCTCCGCGAGAAGACATGGCAGGAGTTCTTAGATACTTCACTCGCTTTAGGTAACTGCCCTCCGCTGAGAGGTGACAATGTAGTTATCATCACAAATGGAGGTGGTGCAGGACTTCTAGCAGCTGACCATTTTGAGAGACTGGGCATGCCTTTAAAGGAGCTAAAGGATATCTCATCAGACCTTAGAGAGAATATCAGAAATTACATGCCTGCATTCGGTTCGCCTCTCAACCCTGTTGATATCAGCGGAACAGCAACCTCTGATATGTATGGTGGTGCACTTAAAACGGCATATAGAGATGAGCACGTTGATGGAATTTTGATTTCCGTTTGCCCAACTGCAGTAACTGATGTTGAGGCTATTACTGAGACTGTAATTAATATTCACAGACAGTACAAGAATCTCGGAAAGCCATTCATAATGGAGTGCCAGGGTGGAAATGAGTGCAGAGAAGCTATCATGAAACTAAGAGACAAAGGAATCCCTGCTTACTCTACACCTGAGCAGGCGGTGAATGCTATGGTTGCACTAAGAAAATATAGCCATATCATGAACAAGAAAGAGAAGCTAATAAAAAATATTTAATGACTCTAATACAGTCTAATTTTAAAAGTGAGATAATGCGTTGTGTTTGAGTGATGCAGGTGTTCCTGCATCACTCTTATAAGGAATGAGTATGAACGGAGACAAACTTTTCAGAATTCTTATGGCCCTATGCCTGGCTATGGGCATTATGGGAATCACCGTCGGGAAATTTATTTTAGGTGGTATTTTCGTCGGACTTGCAGTGGCAATATGGCTGACGACAGGCGGAAAGCACTACAATGATCGTAACCTATATGACAAAATCGTTGAGGGCTGTGAAGATATCACTATAGAGCATATCTATGAATGTCTAAGCTCTGTTGACACATGTTTAGGATGTCCGTGGATGGGGAGCAACACTTTTACGAGTGGAGATGCTATCATGTTTGGACCAAGTCCATTCAAAGACTATATTACGATTTATAAGGATAAAAAAAATAATATTATCGTTAAAAGTGGCACGGAACTCAGTCATATCGTGAGAAATGCGGATAATGAAATCCATTTTAAAGATGTCCTGGACACGAAGAGCATGACGGTTAATCCTAAAACTTATTCGCATTTTGCTAGCTGGAAGCTGATGAGTGCTGTTTTGGTTGACGATTTAACGGAAATAATAAAAAAAATCAAAGCTGGCGACAATTCAGCTGTTAAGTCACTGGGCAAATTTAAATTTTTCTATGCAAATAGCACGGACTGTTTGTATAGAGATGGTGATGATAATGAGTATACCTATGTGAGAACGATAAATGAGCCTCTCGATGTGAGAATCTACGAGATACCTGAAGGTGATGAATCAATTGAAGAAACTGGTGAAATGCTCGCTCAGGTTACAGGATCTGCAAAAGCCGAAAAGAACGGATTTAAGTTCTATATGTCAGGTGAAGAATATGGAACTCTGTACAGAGACACTGAAAGCGATAGTGATTCATACTTTCTTGAGACGAGCGATGGACGTGTTTATATAGAGGGATTTAGAGCTGTGCGAAAGGCAAATCTTAGCTGTAATTACATCATCACGATAGATAGTGTGAGGAAGGCCGTGATTGCAGGAAATGCGAGAATTGCTTTCGAAGAAGATGTGCTCACTGAAAATAGCCTAATCTGCAGTCTGGATGACGAATACCTGCTGTTATATATGGCTATTCAGGAGATGATAATGACCAAAAACAAGTGGCTGAAATAGTTTAGCCACCCTTTAGTTTGATTTTAATATCGCTAAAATGTATAATTAATTTGTATATTTAAATGGGATATTAATGCACTTATTAGAAAGTAGTAAGGGTGATTTGATGAAGAGAATTCTTGTGCCAGTTGATGGTTCACCTAGGAGTTTAATAGCGCTTGAGCAGCTTAAAACCACGTTTTCGCCGAAGGCTTTCGAGGTTGTGCTCGTTATGGTGCGTGAAAATACAGGATATGCGCTCTCTCTCGGTGAGGAAGCAGAGATTCGAGAGGAGCTCGACAAGAAACTCAATTCTATTGCCAGGACAATAGATAAATATAGTGTCATAACGAGATCTGCAGTAGGTCGTGCCGGAGCTAGAGTTATCGAAGCGGCAAAGGAATTTGGCGCAGAGATGATTGTCATGACAAAATCTACGAAGCCAGGCGCAGGTAGCACTATAGGGCTTACGGCATCATACATCATTAGGCATGCACAGTGCGATGTGATGATAGTCAAAGAGTCGGAGACAAAAAAGATTCAAGAGTATAGAGGTGCTATTTATAAGAGAGCAAAGGGGACTGTTGCTCTTCGTGGGCAGCTCAGCCTAAAGCAGAGCGAATGCTTAATTCCTAGTGTAAAGGGTGATGTGATATATCACATCGATGTTAAGAGAGGAAGAGTTAGATTCCTTCATAGGTCGTTTAATGCTGTTACTAAGGAGTGGGATTTACCACCAACAAACGGTCAACAAGAGGTATATGAGATCGAAGCAGGGGTATCGATTCAGATTCCAGTCAATGCTACTGGAGATGGCAAGATGGCCGATAGAATCAGAATATTAAATCGTAGCATGAAGACTGAAGCTGTGTTCGACTATGAGATTACAGCTGATAAGAGAGCTCTAAACTCACATTCTGCATCTGAATCAAGCGAGATTCAGGACAGAACGGATGTCGATAAGACTGATAATGACAAATCTTCTGATGTAAAAGAAGCTTTGGTATCCAATGCCGATGCCGTTACTGACGAATCGGTTCTTGAAAAAGTGCCTGGGGCGGAAGTATCAAATGATTCTAGCGTGAACGCGGAGGAAGCTACCGAGATTCTTAACTCTGCAGATTCAGTTGAATCTGCAGAAGCTGAACATGTAGAGGTAACTGAACCAGAGGCGAATGAATCGAAAGTAGCTGAACTAGATGCTGATGAATCAGAAGCAACTGAATCAGAGGCTGGTGCATCTGAGCAAGCTGAATCAGAAACAACTGAATTAGTGGTTTCAGAAGAAGCGGTCGAGACATCTGAATCTGAAGATAGAACAGGTGCAGATAGTGTAGAAACTGAAGAAACCGAAGAAACTGAAGAAAGTTCAGAAACTTTAGACTTGAGTGATCTAGAGAAAGAGCTTGAATCTACACCTAAAGGTTCAAAGGACACGATTGCAGCTATCGAGAAACTTTGTGCTACAGGTGCCATTGATGCAGTTGAGCTCATCAAGGCGCTTGATGAACTTGAAGCGAAGTCCGAAGAATCTCAGGAGTAAGTAATAAAGATAAATATATACTTTCAAAATCAGAGTATATTCAGAAGTATGATTATGAAATGCAAATAACTGTGTCAGGATTGACAGTTTTAAGCGTATTTGATATTCTATAACGAGTAATTAGGAGGATAACGTAATGAGCAGAATTAAGACAATTTCAACAAGAAATATGGCAAAGTCAACACTTTCTGGTGGATGCGGTGAGTGCCAGACATCTTGCCAGTCCGCAAGCAAGACTTCATGCAGCGTTGCTAATCAGCATTGCGAGCAGGCTAAGAACAAATAGTAACTGAAAGCGCTGCTTATTGCAGCGCTTTTTTATTGTTTGAGCTATTTCCCCGATTATTGAAGATTAACGAAATGAATTTTATAAGGTATGGTACAAGAGTAAATGATACATCAGTATAAATTAAACGGATATAACATAGTGATGGATGTGAATAGCGGAGCTGTTCACTCTGTAGATGAGGTAGCCTACGATATAATCGCCTTGTATGACAAAGGTGTGCCTAGAGAGGAAATCATAGATGAGATAAAAGCTAAGTACGGTTCAGTTGCAGATAGTGATGTCGATGAGACAATAGCTGATATCGAGGAACTTAAGGCGGAGAAGCTGCTTTTCTCAGATGACCCATTTGAGGAGATTGCGGGCGATTTAAAAGCTAAACAGTCTGTGCTCAAAGCAATCTGTCTCCACGTCGCACATGGATGTAATATGGACTGCAAATACTGTTTTGCGGGTAAAGGTGAGTACAGTGGCAAAGCGGGAATCATGTCTCTTGAAGTTGGTAAGCAGGCACTTGACTTCCTGGTCGAAAATTCCGGAAGCCGTAAGAATCTTGAAGTTGATTTCTTTGGTGGCGAGCCACTTTTGAACTGGGACGTATGCAAAGAACTCGTTGCGTATGGAAGAGAGCTCGAGAAGACGCATAACAAGCACTTTAATTTTACGCTTACTACAAATGGTGTACTGATTGATGACGATGTAATCGAATTCGCAGATAGAGAATGTAGCAATGTTGTTCTGAGCATGGACGGACGCCGAAAGACACACGACTTCATGCGTACGAGCAAAGATGGCAAAGGTACGTATGACAAGATTATAGAAAAATTTAAGAGCCTGGCTGAGGATAGGGGACAGAAACAGTATTATATGCGTGGAACGTATACTGCACATAATAAGGATTTTGCTGAAGATGTGCTAGCTATGGCGGATCTTGGATTTAAAGAAACCAGTATAGAGCCTGTTGTCAGCGATCCTAGCACCGATTATGCTCTTCATGAGGAAGATCTGGATATCTTGAAGGCGCAGTATGAGAAACTAGCCATTGAGATGCTAGAGAGAGAAAAGAGAGGCGAGGGGTTTAACTTCTATCATTACACAGTGGATCTTACGGGAGGACCTTGTATTTATAAGCGCGTTAGCGGATGCGGTGTAGGTACGGAATACCTTGCAGTTACACCGTCTGGAGACCTTTATCCGTGTCATCAGTTCGTGGGAGATGATGATTACAAGGTCGGAAATGTCTATGATGGGATAGAAAAGCAGGAAATAATAGACGGTTTTAGATACAATAACAACCTATACACTAGAGATAAGTGCCGTGGTTGTTTTGCCAAGTTATATTGCTCTGGTGGATGTGCAGCGAATAATCTTCATACTAATGGAGATATCAACAAGGTTTACGACTTTGGGTGTGAGCTTCACAAAAAGAGAATTGAGTGTGCGCTCATGCTAAAGGTAGCCGAAGAAGAGCTCGGCATCGACAGAATATCAGAATAAGTGACCGATAACTATAATCCATACTGGAAGTGTAATCATCGACATCATCGTGGACATGGCAACGGCTTCTGACATAAGTTTAGTGTCCTTGTGTTCAGCAGCCGCTAAAGCTACACTGAGAACAGCGCTAGGATATGTAAATGAAAGAGCTATAGTGAGTTTTAAGACGTTAGCTAGCGGTAAAAACCAAATTGTGACAATCGCCAGTGCTGGCTCTAGCACTAGACATACGAGGCTAGAAACAATTAACTCTTTGTCTGTGATAAGACCTCTGAGTTTGCAATCGCCGAGTTGGATACCGATTATAATCATGGATAACGGAACAGTTGTTTCTCCGATAGATGATAGGAAATTCATGGCAGGGGCAGGAATCCTGATACCAGAAAATAGAACAATTACGGAACAGATTGAGACGATTGTCACGACGTTTTTGAACGGCTTGATAATTGTCTCTTTGCTTATAGCTCTAATCTTACCAGAGCCATCTTTGCTTTCACCTAGGTTCATCTGAATCATGCAGCCTATAAATAGGTATAAGTTACATGCGATATTCTGGACTACTGAATAATAAAGCACAACTTGACCAAATACTGAGCGAGCGATAGGAAAGCCCATAAAACCTGAATTGCAGGTAACCATAGCTACCGATAAGACATTTTGCTGATCGTTGTTTTTCTTGCTAAATAATCTGGAGATTCTAACCGATATTGCACCAAAAACAATGAACATAAATATTGAGAGAATTATAATAATAATCGTGTTTGAAAGTGTATCAGGGCATATAGATTGACCGCAGATTGAATAAATCAAAAGGCATGGAGTCGTAATGTTCAAAACTAGTGAAATCAAGTGATTTATTGAGTCTGTTCCTAATATACGAAGCTTATTTGCAGCAAAACCTATAGCTATATATAAAAATATAACAAAAACTTTTGAAGCTATTAATTGCATAGCGCTATTGTCCTTTCTTTTACAAGTAATATAATACCAAAAATTCGTCATTAACAAAATACGCCGTGTTTTATTTGTGAACCAAGATAAAATACATAAATAAGCAGTTCGTTATGGTATAATTACTATGATTTTTGAGAATAAGAGACCGAGGCTTCTTAGGTGAATCGGACTTTTATTTCAAAAAAATGGGTATTGTTAAGGAGATGTAGATGGACAAAGTGATTTTGGCGACGCAGAACGAAGGGAAAATTCGTGAGATGCGCGACATATTCTCTAAGTTTGGCATGGTTGTTATCTCGCGTGATGAGATGGGCTTGCCAAAGGATGAAATAGAAGAAACTGGCACAACTTTTGAAGAAAACTCTTACATAAAGGCTTCTGCGATTGCTAAACAGTGCGACGGGATAGTAGTTGCAGATGATAGCGGTATAGCCGTTGATTGCATTGGAGGAAAGCCGGGTGTTTATTCAGCGCGATTTGCTGGTGAAGGCTGTACTCCGCATGACAACAATGTAAAACTACTTCAATTAATGGACGGTATCCCAACTGAAGAAAGAGGGGCTCGTTTTGTGTCAGTGATTACGCTTATATATCCAGATGGAACTAAGCTTGTAGCTCGTGGAGAGTGCGAAGGTTCCATTTCTGAGGAGATGCGTGGCGAGAATGGCTTCGGGTACGATCCGATATTTATTCCAAAAGGATATAATCAGACTTTTGGTGAGCTGCCTGCAGAGCTCAAGAACAGAATTAGCCATAGGGCTAAGTCGCTTCTGAAGCTAGAGGAACTTATCAATGAACAAAGAGACAGAAAATAATTCAAATATTATTGACAAGGAGAAGAAAAAGAAAGTTCGCCTGAATAAAGACAATTTTATTAAAATTGTCTTTCACATATTCAGACAGTTCGACGACCAGTATTATGCGGGTTTTGCCGCACAGGTTGCGTATTACTTCTTCATGGCCAGCGTTCCAACACTCATAGTGCTTTCACAGGTACTAGGAGTTTTTGACTTATCATTAGATATTATAAAGAACTGGCTCAATCATAATGTTGATTCGCAGCTTAGCGGGTTCGTAATGGGGCTATTTTCCGCTTCATCTGTGAGGCTAGGTAACTTCATCATGATTTTCTTAGCGCTTTGGTCAGCTTCTGCCTTGGAGTTCTCGCTCTCTAGATTGACGAGTTATACGCTGACTGAAGGTGCTTATAAATTCAACTTCTTTGCAGAGAGGCTGAAAGCTGTTCCCACAGCCGCAATTACTATTTTTGCAGTAGCATTTACACTTGTCGTATTCGTATATGGAGAAGATATATTTTACAAGTTATTTAATGGTGGTATCCTTGCAAGAGCTCTTATTGCACTAAAGCTGCCGATTGTAGCAATATCTTTCTTCGCCATGATTACTTTAAATTATTATATATTACCACTTGTAAGAGTACCGATTAGAGCGATACTTCCGGGGGCAGTGTTCTCGTCATTCGGACTTTTGATTGCGACCACGATATATGCGAATTACATCAGTTACTCGGTAAATTACGACATTCTGTACGGTGCATTCGCGTCGATTGTCGCTCTGATGCTGTGGTTCTATATAATTTCGTGGATACTGTGCGTCGGGATGATGTTCAATAAGGCATGGGATGAAGTCATGCAGCGGAATAGACTGAGTCATGAAAAGATGATTGAGTATATAGAGAAGAAGTCGATGCTACTTGGAGAGGAAAAATCAAAGAGATACATTATATCGGGTGATGATAATTGCGGCGCTGAACTAGAAACAATTGCAGTTAAGTTAAGCCGTAAATTTGTCAAAGGCTACGAAGAAGAGCTTCGTAAAGAAAAGCAGCGAAAGGCGCACCGCAAGCTGTAGCTTGTGTGTACTGGTGATATAATTCTTATAAATTGGTGGGGCTATAGTCTCAGGTTAACTTGAGGTGAACGATATGGAAGGATTTAATATTATTGAAACTATCGATAGAAAGAAACTGCTATTTATTCTAAATCCTCGTGCAGGCACTATGCAGGCGAGCAAGAATTTAAGTGATATCCTGCAGATATTTTCTGATGCCGGGTGTTTAACCAGTGTGCTGGTGACAACAAAATCAGGTGACGCAAGAGAATTTGCACATCTATACGCCAATGATTACGATGTGGTTGCTTGTGCAGGTGGAGATGGTACTTATAACGAGATGATCGATGGCATTATATCTTCGGGGGCTAAGTGCAAGGTCGGATATATTCCTGCTGGTAGCACTAATGACTTTGGGGCTAGCATCGGATTGTCGAAGAATATCATTGGAGCAGCAAAAGCTATTGCAAATGATGAGTCGATTACGCTTGATGTAGGTTCGTTTAATGGGCGCTACTTCTCATATGTGGCCTCGTTTGGAGCTTTTACAAGCACATCTTATTCAGTGCCGCAGAACCTTAAGAATATACTTGGGCACACTGCATATGTGCTACAAGGAATCAAGGACATAGTTAATATTAAATCCCAACATGTAAAGGTTATCACAGACGAGGGACTTCCGACTGAACGCGTTATTGAAGAGGACCTGGTATTTGGTGCTGTATGCAATGCGACATCTGTAGGCGGAGTGCTTAAGCTCGATTCATTCAGAGTAGATATGAATGACGGACTGATGGAGGTGCTGCTAATCAAGTCACCTAAAAACCTGTTAGATGTGAATTCGATTGCAAGGTCACTGCTGGCAAATGATTTAGACACTAAGGATATTGCATTCTATAGCGCAAAGACTGTCCGGTTTGAGATGAGCTCCGACATTCCGTGGACTCTCGACGGAGAGTATAAGGAGGGCGAAAGTGATATCAAGATTGAGACAATCTGTGATGCGGTAAATATTTTGGTTTAGAGATTGATTTCTGGAAGAGGTTCTTAATTTTTGGAACCTCTTTTTTACGCAATTAGACTTGATAGGTGATCGAATACACAGAGACGGTTGTTAGGTGCACTTTAGGTCAAGAAGAAAGGGAAGTAATGGCAGCAGAAGCAGTTGATAAAATAAAGAAGGACATAAATGACGAAAAAACTCGTCGTAGTAACCTTACAAGGGCAGATTTAGAAAAATCCTATATTGAGTTGGAAAGTAATAATTTCGATTCCGGCATGAGGATAAAATTCGCAGCCGACTTAGCAGAAAGTAATGAAATTTCATATCACTATGAACTTATTATCAAAGACTGGGAACAGAATTTAAATCTATATCTTGAAAATGGTTTTTATAAACATGACAGAGAAGGGATAGTACTTTTATTTGGGAAACTGGATGAAAATATAGATGAAAAAGTAAAAGTATACACAGCTTATCTATTGGCAAAAGCATTATCGCAATTAAAGCATAGAGAATTTTATCTACCGTTTTGTAATAAAGCCTGTGATATTCTTGTTTCGCTTTTAGATACAAATGATGATAACCTTCGTTGTAAAGTCATCATTGCCATTGGCTTTATAGGAGCATCGAATGAAATTGAACTGCTTGCGCATCAGTTGCTCTGTGATGAGGAAGCTCTTTGCCGAGCGTGGTCTGCATCTAGCCTTATGCAGATGATGTTTCATCGTGTTAAAATAGAAGAGTTACAGGAAAGAACTATATTATCATTTCTCGAAGGGATTTCTAGTGAAATGGATTTATATACCTTGGGAATTATGATAGAAGCGGCGCAAACCATATTTGGAAAAAGATGGATATCTTCATCCGCTGTAGAAAGTGAAGAAACTGCAGCAATCGAGAAAGCGAGAAAAACAGCTGTGCGTTTTTTACGGAAGTAATCAAAATTACTAATCTGATTAAGAATTTAAAACTGCTGGCAGATGCGTTACACATCTGCCAGCAGTTTGTGTTGGTTCTGCTTTAGCAGTGGATTCGCCAAGCGATAGCGAGGTGAATCAATAAACCACCGGCTATGCCGGTGTGATTAGGATAGCTTTAGCTTCAAGAAAAAACCCTCCAATGTTATCATGATGTTGGTTCGCCAACCATATCAAATAACAAAGGAGGTTGCCGTCATGGACGACAAAAATACTCTAGCACATACAAGCTGGGATTTTGAAGCCGATCAGAAAAGATTATGTCTTTCAAGAATTGGTAAATCCTATTTATAATCGCAAGGATAATCAAGTCACGGTATCACTGGCAGTAAAGTATCTCGACCAGCAGACCAAAGCAACGCAAGTATCTCAATTTGATTTGGTGCTAGAAAAGGTAGGAAATAACTGGAAGATTATAAAATAACTTTTAGTACATGGTTATAGCTATTTGTAACTGCTATTTTGTAACCACGTTCTCCTTTGACAAAAAATCGGATATATCTTTACAAATGTACTCTTATGTGCTAATGTTAATGTAAGTATATAAAAGGAGTTAATAAATATGCGGCAAGGTATTCTTAAATAAACTGTCAATTTGATAGTGGGAACAAATAATTAGATGTCCCTTTTTAGGAGGGGTTAGTTTTTTGTGCCCAGTTTAAGAATACTTTTATCATGTGATTATGAAGTATACAGAAAATATCTGTATGCTTATGATTGTGCATTTATTTCCCAGTGATAAGAGTATCTGTCACTGGGATTTTTTATGCCTTTTTGGCTTTTGAATGGAGGAAAATCACATGAAAATTATTAATATAGGTGTTTTAGCTCATGTTGACGCAGGAAAAACTACTTTGACAGAAAGCTTACTATATACTAGTGGAGCGATTGCGGAGTCAGGAAGCGTGGATAGAGGCACAACAAGAACGGATACTACATTTTTAGAACGTCAGCGAGGAATTACAATTCAGACAGCAGTAACCTCTTTTCAGTGGAAAGATATTAAGGTAAACATCATAGATACTCCAGGACATATGGATTTTTTAGCAGAAGTATATCGCTCGTTATCAGTTTTAGATGGGGCAATCCTACTAATTTCTGCGAGAGATGGAGTACAAGCACAAACTCGGATATTATTTCATGCACTAAATAAAATGGGTATTCCCACAATCTTTTTTATCAATAAGATTGACCAAAATGGGATTGATTTATCAACGGTTTATCAAGATATTAAAGAGAAACTTTCTATGGAAATTATAATCAAACAGAAAGTAGAACTGCACCCTAATATGTGTGTGATGAGCTGTACGGAATCTGAACAATGGGATACGGTAATAGAAGGAAATGATTACCTTTTGGAGAAATATATACTTGGGAAATCATTAGAAGCATTGGAACTCGAACAAGAGGAAATCAGAAGATTTCAGAATTGCTCCTTGTACCCTGTTTATCACGGAAGTGCAAAAAGCAATATAGGGATTGAGCAGCTTATAGAAGTGATAACAAATAAATTTTATTCATCAACATACAGAAAGAAGTCTGAACTTTGCGGAAATGTCTTCAAAATTGAATATTCGGAAGAAAGACAACGTCTTGCATATGTACGCCTTTATGGCGGTGTCCTGCATTTGCGGGATTCGGTTAGAATATCGGAAAAGGAAAAAATAAAAATTACAGAAATGTATACTT
>ERZ773233.33-NODE-33-length-117682-cov-5.865966_pt1 | contig 117682 bp, 96 predicted proteins | sample MGYA00580991_ERZ773233 | MGnify/ENA primary metagenome ERZ773233 (study PRJEB29015, sample SAMEA2738178) | human oral metagenome | biome: human oral; feature: human-associated habitat; material: saliva | place: China | collected 2161 ...
TTTTGTGCGCCAGGCCTAAAAGCCAACGCTAACACGCTACAGAATCATAATCACCCGCATATGAACTGCCTCCCATTTCTTGGACATAAGAAATGGGAGGCAGTTCAACATGACGCGGCTTTTTTGGTGACTAGTTATAGGAGCGGCTCTGTGAAGAGAGCTTGCCTGCGACCTGGGATTACTGTGGCAAAATCCAGCTAGGAAGGCCGTCAGAGAAGATACGTGCAAGTGGATACGCTTCTTCAATGGTTAGCGCTGCAACAACGCGATAAGGACCTTCTGCTGGTATGTCAAAGACTAGCGCAAGGGGTTTCTCGCCATCAGTAGTAGGAAGTGCAAGGTAGACGCAGTGTCTGGAGGGATTATAGAGTTCAACAGCCATGCGCCAGCCGCGCTTTGCAGCACGAAGAGCGTTCTGTACCAGAGGTGAGTCGTCATCAAATCCGCGCTCTGGATCAAAGAGAAGGGGCGAGGAAGCTGGGACGGGAAGCGAGAAGTCGGCATCGGTATGCATGAGCTGCTGCTCGTTCTTTCTGTAGACGTACGCCGCGGAAAGGCAAGCCTGCGCCGCCTGTAACGAAGGCGCATCGCTCAGATAGGTGGTGGAAAGTGTGCTCCAGTCGGAAACAGGAGCCTCGCTCATAACCACGTCAACAGGGTTTATGGGCAGCTGCTTTTCTGCGGCGGGCAGCTTCTCCCCTGAAGCGATACCAGACTTAGGCAGACCGCGAAGCACGTCAACTGCCTGATCCTGCAGCTCACTTGCAGAAACGCTAAGCTCCAAGAGCGTCCAAGGACGCAGAGCTCTGCGTTTTGACTTGCGGATGGTAGCGGTAATTACCTCGTCTGTCTGCGGTTTTTTGTAACGCGTGTTAAACGTAAACGTGCCGCCATTGGAAATGAGCGCGCGAGAAGACACTGCAAGTTTGAAGTCTTCCTCCAACTGCTTGAGGACGTTGGCATCAACGGGAGCCATCTGATACAAAATACCGAGAAGCTCGTTGTTGACGTGGATATCTTCCTCAAAATTGGCAGGGTATGTTGGGGCAGGAGCAGGAGTCTCATCCTGATTGATTGCCGGCGCAGAAACTGGAGACTCAGAAGTTGTAGCGGCCGAGGCAGAACTTGTTGTGTTTAGCGCTTGCTGCAACACAGAAGGAGCTGCTTCAAGCGTTTTTTCTTCATCGGAACCGTCATAGGGGTTGTAGGTAACGGTAAGCGAGATAGTTGGCTCGGGAACTATAGGTTCAGAAGTTACAGGCTCAGGCATTTCTTGCTCTGGAGCTGGTGATTCGGTTTCAGTGGCCTCTGGAGCTAGCGTTTCGGCTTCAGCAGGTTCTGCGGCTGCCTCATTGGCAGTCTCTTGCTTGGGCTCTTCTGCAGCTGTTTCTGCAGATGGCACGTCTGCGACAGTTGTCTCCGCAACAGACAGCTCCTCGGACTCCTCCGCGACGGCTGACTCCTCTGACTCCTCCGTGACCGGCAGCTCTTCTGGTTCCGGTTCTACCTCAGGCTCCGCCTCAACTACTAGGTGTTTTGGCTTGAGAGCACGAATAGACTTTGCTCCACGACGACGCTTCCATGGTTTGCCGTTGCTTTGAGGCTCGACGTTTTTCTCGCCCGCAGCAAGGGCAACCTCAAAGGCATCAAAGGTCAAAAGCGTTGCGTAGACGTAGCCTTTTTTGAACGCAGTGATTTTGATGAAATCGGGGCACGCCTCCATGAGAGCGCGGATGTCGTCAAAGCCAAAATCCTGCGGTGCAAGGTCGTCTTCAATGAGCACGCCCTCAACGGTAGAGAGGGGAGTCTGCTTAGAGACGCCAATGGTTGCTTTGAGTAGTTTATACAGGTAGAGAGCGTGTTCTTGTTTTATAACAGCCATGATGCTCCTGAGATAGTAGTTAGTGGACTACATACTACTCGATTTTGAACAGACAAAGATACTGATTACGCACAGAAAGTCGCAATACGTAGCGAAAAAGCGAGAACTGGACTGATAGAATAAAGCTAGATTGAAGGGAGCTTACATGATTGGTCGTTTTATTAAGAGAGCTGCAGTTAGAGCTGCAGGTTTAGCAATTACTCAGTATGCCGCAAAGGCAGCACTTCAATCCGAGGCTGGAAGAAAGCTGCTTGCTACAACGGCTTCTAAAGCTGCCAACTTAGCAGGTAATATCGCAAAAGAGCAGATTACAGCTGGGTTTAATGCTCATATTAGGCCAGCACTGCCAAGCGGCGATGCTATTCAGTCATCAGTCGCTCGCGCTCAGTCTGCGCTTCGTTCGGCTCAGACTTCAGTTTTGGCTGCTCAGGCACAGCTTCAGTCTAATCTAGAGAATCGTTTTTCTCGCCCAAAGAACAAGCTTTCAAAGCAGCTTGCAAGCACTGCAGAGTCGCTTGAAGAGATGGGGGAGACCCTGGCTGAGCACCAGGATGCTGCCACAGATATCGCAGTTACAGATGTTGTTGAGGAAATTGCCACTCAAAGCGGACAGGATTCTGACGCTCTGTTAGCTTCTACCAAGAAGCGTAAGTCGTTCAGAAATGCGGCAATTGCTGGTGGCGTTGTGGCTGGTGCTGCACTTGGTTTAGCTGCATACGGTGCTTATTCTATTGCTCCACGCAAGCAAAATGATCGCCTGCTTCTGGAGCGTTGGCACGAGATTGCTCGTCATCGCTATGCTCACCGTGGCCTCTACAACAACGAGGCGGGCATTCCAGAGAACTCCCTGCTTGCTTTCCGTGCAGCTGTCGAGAAGGGCTTTGGCTCCGAGGTTGATGTTCATCTGACTGCCGATAATCAGCTGGTAGTTGTTCACGATTCCGCACTTGATCGCCTTTGTGGTGTTCAGATGATTGTTGAGGAGTCTACGCTTGAGGAGCTTCGTGGCCTCAGACTTCTTGCAACTGACGAGCAGATTCCAACTTTTGCTGAGGTGCTTGAGACCTATGCCTGGAGTGGCGCTGGTGAGCTGCCAGCACCTTTAATTATTGAGGCAAAGACGCGCAACAATAACGCCGAGCAGCTGACCGCAAAAATCATGGAGGCACTTGATCTTCGTCCTGTTCGCGCTTGCATTCAGAGCTTTGATCCTCGCGTTCTGCAGTGGCTGCGACAGAATCGTCCTGAAATGCTTCGTGGTCAGCTCTCAGAGAACTTCCTGATTGACCGAAAGACTAAGCACATGAATATTGCAACACGTGCTGGTGCAACAGCTCTCTTTGGTAATTCTGTTGGTCGCCCAGACTTCATCGCATATAAGTTTGAAGACCGCAAGAATCCTTTTGTCAAGCTGGCTTGCAACACCATGGGTGCGCACCTCATTACCTGGACCGTTAGGAATGAGGAAGACATGATTGCTTCAGAGCTTGAGGGAGCTCCTGTCATCTTCGAGGGCTTTGTGCCATCACCTTCTTCGCTGATTAACTAGTTTCCCAATTAGCGAGAAGAACGTTTGGCTCAAACTATGGCCAAAATTTATAGGTTTATCTGGGACTCCACGGGTTTCTCGCCCGCGGAGTTTCTTGTGAAAAGTTCCTTAAGATTGTTGTATGAATATATGTACATATATCAATTTAAGGAGTAGACTAGGTATAACAACAACCCAAGGAGGAGCTATGAGCTCAAAGACAAAGGTGAAAATTGCTCGCATTGTCTGTTCTGCTGTTTTGCTAGGTATTGCTTACGCGGTTGAACACGCATTTGACCTGCAGCTCTGGCAGGCACTATTGCTTTACCTGTTGCCTTACGCTGTTGCGGGATACGATGTTGTTCTAGAAGCATGGGAGAGCATCACTGAGGGCGAGTGCTTCAATGAGGACCTGCTCATGACCATTGCTACTGTTGGTGCCTTGCTCATTGGCTTTGTGCCTAACGGTTCTCCTATGTTTGATGAGGCCGTCTTTGTCATGCTGTTCTTCCAGGTAGGAGAGGTGTTTGAACACCTTGCTTCCGATAACAGCAAGAAGTCTATTGCCAAGCTTATGGATATTCGCCCTGACAGCGCAACGGTTGAACGTGACGGACAGCTGCTCACTATCTCTCCAGAAGAGGTTAAGCTGGGAGAGATTATTGTGGTTAAACCCGGCGACCGTGTTCCTGTTGACGCAGAGATCGTCGAGGGTTCTACCAGTCTTGATACCGTCGCTCTTACTGGTGAGAGCGTGCCTCGTGACGCAACGGTGGGGGATAACATTATCTCAGGCTGTGTAAACCTTTCTGGTGTGGTACGCGCCCGCGTTACTCACCTCTTTGAAGACTCTACTGCTTCCCGCATTATTAAGCTGGTAGAGAGCTCAAATCAGAATAAATCCAAGAGTGAGAGCTTTATTCGTCGTTTTTCTCGCGTGTATACTCCAGCTGTTGTTTACGGTGCTATTGCGCTGGCATTTTTGCCACCACTGCTCTCGGGAGACTTTGTTGGCAACGCATCAATCTGGATTGTAAGGGCGCTTACCTTCCTTATTGCATCTTGTCCGTGTGCGCTGGTAGTTTCCGTGCCACTGGCCTTCTTTGGCGGTATTGGCGCTGCTTCAAAGGATGGCATCCTGATTAAGGGCTCTGCGTACATTGATATGCTTTCAACCCTTGATACCGTTGCATTTGACAAGACCGGTACGCTGACCGAGGGTGTCTTTGAGGTTCTGGCTGTTCATCCTCAGGCCATTGGCGAGAAGGACCTTCTGCACCTTGCTTCTCACGTTGAGATACACTCCACACATCCCATTGCTGCAGCTCTTCGTGCTGCTTATCCAAGCGAGGACGATGACTGTGTTATCACGGACATCAAAGAAATTGCTGGTCAGGGCATTTGCGCTAACGTGAATGGTAAGAGCGTTGCTGTTGGCAACTGCGCACTTATGGAGAGCGTAGGAGCTTCTTGGAAAGCGTGCGAGAACCACGGAACCATCATTCACGTGGCTGTTGATGGGACCTATATGGGCCACATTGTTATTTCTGACCGCGAACGAGCTGATGCTCCAGCAGCAATCGCTTCCCTCAAAGACGTTGGCGTTTCTAAGGTTGTTATGCTCACGGGCGATAAACGCGACGTTGCAGAAGAGATTGCTGCTCAGATGGGCATTACTGAGGTTCGTGCTGAACTGCTTCCACAGGATAAGGTTTCTGCCGTTGAAGGCCTTCTCGCCCAAAAGACAGCTGGTAAGTCCCTTGCTTTTGTCGGTGACGGCATCAATGATGCACCCGTTCTTGCACGCGCTGATGTAGGCGTTGCTATGGGCGTTTTGGGGTCTGATGCTGCTATTGAGGCCGCCGACGTAGTTCTTATGGACGACAAGCTTTCTAAGCTCTCAAAGGCCGTAAAGATTGCTCGTCATACCTTGGGTATTGCAAAGCAAAATATTGTGTTTGCTATTGGAGTTAAGGTTGCTGTTTTGATCCTTGCAGCCTTTGGTTTGGCTCCCATGTGGCTAGCGGTCTTTGGAGACATAGGCGTTATGGTGCTTGCGGTTCTTAATTCCACTAGAGCTTTGAATATAAAGTCGATCAAGTAAAAGAGTCAGGGATGCTGGCCTAAAAAAAGGAGCGCCTGCAAAGGAGCGCTCCTACAAAGGTTGTTTTCACAAACGGCTGTTTCTACACATAGCCAATTACAAATTACTGAGCCTTCTTACGAAGTCTACGAGCACGGTTTGCAAGATTGCGGACCGTGCTTTCCATTCCATGAGGAACGTAGGTTAGCGACTCTAAGTCTTCTGGAAGGTAGTCAACAAGACTGACAGGCTCTGTGGGTGTGAAATCTGTGGGTACAGGACCAGGAGCAATTAGATACGCGTGTACCTTAGCACCTTGAGCTCCAAGTTTCTGTTCGTACTCACTGGGAACATCTCCAGGAAAATCCGTCTGAGCATCACGTGTCTGCCAGATAAAGGTATATCCAGCAAGCTCAACCTGCTCAAGCGAAAAATCAAAGAGAGGCTGACTGTCCGTTTTAAGACGGACAACACCGTCTTTAGATAGAACATTTCTATATTGCATAAGACGCTCAGCGTCAGTGAGACGTAGCTTTGCCTGCTTTATTCTGGGGAATGGAGCAGGGAAGTTAAGGTAAATCACAGAGACTTCTTCTGGCGAGAAATACTCATCAATCTTCATACCAGTTCCAGGAACTACAATGGCATTAGGAAGACCTGCCTCATATATTGTTTTTGCAGCATATGAGACACAGATGGGTTCTGTATCAATAGCTATAAACAAAATATCAGGATTTGCTTTAGCCTGAGCAGCAGTAAAGGAACCTTTGCCACAGCCAAGGTCAACGCGTACCTCTGAGTAGGGAGTATGTCCGTCAGGAGAAATTGGCGCGCATGCTGAAGCCCATCTTCCCTTAAGTGACTCTGGATGAGACTCGATAACATGAGCGTAGGCTTCAAGGCGTTCTTCCAGAACAAAGTTTTTAGGCAAACGTGCATGTAGTGCGCGCAAAATAACTCCTCAATTAACAAGTTTGATGAGCTTTTATTTATAGAAGCTGATCAAGCGTATCTCCGTATGAAGGTAGGAATTCTGTCATAAAATCTCGCACTTCTGGAAGAGAATCAGCTAAATCTTCAACAACTCCACGAGTGGAAGCTTCTGCGGTAATAAATTCTGAGTTACCGGACTGAGCTTCTTCAATACATTTAATAAGTGCTGCAATTTTATCTGCAGCCTTAATGAGTTTTCTAAGGTAGACTTCATTTTCTGGAGCATCTGTACTATGAGTAAGTATTTTTGCATAGGCATCTTGCAGGTCTTCTGGGAGCGTGGAGAGAATGGTTTTCTCGGCACGTGCCTCTACTTGATGGTAAGCATCTCTGATCTCTGGATTAGCGTATTTAACCGGAGTAGGCATGTCTCCAGTAATAATCTCTGAAGCATCATGGTACAAACCAATAAGCGCCGCACGATCTGCGTCAAGATTTTTGTGGTAACGAACATTTGCAATGGTTGCCAAGCAGTGAGAAATAATAGCTACATCAAGGGCGTGTTCAGCAAGGCTCTCAGAGCGAGAATTGCGCATCAGTGACCAACGCTCGATATAACGCATGCGAGAAATAAGTGCAAAAAAGCTAGATGATGCTGAAGATCTCTGGGTCATTTCTCCTCCTTAATTTGTTTTGTAAACCTTACCACGGATACCGGACAAAAACTGTTTTTGACTCAATTATGCAATCTTGTCATAGCAAATATGAGGCTACCAAATACTTTAGATGTTTATATGAATCTATTGAAATATAAACATCCGTTCATGGGTATTTTTGCCCCGTTTACGGTAAGCCTTGGCTAACTTCTTTTTATTAAGTTAGCTATGGCTTACTATGCAAATAAACCCCTCGTCCACTTAAAAGAAGTAAGTGGATAAAAAAGGAAGGATGGGAAACATGAGTAAGTATGCTTTTGTAGGCGGCAAGCTCGTTGACGGTACTGGTGCTGCACCGGTCGAGGACTCCCTTGTCCTTATCGATGAAGACAAGATTACCTATGCTGGTCCTCGCAAGGAGGTCCCAGAGGGATATGAGGTTCGTGACGCAACCGGCCACACCATCATGCCTGGTCTTGTTGATACCCACCTGCACTTCTCCGGCAACCTGACCGACAACGATAACGACTGGGTTATCGAGTCCGTTGCTCAGAAGCAGGCATGTGCTGTCAAGCAGGCTTATGACGCTCTCTCCCACGGTCTCACCACTGTTGTTGAGATTGGTCGTAACGGTATTGCTATCCGCGACCTCGTCAATATGGGCATTATGCAGGGTCCTCGTATCTACGCTACTGGACTTGGTCTTTGCCGCGTTGCTGGTCACGGTGACTCTCACCACCTGCCACTGCAGATCTCCAAAGATGGTCACCCTTGGGGCGACCAGGTAGATGGTCCATGGGAGCTTCGTAAGGCAATTCGTCGTCGTCTTCGTGAAGAGCCTGACGGAATCAAGATTTGGGCAACTGGTGGCGGTATTTGGCGTTGGGACTCCGATCGCCTGCAGCTCTTCTGCACCGAGGAGATTAAGGCTATTGCTGACGAGTGCGCACTGGTAGGCATTCCTCTGTACGCTCACTCTTACAACAACTTTGACGCTGCATATGACTGCGTACGCTTTGGTTGCAAGCAGCTCATTCACGGCTTTGAGCTTGACGAGCGCACCATGAAGCTTATGGCTGAGCAGGGAACTTACTTCACCCCAACCATCGGCTTCCTGCCAACTTGGTACGGAACTTATCCACCAGACTGGACTCCAGAGCTTGAGGCATTCCCAGGCGAGACTGTTGTCGAAAAGGGTCTTGCACGCACCTATGCAAACCTCCGCAAGGCTTATGAGATGGGCATCACCATCACCATCGGTTCCGACTCCTTCAGCTTCGTAACTCCTTACGGCTATGTCACCATCGACGAGATGTATGACTTTGTTGAGAAGGTTGGCATCTCTGTTCTTGACACTATTGCTGCTGCTACTTACAACGGCGCAAAGATGCTGGGCAAGGAGAACGAGTTTGGTGCTGTTAAGGAAGGCCTCTCTGCTGATATCCTGGTAGTTAAGGGCGACGTTGCTACTAACATTCGCGATCTCACACCTGAGCACATGGATGTCATCATGAAGGAAGGCAAGATTATCGATCGCGGTAGCTTCTAAGCTTTCTGTTCGATAGTTTGTAACGCGTAGGTTGGGCCCTGACTCACTTAAGCGTCAGGGCCCACTTTTACCGGTAATAAGTTTATTCTTTGATATAAAAGTTTGACATTTGATAGGAGCTCACTATGTCTGAACCAAAGCAGGTGAAAATTGTGCTGCTTACCGGCTATTTAGGAGCAGGTAAGACCACTATTTTGAACCACATTCTTTCTAACACTGAAGGCATTCGCGCAGCAGTTATTGTCAATGATATTGGCGAGATTAACGTTGACGCTGGCCTTATTAAAGACGGCGGCTACGCTAAAGAAGGCGACGTTATTCCTCTCACTAACGGTTGTCTCTGCTGCACGCTTTCTAATGACTTAGCACTTCAGTTGGGTGATTTAGCTGATACCGAAGAGTTTGACTACATCATTATTGAGGCTTCTGGTATCTGTGAGCCAATCCCCATTACCTATAACATTTCTGCATTCTGCAATCAGAGCCAGCATGCAACTAATCACTCTCACCTCAATCTTGATAATATCGTCGCAGTTGTTGACTGCGCCCGCATGTTTGAGGAATTCCACAACGGCGCCGATCTTCTCGACCCAGACATTGAAGAAGATGACATTGAAAACCTGCTCATTCAACAGATTGAGTTCTGCTCTACGCTGGTACTCAACAAGACCGATCTGGTCACTCCTGAGCAGCTTCACGAGCTTAAGGCACTAGTTCGTGGTCTGCAGAAAGACGCTGTCATTGTCGAAGCAGTCAACGGCGATATCCCAATGAGCGAACTTATTGACACAGGTCGCTTTGACTTTGACAAGGCATACGCCTCCGCTGCTTGGATGGATGCAATGGAACACCCTGAGGAGCACGAGGACCCAGAGGTTTTGGAGTATGAGATTACTACCTTTGTGTATCGCCGCCGTCAGCCATTTGACCTGGATAAGCTCAATCAGTTTGTGGCTAGCTGGCCAAAGAACATTATTCGCGTCAAGGGTAGCATTTGGATTTCGCAAGACCCTGAGATGAGCTACGTATTTGAGCAAGCAGGCAAGCAGGTTCAGTTCTATGAGAACGGCATGTTCTATGCGTCGCTCCCAGAAGATGAGCGAGAAACCCTTCTTGACGAGAAACCTGAGCTACGCGCAGAATGGGATGATGAACTGGGCGATCGTCAAACAAAGCTGTGCTTCATTGGTCGTCATATGAACCATGCTGAGGTAGAAGCTGGTTTGGATGCATGCTTGACTGAGTATGTTCCTGACGAGTTTGACTACTAGCGTTTTCAGCGCCAAGAGCTCCGGCGCTTGAAATCGAGGGACCCAGTTTATCCGGGTCCCTTTTTTAGGTTAGAGGTGCCTAATGACTAAGATTGAGCAGCTTAAAGACTGGATTCAGTCGTCAGATAACATTGTGTTCTTTGGTGGCGCTGGCGTGTCAACAGAAAGCGGTATTCCGGATTTTAGGGGTACCAACGGTCTGTATCGTCAGGGCGGCATCAAGGTAGAAAACATGACCATTGGTCTGAGCCAAGATGGCTACGACATGGGAAAAGAAGCCTATGACTTGGGAAATGGCGTTACGGTAGATCCCGATAACGAAGAATCGTTTGCCTACAGCAAGGCGCCAGACTTTACGCTTGAAGAGATCTTCTCGCTTGATGTGTTTTTAGATTATCCTGCAGCGTATTACACGTATTTTAGAAACTCTCATCATCTAGGGGAGGCACAGCCAAATATTGCTCACAAGTGGCTGGCAGACTTAGAAGCTGCGGGAAAATTGCGCGCCGTGGTGACACAAAACATCGATGGACTTCATCAAGCCGCTGGTAGTAAGCGTGTGTTTGAGCTCCATGGCAACGAGACACACTTTTATTGTCCCGAGTGTGGTCACAAGTACACACTTGATCAGATTGAGGAGCAGTCGTCTGTGGTGCCGCTTTGTCAATGCGGCGCAGTTATTAGGCCTGATATTGTCTTTTACGGAGAAGGCCTTGCTATGGATACGGTCTACGGCGCGATACATGCCATTTCTCAGGCAGATGTGCTTATTGTTGCAGGAAGTTCGCTGGTAGTGCAGCCAGCCGCCGGTCTTCTCGACTACTACGAGGGCAACAAAATGGCTATCATTAACGACCAACCCACGCCGTACGACAACCACGCCAATTTGGTAATCAGAGACAGAATAGGTGCCGTCATAGAACAGCTCCTGTAGAAAAAACGCCTACCCGCATTTGTGCAGGTAGGCATTATTATTTCAAACAATAGCGAGAAGTTCGTAGACGCGAGTAACGCGTGCGAGAGCCCGAGGACACGAGAAAGCCGTGAACTAGTTGGCTTCCTCGGCAAGGGTCTGAAGTGTTGCCATAAGAGAAGGAACAACTTGCTTCTTACGGCTAACAACGCCAGGAAGAACAGCAATGTTGCCGTCAACCTTCACACCAAAGGCGCGCTCGATGACGTTTGCTGCGTTAGCACCGTAGAAGAGCATTTCGGTGACTTGACTCTTAACATCGGTGAACATGTAGAAGACCATAGGAAGCTCTTCGGATTTAGCGGCAGTCTCCAAGAACGGACCAACAAGTTCCTCTGCAGCTTTGCGGCTTGTCTCGGTCATGAAGGAGCCCTGACCAACACCAAACTTCACGCCACCACGGCTGAATACCTTGTAGTCACCATGGAAAACTTCTTCTGCAGTACGACCAGTGAGGTCAGCACCGGCGTCAAACATCTTCTCGGAGTAGGCATCAATGTCTTCTCCACAAATCTCAGCAAGCTTTTTACCAGCAATAACATCGCGTTCAGTACAGGTAGGAGAGCGGAATGCAAGGGTATCAGAAAGAATTGCAGAAAGCATGAGGCCAGCAATGTTCTTTGGAATCTCAACACCATACTCATGGTAGAGACCATAAATGATGGTGCAGGTGCAGCCAACAGGAACATTTCTGAAGGTAATTGGGTTAGATGTCTCAATTGAACCAATGCGGTGATGGTCAACAATTTCCATAATTTCTGCCTGCTCAAGACCGTCAACGGCCTGAGTACGCTCGTTATGGTCAACAAGAATGACATGCTTCTTGCGAGGATTCAAAAGACCAGGACCACTGATAAGGCCAGCAAAGGTACCGTTCTCGTTGATAACAGGGAAGAAGCGGTGCCTGGAGTTGGTCATTGCCTTGCGAGCATCATCAATTGCGGTGTTGACGCTGAACTTGAGAATGTCATCAGTGAGCATCTTCTCGCGGACAGGCATAGACATAATGAGCAGTCGAGCAACCTCAAAAGTATCACGAGGAGTGCTGATGATTGCACAATCGCGCTCTTTTGCCAGGTCAATAACGTCCTGAGCAATAGGAGCATCGCAAGAGACAATGAGGCAAGAAGCACCATGATCTACGGCAATGGTCTGGTTCTCATGATTACCAGCAACAACAATAATATCGCCGAAGCCAACAATCTCTGATAGAGCTGCAGCACTGGTGCCAACGCGAATGTTGCCCTTTTTAACAACGCCGTCTGGGTCACCAAGAACCATAGTGCCATCAAGGGTTGAAACGATATTTGCATAGCTTGTATTTGCCTTTGAGAGTAGGTTTGGCTCAGAAAGGCTCATGTTTGCGTTTGCAATATCTTTAACAGCAATCAGACCGGTTAGTTCTTCATCTTTACTAGTAACGCAGAGCGTATCAAGCTTGACTTCTTGCATAAGTTGCCAAGCAGCATACAGACTCATCTCAGCATCAACTTTTGGTTGAGCCTGAATTTCTGCATCTTTAATCTGAGGAGTAACTGTAGTAATGAGCTGTGGCTCCTCAAAGCCGAAGTGATTCAGGACAAAAGCAGTCTCGCGGTTAAGTGAACCTGCGCGACGAGCTTCATAGATGGGATCGCCAATTTGGTTTTTTAGGTACGCATAGGAAATTGCGGAACAAATACTGTCTGTATCTGGATTCAAATGGCCAATGATATTAACTTTACGTATTGCCTCTGCCATCTTCGCCTCCTCAATATCGTCGTTGTTGTAACTTTTCAATTAGAGCACACTTTAGCAAACACGTTTTGTTTCTTTTTTAATACCTTTCTGTAGTGTACTCCTCTCTGTTTTCTCTTAGAACAGAAAACCGCAGAAAAACAGCGTGCGTAGCTGTGAATCTGGTGAATGTGTATAGGACAAATGACAATTCAAAAATTGAAGGAAACCAGTACAATAAAAGAGATAAAAAATCGATCGAATTGGAATACCCATTGAGTTCTCCTACGCGTTTTTCTGCTAAAAAAAGAAACGCTCGCTATAGCACAAAAAAAGAGCGCACCGCAGAGCCTTCTTGTGAGGTTCAGGAGGCTATTCCTGTTGAACCATTGCAGGTTCCAGTTGTAGAAACAATGGCTACAACGCCTGTGCAGACTGTACCGGCTTCACCAGCTCCAGAACCTGTTGCAGCGCACGTGCCCGCAGTTGCTGCTCCAAAGACGAACGCTTCAAAGCCTGTTGCTACACGCTTTGCTCCCACAAAGAAAAAGCGCGGCGGCGTACAACAGTCTGCTCGCAAAGGCGTTCGTTTTGAGAAGCGCGGTCACACACAGGCAGATCCTGCTCCAGAAGAGCGAACTTCTCGCCCTGTAAGTGCGGGAAGGAAAAAGCTTGAGGTTATGAGTGTAGCTGCAATTCTTGCCTGTGCACTGCTCTCGCTTCTGTTGGTCAACCGTCCAAGCACAAAGACGCTGGTATTTGGCAATAACCAGGTGACTTATACCGGCACTACCATTCAAGGAAAAATGAATGGTCAGGGCAAAATGACCTTTGAGAATGGCGACACCTACGAGGGAGAATTTGTCGACGGCTATTTCCAAGGCCAGGGCACGTATACCTCAGTAGATGGCTGGGTTTACGAGGGACAATTTGTAAAAGGTCAGGCAGATGGCCAGGGAAAACTGACTACACAAGACAACATCGTGTATGAAGGAACGTTTAAGCAAGGGATTTATCAAAGTGCGAATTAAATGGTTTTCGCTTGTACGTATAACAGGACTTGTTCTAGTCCTTATATATCACTTTTTTAAGGACGTCCTACCAGGCGGCTTTATTGGCGTTGATGTATTCTTTACGTTCTCGGGCTATCTCATTACGGCTCTTTTGATTGACGAGTTTGCGCGTTTTAGGTCGATTGATTTGATTGGCTTTTTGCGTAGGCGTTTCTATAGAATCGTGCCTCCGCTTGTATTTATGGTGCTGGTTTGCACACCTTTTCTTTTGTTGATTCGTACCGAGTTTATTGCCGGTATCAAATACCAGATCGCCGCAGCTCTTGGCTTTGTAACCAACTACTTTGAAATTGTATTAGGAAGCAGCTACGAGAATCAGTTTGCTCCTCATGTGTATCTGCACACTTGGAGTCTGGCCGTTGAGATGCACTTCTACGTGCTGTGGGGCTTAGCTGCATGGCTTCTTGCGTGTGTAAGCAAGACCATTTCCAGCTACAAGGTAAAAATCGCAGGAGCCTCTGCAGTACTTTTGGTAGCAACATACGCTGCAATGGCAACAGGTGCTCCAACCTCCACAAATCTATCAATTCAGTACTTCTCCACGCAGACACACATTTTCCCGTTCTTTATTGGTGCACTGTTGGCATGTGTAGCAGGTATCGCTCAGACAGGCGCTCTCTTTGAGCAGCTTGAGGAAAGACTCTCAGCTCAACAGACGGTGATTGGCCTTGTGGCCAGCTTTGGAGTGCTCGTTCTTCTCGGCGTATTTATGCACTTTGACGACCTCTTTACCTACACGCTTGGTTTCCTCTTTGCTTCTCTTGCCGCCGCCGCAATGATCTTCTTTGCGCGCATGCTTCACCAGAAGACTGACGGGATCAAAGAACCAGGTATTGTCTCGTTTGTGGCCGATACCAGCTACGGTGTGTATCTGTTCCACTGGCCGTTGTACATTATTTTTGCCGAGAAGGTCAATCCAGTCCTTGCCGCTCTTCTGACTCTTGTGCTCTCATTCGTGTTTGCAAGCTGCTCGTTCTATGTGCTTGAGCCAGCTTTGGCAGGCAAATCTCCAGAGCTCTTCTCGCACGTTAAGCTTGATGCTCAGAAGGTTCTCCGTGCTATCGGCCTTGTGCTGGTACCGTTTACTGCAGCTGTTGCTTTCATTGCGCTGACAGCTCCACAGCTGAGTGATTTCCAGAATGACCTTCTGCTCAACGCATCGCTGCAGGAGCAGAGCACCATGACCATGACGCGCAAGCATGCGGATACCTCTCAGGCAAGTAATTACAACGTTGTCGAGGGTGTTACCTACATCGGCGACTCTGTGTCCCTTCGTGCTCGTTCTTTCTTGCAGGAGGCGCTGCCAGACGCGCAGATAGATGCATCGGTCAGCAGAAATGTTGCAATGGGCGCTGACCTTCTGCAGACGGCTATCGATAACAACGCTCTCTACCAGGACGTTGTTGTGGCTTTGGGTACCAACCCTGTGGGTGGCGCCGACGCAGTTGATAGAATCGTGGAGATGCTTCCTCGCGGTCATCGCCTCATTTTGGTGACTCCTTATGACGGCAGAAACTCCGATCCTAATGCCGGAGCAAATGCTATTCGCGCACATGAGCTGGAGCTTGCTCAGCAGTACGATTTCATTACGATCGCAGACTGGGCACAGGTTGCACAGGAGAATCCAGATATCTGGGAGGGAACTGACTACGTCCACTTTGGCGCAGATACAGACTCCATCACACGCGGTGGCACCCTCTACGCACAGATGGTCAAAGACGCCATTGATAAGGCTAATCAAGGTCACGTAAAACCATAAGCTCACTTAAACCATAAAAGGCCACGTTAACCACAATAGCCTACGTTAGCCCACAATTTTTTTGCCATTCTTCCTACTCGTTCGTAACGACGCGGTTAAATGGCAATTTACAGTGCGATTGTGCTATATAGCTTGGAGATTTGGTGTCCCTTGCGACAAACCATCAGAAGGCGGCAATCTAATGCGAGCCATGATCACAATTAATGGGTCAATTCATTATTATGTATAAATAAGGTCTAATATTCGTAATGATGAATAAAGATATATAAATAGTTTAACTACCTCTATTTTCTAGCCTCTAGCTACACACCTATGTCGGATAATCTGCTAAATGCGAGGCAAATAACACACCTAAGTCAAATAATCTGCAAGATATAGAGGTTTTGAGTGCAATGTATACGCCTTTTTGACAGATTATCCGACATAGGTGTGTTCTCGCGCTCCACGTCGCACCCTTGTGCACCGGATCGCACATGCGTGCAGTGCATCGTGACCTCGCGTTTTGCAGGTATATCCTCTTTCCAGCTTCTCTACTGTGGAGTCCCCGCAATATTTCATTAGAATGGATTATGTGAATATTTCATCTGACAGCCCCTTAAGGAGGAGCACATGGCAGAGTTTGTCTATCAGATGTACAAAGCCCGCAAAGCAGTTGGTGAGAAGGTCATTCTTGATGACGTTACCGTCGGCGTATACCCAGGCGCAAAAATCGGCGTCGTAGGTCCAAACGGCATGGGAAAGTCTACACTGCTCAAGGTTATCGCAGGCATAGAGGACGTCTCTAACGGCGAGGCTAAGCTAACCCCAGGTTACACCGTCGGTCTGCTCCAGCAGGAGCCGCCGCTGGATGAGACCAAAACGGTCAAGGAGAACATCGAGCTTGCCTTCGGTGATCTGCTTGCCAAGATTGCACGCTTCAACGAGATTGGCGTTGAGATGGGTAATCCTGACGCCGATTTTGACGCCCTGATGGCAGAGATGGGCCAGCTCCAGACCGAGATTGACGCAGCTAACGGCTGGGACCTGGACAGCCAGCTCTCCCAGGCAATGGATGCGCTCCAGTGCCCTGATCCAGATTCTGCCGTCACTCACCTTTCGGGTGGCGAGAAACGCCGTGTAGCCCTGTGTCGTCTGCTTCTCGAGGCACCTGACCTTCTGCTTCTGGACGAGCCCACCAACCACCTTGACGCAGAATCAGTGCTCTGGCTTGAGAAGTTTCTGCACGATTACCCCGGCGCTGTTATGGCTGTTACGCACGACCGCTACTTCCTCGACGACGTTGCTGAGTGGATTTGCGAGGTTGACCGCGGGCAGCTCTATCCTTACGAGGGCAATTACTCAACTTACCTGGAGAACAAAGCAGCACGTCTTGAGGCTCAGAATCAGCAGGACGCCAAGCGCGCAAAGAAAATGCGCGCTGAGCTGGAGTGGGTTCGTTCGTCTCCTAAAGCTCGCCAGGCTAAGAACCGCGCACGTCTTGATCGCTATGAGCAGATGGAAGCAGAGGCTCGTGCATCCAAGAAGCTCGACTTCACCGAAATTCAGATTCCTGTGGGTCCGCGTCTGGGGCAGAAGGTCCTGGAAGCCGATCACATCCACAAGGCCTTTGGAGAGCGCGTTCTTATCAATGACCTCTCGTTTAGCCTGCCAAGAAATGGCATTGTTGGCGTGATTGGCCCCAACGGTGTGGGTAAGTCAACGCTGTTCAAGGCTATTGTCGGCCAGGAAGAGCTCTCTTCTGGCACGCTCGAGGTCGGTGAGACTGTTAAGATTTCTTACGTTGACCAGCTGAGGCAGGGAATTGACCCCGATAAAACTATCTGGGAGGTTGTCTCTGACGGCAATGATTTCATCAAAGTAGGAGACACCGAGATTCCAAGCCGCGCTTATGTTGCCAGCTTCGGCTTCAAGGGACCTGATCAGCAGAAACGCGCTGGCGTCCTTTCTGGTGGCGAGAGAAACCGTCTAAACCTAGCTCTTACGCTTAAGCAAGGAGGAAACCTCCTGCTTCTGGACGAGCCTACCAACGACCTCGATATTGAGACACTTGAGAGTCTTGAGGATGCACTTGAGCGCTTCCCAGGATGCTCGGTGGTTACCAGCCACGACCGCTGGTTCTTGGACCGCATTGCTACACATATTCTTGCGTGGGAAGGCGATGACGAGAACCCAGGTAAGTGGTTCTGGTTTGAGGGCAACTTTGAGGCATACCAAGCCAATCGTATTGAACGACTTGGTCAGGAAGCTGCTCGTCCTCATCGCATCCACCGCAAGCTTACGCGTGACTAGGCATAAAGCAGTATCTACGAGGGCTTCAAAGATAAAATTTTTACATAGATTAACTCTTGGAGATTATGTAAAACTTGTTTAAGAGAAGCTTAAATGGGTATTAAAAATGAGAAGTCTTTAGGCTTCTCATTTTTTATGAGAAAACATTGTTATGAGGAAAGAGAAGAACATGGCACTTGATACAAATGTCGGTAACATCCTTACCCAGCAGATCAACAAAGAGTTCTATTCCGCATATCTCTATCTGACCTTTGCAGATTTCTATGAGGAGCAGGGTCTTAAGGGCTTTGCAAACTGGTATGTTATTCAGTCTCAGGAAGAGCTTGCTCACGCACGTATCCTTCGTCGTTACCTGCTTGACAACGATTGGACTCCAACTATGGAGTCAATTGCTAAGCCCGACCTTACCTTTACCAAGGTAGTTGAGCCCATTAAGGCAGCTTATGAGCATGAACAGTTCATTACCGCAAGCATTAACGAGTGCTATGTAGTTGCTCAGAAGGCAAATGATTTCCGTACTATGCAGCTGCTTGACTGGTATGTTAAGGAGCAGGGTGAGGAAGAGGCAAATGCTTCCGATCTTCTCAAGGCAGTAGAGCTTTTTGGTGGAGATCCAAAGAGCCTCTTTGATCTTGATCGTGAGAACGCTACTCGCGTCTTTGTAGCACCTACTATGCCAATGTAAGGCGCTTTTGCGTTATTACTTACAGTGGGGTTTCAATAGCTTCTGGGGTATCAGAAGGACCACTTGAAAGTTCAGCAAAGATGGCACCGCCTATGATACAGGCGGTGCCTATTATTTTAAGAAGACCAAAAGGCTCGCCTAGAATAAGTGCAGAGAAGATTACAGCAGAAAGTGGCTCAAGGTAGCCAAAGACCGCAACGCGCTGAACAGGAATCTTGGTAATTTGAGGGAAATACAGAAACGATCCAAGACCAGTATTAAAAAGACCAATAGTAAGAATGGCCAGCCAGTTTACTGTCTCTGGTTGAGCAGGAATCTCAATTCCGTGGAACACAATGGTTACCACAGCAACAATAACGCAACCAATGCCCAGCTGAATACTCGTTCCTTCAATGCCAGAAACGTCCTTGAGCTGCCTGTTGCAAATGACCATGACCGCGTAAAGAACTGCAGAGAGAGCGCCTAAAAGCAGACCAAGGGGCGAGAGGTTTAGTCCAACTCCATAGCCAATAATAAGCGCTGCACCAACTACAACAATAAGGAAACCAAGCACTTTTTTTACCGTGAGTTTCTCGCCAAATAAAAGGGGAGTTAGGGCCATAACAATGACAGGTCCACAGTAGTATTCAAGCGTTGCAATTCCCACGCCTACCAGTCGATATGCTTCAAACAAGAAAGTCCACTGAAGACCTAAGGCAACACCTGAGCCAAAGAGCGCCTGGAGGTCCTTTGGGTGGTTTTGAATGGTGAAGGCTTCTTTATGCGCAAGCTTTACAGCAAGCAAGAAGAGCGTACCTAAGAACATGCGGAAAAAAACAATTTGGTAGCTTGGAAGGTCAATGTAGCTGGCCACGATTCCATTAGAACCGCAAATGATCAGAGCAATTAAATAAAGAACGGTAGGTTTAAACGTGGTGTCTCTCATTAGTTACTCACAAGTTCCTGCGTCCACAGGTCGTGGAATACGGTCATTACAAATTACCTGGTAGAACAATTTTTCTTGCTCGTGCTGATCAGATGTTTGACCAAGAATCCACATTGTTTTTGCAACAAGAGCTTCAGTGGTCATGTCATCTCCAGAGAGAACGCCAGGCATATCTTGATAGATTCTTCCAACCTCATATACGCCCAGGTCAAGTCCTTCTTCCGGAACTTGCGTAGTAATAACAACTGTGCGACCAGAGACAATCCAATCGGTAATAGCCTTCTCGTACGAGCCGTCGTATGAAGGAATACCGCCAATACCAAAGGTTTCAAGCACAATGGCATCGTAGTCATTTTTTAGTAGATAGAAGATAGAAGGATTAAGCTCTGGCGTTAGTTTCAAAACAATGACACGGGTGTTAAGTGTTTCATAGGTAACAAAACCGCCATCTACCTGCTGCTCATTTGGTGCGCTACGAATAATCTTGTTGCCACGAATATGAGCAAGCGGTGGATAATTCATGCTGGTAAATGCATTGAAGCTCAAGGTGCGCTGTTTGTGTGCTCGCGTGCCCGCAATCACCTCGTTGCCAAAAACCACTACAACACCGGCGCTTCTGTTGTCGAGCGCGTAGAGTACGGAGTGGTAAAGATTGAGTTTGGCGTCAGTGAACGGATTTGCCATTGGCTGCTGAGAGCCCGTAAGCACAATGGGTTTCTCGCTATTTTGAATCAGGTAGGAGAGGGCAGCGGCAGTATATGCCATGGTATCGGTGCCGTGAAGGATAATAAATCCGTCGTAGGCGTCGTATGCCTCCATAATAGCATCTCTAATCTGCAACCAGTTTTGTGGACGCATATTAGTGCTGTCGATATTCATGACTTGCTTGAAGTCAAATTGACAGAGCTCATGAACGAGAGGAACGTTGGCTAGAAGCTCTTCTCCCGAGAGCGAGGGAGCCAAGCCTGATTCGGTGGAAACAGAAGCAATCGTGCCTCCCGTTGCCATCAGTAAAAGTTTCTTCACACGTCCCCCATGAGCTCCATTTGTGCAGACTTTACAGAAAATACGTCTGTATAGGGCATTATTGTAGCGGGATAGATGCTTCTCAAGGCGAGAAAAGCAAAGTCGGTGTATTCTTTTTCGGTAAATGAAACTTTTAGCAAGGATTGTTGATGGCAGAGAACAACCTATTTGGTCTTGGTAAGAAAAAGCGCTCAGCTCAGGTCCCGCCAACCATCTCCAGAGACGGAGAGTCCTCCACGTCTCCTCGTGAGGTGCGAGGTCGTCATGCAGCTGTTGGAAGCCGTGCTCAAGCACAGCGTAGGACGCCTCAAGATCGCCCAACTAATCCTGTGAATCACGCTCGCGCAGACGTTGCTCGTGCACGTGGTCGAGCGAGAACCGCTTACGGCAATCACTACGGAACACTCAACCCTAGAGACGAAGCTCAGGCGGCATATGCGGCTAGGAGGCGTCGTTCTTCTCGCATGAAGTTGGGTCGTATGGCGCTGGCAGTGCTGCTTGCGGTCATTATTTTGTGGGTTGTGTTTACGCTGGTGAGTTCTTGCAGCTCTGGTGGTGTTTTTGCACATGCTCAGGCACTTGATCCTACCGTTACCCTGACAGGTTCAGTGAACGTCGGATAGGCCTGTACGCTGTCGCATGAGTGGCGGTACCAGCACTCTTTATTGAGGACTTTTGCTCGAAGAGACGTTTGAGAAGTCTAAATTTAAGTCTACAGAACCAGTAATGCCGTCAACCTGTCCGGTTGAGGTGTACTGCCATATCAAAAAGTTAAAGTTCACGTCTGGCTCATCAACGTATTGTGCCAGCCAAATAGGTTCGTTAAGTGAGACCAGGTCAAAGCGATTTAAATCAACTTTGTTGCCATAGACAATAACGCGATATCCGGCTTCTTGGATGGTTGTGCAGAACGCGCGTGCAATAGCGTTTGTCTCAGCAGGAGAGAGATTATCGGCGCGACCACTGTAGTCAGGAGATGGCTCTAGGTCAAATGCAACGGGAAGCTCAAGCTCGGTGATGCCAGCCTCTCTGAGCTGCTGCAGAACAAAGTTTGCCTCCTCGCGAGCCTCTTCAACCGTAATTGCCTGTGAGAAGAAATAGACACCCACCTTAAGACCAGCATTTTGCGCACCCTTGAGATTTGTTTCAAACAGTTCATCAGCGCGAATTCCGCCTTCGGTAGAACCTCGGTAGCCAATGCGAAGCATGGCAAACTGAATATCGTCAGCAGCAACTGCCTCCCAGTCAATGTATCCCTGGTGAGAAGAGACGTCTACTCCCGTGCTAGTGAGCTCTTTTCCGTTAACAATGTAGTGAGCGCGGCCCTGTGCGTCATAGCTGAGATTTTCCCACTCATAGGGGACCTGATTTTTGATAATCAAATTGTTGTCAAATGACAAAGAGAATAGTCCTTGGCATGACTGTAGAAGTGCCAGGGTAAACACAATAGCCAGCGTAATCAGACCCCATTTAACAACAGGGTTGTTTTGTGATTTTTCTTCAAGGGTATGCATTACATGCCGCCTGTGCTTTGAAGCAGGTGCAGAAACAGATGTACGTTTAGTTTTAGAACGAGCCTGGGAGGTTCTCGTTTTCTTGCTTTTATGTGGGTCGTTAAAAATCACTGGTGAAAGAATTGTCCCTGTTCAAAAATTGGTTCGCAGCACACGTTGATGCCCAGCTTGTGATAGATGGACTCATCATCGCTAGAAATGATTGACGAGAAGTATGCATCGCAACCACGAAGCAATTCAGTTGCATCAACTGCTTTTCCAGCTAATGGGTTTTCAATAGAGCTGATTGAGAGCGCAATAAGCATCTCGTCAGCACAGAGGCTGGTACGAGCAAGCTTAAAGTTGTCCTCTTTTAGTGTGCAAATGGGCCTTAAGACCTCATCCGAGACAATAAACGTCTTCTTCTCAATACCAACTACGTATTTGAGGGCGTTGAGCAAAAGCGACGCTGGCGCGCCTAACAGCTCTGATGTCTTGCCGGTAATAATGGAGCCGTCAGGCATAACCATAGCGCCCGCAAGCTTTCCTGTCTCTTCTGCTTTGTGCAGACAAGCAGCATGAGCTGGCGAGAAGTTCTGGTCAACGTTAACATCTTTCATCAAGAGATTAATCTTGGTGAGCTCACGTTCACCCATGCCTGTACGCTCGAGTTTCTCGGCAGCTCTAAACCATCTGCGGACAATCTCCGCCTTTGCGGCTTCCTGGCACACCTCGTCATCAACAATGCACTTGCCCACCATGTTAACGCCCATATCGGTTGGGGACTGGTAAGGGCTTGTACCTGCGATTTTCTCCATCATGGCCTTGAGTACGGGGAACGCCTCAACGTCACGGTTGTAATTGACGGTGACCTCGCCGTGTGCCTCAAGGTGGTAAGGATCGATGATGTTGTTGTCGCCCAAGTCGGCTGTTGCAGCCTCATAAGCAACGTTAACAGGATGCTTAAGCGGGAGATTCCACACAGGGAAGGTCTCAAACTTGGCATAACCTGCGCGAACACCACGGGTATTCTCGTTGTAAAGCTGTGAGAGGCAAACGGCAAGCTTGCCAGAGCCAGGACCAGGAGCCGTTACAACAACCAGAGGATGCGTTGTTTTGACAAACTCGTTTTTGCCATAGCCTTCTGCCGAGACAATCAGGTCAATATTGGATGGGTAGCCTTCAATGGGGTAGTGACGATACACCGCAATACCCATGTTTTCAAGGCGCGCACGATAAGCCTTTGCCTTTGGTTGACCGGAATACTGCGTAATAACAACGCCGCCAATAGCAAGACCGCGAGCACGGAAAATATCCATAAGTCTGAGCACGTCATCAGCGTATGCGACGCCAATATCACTTCTGCGCTTGCCGCTTTCAATATCATTTGCATTGATGGCAAAGACAACCTCTGCCTCATGAGCAAGCTGTTGAAGCATTTGAGCCTTAGCGTCTGGGGCAAATCCAGGGAGAATACGAGCGGCGTGATTGTCGTCGAGCAGCTTGCCACCAAACTCAAGGTACAGCTTGCCGCCAAACTCACTGATACGCTGGTGGATTCGATCCGCCTGCATAGTGATGTATTTCTCGTTATCAAAGCCGATACGCATGCGTCCTCCTGCCAAGATTTACTGTAGAAATTGTATCATCAAGCGGAGAGTTCCTATACGCTATAAGCTATACGCGTAACAAAACGAACAAACAAGGAGTCGTGCATGGATAGCAGGTTTTCACAAACACCTTCGCGTAGCGAGAAGTTCAAACAGCTTGCACTCAGCGCTTTACGGGCGTTTGGGTACGGCTGCCTTGCTGCGGCTGGTATGAGTGCGCTTATCTTTGCATTTGCTTTCTTTACCAGCGGAATGGATATGTTTACAGGCATCGATTGGGTACGTCGTGTTATGTATATCATTTCTTCACTGGGAATTATTACCTGTGGCGTTGGTCTGCTCTTTAGCGGAAAAGAGTACGAGGATCGTCAAATGGGCTTTACCCGCGATATTGACGATCCTATCAGCCTCAAAGAAGGAATGCTTGATCCTCGAATTTCAAATATCGAGACAAACCACCTATCTTGGCAGGCCGCAATTCTTTATGCCTCTATTGGTATGTTTGTAGTTACCACCATTTTTGACGAGGTAATGAGCCATACTTTCTTGATGTAAGTCTGTAGCTTTACCAGTAATAAATGCACTAATACAGAGGTAGTTCTCCCGTTAACGGGTCAATATCTTCTGCTGCAAGTGGCTCAAAAGCAATGCAGGTAAATGTAGGTTCTCCGTGGAACTCGGTAAACCCTGCATCCCTAATTACTGCAACAACAAAGCCACAAGCCCTACCTTTAGCTGCAAGTTCTAGCAGCTCTTCTTCAGAGTCAACATAGACACATACCTTTGCAACACCAGCATCAAACCAGTTAGTGATTGCAGAGGTGTCCTCATCAGCATGGTCCAAATACACCCAATTTTGATCTTCTGTCACACGAACTTGCTCAAGACGATGCTCTCTTGCAAGTGCCATAAGCGTAGCCTCTACACAGGCATGGCTCGCCTGAGCGGCAATTTTTCCTTTACGCATTTTAAGATCGCGACGGATGACAATCATTTGTTTTGATTTGTAAGAAGAGTTAGGCATAAAAAACCTTTCTAGAAACTGAACGCTAAGTGTACCATTCACGGCTTTCCAATTTTTGTCGCGAGAAAAACGTGGAGCTTCAAAACTGTGCTCTAAAAGTTGAAGCATAAAAAACTACCTTCAACTTAGAGGGAACTTCATCAATAAATTAAATAACAACAGAGCTCCAAAGAACATATTCCCGAGCAAATTGATAGGGTTGTGCTCGGAGGTAGGAATGAAAGAACTAGTTATTCTCATTATGTTTCTAGGTGCATCAATATCCGATATTCGAAATCGGACTATTCCTAACAGAATTCCTGCTTTTCTCGCGCTGTATTGGCTGTCCATTGTAGCGTCGAGTGAAGATCGTTTTCCCATGGTTATAAGGGCTTTAGAGAGTGAATTTTTTATTCTTGTAGCTTTAGGTGTGGTAGGTATTGTTACAAAATTTATGGGTCATGTGTCGTTTATGGGAGGAGGGGATATTAAGCTCATTCTTGCAGCGTGCCTTTATCTTGAAATAAAAAAGACATTTGTCTTTTTATTTTCAGCAAATATTTTAGGTGTTATGTTTTCTCTTATGTTCATACTTTGGAACAAATTTTCATCAAGAAAATTAAATAAAGAACAAAGAAAAACCAGTTTAAATGATATATTTTGTTTTACAATTCCGTTGGCACCATTTCTTACTTTTGGTGTAGCACTTGCCCTATTTTTGCGCTAAAATCGGGAAGTGTTATATGAATTTAAAAATTCTTTTCATTTACGAATATATAAAAAGTTTTTTCTGCTATCAATAGTTTACACGTTGCGTTGAGAGATTGAGTACCCCCAACACTCAATTTCATTACTGAATGGCCCCGACTGTTCAGATTTCTCGTTTTAGCGAGGCAACGTATGCCATGGAGGCAGGACGACTTTTTAACGTGGTCGCACACATGTCGTTCCTGCCTCATGGCAACCTTTAAGAGCAAAAAGCCCTGTTTCTGATATACCCATTTCTTCTCTTTTATAAAAGCAATAAAACCATTATTCCCCCTTTTTCCTGCTAATTTATGTTGCCACATAGGGGGAGGTTAAGAAAATTACAGAAGTATTGCACTATTTGCTGCTAGTCTGATTCAAGTGCTATCAGGAGGATCGTCGTTGATACATTATTTTGAATAGAAGCTAAGTCTTTTGCATAACTTTTGAATAGCTAGAGAAGACTCTTTCTTATGATTCATTTACGTAACAGATGTACATACTTCTTCAAATTTCTGCTTGTAAAACAACATAACAAATTGTATCTGAAGATATTTTAGTGTAGTATCATAGGGTAACAACACGGGCATAGCGCAATGTATACGCGTGTTTTTTCAGACATCGCTGAGCAGATTGGGCTGTGAGATGGCTAAGGCAGGTGTTACCAAAAAGACCGACCCAGGTTTGGGTAGGACAGTAGCAAGGTTGTTACAAGAAAGCGGCAAGCGCCAGGTAGACCTGTGTGAATTTTCTCATTGGTCACGCGCCTATGTCTCTTACATTTGCACTGAGCGTCGTAAATGGCCTTCGTTTGATAAGGCAAAGGTAATTGCAGATTTCTTCGCGCTTACTCTCGATCAACTTTGGTATGAGCATCTTAAAGATCTTGTTGATGCTGGAGTTGAACTTACTGAGGCACAGAAGAAGAATTTAGCAGAGGGTATTAACCTTCCTAATCCTACTGTTATGCATGACGGAAATGACAATAGAGAATACCTTCAGCCTGTTGTTGCTTCGGGGAACGGTGCAGATTACACGCTCCCGGAAATTCTTGGTATCGAATAAGAAATTTTCACTTCTTTTTATTGTTTACAATGCCATACTTGCGGTATACGCGTATGATTCTGCGTTGTTCAGATAACATGGGGCTATCTGGAGAGTAGGAGATGTGCAAGATGGCTGGACTACACTGTTCAGACTGTGCTTTTAGCTCGTTTAAATTTAACGAGGACGCCCAGATGTATCAGGCGTACTGCTCGCGCGGCTATTTGCTGGCTGATCCACACATCCATGAGATGTTTGCTATGCACTTCGCTAAGTCTCCAGAGGAGTTTGTTCCGGTAAAAGATCCGTTTAATCGCGAGTATCTGAGGAAGTCATACATCTGCGGAGAGTTTATTAAGCGTAAGGATAATCTGGGTTAACGGTAGGTCAAAAACCCCTGTTATGTTTCATAACGGGGGTTTATTATGCCTTTGACGTGTTTCTCGCCCTTTTGATATCAAAGAATTAAGTAATAACTTCAATAGTTGTTATGTAACGCTTATAGATTTTCGACATAATTGATTAACTTTCTGTTATATGTTCCCTCAAAACAAGGTAGTATCTTTTTTGGGGGAATCTCCTTGTTACAAGGGGATTTAAAACATTTCAGAAGGGGACGGCAGCAATGTCGAGGCGACCACAATCAGACAGCTGTGACACACGTCACAGACTTCTTCAATCCGCAGAACAAGAATTTGCTATGCAGGGATATGACAAAGCATCTCTGCGTCAAATTTGCGCACGCGTGGGTGTAACCACTGGTGCTCTCTACTTCTTCTTTGAAAATAAAGAGGATCTCTTTAAGAATGTATTGATTCCAGTAACTGAGGGAGCCATTCAGATTCTTGAAGATTATAAGGACCGTCTTTTGACTTCTGAGGAAAGAAATCTTGAGGATACTCCGCTCGGAGATAGAGAAACTCTCGATATGTTCCTAGACCTACTGTATAACAATAGATACGTAGTCAGAATTCTTGTGAACAACCGTGAGAATCAGCATGTCGTGCGTTTCTTTGATGCTCTGACTGAGGTTATCTCTTCTACTATTAGGGCAATTCTTTATCCTCATGTTGCTCAGGTAAAGCCTTACGATGAGTTTATTATTACGTGGCTTGCACAAACCGAAATGACTACCATCGTCAACATTCTTAAAAACGATGAGACACGTGAAGAAGCAGATGGACACATTAATTCTGCAGTGATGTTTACGCAAGGTGGTATCAAGGCTTTAGTCGCCGAGCATTAAGTGTTCATCTATACATAAAAATTGACAAATTCTACTTATTTCGGCTATTCTCTTAAAAGGTAAAAAACACCCAAAGGAGACCTTTATGAAGTTTAATAAGCTCGGCCTCGTAGCAGCATCCGCTTCTGCAGTTCTTGCACTTGCTGGCTGCAATCTTATTCCAAATCTTTCTGACCCTGGTACTACACCTGGTGGTCAGCAGCAACAACAGCAGCAGGTTGCTCCTGATGCAAATACCGCAACTAAGCCTTCAGAGACTCGTCCTGGTGACTCTGACTCTCAGGAGCTCTATGACACTCTGATGGATAAGCACAACACTTCAGAGCAGATTACCAACGTTCAGAAGTACGTTGATGATGTCAAAAAGACTGCTGATAAGACTGTTGTTCTTATTGATACTGATAAGATTACTGTTACCGTTACCGGTGTTGGTATCGACTTTGAGAACTCCAACGGCTACATGGTTGAGGTTGTCAACAAGACTGACAAGAACGTCTTTATTCAGACAAGTGACACCAACATTGGCAAGGATGAGCTGAACCTGTTTGTCAATGCAGCACCTAACAGCACCACTAAAGGCTTTGCTTTCCTTGATCCAGGCGTAAAGCTTGATCCTTCTGCATCTGTCCGTGGAACCATCCTCGCACTTTATGGTACCGACTACAGCATGGACTCCTTCAACGTTCTGATCTAAGTTGTCCTAAAGATTTTTGAATAGAAAGGCTCAGTCTTTTGGCTGAGCCTTTTTCATTAGCTCGTTGAACAACGCGAGAAGAGCAGTCAATTTTTGATGGATAAAATCAGCTAAACTATAAAGCTACTAAACATCTAACTTGCAGTCGTACACTCAGAATAAGGAGCTCAGATGCCAGGTTCAGATAAGACTTCCACTACTTCAACTACTGATTTATTTTTCCTGAAGCCTGTCTTTCACAATAAGATTTGGGGCGGCAGAAGACTTGCTGAAGAGTATGGCTATGACATTCCTGAAGGTACAGTAGGAGAGTGTTGGGCAATTAGCGCACATCCTCATGGAGATTGTGAAGTGGCATCTGGTGTTTTTGAAGGAAAGACTCTTTCTGAGTTATGGGCTTCTCATCGAGAGCTTTTTGGAAATGAAGAAGGAGATTGTTTCCCGCTGCTTATTAAGATTCTTGATGCAAAAGATGACCTTTCCGTTCAGGTTCATCCAGATGATACGTACGCAGCAGAACACGAGAATGGCTCTCTGGGAAAGTCTGAGTGCTGGTATATTCTTGATGCAAAAGAAAATGGCGATATTGTTGTAGGACAAAATGCCTCCTCAAAAGAAGAGTTTGCAGCCATGGTTGAGCAGGGAAAGTGGACTAAACTGCTTAATTACGTTCCTATCAAGGCTGGAGATTTTTTTAGGATTGATCCTGGAACCGTTCACGCCATTAGAACGGGTACGCTTATTCTTGAAACTCAGCAGAGCTCCGATGTTACATATCGCGTCTACGACTATGACCGTTTAGGTGATGACGGTAAGCCTCGTGACTTGCATCTGGCACAGAGCTTAGAGGTTATTGATTACGCTCAGAAGGCTCCAACTTCAGGAGAGATTACTGCGCCAGAAATTGATGGCGTTACAGAGCTTATGAGTTGCAAGTATTTCTCGGTAGAAAAATACGAGATTCATGAGGCAAAAACTATTGCTCAGCCATGGCCGTTTATGTGTGTAAGTGTCATTGAGGGAGAAGGAACTGTCAGCGTTGACGGAGGTAGCGGATTAGAACATAGGATTTGTAAGGGCTCGCATTTTATTGCTCCCGCTTCTTCTGATAGCCTGCGTTTCTCGGGCACTATGACGTTGATTGTGTCCCATCTTCCGCATACAAAGTAGCAACGGTATACGAGTTGAATGCAGGTAAATTTGTAGCATTTGAATCATTTCTAGTAATTTCTAGTAGAATATAAAAAATTAAGTATTTCATACGCTTATAGGAGGGACGTATGAACAAAAAGATAATGACTCGTCGTGCTTTTACTGGATTAGCTGCGGGAGGTGCCGCTAGTACCCTTGCTGCTTGTAATAGTGACGTAATGCAGGCAATCTTAAACCCTGATTCCATTCTTGGTGGAGCTGGTCAAGATCCTCAGAATGGCGGTCAAGGCGGTACTGGGGATACGCCTTCTCAGTCAGATTTTGTGAAGCTTGAAGAGATTCCAGATAATCCAACGCTAACCGGAGATCTTTCTAAAATTATTACTGGTGTTTGGTGTGTTGATTATGGTGTTGGAACTAAAGGTGGATCAAAGGAAGGCAAAACCTTTGACCATGGTGGCATGCTTAATCAGGGCTATAACGATGGAACCGTTCTTTACTATTCGTTCAAAGAAGACGGCACTTTCTTCATGCATAATTTTAAAGGTGTGAAGAATAATGGTAAGTGGGAAGCAAAAGGAACTATTGCCATTCAATGTAATTATGATGATGGTGATAGCGTGCCAATGCTTTTTGATAAGGACGACAATAATTATTTGAAGCTCGATGATGCTAATAGCGAAATTACATTTAATTTCAAAAAACTTTCTGACAATCCAGACGATACTTCACAGATAGCTTATATTGAGGGACAGGTAGTAAATTTTGCTGCCACCATTCCTGGTACGTATTATCTCTTTGGCTTGCACTATGCAGATGGTTCTAAAGAAGATTTGACCAGTGATCAGATTGAATCTATGAATAAGGGTTCTGGCGGAGCGTATACCTTCTCTGCTCATAAGGATGGAGCTGCTGCACTGTTCTATCCAGACGGTAGCGTTTCTCCTATTCAGATTGTTGCAGAAGAGCCTTCGGCAGATGGACTTTCTTTCCCCATTCTTGCTCAGGGCTTTTCAGAAAACGAACAGATATCTAAGTCTGTTCTATACACTACTGCGGAAAATAAAAAGCTTCTCAGTATTGATGCTCCTGGATTTACCCTTAAGTTTGCCCTCCTTAATCACCGCGAAGATAATTGGGCTAAATATGAGTATCCACCAAAGGCTGAGTTCCCTTGGCAGCCAGATGGTAAGGGTGGCTATAAGCTAGTAACTCCTACTTCTTCTGGTTCTGGTAATGGTGGTAGCTCTTCAGGAAATGGCGGCAGCTCATCTGGAAATGGTGGCGGCGGCAAGGGCGGCCCAGGTAAGAAATAACCCAGCCTTTTCTGGTTTCTTTTATTAACAAAAAAAGCAGGCATATGATATGCCTGCTTTTTTCTTGCCAGCCTTTTACGCGTGTAAAAAAGCGTGCTTTACGGCAGAATGCTGATGTTACGCAGCGTGTGCGCCACCCTCAATCTCACCAGTGCAGTGTGGGCAGCGAGTTGCGCCTTCTTTAACCTCTTCAAGGCAGTGTGGGCAGTGTGGAGCTGCAACCTCTTCAACAGCCTCTTCTTCGTCCTTCTTAAGCTTGGAAGCCTTCATGAACTTGTTGAGGGCCTTAACCATGCAGAAGACAATAAATGCAATGATCAGGAAGTTGATAATTGCGCTGATGAATGCACCAAAGTCAATGCCGTTCTGAGTGCCAGGGACTGGAATGGAAAGACCAGAAACTTCGGTACCACCACCAGAGATTAGCTTAATAAATGGATTGATGATGTCATTGACAAGGGAGGTAACAATAGCGGTAAATGCGCCGCCAATGATGATACCAATAGCCATGTCCATAACATTGCCCTGCTGGATAAACTCTTTAAACTCTTCGATAAACTTTTTCATTTCATCCCTTTCGTTTAATTGGTAGAGGACAGATATTTCCACTCGCGTCTATAGCGTGTGCTTATGCGCTGGTTAATCCATAGATGCGAGAGTATTTGTCGGTCAGATACTCTGTGTAGTAATGGACGTCAAAAGGCTCACCACATGCACCCAAGATAAGCTCCTTAGAGTCCTTTGCTCGACCCCAGGTCCAAATGCGACTGCCCAGCCACTCCTTGATAGGAGCTAGGTCTCCTGATGCACAGACGGCGTCAAAGTCCATGCCCTCAGCAATCATGGCATGTTTGTACTGAGCGCCATAAGCGCTACCAAGGGCGTAGGTTGGGAAGTAACCAAACTCACCCCATGACCAGTGAACATCCTGAAGAGCACCTTCAGTGTTATTGGGAACCGTAACGCCTAGATACTGCTTGTACTTCTCGGCCCAAAGAGCTGGAACGTCCTTTGCGGTAATCTCGCCAGAAAGAAGCGCCTGCTCCATTTCATAACGGATAAGGATGTGTAAAGGATAGGTAAGCTCGTCCGCTTCGGTACGAATGAGACTTGGCTGTACCTTATTAGCTGCCGAGAAGAGCTGGAAGGCAGTAACGCGATTCAGCTGACCAGGGAAGTGCTTGCGCATAAGCTGTATCAGAGGCTCGGCAAATGCCTCAGAAAGACCAACGTAGTTCTCAAAGAACCTAGACTGAGACTCGTGCATACCCATAGAAGTACCAGTGCTCAGAGAGGTAAAGCGGTACTCCCAGTTGATTCCCTGCTCGTAGAGGGCGTGACCGTTCTCATGCAGCATGGAATAAACGTTGGAGAGAACATTATTCTCGTAAGCGTGGCTGGCAACCATAACAAAGCCAATACCAGGGCCGCCTGTGTAAGGGTGTTCAGTCTTGCCAAGCCAGAAAGCATCTTCATCAAGACCTTGGAGCTTTACCAGGTCTTTTGCAAGATCCCACTGACGGTTAACGTCAAACTTGCCCTCAAGAGGTTTGGTACTTGGCTGACGCTTAGAAGCCATGCAGTCAGCAACAAGAGGAACAACAACCTCTTTAACGTTGTTGAAGAAGGTGTTGTAGAACTCTCTGTTGGTGCCGTGCTCAAAATCGCTGAGTAAGAGATCATAGGAGTCTTTGGAAGCATCGCGAGCCTGGCACATTTCTTTGCGAAGCTCTACCAGCTTGTCCAGTTTTGGCGCAAAGAGAGACCAGTCGTCACTGTTCTTTGCCTGCTCCCAGACCTCGTTAGCCTCAGTAGTGAGACGAACAAAGTTGCTCTGGAGCTCAACAGGAACATCTACCAGCTGGCTTCTATCGCGACGCAGAATTTTAACCTGCGCACGGTGAGTCTCATCAAGCAGAGCGCGGTTCTCGTGAAGTCTGTCAAGGAGTGCGCCAACAGCAGGATCACAGAGGGTCTCTTGGACCTGCTCGCCAAGGATTGCCAGGGCTTCTCCGCGCTCTTCAGCAGCCTTTTTCGGATCGATGCACGGTCCAAAAGAGCCAATCTCATTAGCTGCATAGTTGAGGGCAAAAAGCTTCTTCTCTAGTTCATCAAGTTTGGCGATATCATCGCGGGGATTTGAAAGCGCTGCGTTCAGTTCAACAGTGTTATGTGCGCTGTCCATACCAATCCTCTCTATAACATTTAGGCGCGACCAGTATGTTTACCGGTCATCCGTAACCGTTTAGCGTATGCGCCATATTTTACCCTGTAATTTCTTGATATTTGAGGGATACTGGAAAGACTACGCCCTAAAACAATAAGTACATCTTTTCGGCACAATTTCGTGATAAAAGATGACTTGTAAGGAGTATGAGTTCTATGGATGACAGCAGAATCTCGTTTGATTTGTGGAGTGATCTCTACGCAGAGCGTGTACAAACCATGCGTAAGAGCGAAGTACGAGATTTGTTTGCGGCGCTTTCTCGTCCCGGAGTCATTGCACTGTCTGGTGGTCTGCCAGATATTTCATCTCTGCCGCTTGATCAAGTTGCAGAGTGTGCTCGTCGCTGCGTTGCTGTTGAGGGACTCAGATCTCTTCAGTATGGAAACTCTGATGGACGTATCGAATGCAGAAGGACCATTTGTAAGATTTTGGCAGCCCAAGGTGTTGAGGCTGATCCTGATGAGATGATCTTGACGTCAGGTTCTCAGCAGGCACTTGATTTCTTAGGTCGCGTTTTCTTGAATCCAGGGGATGACGTCATCTGTGAGGGCCCAAGCTATCTCGGTGCTTTCCAGGCGTTCTCTGCGTATGAGCCTACCGTTCATACTATTGATATGGATGAGGAGGGCATTAGAGTTGACCTTCTTGAGGCAAAGCTTAAAGAGCTTACCAGCAAGGGCAGAAAGCCTAAGTTCATCTACGTTATTCCTAACTTTAATAATCCTGCCGGCATTACCATGTCTATGCCAAGGCGCCTCCGTCTTCTTGAGCTGGCTCACCAGTACAACATTCCTGTTGTTGAGGATGATCCGTATGGTCTTATCCGCTTTGAGGGAGAAGATCTAACGCGCCTTAAAACGCTTGATCCAAATGTCATTTATTTGGGAACTACGTCAAAGATTTTTGCCCCAGGACTGCGCTTGGCATGGATAGTTGCACCTCGTCACTTTCTTGAGCGTATTATCCTTGCTAAGTCTGGTGCTGACCTCTGTACCAGTCCCTTTAACATGATTCTTGCTGAGCACTACTTTAACGAGGTTGATTGGCAGGCAGCGCTTGAGGTATCCAAGTCTCGCTACAAAGAGAGAAAAGACGCCATGTTGGCCGCGCTTGCAGAGTTCTTCCCTACAGACGTTACCTGGACTAAGCCAGAAGGTGGCCTGTTCCTGTGGGTAACCTTCCCGCCATACCTTAATACTGAACAGTTGCTTCCTCGCGCAATCGAAGAGGGAGTCGCCTTTGTTCCAGGTGTTTATTGCTATCCTGACCAGCGTATTAGCTCAAGTATGCGTCTGTGTTACTCATTTGAGACGCCCGAGCGCATCCGAGAGGCTATTCGCAGGTTGTCTCTGTGTATTCAAGACCGTATGTCGTTGTATCGTGCATTCTTGGAAGCAGGTGCTCTGCCAGAGTCTTCTCGTTCAGAATCTCATTCTTGTGCAAGGGAGTGTTAAGTATGGCTACTAAAGTTGCTGTCATTATGGGAGGAGCCTCTTTTGAGAGGAACTTCTCGCTTAAAAGCGGTGCTCTTGTATCTGAGGCTTTAGAGAAGCGTGGTTATGAGGTGCTACCACTTGACGCAGATGCTCATCTGGTAGATACCCTCCGTGCCGAGAAACCCGATGTTGCCTTTGTGTGCCTTCATGGTGCAGGCGGAGAAGATGGTGCAGTACCTGCACTTTTGGAGTTCCTCAAGATTCCGTATGTAGGTTCAAGACCAGCTTCTTGTAGGGCCGCTTGGAATAAGGCGGACATGCCCTTTATTGTGCGCCAGGCCTGGTCAAAGGATGAGTCCGAGGTTATTTGGCCTCCTCAGATTGTACTGACTGCTAGTGCATTTAAAGATCTTGGAGCAGCAGCTGCTCTTGATCTGGTTCCTGAGCGCTTAGGTGGCGGCGTTGGCTTCCCTCTGGCAGTTAAGCCTGTTCATGGCGGATCCGCTATGGGTCTTTCCAAGGTAGACAGTGCCGACCAGCTAGGACCAGCGCTTCTCGGCGCACTTGGTTTTGACGACTCCGTCATTATCCAGCAGTGGATTGATGGCGTTGAGGTTAGTGTTACCGTGCTCTCTGATGCTGAGGGCGAGAAAACACTCCCACCAGTAGAGATTTCAGTAACCAAGGGTATTTATGATACGGATGCTCGCCTTGACCCAGAGCGTATTCAGCACTTCTGTCCTGTTCGCTCTGAGTCCCTGGCAGCTCTTGGCGCAGATCCAGCTGTTGCTCGTGCAGCTCTTGAGCGTGCTGCTCTTGAGGTGTACACCGCTTATGGTTGTAGAGACCTTGCTCGTATTGACTTCATTTGGGATGGACATCACGTACTGGTCATGGGTCTGAAGACGTTCCCAGGACTTACGGAGACCTCCCTTGTTCCAATGGCTATTGAGGCTGCGGGGTACGCTGTTGAAGACGTTCTTGCGCAGCTTGTTGAGGGTGCGCTTAAGCGCGGCAACTAGGGGGTTTCATGGAATACGTATTAGGCATTGATGTTGGTGGTACCACCATCAAACTGGGACTTTTTTCTGCAGAGGGAGAGCTGCTTTCTGAGCAGAAGGTTAAGACACCAGCGCTTGATAACCAGGAGGGTTATCAGACGGTAACCGATGCCATCAAACTCATCGTTCATGGTCAAAAGGCTAGCCGCGATGACGTTATTGCGTGTGGATTGGATATTCCAGGACCCGTGGCAGATGATGGAACCGTCGGTCTTCTCGCCAATGTGGACATTGATCCTGAAGGATTGGTGCAGGCAATTAATATGTGTCTGCCAAATGCCGCTATTGCGTTTGTCAACGATGCAAACGCTGCAGCTTTGGGCGAGGCGTGGGCCGGTGTTGCCGTGGGCGTGCCGTCGTTTGTGTTGATCGCTCTGGGAACCGGTGTTGGCGCAGGCGTTGTTTTAGACGGCAAGCTTGCTGCGGGCGCTTTTGGTGCTGGTGGCGAGATTGGTCACATCATTGTTGAGCCTGATGAGGAGCTGACCTGTGGTTGTGGTCGTCACGGCTGTCTGGAGCAGTACGCTTCTGCCAAGGGAGTTGTCCGTCTGTACCTGGAAGAATGTGCTTCTCGAGGCGTTGTTCCTGTGACCATTGAGCACGAGACCGATACGGTGTCTGTGTTTAGAGCTCACGCTCAGGGTGACGAATGTGCAACCCTTGCTATCCACAAGATGTGCCACTACCTGGGCCTTGCTATGGCGCAGGTGTCGTGTGTGGTTGATCCTGCCATGTTCTTGATTGGCGGAGGCGTTGCAGGCTCGTTTGCAACATTTGCTACTGAGCTTCGCGAGAGCTTTGAGCAGTATGCCCTGCCTGTGAGCAAGAGCGCTCGTATTGAGGCCGCGAGCTTGGGCAATCAGGCTGCAATGTATGGTTGCGCATACGAGGCGCTGCGCCTGAGGCAAGAGCGTTTTGGCAAAGAGAGCGCTGAGTAGGAGTAGGTTTCTGCTGTACGTTCTTCTCGTCCAGAAAAGTGTAGGTGCGTTTGAGTACCTGGCGAGAAAAACATCAGAATTTTTGTCACAAACATTCTCCGTAATGAAAGTACGTTCAATAACATAATTTTCTGGTTACAATTTACGTAAAAGCGTAGTTATCGAAGCTGCTCAGTGCTAACATTGAGCAGCTTTTTTTGGTTGTGTTTGGAACAATTCCGAGCACTAGGATGAAAGGGGAGTGCTGTGGCTGACGAGTCAAAGTATGACATCGTTGCTGCTACTGGTTGCCCAACCGGTATTGCGCACACCTTTATGGCTAAGGAGGCCCTTGAGAAGGCCGCCGCAGCTAAAGGTCTTACCATTAAGGTTGAGACGCACGGCCAGGTCGGTGTAGAGAACGAGCTCACCGCAGCTGAAATTAGGAACGCTAAGGCAGTAGTCGTTGCTGCCGATAAGGACGTTCAGGCCGAGCGTTTTGCCGGAAAACCAATGGTAAATGTTGGTGTTACTGCAGCTATTAAGGATGCAGAAGGTCTTATCGACCGCGCTCTTGTTGCTCAGCCTGAGGGCGAGCTGGCAGAGGCAGACGACGCTCCAGTCTCGAGCACCATTGAGAAGGAGTCTGTAGGCCACATCATCTACAAGCATCTCATGAACGGCGTTAGCCACATGCTGGTCTTTGTCGTTGCTGGTGGTGTTCTGACTGCAGTTTCATTCCTCTGGGGCATCACTTCCTTCAGCTCCACTGCGCCTGACTACAACAGCTTTGCTGCCATGCTCAAGATTATCGGCGGCATTGCAATGGGTCTTATGGTTCCAGTTCTTTCTGCTTACATTGCTGAGTCTATTGGTAAGCGCCCTGCTCTGGTTCCTGGTTTTGTTGCAGGTATGATTGCTATCCAGGGTCTTCCAATCAATCCCGACACTGGCATGATTGATGCTGGTGGCGCTGGCGTTGGTTTTGGCTTCCTGGGCGGCATCGTCGGCGGCTTCCTTGCTGGTTATGTCATTGTTGGTCTTGAGAAGCTCCTTGCTGGCCTTCCAAAGAACCTTGACGGCCTGAAGGCAATCTTCCTGTATCCACTGCTTTCCACCACCATTGTTGGCCTGGTTATGCTGGGAATCTCTGGTCCTATGGCAGCAATTAACACTGGCATGATGAACTTCCTGCGTGGTCTTTCTGCTTCTGGTCCAATTGTCCTTGGTCTTGCAATTGGTTGCATGTGCGCATTTGACATGGGCGGCCCAGTCAACAAGGCAGCTTACGTCACTGGTACCGCACTTCTGACCGAGGCTCTTGCTGCTGGCATTGGTACCCCAACTTATGAGTTTGGTACCAACTTTATGGCTGCAGTTTCTGCTGCTTGTATTGTTCCTCCACTGATCACCACTTTTGCTGTTGTTGTTGGTAAGAAGTACTTCACCAAATCCGACTTCAACGCTGGTCTGGTCAACTTCATTCTTGGCTGCACCCACATTACCGAGGGTGCAATTCCATTCATGACCAAGAACATTTGGCCTGTCATGCCTATCATGATGATTGGCTCCTCCATCGGCTCCATCTTGACGCTGCTCTTTGGCGTTCACGATCCAGCACCTCACGGTGGTTTCCTGGTTCTTCCCGTTGTTGATGGCGGTCTGAAGTGGGTTCTCGCCATTCTCATCGGCGCTGTTGTTGGTGGTATTCTCTTTGTTGCTTTCAAGGCATACGAGTACCGCAAGAACGGCAACCAGATTGTCGAGGGCTAAGCGTTACGCTTAGCACGCTCTAAGCAAATGCCAAGGTTTCATCTTATGACCAGGTACGCGCTTAGATAATCGCGATAAAATATGGACTCGGCGATTTCGTCGGGTCCATTTTTGTTCCAGAGGGAGCTTTGATGATTTACACACTTACCACTAATCCCGCAATCGACATGAACGTCAATTCGGGAGTTCCTTCTTATACGCACGTCAACCGTACAACTGATGCCGTATATACACCAAACGGCAAGGGTCTGAACGTTTCATTTACGCTTGCTCACTACGGCGTCGAGTCTACTATCCTGGGATTTTTTGGCGGCTTCTCGGGCAACTATATTGTTGAAGAGGCATCCAAGATTTGCCCGGTCAGGCCTGTGTGGATTGACGGTATTACCCGCGTAAACATTTTTGTGACCACGCCAGAAGGCGAGCTTAAGTTCCCTAATGCAGGTGCTCCCGTTTTCCGCTCCAAGCAAGACGAGATGCTTGAGCTGCTGCGCAATGCGCCTGACCTGGACGTATTGGTGGTTTCAGGCTCGCTTTCCCCTGAGATGGATCCAACCTTCTACGATGAGCTCTTTGATCTTTGTCATGAGCGCGACTCTGAGCTGGTTCTGGATATCTCTCATAAACATCTCGCAGAACTTGTCGAGAAAAAACCGCTGCTCATCAAGCCAAACGACGAAGAAGTGGCAGAGATCTTTGGTGTCGACGTCCATAACGAGGCCGACGCTCTTCTCGCCCTCCACAAGATTCACGAGCGTGGTGCAAAGAACATCCTGCTCACACTAGGCGGCGAGGGTGCGTACTTCTTCAACGGTGAACATGTCTGGCACGCAAATGCTGCACAGGTAGAGGTACTTTCGACGGCATGTGCGGGAGATTCGACGCTGGCGAGCTTCATGTCGGTTTGGCTTGAGGACCCAACAGCTGTCGAGAGGGCTTTGACGCGCGCGATGGCTACCGGCGGAAACGTTGCTATGAGTGCCGGCTTGGGCGACTTTGCACTGGTCGAGAAGATCGCAGAGTCCATTCACGTTGAGCTGGTGGAGTAGGAGCGAGTGCTGCGTTTACAGGGAGATTTGCGTGCACTCGGGTTTCTCGACGGAAGGCGTGCACAAGTCTCCATATCTGCAAAATAAGTCTTTTCTCGCCCCTTGATTTCATGTAACGTATAAGGGCTAATGTGAAAATTAGGTTTTCGAACCTCTAAAGAAGGAGAGTGCAATGTCCGGACACTCTAAGTGGGCCACAACTAAGCACAAGAAAGCAGCTATCGACGCTAAGCGTTCTTCGCTGTTCTCTAAGCTTTCCCGCAACATTACTGTTGCAGCTAAGACTGGTGGCGACCCAAATCCGGACAACAACGCTAGCTTGTCTGCCGCTGTTGCCCGTGCACGCATGGTTTCCATGCCTAACGCAAAGATTCAGGCCGCTATCGATAAGGCATTTGGTGCTGGTGCTGATGCCGCTGTTTACGAAGAGATTGTTTACGAGGGATACGGTCCTGCTGGTGTTGCAGTTTACGTTGACTGCCTGACCGATAACAAGAACCGTACTGCCGCTGACGTTCGTTCCGCATTCTCTCACTCTGGCGGTAACCTTGGTACCGCTGGTTCCGTTGCATTCCAGTTTGAGCGCAAGGGCTCTATCGCAGTTGACAAGGTCATTGTCTCTGAGGAGAAGAAAGTTGCTGACCGCGAGAATGCTGTCGATGAGGATGAGTTCATGATGGCAGTTGCCGAGGCTGGCGGAAACGATTACGAGGATGCCGGCGATCAGTGGATCGTTTGGACTGCATACGACAAGATGCAGGATGTCCAGAAGGGCCTCGAGGCTCAGGGCATTGAAGTCAAGGGTTCCGAGCTTACCATGGTTCCAACCACCCCAACTGACGTCTCCGTTTCTGATGCAAAGAAGGTTCAGCGTCTTATCGATAAACTCGACGAACTCGATGACGTCCAGAATGTTTATAGCACTATGAACATCACTGACGAGATTGCTGCTGCTCTCGAGGAAGAGTAAGCTCTCTGGTCCGCTCCGCGCGACGTGCACCCCGATACGCGAGGTGCGACGAGCGCGATGACGCGGAAGCGCGTTGATGCGAAAGACGTGTTGAGCACAACAAAGCTGCACTTAAAAACCCCGCCATCTGGCGGGGTTTTGTTTTGAGCGCGATAGTCTGGGAGATCAACGTGCGGTTCGGTGCGTTGGCTAGCGCATTCTAAGATTTCTCAGAGCTTAAGACGGTTTCGAGAGCACAGACCACAGCAAAGTCACTTAATTTCACGATTCTGAGAGCACAGACCACAACAAAGTCACATATTCTGTATATACAGAGCCAAAAACATAACTTACAGACCAAAAAAACACATCAAATGACGATATTCTGCAGAAATCGTGCCTTTAAACAGGTAAATTTGCAGAATAAGTGACTTTGCTGTGTTTTTCGAGACGCCAAAAACAGGGCCTTATAAATTTATGCATACAGATGAATTCACCCACATGAATATTCATGTGGGTGAATAATCGTGCCTCATGATAGTTAAAGTTTTGATGTCGTATCATCTTTCTCCAATCGCACGCAGCAAAAATGCGACAAGCTAGCGTTTAGCACCCTCGTGAACAACAGAGCCTAAGCTAAACCTGCGTAACTCTCTGCTAATCCTGCGGCAAACTTCGAGCTACCTAGCCAACTAGCCTACAGGCTGACACGGATAACCTTGCGTACTCCAGCGGCTTCGAGGGTTGTTACCTGCGAAATCGACGCAGAATCGTCGGTCATAAGCACGTCAATATCGGATGGAGATCCGTACTGGAAGCTGGAATTAACACCCAGCTTACTTGCGTCTGCCAGAACTATGTGCTGCTCAGAGTGCTTGAGCATCAGCGAGTTCACGCGCATCTCGTTTGAGACCAGGGTGGTCAGGCCTCGCTCTGCTGAAATACCCGAGCAACCCAGAATGCACTTAGCAGCGCGAATCTGGTTGATTGAAGCTAGCGCAAAATCACCAGTCATAGACTTTTTTGCTGGGCGAACTTCTCCGCCAGTAATTAAAACAGTCATTGATGGGGGATAGTCAACAGCAAGTACGCTTCCGTTGTTAGTGACAACAGTGATGTTCTTGGCGGTAATGAATTCTAAGACTTTAATGGCGGTTGAACTGGTGTTAATGAAGATGGTATCGCCATCTTTAACCAGCTTAGCAGCGGCCTGCGCAAGCTTGAACTTAGCAGTCACTTGGTTAGAACTTAGTCCAGTGGAGAGAGGGTCAAGCAGGGTGGCCATTCCGTAGCTACGAGAAATAAGGCCCTGAGCTTCGAGTTCATCGAGGTCACGACGAATGGTAAGTGAAGAAACCTCAAACTTATCGGCCAGGTCGCTGACAGAAACCTGGTGGTTTTGCTCAAGGAGACTCATGATTGAGTTTCTGCGTGATGAAACAAAAGAACGACTTGTGGCCATGAATCCCCCAATAGAAATCGAACTGCCCGTAGTACAAACTTACTTGAATAACAGCCGGCGTAAACACAACCTGCTGAACAATAAAACTACCTGTAGACCTAGATAGATAGTTGCAAACTTTTCAAAAACACACTGACGAGAAACCCGTTCGGTCGTAAGAATGAATAGCTTTCTGTGACGTATTGTCACTGTTTATGCAGGTTAATTACCTTAATCGTGGTGCAATTATGTAAGATATTTAACCAACTGGAACTCTAGAAAAACAACGTACAGACTGTTAGAACCTTTTGAATAGTTAGCGAACAATTGCACGATAGTTTTACGTAGAATCTTCAAATATCTTACAGCATATCATGAACGTTTTGAATACTTAAACGGATATTATTTAACGGTCAGCGGTCTTTATGACGTAAATCTCTAAAGTGGGAATAGAAAAGTGTTGCTAAAGTCCCAACTTCAGCTATACTAACATTATCGATTCGATTGGTAAAACGTTCTAAACGTTCAACAAATAGGGAAATTTGTTATACGACTGGGCAAATGTCATATAAATTATTTATCTAATTGTTGAAGTGTTCAGAAGATTCAAGTTTTTGTCATTAAGCGATGCGTTCTTGTGTGCTCTTGCTATAGTCCAACACAAGGAAAAGATTCACAGTAGTCTACTGGAGAGGAGTGAATCGCATGCTACTTCGCGATATCTACGAGCAGAATCACTATGCTTTCGTGAAGACCCCCATGACATGGGAAGAGTCTATTAGAGAGTGCTGCAAACCACTGGAGGCTGATGGAACTGTCAATCCAGAGTATGCAGACGACATTATTGAGTGCGTAAAGAAGTATGGTCCCTACATTGTTATTGTTCCAAACGTTGCAATGCCACACTCAACTGCTCGCATTGGCTCTAATGGAAAGACTGCTATTGGCTTTATGCACTCTGATGTTCCTGTCAATTTTGAGGATGGCGACGATGAGAAGCAGGTTAAGACTTTCTTCACTCTGAGCGCTACTGATCAGGATGCTCACCTCAAGAATATGCAGATTCTCGTTCAGGTTCTTATGAACAAGGAGGTTCTTGAGCGTCTTAAAAACATTCAGTCTCCTGAGGAGCTTTTGGAGATTGACAAGCTAATCTCCGAGTAAGCACGCCCATTTGGGCACGTAATTGAGGTTTTCCTTTTGTAGTGTGGGCTGCAGAAGGTGAGTTTGTAGGACCCTTTGAAAGGGGTATTAATGGATATTGTTCTTGGTATTTGGAAATGGTTTGCGAGCAACTTCTTGACTCAGCCAGCCTATTTCATCGGTTTGATTGTTGCTATCGGCTACATTCTTCTTAAGAAGAAGTGGTACGACGTACTCGCTGGCTTCCTTAAGGCAGTCATTGGTTATCAGATTCTTTTGGTTGGTTCCGGCGGTCTGGTAACTGCATTCCGTCCAGTTCTTGTTGGACTTGAGGCTCGCTTTAACCTTTCTGCAATGGTCATTGACCCATACTTTGGCCAGAACGCAGTACAGGCAGGCATGGAGGCAGCTGACGCTCCTGCATTTATTGCTGGTCGTTCCTTCTCCTCCGTTATGCTTCTTCTGCTCTTCGCTTTCATTCTGAACATTGTTCTGGTTGCTTTTAAGAAGCAGACTAAGCTTCGTGCAATCTTTACTACTGGTCACGTCCAGGTTCAGCAGGCGGCAACTGCATTTTGGCTTATCCTCTTCTGCTTCCCACAGCTTAACGACGTTACCATCCTTGCAGTTATGACTGTTCTTCTCGGCCTTTACTGGGCAGTTGGCTCCAACCTTTGTATTGGACCTACCCAGGACCTCACTGATGGCGCTGGTCTTACCATTGCTCACCAGCAGATGTTTGGTGTTTACTGCGCATCCAAGGCTTCCGAGTGGCTCTCCAAGCACTCCAAGAAGGAGTCCAAGCGCATTGAGGACATCGAGCTTCCAGGCTTCCTTAAGATCTTCAACGAGAACCTCGTTGCAACTGCAATTCTCATGACAGCATTCTTTGGTGTCATCCTTGCTGTTCTGGGTCAGGACTTCCTGCTTGAGAACAAGTTCATGAAGCAGGGTCAGGATTTCTTCTTCTACATCATGACCACTTCCTTCCAGTTTGCTGTTTACCTCTCCATCCTGCAGCTTGGTGTTCGTACCTTCGTTACTGAGCTCACCAACTCCTTCCAGGGTATTTCTAACAAGCTCCTCAAGGGTTCCGTTCCAGGTGTTGACTGCGCAGTTACCTACGGCTTTGGTTCTCCAAACGCAGTTACCCTCGGATTCCTCATGGGTGCAGCTGGCCAGTTCCTGGCAATCGCAGCTCTGCTGCTTCTGAAGTCCCCAGTTGTTGTTATCGCAGGCTTTGTTCCACTGTTCTTCGATAACGCTACTATCGGCGTTTACGCAAACAACAAGGGCGGTCTCCGCGCAGTTCTTATCATGCCTTTCATCTCTGGTCTTCTCCAGGTCTTTGGTTCAGCTCTTATCGCTGGCTGGGTTGGCATGGCTGCATACGGTGGATACCTTGGTATGTGGGACTGGGCAGTTGTCTGGCCAATCATGACCGGCCTCATGAAGTTCCTGTCCTACGCAGGTCTCGCAATTGTTGTCATCGGTCTTATCGCAATCCCACAGCTCCAGTACCGTGCAAACAAAGACACGTACTTCATGGAGGTTGAGGATTACCAGAAGTGCAAGGAAATCCGTGCACAGAAGGCCGCCGCAGCTAGTGCGGAAAGCAAGTAGCCCTCTTTCTTCCTACCCTGAGCAGACCCCCATCTGCTCAGGGTTATTAGTAATACTCGGCACATTGTTTGATGCGGTATTTGCTTTAAAAACGATCGGCATGGCGCCCATATGGGTACATATACAGCATGGTCGTAACCATTTCGTTTGATTGAAGGAGTCAACATGAACGCAAAGATTTTGGTCGCATGTGCTAACGGCGCAGGCACTTCCCTGATGATGAAGATGACCGCTGAGCGTGTCACTCAGAAGCTCAACATGGGTGTCGAGAAGATCCATCACTGTGCACTTTCTGAAGGCGTAAGCTCTGCTCGTCAGTATGATATTGTTTTTGCACCTCTTAACTTCCTGAACATGTATGAGGACGCTGCTAAGGCCGGCGTTACTGTCATTGGTCTGCGCAACGTTCTTTCTGACGCAGAGATGGAAGAGAAGCTCAAGGAAACCGGCGCTGCAGAGAAGTTTTCCGCATAGTTTAGGTTTCTAAAGAATCGAGCACTTTAATGACTTTTGAAAAGAAAATTCTTGCCGAGATGCCTAAGTGCTATGCGCTTGGCATGTTTGAGGGAGAAGACGCACCAAGCTTTTTAGCTGCTGTCGAGAAGGACGGTCCAATCCGTCGTTTTACGCTTGATGGCGAGCCGCTGGAGACTGTTGTTCCAGGCCCTGGCGGCGTCATGACCATTACTCAGGTCCCTGGCAGGAAAGATCAGTTCCTCGCAACCCGCAAGTTCTTCTCGCCAAACTTTGGTGGAGACGACGCGGCAATTGCATCCTATACCAAGCAGGCAGACGGTACCTGGTCCGAGCAGATTCTCTGCGACCTTCCGTATGTTCATCGTTTTGGCATCCTGAAGGCCGCTGATGGTCAGCTCTGGATTATTGCTTGCACTATCAAGGGTGGGGCTGAGACAGGCGTCAAGGACGATTGGCGCACTCCAGGTGCTGTTTGGGCTGCTCCTTTGAGCGATAACCTTGAGCAGTACACCGCAGACAACCAGCTTAAGCTGACGTGTGTTGCTAACTATCAGGTTCAGAATCACGGTTTCTGGACTGCACCTGATAAGTCCTATATTTTGATCTCAACCGCCGCTGGCGTGTTTAGATACGTACCCCCAACCACCCCTGAGGGTTCTTGGGATGTCACCTGCCTTCTGGTTCAGCCAACAAGTGACATTGTTGCGACAGACTTTGACGGCGATGGCAAGCTTGAGATCCTTACTTTCTCCAAGTTCCACGGCGATACCCTGGCAATTTGGCATGAGGGAGAGACTCGTGATCGCTATGAGCAGGTTTGGTGTGACCCACAGAAGCGCAGCTTCCTTCACGCGCTTTGGGCAGCTGAGCTGAACGGCGAGAAGTGCGCAGTCATTGGTAACCGCAAAGACGGTCGTGATCTTTTGCTTGTTAGATACGCTGACGGTCAGTACACCGTAGACGTTATCGACCACGACCTCGGACCAGCAAACTGCATGGTGTATACGCATGACGGCAGCGAGTACATTGTTGCTGCATATCGTGAGACAGACCAGCTTGCTCTCTACAAAGTAGTGGAGTAAAGCTGCGGTTTGTGGCGAGCGCTCAGGGCTGTCTCTGAGCATGCAGGCAACGTCCTGAGCGCCGCACAATTTACCTGCGTATACATCAAAGTACTAGTCCTATGTTTTACGAAAGGAGCGCGTTATGGCAGATCTGAAAAACGTCACACGCGACAGTTGGATTATGAGTACTTTCCCTGAGTGGGGAACTTGGCTCAACGAAGAAATTGACAATGCCGTAGTAGAGCCAGGTCAGGTTGAGATGTGGTGGCTCGGCTGCGTTGGTATTTGGTTTAAGACTCCTGGTGGGGCAAACGTTGCTGTTGACTTCTGGGCAGGCAATGGTAAGCGCACCCACGGTGACGGCCTTATGAAGCCTGGTCACCAGATGGCAAACATGGCTGGTGTCCGTGCAATGCAGCCAAACCTGCGCAACGTCCCCTTTGTCATTGATCCATTTGCTATCAAGAACCTTGACGCTGTTGTGGTAACTCACATTCACCAGGACCACATGTCCAAGGAGCTTGCAGCTCACGTTGTTAACAACAACATGACCACTACTGACGAGAATGGCAAAGAGATTCCTGTTCCCTTTATTGGTCCTAAGGATGCAGTTGACATTTGGGTTGACTGGGGCGTTCCACGCGAGCAGTGTATTGTTGTTAAGCCAGGCGACCGCATCAAGGTCAAGGACATGGAGATTGTTGCATACGATTCCTTTGACCGCACCATCATCGTTACCACTACCGACACTTCCGAGAATCGTCCAGACCTCTGGGGCAAGTGCCCAATGGATATGGACGAGAAGGCCGTTAACTACCTCTTCGTCACCCCTGGTGGAAACATCTATCACTCCGGTGACTCTCACTACTCCATTTACTTTGCTAAGCACGGCAAAGACATCGCGAAGGAGTTTGACGGCGTAGACGTCTGCTTTGGCGCTTTTGGCTGCAACCCAATTGGTATCCAGGACAAGATGGAAGCAACCGATATACTCCGTATGGCTGAGGCTCTTCAGTCTAAGGTTGTTATCCCAATTCACCACGACGTTTGGACTAACTTCCAGGCAGATGTCCAGGAGATTAAGGTTCTTTGGGAGATGCGTAAGGACCGTCTTGACTACAAGTTCCACCCATTCTTCTGGGAGGTCGGCGGCCACTACACGTATCCACAGGACAAGGATCGCTTTGCGTATCATCACGATCGTGGCTTCCATGATTGCTTCGATTACGAGCCAAACGTTCCATTCCGTAGTGTTCTCTAAGGAGCAGTCTCTATGATGCTTAAAGAGCTTCGCGATGAAGTGTATGAAGCAAACATGGACCTGCCAAAGCATGGCCTGGTAGTATTTACCTGGGGCAATGCTTCTGGACTTGACCGTGAGCGTGGCCTGTTTGTTATCAAGCCATCGGGCGTCTCCTATGAGGAGCTGAGTCCAGAGAACTTGGTTGTCTGCGACTTAGACGGCAACGTTGTTGAGGGTGAAATGAACCCATCTTCCGATACTCCAACTCATGCATGCTTGTATCGTGCATGGGGCGAGAAGATCGGCGGAATTGTTCACACTCACTCAACCCACGCTGTTTCTTGGGCACAGGCAGGACGCTCTATTCCTTGCTATGGCACCACACACGCAGATTATTTCTACGGAGACATTCCTTGCGTGCGCAGCCTTACCAAGGACGAGGTAGAAAGTGCCTATGAGCTTGAGACTGGTAACGTTATTGTTGAGGGATTTGAAAACTTGGATCCCATTGCGGTTCCTGGAACGCTCCTTCACAACCACGGACCTTTCTCTTGGGGTAAAGACGCAATGGCTGCTGTGTATCACGCCGTAGTTATCGAGGAGGTTGCCAAGATGGCAACACTCACCGAGCTCAATAACCCTAAGGTTCAGGAGGCACCTCAGTACCTTCAGGACAAGCACTACATGCGCAAGCATGGTCCAAATGCCTACTACGGACAGGGTAATCACTAAAGCCTGTTCAGTGAGTAAAATCTGTTTCAGTCAGGCGGTCTTTTATAAGGCCGCCTGTTTTTAAAAGGAGAAGATATGTCCAAGTATCAGCTGGGACTCTACGAGAAGGCTATTCCTACAGACCTTACCTGGGAAGAGCGCCTCAGCGTAGCAGGAGAGTCTGGCTTTGATTATGTTGAGATCTCCGTTGACGAGTCTGACGCTCGTCTTTCTCGCCTTGAATGGACTGGTGAGGAGCGTGCGGCAGTTCGCCAGGCAATGGTAAATTCCGGTGTTCGTTTGGGCTCTATGTGCCTTTCTGGTCACCGTAAGTATCCTTTTGGTTCTCGCGATCAAGCTACTCGTGAGCGTGGCCTTGAGATTATGCAGAAGGCACTTGACCTTGCAGGTGATCTGGGACTTCACACTATCCAGCTTGCTGGCTATGACGTGTACTACGAAGAGGGCGCAGAGGATACACGTAAGTACTTTGAGGAGAACCTGGCAAAGGCCGTAGAGATGGCTTCCAAAGCAGGTATTGTTATGGGCTTTGAGACCATGGAAACTCCTTTTATGGATACGGTCGAGAAGGCCATGCATTACGTGAATCTTATTAACAGCCCCTATCTTGGTGTGTACCCCGACGCTGGTAATCTGACTAATGCATCATTTATTTACGGCAACACCGTCGCTGATGACATCGCACTTGGTGCAGGTCACATTTTTGCTGCCCACCTTAAGGAAACTGTTGCTGGTGCATATCGTGAGATCCCATTCTCTACGGGCACCACTGATTACGAGGGCGCACTGTCACAGCTTGTTCCTCAGGGAGTTAGACGTTTTGTTGCTGAGATGTGGTACACCGGCAGCGAGAACTGGAAGGAAGATCTGGTCTTTGCTTCCACGTACGTTCGCAGCAAAATTGATAAAGCGTTTGAGGGTTAAACGGTCTTTTTGCACTTGTTTTTGGGTTTCTCGCCACAGACGGTACATAAGAATCTGTACAATGTGGTTTAGCTCTTTCTTAGTACGACGTACGTTTCCAAACTCGTTTAAGTTTGTACAGGGAAGGATTTAACATGAAGTTCTTTATTGACACTGCAGATATCGATGAGATTTCTGAGGCTTTGAGCTGGGGCTGCCTGGCAGGTGTTACCACCAACCCATCACTGTATGCAAAGATTGGTGGCAAGCTGGCAGACTTTGAGTCTCATATGGTTAAGATTGCTCAGCTTTGCGAAGGTCTTCCTGTTTCTGCCGAGTCAACGGCAACAACAACTGAGGGCATGATTGAAGAGGGTCGTCACCTGGCTTCTCTTGCTCCAAATATTGTTGTTAAGCTTCCTATCTGCGCTGAGAGCCTTGCTGCTACCCATCAGCTTGCTTCTGAGGGAATTCGCGTCAACATGACACTGATTTTCTCGGCACCTCAGGCTCTTCTTGCGGCAAATGCTGGTGCTCGCTACATTTCGCCATTTGTCGGCCGTTTTGATGACATCGGCGAGGACGGCATTGAGCAGCTGGGAACCGTTGTTTCTTGCATTGAGAACTATGCATGGGATAAAAACGTTGATCACACCGTAGAGATTATTACGGCTTCTGTCCGTACGCCAAACCACGTAACACAGGCAGCTCTGCTCGGTGCTGATATTGCGACTGTTCCATTTGGTGCTCTAAAGAAGTGCCTGAAGCACCCTCTGACCGACGCCGGTCTTAAGTCTTTTGAGGCTGACTGGGAAAAGGTCAAGGCTCAGCAATAAATAGTGATTGTGGTACGCCCAGCTTAGGTTGGGCGTACTTGTTTTGAGAGGACGAGAATGGGAACATCTGCATTACCTGAACGCAATCTCACTGATGATGAGCTTAAGCTTGCAGCCAATACACTGAGGCGCGATGTCATTAATATGCTTGAGAAGAGCAAGTCAGGCCATCCCGGCGGCTCTCTCAGTGCGGCAGATATTGTGGCCACACTGTTCTTCTCGGGAGTAATGAAGTACAACCACAACAACCCAGAGGATCACACCGAGGATAGGTTCTTCCTGTCCAAGGGTCATGTTGCACCTGTACTGTACGCTGCCTATCACCTGCTTGACTGGCTCCATGACGAGGATATGGTTACCCTTCGTCAGCTTGGTAGTCGTCTGCAGGGCCATCCAGACTGCCATGCATGCCCTGGTATTGAGGTTTGCTCCGGTTCTCTGGGCCAGGGTCTCTCGGTAGCTGCAGGATGCGCTTTGGGACTTTCTATGGACGCTCTTGCAAGCGGTGAGCGCGCCAAGAAGGTTTTTGTTCTTCTGGGCGACGGTGAGCTGCAGGAGGGCTCTAACTGGGAGGCATGCATGTTTGCGGCTCACCAGAAGTTGGACAACCTCATTGCCATTGTGGACCTCAACAACCTGCAGATTGACGGCCACGTAACCGACGTGTGCTCTCTTGGTGATATTGACGAGAAGTTCCGTTCTTTTGGCTGGAACGTACTGCGCGTTGACGGTCACGAGGTCACCGAGGTGCGCCAGGCTCTTCTCGCCGCACGAGATGGTCGCGAGGCAGGAAACACTGCGCCTACCGTAGTTATTTGCCAGACCGTCAAGGGCAAGGGCGTCTCGTTTATGGAGGATCAGGCTTCCTGGCATGGAAACGCTCCTTCGGCTGAACAGGCTGATCTTGCGCGAGAAGAACTTGATGCTGCAAGAGAGCTTCTTTTGATTGATCTTCAGGGTGAAGGTAAGGAGGTTGCCAATGTCTAGAGCAACTCGTGAGGCATATGGTCAGACTCTTGTTGAGCTGGTAAACGAGGGTCACGATATTGTGGCCATTGACGCAGACCTTGCTGGCTCCACTAAACTTGCTGACCTCCAGAAGGCTTTCCCACAGCGTATGGTTGACGTGGGCATTGCTGAGCAAAACATGGTGGGAGTTGCGTCAGGACTGGCACTTACGGGACGCACCGTGTTTACCGGCTCGTTTGCCGTGTTTGCAACCGGTCGCGCTTACGATCAGATTAGAAACACCGTCTGCGACTCAGGTCTTAACGTGAAGATTTGTCCTACTCACGCAGGCATTACGGTAGGAGAGGACGGCGCCACTCACCAGTCCCTTGAGGACATTGGCATGATGCGCGCCCTCCCTCAGATGCGCGTGCTTGTTCCTGCAGATTACAACGCAACCAAGGCGGCACTCAGGCTTGCTGCCGAGGCAGATGGCCCCTTCTACGTGCGTATGGGTCGCCACAAGGTTGCCGACATCTACGACGAGTCTTTCAAGGGTGGACTGCCTTTTGCAAACGTTTTGCGTGAAGGCACTGATGTTACCATCGCTGCTTGCGGTGTTGAGGTTGCTCAGGCGCTTGCAGCTGCAGATTTGCTGGCAGAGGAGAAGATCTCTGCTGAGGTCATTGATGTGTTCTCCATCAAGCCTTTGGACGAGGAAGTCATTTTGGCATCTGCCGAGAAGACCCGTCATGTGGTAACCGTTGAGGAGCACAACGTGGCAACAGGCCTTGGAGCTGCAGTTGCCGAGCTTCTGGCCGAGCAGCTGCCCACGCCCATGCGCTTTGCTGGTATGCGCACTTTTGGTACGTCCGCTCCTGGTGACGTGCTGCTTTCGCACTTTGGCTTGGACGCCGAGGGTATTGCCGCTCGCGTCAGGGAGTTTTTGCTCTCGTAGGCGCGTGCAACGACGGCAACGCCGCAGGTCAGCGGCGCGTGCGAGCGGTTCGCAGATTGCGAGTGATTTCGACCCGGTATCTATTTCGTGTGGATACCGGGTTTTTCGTGTGGATGCGCTGCTAGTGGACGGGTTTCTCGCCAGACGCTCGAGTGTTGGGCCGCGGCATTTCTCGGCATGAAAAAGACCTGGCACCGTATGGTACCAGGTCTTTTGTGATTGCATGTAAGCTCGCTCTGTGAGCTGCAGCTACGTCAGCGAAACTGAATTAGCCGAGGTGCTTGGTGATGGAAGCAGCTGCTACCTTACCAGCGCCCATTGCCAGAATGACGGTTGCAGCACCAGTTACGATGTCGCCACCAGCCCAGACGCGAGGATCGGAAGTACGGCCCTCTTCGTCGGCCTCAATGTAGCCCCACTTGTTGAGCTTGATGTCGCCGATCATCTTTGCGAATGGGTTAGCGTTAGTGCCGATTGCAGAAATTGCAACGTCGCAAGGAATGTCCTCGATAGCGCCCTCAATAGCAACTGGACGACGACGTCCATCTGCGTCAGGCTCGCCGAGCTCCATCTTCTGGACGCGAACTGCGCAAACTGCGCCGTCCTCGCCAGCAACAAACTCGAGAGGGGAGACGAGAGGAAGAACCTCAACGCCCTCTGCCTTTGCGTGGTGCAGCTCTGCACGACGAGCAGGCATCTCGTCCTCAGTACGACGGTAAGCAATGATTGCACGCTCAGCGCCAAGACGCTTAGCAGTACGAACAGCATCCATAGCAACGTTACCGCCACCAAAGACAACGACGTTCTTGCCGTGCTTGGTTGGGGTATCGTACTCAGGGAAGTTGTTAGCCTTCATAAGGTTAACGCGGGTAAGGTACTCGTTTGCAAAGAAGACGTTAGGCAGGTTCTCGCCAGGGATGTTGAGAAGCTTTGGAAGGCCTGCGCCTGTAGCAATATAGATTGCGTCAAAGCCCTGCTCAAAGAGCTCGTCTGCATCAGTAATACGACCGACAACAGAGTTGTACTCAAACTTAACACCCAGCTCCTGGAGGCCGTCAATCTCGCGCTTAACAACAGCTTTTGGAAGACGGAACTCAGGAATACCGTAAACCAGAACGCCGCCGCCGGTGAAGAATGCCTCAAAGACAGTAACATCAAAGCCGTTACGAGCAAGCTCGCCAGCGCAAGCAATACCGGAAGGACCAGAGCCTACAACTGCAACCTTCTTGCCGTTCTTTGGAGCAACCTCTGGTTTAGAAGCAAGCTCAGGCTGGTCGCCAAGGAAGCGCTCGAGCTGACCAATAGCAACTGGTTCGCTGCGCTTACCCATGATGCAGACGCCCTCGCACTGATTCTCCTGTGGGCAAACACGACCACAAACTGCAGGAAGCATAGAGGACTCGCGGATGATATCAAGACCGCGGCCAAACTCCTCTGCACGGATAGCCTCGATGAAGCGAGGAATATCAATGTTTACAGGGCAGCCCTGAACGCACAGTGGATTCTTACAATCCAGGCAGCGGTTTGCCTCTGCAATTGCCATCTCTTTGGTGAAGCCCTTGTCGACAGGGCGGAAGTCTTGTGCGCGCTCTGCAGCTGGCTCTTCGTTGTCAGCTGTACGAGGTGCCTTGACGTTTGGAATGTAGCGACCGTTTACTTGTGGCATGCGCACCTCGTCTCCTCGTAAGCCTTAATCGACTGGCCTTCCTCGGTGAGGTAGGCTGCCTGACGTGCGCGAAGGTCGTTCCAGTCAACCTTGGTTGCGTCAAAGTCAGGACCGTCAACACAAGCAAACTTGGTCTCGCCGCCAACCTCAACACGGCAGCAACCGCACATACCAGTGCCATCGACCATGATTGGGTTCAGGGAAGCGATGATAGGTGTGTCGTACTTCTCGGCAGTGAGAGTGGAGAACTTCATCATAGGAACTGGACCAACGCAGAAAACGCGGTCGACCTTCTTCTCCTGCAGAAGACGCTCGAGAGGTGCAGTTACAACGCCCTTCTCGCCAAGAGAACCGTCATCTGTGGTGATGTGGATATGATCGTCGTCCAGAATGGAACGGAACTGATCCTCAAGCAGGAGCAGCTCTTTGGTACGAGCGCCCATGATAGCGTGAACCTCGCGACCTGCTGCTGCAAGCTGGCGGGCAACAGGGAAGGCGATAGCCAGGCCAACGCCGCCGCCGATAACTGCCCACTTACCCTCGCCCATCTCGGTAGGCTCGCCCAGAGGACCAGTGACGTCCTGCAGGGAATCGCCAGCCTCATAGGTAGAAAGCATCTGGGTGGTCTTGCCGATTACCATGAAGATAAACTCGACCCAACCTTCCTCAGGATTCCAATCCGCAAAGGTAAATGGAACGCGCTCGCCACACTCATTTGCGCGGACCATCAGGAACTGACCAGCATGTGCATGCTTGGCCATCTGTGGTGCCTCGATGCGGAACTTGAAGACCTTCTCGGAGAACTGAGTCTTTTCGAGGATCTTATACATTCAGCGGTACTCCTCTCCTAACACACTACAAACTGCGAGTGAGGTGCCGAGCCGCACTATATCCAGCCTTCTTTGACGAGAAGGCGAGAGCAGGTGCGCATGCATCTCACGCATACGAGGTCTGGGTAACCCCGTATTCGCAAACAACATATCTATTGTACTATTTGCGCATGATTCAAGACATGAGTAATTCATGAATGAGCATAAATATTTCGTAGAATGTTTTGCCTGCTAAAAGGCATAAGACGAGAAACCCGGTGGGCTTGTGTCGTGTCGGCTCGAGAGCAGGCTGCGAGGACCGCACTGACCGTTAGCTGCGGAGGAGCTGTGACGTACGAGGATGGCTAGCTGCGTAGAAATTGCTCCACCTGATCGGCGGCCGTCTGAGCGGTAATCAGGAAGTCTTCCAGGTTGTTTCCTTTGAGCTCGCGCAGAACAAAGTCTGCTACCGGCATCTTTCCGGGAGGGCGGCCGATGCCAAATTGTAAGCGCATAAAGTCTTTGGTTTGGAGCTTATCGGCAATGGAGCGTAGACCATTGTGCGCGTTGAGTCCGCCGCCTTCCTTGAAGTTGAGTTGGCCTTCCGCGAGGTCAACTTCGTCGTGAATAACGAGGATTTGGGCAGGTTGAAGGTGGTGTACACGAGCAAGTTTGGAGAGGGGACCGCCGCTGGTGTTCATGAAGTCTTGAGGTTTGGCTAGGAGTACATGGCGTTTCTCGCCAGGCGTGCTCTCAGAAGCTGCTCCTTGAGCTGCGGGAATCGTGATTTCTGCGACTTGGCAGCCAGCCTCACTTTTCCAGTACGAGACGCCGTGGTGCTCGGCAAGGGCATCGATGACGGCAAAACCGGCGTTGTGTCTGGTATGCGCGTATTTCTCGCCAGGATTTCCTAGACCTGCTACGAGCACAACTTTGTTACCGTGCATTAAATGCTCCTTCAGATTGCATTGCGGACGATTATGATGGTAAAGGAAAACAACCAGTTCGACCAGCGTGAACTGAATGTGCAGCAATCGGCGCGCGGCGAACAGCGTGCGGCAACCGACGGCAAGCAGCAGCGAGCAACCGCAACTAAGATGCGGAGGACAAGATGACAAAGATTCTGGTTACCGGATTTGAGCCTTTTGGCGGCGAGATAATCAATCCAGCTTGGGAGGCTGTGAAGATATTGCCTGAGACCATCGGCGGCGCTCAGGTGGTAAAACTGCACGTACCTGTTGAGTTTGGAGTCGGTGCGCAGAAAGTTATCAGCGCGCTTGAAGCAGAGCGTCCCGACATGGTGCTTTGCGTGGGTCAAGCAGGAGGTCGAAGTAAGATTACGCCCGAGTTCGTAGGCATCAACTGGGCTCACGCGCGCATCCCTGACAATGCGGGTAAGCAGCCGCTCTCGCAGCGCATCATCGACGACGCGCCCGACGCGTATTTTGCTACGCTGCCGGTAAATGCCATGGTTGCCGCCATGAACCAGGCGGAGATTCCCGCGGCGGTCTCGTACACTGCGGGCACGTATGTCTGCAATGAAGTCATGTACCAGGTCCTTCATACGTTGGCCACGCAATTTCCAGAGACTCGCGGCACGTTTCTGCACGTACCATTTGCAACGGAGCAGGTTGCCGAGAAGAACCGCGCTGTTGGCGAGAAGAACTGCCAGGTACCAAGCATGTCGCTTGAAATGATGACTCGCGGTTTGCAGGTTGCGCTGGAGGCGGCACTTGCAAACGACGTTGACTTTACGGACTCCAAAAGCGGAACAACCTGCTAGATTGCGCGCCGCTTACGGTGCGCCTGCAAGTGCACGGGTTTCTCGCCCCGCGCGCGACCCAGACTCGCACCGCCAACCTGGCGAGAAACTCGCATCACTAGCAGCGTTTTCGCACAAGAAACCCGGTATCCACACAAAGTAGATACCGGGTTGAAATCACTCGCAACTTGTGGCCGCGCGTCCGTGTGTCTCTGACCTGCAATCTTACAGGTTAAAGTCGCCGCCGAAGATGTCGGAGACAGGACGGTCGGTGTAAACAGCGTAAATTGCCTCTGCAAGCTCGTTTGCAATAGTGATCGTCTTGATCTTGGAGCCTTCCTGGTTTGCTGCTGGGCAAGGAATTGCGTCGGTGACCACGCACTCCTCAATAGGAGAGTTGTTGAGGCGCTCGATTGCAGGACCAGAGAAGATACCGTGGGTTGCGCAGACGTAGATATCGCCTGCACCCATTTCCTTCAGCTTCACAACGGATGCAGTGAGTGTACCTGCGGTATCAATCATGTCGTCGTTAACAATGCAGGTCTTACCCTTGATGTCGCCGATGATGCCCATAACTGCGCTCTCGTTGTGGCGAGGACGGCTCTTGTGAGCAATTGCAAGGCCACAGTCAAGGTAGTCGGAAAGCTTCTTAGCTGCTTTTGCGCGACCCATATCAGGGGAGACAACAACGGTATTCTCCCAGTCAAATGGCTTGTTCTTAAAGTAATCGCCCAGAAGGTAGAGAGCAGTCAGGTGAGAAACAGGAATGTCAAAGAAGCCCTGGATTTGGCCTTGGTGCAAGTCAAGTGTGATGACGCGGTCAACGCCAGCGTTCTCAAGCAGGTTTGCCATCAGACGAGCGGTAATAGGCTCGCGAGCAGCAGCTTTGCGGTCCTGACGAGCGTATGCGTAGTGAGGGATAACCACGGTAAAGCTGTTAGCGGATGCGCGCTTTGCAGCGTCAGCAACAATCAGCGTCTCCATAACCAGGTCGTTGACGTTGACGCCTGCCATAGACTGAATGAAGAAGACCTCGTCGCCGCGGACAGACTCGTCAAAGCGAGCGTAGATTTCTCCGTTAGCAAACTTCTCGAGGAGAAGACCTTGTAGCTCTAGGTGAAGAATGTCTGCAACTTTACGAGCCAGTTCAGGGTTACCTGTACCGGTGTAGAGCTTGATGTTTCTAGCAACTAATAGCGGATCGCTCAGGTTCTCGAACATCTAGTCCTCTTTCTCAAGCTTATGACGCCTCTGGGCGGCGTATCCCTCAACAATTTTCTGCTCAGAGCGCTCGAGTGCAAGCGCATCTGCTGGTACATCCTTTGTGATGCACGAACTTGCCCCCACAAGTGCGCCATCACCAATTGAGACGGGTGCCACCATCATGGTATCGGATCCAACAAAGACGTTGTTGCCAATGTGTGTCTTGAACTTGTGGTAACCGTCGTAATTGCAGGTAATTGAACCTGCGCCAATATTGACGCCAGAGCCCATGGTAGTGTCACCAATGTAGGAGAGGTGAGGAACTTTAGAGCCCTCGCCGATAGTTGAATTTTTGATTTCAACGTGGGTGCCTGCCTTGGCGTGAGGCATGAGGTGTGTACCTGGGCGCAGGTAAGCGCGAGGACCGCAGGTGGCAAAGTCGTCTACCTGTGCGTTGATAGCTACAGTCTCGTCAACAACAGCGTCGTTGCCAACAAGCGTATCGGTCAGACGAGTGTTAGGACCTACCACGCAATTCTCGCCAATTGAGGTCTTGCCGTAGAGCATGGTCTGCGGGAGAATCTCGGTGTCCATACCAAGCGTGACCTCGGGGCCAATCCAGACGGAAGTTGGGTCCAGCATGGTGACGCCTTGGCTCATCCAGTGCTCGTTAATGCGCTCCTGCATGATGCGAGTAGCAACGGCAAGCTCGGAGCGGGAGTTAACGCCCAGCGCCTCTTTGTAGTCGTCAACGTGGACGGCAGCAACAGGCTCGCCCTGGCTGACGTAGAGACCCACCATGTCAGTGAGGTAGTACTCGCCCTGAACGTTATCATTGCCGAGAAGATCGATGTTTGCGGTCAGTCTTCCGCCACAGAAGCAGTAGACGCCAACGTTGCATTCACGTTCTTGCTCGCGCTGCTCTGGCGTAGCGTCTTTGTGTTCAACAATGGCAGTTACCTGGCCGTTAGAAGAAATGACGCGACCATATCCGGTTGGATCCGGTGGCGTCATCGTAAGTACGGTACATGCGTTGTGATGAGCTTTGTTCTCTGCAACAAGGTCACAAATAGACTGTGCGCGTAAAAGTGCTGCGTCACCGTTGATAACAACAACGGGTCCCTTGAAGCCACCAAGAGCATCCTTTACAACCTTGACGGCATGGCCGGTGCCAAGACGCTCGGTCTGGGCAACATACTCAAGGTTAGGGAAGCAAGAAAGTGCAGATTTAACCTCGTCAGCGTGATTACCAACAACCACAATGACGCGCTCAGCGCCAGCAGTAATTGCGGCGTTAACGCTCCACCAAACGAGGGGTTTATCAAGTAATTTGTGCACAATCTTAGGGTGGCGGGACTTCATGCGCGTTCCCTCACCTGCAGCGAGGACAATCGCAGTAAGTGGCATACGTAAGCCTCCAAAGTACTTCGTATTACTCGATACGAGTGCGTCCCTACACAAAAGTTGCGTAAAAAATGGCTGGGGTAGTAGGATTCGAACCCACATTCCAGGCACCAAAAACCCGTGTCCTAACCGTTGGACGATACCCCAATGTAATCACTACGTTGGTTTTGTCCGCAACTCTAATAAGTGTATCAGCTTAGCGAGGCAAATGCTCCACAAATTGCATCAAGAACAAGAACTGCCAAAGTCTGTGCGTCTGCGGTAGTAAATGAACCGTCAACGTTTGTTCCTTCTGGCAGCACAATCTTGATAGGGGAGCCCGTTGCATCAGCAGATTCAATAGCAGTGCGAAGTCTTGCTGGCAACGATTCATTTTCTTCCATAGAAACAGAGCCAATACCCACCTGTCCGCGCGCGGGCATGCTTGGGGCATAGTCTGTGGTAAGAACCAAAATGGTAGCTGCATCAGTAGGAGAGTCAGCGCGATCAATCATGGTCATGCCGCTTGCCTCGGTAGTTGCCTTAGAAAGGTTATAGACGCGGGCAGCGACGTTTCTAGAAATAGGATCTTCTCCCGTAATGGCAATGCAGGTGGTCTCAAGAACGTTGGCAGCACGCGCAAAGCCCATAGGGCCCTGTGGATGAGGACCTTTTGCCTGCTTACCGGACCAAACGTGGCGCAGGCGCTCAATAGCATCGAGGGTGTCCTGAAATGCCATGCCATCAGCAAGTTCGCCGACGCTCTCCTGGAAGAGCTTAACGGCCGCCTCAGTATGAACACCATAATGGCCATCAACTTTTCCGCACGAGAAACCCAAGATGTTGAGACGCTCTTGCAGCTGACGCACGTCATTGCCGTGGAAGTTAGGAAGGCGCAGGTAGAGGGTTCTGTCTCCAAGCTCATAACCCTCATCGACCATGATTGCCCAGGTGGAGGCATCTACTTCTTCTCCAAGAGAAAGGTCATGATCAAGCCTAAAGCGCGCAACAGCACGAGCAGTTGACTTGCCAAACGTGTGGCTCTGGCGCTCATCGTCTTCGATGGTGTAGCCAAGCTTTACGAGGCGTTCCTGAATGTCTTCAACGGCAGCACCAGTGCTACCAGGAGTAATAGGATTCATAATTACCTTTCTCGGTTCACAAAGAAGTCTGCCATAGACAAAAGTGTGTCGCGAGCGTCTTCAGTAAGTATCACGTTTTCAAGCACGTGTTTTGCCTCATCAACTAAGGCAAGAGCGTGCGTGCGGACAAATTTTATCGCATTAGCGCTTTTCATAAGCTCCACAGCGCGCTGAAGCTTCAAAGTATCGCCTGTATGCGCAGAAAGTATGGAGACAAGCTCTGTCTTTTCTGCCGAGCCAAGATGCTCAAGTGCGTAGACCACGGCGAGCGTGCGCTTGCCTTCAGTGATGTCAGATCTAAAGTCCTTGCCCTGTACCTCGGCGTTTCCTACCAGGTTGAGAAGATCGTCTTGCAGTTGGAAGGCAAGGCCTATTTTTAGACCAAACTCTTTGAGTGCGTCAAGCGTCTTCTGGTTAGCGCCACCAATAAGTGCGCCCAGTACCAGGGGATATGCAGCAGAGTAATAGGCGGTTTTGGAGAGCGCCATAAAAAGGTACTGGTCAGAAGTAACATCCCAGCGCTCGTTCTGAGCCCAACCAAGGTCGAGCGCCTGACCCTCAAGGGTGTGCTCCTGCATGGCGAGAAGGGCGTCGATAACGCGAACTTTAAGCTGGTCAGAGAGGTGGTCGGCTAAGGTAACGCGTCTGACAACATTGACCAGCGCAGAATCACCGACATTGATGGCAAGTCCAGTGCCAAGTGTCTTGTAGAGGCACTTCTCGCCACGGCGCAGCTCTGATTTGTCTGCGATGTCATCGTGGATAAGGGCTGCCGATTGGAAGTCCTCAATGGCACAGGCTACGGGCAGAGCGGCTTCGGCCGAGCCACCAACCGCCTCGGCACCCAGGCAGCAGAGGACCGGACGCACGCGCTTGCCGCCGCCCGCGCTGAAGTGAGCGAGTGGCTGGTAGAGGTAGGTGTTCAGGTCCGCGCGGGTGCGCTCTGAAGGAGCCGCCGTCACTGTTGTGAGCGAGGCCGCTGCTGTTACGGGCGCCGTTGCTGCTGCGGGCGTTGCTGCGGGGAGACCGCACATGATCTCCGCCTCGACGGCAGGGAGCTTTTGTGTGAGGTAGTCGGCGAAGTTCACGGAAGTCCTAGCTGCGATAGCCGTCTGGGTTCATTGACTGCCACTTCCAGGAGTCGCGGCACATGTCAGCGAGGTTGTACTGAGCTGTCCAGCCAAGCATGTCAGCAGCTTTCTGACAGTCAGCGTAGTTGGAAGCAACATCTCCGGCACGACGAGGCTCAATAACATAAGGAATCTCTTTGCCGCAAGCCTTTGAGAATGCCTTAATAACGTCAAGTACAGAGCTACCTGTGCCGGTACCCAGGTTAAAGAGTTCAACTCCCGTGCGGCCGCTCATCCATTTAAGTGCAGCGACGTGACCAGATGCAAGGTCGCAGACGTGGATGTAGTCGCGAACACCCGTGCCATCTGGAGTGTTGTAGTCGTTGCCAAAGACGTGAACGGCTTCGCGTTTGCCTACAGCAACCTGAGCTACGTAAGGTACCAGGTTGTTTGGAATACCTGCAGGATCTTCTCCGATAAGTCCAGACTGGTGAGCGCCAATAGGATTGAAGTATCTAAGTAGGACAACATTCCACTCTGGGTCAGAGGTGTGGACGTCGGTCAAAATCTGCTCGATCATCCACTTGGTCCAACCATAAGGATTGGTTGCGTTCTTCTTGGGGCTTTGCTCGGTTAGAGGAAGGCTATCTGGGTCTCCGTAGACGGTTGCAGAGCTCGAGAAAATAATTGACTTGCAGCCATGGTTTCTCATGACATCAAGAAGGGTGAGGGTATTGCCCAGGTTGTTTGTGTAGTATTCGATAGGCTTGGCAACGGACTCACCGACGGCCTTGAAGCCAGCGAAGTGAATGACAAAGTTAATGGCGTGCTCATCAAAGATGCGGTTCAGTGCATCTGCATCGTTGACGTCTGCCTCGTAGAACGAAAGACGCTTGGCGTTCTCTTCTCCCACAATAGTTTTGATGCGGTCGATAACTTTTGCCGAAGCATTGGAAAGGTCATCAACAATTACGGCCTCGTAGCCGGAATTGAGCAGTTCAACAACGGTGTGGCTGCCAATAAAGCCCGCGCCACCGGTGACAAGTACGCAGGAATTTTGTGGAATCAAAGCGTCAGACATATCAATCCTTTCGTGGACTTATATCGTCATAAGTATACGGCTTTTCTGCGCAGCGTTGTGCGGTACGAGCATACGGGTTTCTCGTCAGGTGCGCGTGCGGGCCCGCCTGGCGAGAAACCCCGTCCACGAGCGGTGCTATCGCACAAGAAACCCGGCATCCACACGAAATGGATACCGGGAAGAAATCGCTTGCAACTTGCGATAGTGCCTTACTTGAAGTACTCTACGCCGCCCTCAATCAGAGGCTGGAACTGGTCGCCAGCAGTGAGCTCAGGGATGTTCTTGTAGAGGCCTGCACCGGAGCGCTCCGTGTGACCCATCTTGCCCAGGACGCGACCATCGGGGCTGGTAATGCCCTCGATAGCCAGGACGGAGCCGTTAGGGTTAACGGAGAAGTCCATGCTTGGAGTACCCGTTGCGTCAACGTACTGCGTTGCAATCTGGCCGTTTGCCTTCAGCGTTTCAAGAAGCTCGTCGGAGGCAACAAAGCGACCTTCTCCGTGGCTGATTGCAATGGTGTGGATGTCGCCAAGTGCGCACTTGGAGAGCCATGGCGACATCGTGGATGCAACGCTGGTACGGACAAGCTGGCTCTGGTGACGGCCGATGGTGTTGAACGTCAGCGTTGGGCAGGTGTCATCCATAGGTCGAATATCGCCGTAAGGAACAAGACCCAGCTTGATGAGTGCCTGGAAGCCATTACAAATACCCAGCATAAGGCCATCGCGCTGCTGCAGAAGCTCGCGAACTGCCTCGGTTACCTGAGGTGCGCGGAAGAGTGCGCAGATGAACTTAGCTGATCCGTCTGGCTCGTCTCCGCCTGAGAAGCCGCCTGGAATCATGACGATTTGGCTCTTCTTGATGGATTCTGCCAGCGCATTTGCGGACTCAACAATGTCCTGAGGTGTCAGGTTGTTAATAACCAGTGTGGTTGGATCGGCGCCCGCACGATCAAAGGCGCGCGCAACATCGTACTCGCAGTTGTTACCTGGGAATACGGGGATGATGACGCGTGGGCGAGCAGGTGCGATAAGGGCTGGACCAGCATAAGAGTGTCGTGTGGTTGTGCCGTCAAAGCTGATTTTCTCCACAGCCTCGTCGGAGCCTCCGCGGTAGGGGAAGACCTCCTCAAGTGGGCGCTCCCATGCTTCCTGGAGCTCGGAGAGGTCGATCTTCTCGCCACATGCGCTAAAGGTGTACTCGGACGTAGTGACGCCCAGAGGAGCCACGCACACGCCATCGACGTCGTCAACGGAAACGCCGTCTGCCAGCTCAACGATGAAGGCACCGTAGGTTGGCGAGAAAAGCGCGTCGGAAGAAATCTCTGGGACCAGCTCAACTCCCAGCTTGTTGCCCAGGCAGCTCTTGAAGAGAGCTTCGGCCACGCCGCCGTAACCTGGCGTGGTAATGGCAAGTGCGCTCTTGGACTGAACCAAGGTGCTGACCAGCTTGTATGCGGTGAGCAGGGACTCGTTATCGGGGAGAAGGCCGCTCTCGTCGTAGGACGGGACAATAGAGATAAGTCTGTGACCTGCACCCTTGAACTCGTTGGAGACAATCTTGTCCACCTTGGTAAGGCCGGTAGCAAACGAAACCAGCGTTGGTGGAACGTCCAGGTCCTCAAAAGTACCGGACATGGAATCCTTGCCTCCGACAGCTGCAAGACCAAGGTTGACTTGTGCCATCAGTGCGCCGAGAAGGGCCGCGGCTGGCTTGCCCCAACGGTTTGGATTCTGGCCGAGCTTCTCGAAGTACTCCTGGAAGGTGAGGTAGAGGTCCTGGTACTTAAAGCCGGTAGCAACCAGCTTGGAAACGGACTCAACAACAGAGAGGTAGGCGCCACGGAACTGATCGGCTTCCATGAGGTAGGGGTTAAAGCCCCAAGCCATGCCCGAGACCGTATTGGTCTGGCCCATAACAGGAAGCTTAGCCACCATAGAAAGGGCAGGGGTCAGCTGGCGAGCACCACCGAATGGCATAAGGACGGTACCTGCGCCAATGGTAGAGTCAAAGCGCTCGGAGAGACCCTTGTTGGATGCAACGTTTAGATCGCGTACCAGCGAGTGGAGTTTCTCGCCAAGAGTTGTGCCTGCCCAGGTGCGCTGGTAGGCAAGAGGCTTGGCCAGGCGCACGGTGATTGATTTAGGTGCGCCGTTTGAGGCGAGAAATGCGCGGCTGATGTTGACAATCTTCTGACCGCGCCAGCGCATGACCAGACGAGGGTCCTCGGTGACCGTTGCCACAATGGTTGCCTCGAGGTTTTCTTCGCGGGCGTATGCGCAGAACTGCTCAACATCTTTTGCCTCAAGCGCAACGGCCATGCGCTCCTGAGACTCGGAGATTGCCAGCTCAGTGCCATCAAGGCCGTCATACTTCTTAGGAACAGCATCCAGGTTGACGTCAAGGCCGTCGGCAAGCTCGCCAATAGCAACAGAGACACCGCCTGCACCAAAGTCGTTGCAGCGCTTAATGAGCTTGCAAGCGTCTTCACGACGGAAGAGGCGCTGAAGCTTGCGCTCAACAGGGGCGTTACCCTTCTGAACCTCGGCTCCGTCGCGCTCAATGGAGCCAGCATCGTGAGCCTTTGAAGAGCCGGTTGCGCCGCCAATACCGTCACGTCCCGTGCGACCGCCGAGAAGAACGATGATGTCGCCATCTTCTGGACGCTCGCGGCGGACGTGGCTTTGAGGAGTTGCGCCTACAACGGCACCAATCTCCATGCGCTTTGCAACATAGCCTGGGTGATAGAGCTCAGAAACCTGGCCGGTTGCAAGGCCAATCTGATTACCGTAGCTGGAATAACCTGCAGCTGCCGTGCGAACAATGGTGCGCTGGGGAAGCTTTCCAGGAAGTGTCTGAGAAACGGGAACGGTTGGATCTGCGGCACCGGTGACGCGCATTGCCTGGTAGACGTAGCTGCGGCCAGAAAGGGGATCGCGGATTGCGCCGCCGATACAGGTGGCTGCACCACCAAAAGGCTCAATCTCGGTTGGGTGGTTGTGAGTCTCGTTCTTGAAGAGGAAGAGCCAGTCTTCATCTGTACCGTCAACGTCTACCTTTACCTTTACGGTACAGGCATTAATCTCTTCTGACTCATCAAGATTGGTGAGGACGCCCTTCTCGCGAAGGTACTTTGCACCAATAGTTGCCATATCCCAAAGAGACACAGCGCGGTCTTCTCGCCCAAGCTCTTTGCGCATGGAGAGATACTTTTCAAACGCGGCCTTTACCAGGTCATCATCAATCTGCACGCCGGTAATTCCGGTGTTAAAGGTAGTATGGCGGCAGTGGTCAGACCAGTAGGTGTCAATGACGCGAATCTCAGTGATGGTAGGATCGCGCTGCTCATCGGTGAAGTACTGCTGGCAGAAGGTGAGGTCAGCTAGGTCCATGGCAAGACCGTGAGAAGCAATAAACTCCTTGAGGCCGTCCTGGTCAAGGTTATTAAAGCCCTCAAGAACCTCTACGTCTGCAGGCTCTGGAATGGAAATTTTGAGGGTCTCGGGCAGCTCAAGGGAAGCCTCGCGAGCCTCAACGGGGTTGATGAGGTAGTTCTTGATGGCGGCAACGTCTGCTTCTGTGAGGTTTCCGGTTAGCACGTAAAGGCGAGCAGAGCGCACAAGTGGACGCTCTCCCTGACTGATGAGCTGCACACACTCAGCTGCAGAGTCTGCGCGCTGGTCAAACTGGCCAGGCAAAAACTCAACAGCAAACGTATGAACAGCCGCACCTTCAGAAGAAAACTCTGGCATGGTACGGCTGGCAAGATCGGACTGTGGCTCTGAAAAAACGGTGGGGATACAGGACTCAAAGAGTTCCTCTGAAATTCCCTCAACATCATAGCGGTTAAGCAGGTCAATGCGTTGTAACTCGGTAATACCAAGAAGGTCTTTCACTTCTTTGAGCAGGGCTTTTGCCTCGCCCTCGAAACCAGATTTTCTTTGGACGTAGACGCGCAGGACCATGGGGCCACCTTTCAATGCAAGCCTTTTACGCTTTTACTGGCTTTATTGTACGTTACTTAGGTGGCCAAATTGACGGTTGTCGAGAAAAGAAAAATGGGTTGTAACAGAGCGTTAAAAATACAGATTATTTAGTTAAAAGTTTTTTCGCCAAAAAGTTTTACGCCAGCACAAAGATAAGGGTGATAAAACAAACGGTTACGCCCAAGGCAATTGCCTCGCGAGCTCCAAAGGTTGGCTGATGCCAACGTGTGCGAGAAGCCCCTGCTACATAGTGTCGAGCATCAAGTGCCTTAGAAAGGTTGTTGGCATGCCTGAGCGAGCTGGCCAGAAGCGCCACCACAATGGAGAAGGTCGCACGGAGTCTTTTAGGCAGCGAACCTGAAGCAACGTCTCCTGCACGAGCAGTTTGAGCCTCGGAAATGGATACAGCATCGTCCGCAAGCGTTGGAATAAAACGCAACATAAGCGAGAAGATCATGGCAATTTCTTTGCCAGGAAGACCAATTTTAGAAAGTGGCGAGCATGCTGCTTCAAAGGCATTGCCTAGATCCGTTTGAGTTGTGGTAAGCAGGAGTAGTGCGCCCATTAAAATTGCAGATAAAATGCGTACGGGGTAGAGGAAAGCACTCCATGCTCCCACATCGGTGATGGTAAAGATTGACCAAGAGACAAGCACAGATCCTTCTCGCGTAAGCAACAGATTGAAGAGCGAGAGGAAGATGAGCAACCAGGCAAGTGGGATGATTGACACAAGTACTTGTTTGACAGGGATTTTTGTCAGAGCCAACAGGCAAAGCGCTCCTACTACTAGCAGTGCAAGCTGTGGCGCGTTGCGGATAAAAAATGTTGTAAGCATCAGAAGGAGTGCGGCCAGGCATTTAACGTTGGGATTAAGCCTATGGATGAGCGAGTCCCCGTGATAGTACTGGCCCACAGAAATCTTAAGCGCCATAGTAACCTCCTTGCGAGAGGTCGTCGGTCTTTGTGGCGCTGGCTCGCGCGTCGCCAGAGTTGGTAGGCAGCGCAGCAAGCAGTGCGTCTACCAGCTCAGACAGAGTCAAAGGTTCTCCAAGGTTGATTCCCGTAGCGCGGGACAGACGTTGCGCCCAAACAAGCGCATGGGGAATGCCTAGACCAAGTTCCTGGAATTCTGCCTCTGAGAAATGAGTAAATGTCTGTTGCGGCGAGCCTGAGAAAACCAGGTTACCCTCATGGAGCACGATAATCTGGTCAGCTTCCGCCGCATCCTCCATAGAGTGTGTGAGCTCAATAACGGTACAACCATCTTCAAGAACAGCGTTGATAATTTTTCTAAGCTCAGAGCAATAGTAGGGATCAAGTCCGCTGGTAGGCTCATCGAGCACAAGCACCTTTGGCTGCATGGCAATAACGCCTGCAAGTGCGCAAAGTCTCTGCTGACCACCAGAAAGCTCAAAAGGGGATGCATCTGCCTTGTGAGAAAGGCCCACGAGTTCCAGAGCAGCATCCACAGCACTTGCGACATCGCAGGTAGAAAGACCTAGGTTAGTAGGGCCAAACGCAACGTCTTCTACAACCGTTTGTGCAAAAAGCTGACGCTCCGGTCGCTGCATGACGTAGCCAACAATGCCATGAAGTTTTCTGCGATTTTGCTTCTGTCGAGTGTCCAAACCAGTTACGCAAAGGCTGCCAGTGTCAGGCGTATCAAGTGCGCAAATCAAGCGCGCCAGGGTAGACTTGCCGGAACCAGTTGAGCCAATAACGGCAACATGCGAGCCTTTTTGCACGTCAACCGAGATGTTTTTGAGCACAGGCTTCTGGTACGAGAACGTCACATCGCGCACAGAAACCGCTGCTGGCTCAGACACGCTGTCGGCTGTAGCCACGCCGTCACAACCCGCGGCCATCGCTCCGCAGCTTTCAGCCACGCCGCCCTTCTCGCCTCGCGACCCCGTGGCGAGAAGCCCCGTCAGCTCGTCAAGTACGCGCTGAGCCGAAGGTGATTTGCACACGACAACTCCACGATTGTTGAGCGCATGCGCCACCTGATAGGCAAACGGCTCTTCAAGATGCAGGCATTCAACTAGCTCGTGCTGCTCAAAGAGGGCTTCAGGTGTTCCCTCAAACGCAATGCGACCGTCGTCTAAGGCAATAACGTGGTCAGCAGAAACCACTTCGTCCATGAAATGCGTTACATGAACGATAGTTTTTCCTGCTGCACGGAGTTTCTCGACAAGCCCCATAACGTTATTTCTATGAACAACGTCAAGAGCTGCGGAAGGTTCGTCAAGAATGAGGATTTGCGGCTTCATGACAAGCGCGCCCGAGATGGCAACGCGCTGCTGCTGGCCGCCCGAGAGCATCTGTGGATTTTCGGACGCAAACTCAGTGAGAGTTCCAAGGGTAATCTGCTCTTTTACCAGCGGAGTTATCTGATCGCTGGGCACCTGAAGGTTCTCTAGACCAAAGGCAATATCGTCTGCAACCACGCTACAGATAATTTGATCCTCAGGATTCTGAAAGACCAGACCAAGCTGCGGACGAACGGTCTTGTATGCCTCAAAATCAACCTGGCCGTCATTGACAACGGTGGTTCCCAGAAAGGTAACGGTTCCCTCGTCAGGGGCGGTAAGGCCAGAGAGAATTGAAGCAACAGTGGACTTGCCCGAACCGTTTGCGCCAACAATACAGGTACGTTTACCTGCGGGAATAGAGAACGAGACGTGGTCTAAGGCAACCACGCCTTTTGCGTGCACAAAAGTCACGTCCAAAAGCGTCGCAGCTACAGGCAGATTCTGAGTTCGTGCGGTGCTTTCAGACGTGTTTGTATCAGAGGTGTTGTCGAGCAGACTATTCACCGTTTTTGATGCTCTCAAAGAGTGAGGTAGCTGAGCGCATGATAACAACAAAGATGATGCTGTTAATAGCAACCTTTACCACGTTAAAGGGGAGAAGTGCTGGAACAATCAGTCCGCTTACTGCTTCTACACTCATGCCGGTGTAGATTGGGGTAACTACAAGGTTGCCAAGAATGCAGGCAACAACACTGACAACGCTGCCCACAATGAGGGCAAGTACCAGATGCTTGATCTTCTCGGAACGGTTATACACAATCAGCGAAACAGGCAAAACGTAGCTAAGCGTTGCCAGGATTGCCATGATAGTGCCGTAAATTCCGGACTCCGTGGTGAGGTGCAGAAGGTAGGGAAGCACCGAAACAATCGCTCCTGCGGCAGGACCAAAAGCTACGCCTGCGAGCAGGGCAAAGACGCCTGATGGATCGTACTTTAAAAACGTCACACCTGGAATGAGCGGGAACTGAAGCACCATGGTGCTGATTGCAGCAGCTGCACAAAGCATGGCGAGAATAGCAATTCTCTTGGTGGACCAGCCGTTAGAAGATGCGGTTGTTGCGTGGGTTGAGTGGGATGAAGCCATAAAAAGTCTCCGTTTCTGACATCCGGACTGTACCGTTGGTCCTGGACTTTAACCAGGTTAACCGCCTTTGCGGGTCGCGGACTTGATGGCTCTTTGAGCTGGGTTGTTACAGACCCTAAAGCTCGGCCACCTTACCACCAGTAGGTAATTGCAACCATTCTTGAAACATATCGATATTCACTATAGCAGAGTTAACAGCTTATAACACATAAAACAGGATGAACATTTGTGTTAAAGAAATGCAATTTCGCAGTTTTGAAGTGGTTTTCTTTCCAGTATTTGCTGTTTTACCTTTCCACAACACTATGTTTTTCTTGCCCCAGAGCCACGTTTTTCTCGCTTGCGATAAACTATAAAAAGTAACTTACTAAGGAGCGTGTTACATGTCTGAAAGTGGCTATGACTTACAAAGCCTGGCCGGAAAGCTTTGCTCAATTGTTGGAGAAGAGAACGTCCTGGTAGACGAGCCAATGAGCGAGCACACCACTTTTAAAGTGGGTGGACCTGCAGATCTCTATGTCATCCCTGATGACCCCGATGAGGTTAAAGAGATTCTCCTTGCGGTCAAAGCCGCAGAAGCTCCTTATTTTATTCTTGGCTACGGCTCTGACCTGCTTGTTTCCGACGCAGGTTATCGTGGCGTGATCATTGCTGTTGCCGATGGACTCACCGGCGTAAGCATCGACGACACAGAGATGATCTGCCAGGCAGGCGTTGGCCTCAAAGAGGCGTCCGAGATGGCCTGTGAACTGGACCTTTCCGGACTCGAATTTGCGTGCGGCATCCCAGGGTCTGTGGGTGGCGCATGCTTCATGAACGCGGGTGCTTACGACGGCTGCATCGCTGACGTGCTCAAATCCGTCCGCGTTCTTCTCGCCGATGGCGCCTTTGCTACGCTGGACGCATCCGAGCTTGACCTGGGGTATCGCCACAGTAGAATCGCTGATGAGGGCATGATTGTGCTTTCCGCTACGTTTAATCTTCATCGAGCAGATGGCGAGAAGATCCGTGAAAAGATGGAAGAGTTCACACGCGCTCGCGAGGAGAAGCAGCCACTTGAGTTGCCTTCAGCTGGTTCAACCTTTAAGCGCCCCGAAGGTCACTTTGTAGGCAAGCTTGTTACCGACGCTGGTCTTAAGGGCTATCGCTTTGGTGGCGCCGGTGTTTCTGATAAGCATGCTGGTTTTGTGGTCAACTATGACAACGCTACCGCTGCTGAGGTTCATGCGGTTATCGAGCACGTTCAAGCCGAGGTCAAGCGTCAGTTTGATGTTGAGCTTCACCCTGAGGTAAGGTTCCTCGGGGAGTAGTGAGCCGCGGCTCACACCCATCCGCAACGGATTGCACGTGTCCGCACGGCGCTGCCGCGTCCGTACACAAATCGCAACGTAAACCGCAATGTAAACCGCCTGTCTCGCAATTTGAGGCAGGCGGTTTTGATGTACGATTTTGAGACGCGTCGCGCAGTTCTGTTATCCCAACTTTGGGATGAATGGTGGCAGTCCGTTGTCGTCGGCCGAGATGTTGCTGCTGACAAACCTCCTGGTATCTGCATCAAAAGTCAGCTCCTCGTTTGAAACAAGAGGACGCAGATATGCAAGAGCCTTCTCGGTAACCCAAAGACCATCGTCAGAGATCATTTCCGCAGGTACAGACTTCACGCGATTGGCGATTTCTGAGATAGGAATGCAGCGGATTTCCGCTTGATATGGCACGTCACTGAGTCTCTGCAATCCAATCATACAGCCAGTTTTGTGGGCAAGGAGCGCGTCCACTCCAGCTTTTCCCAGCTCAAATGCCTCAGTCAGATCAGTTTTGCTGGACGAGTGCATGGCGCAGCGCTGCAGTGAGTTGAGGTTGATGCCTCTAATCTTGGCGTCGAAGTGTTTCTGGAAGAGTTCGGCCAGATAAAGGGCGTTGCCGGACTGATCCGCCAGGTGTCCGAAGGCGTCCATCTTCATGTGACTTTTGTCCAGAAGTGTTGAACCATCAGGCCTTCTAACACCCTCGCTGATGACAATCACCACACTGTTCTTGTGCGCAAACAGCTCCGCTGTCTTTCGCAGAAGCCTTTCTTCATCGTAAGCAACCTCAGGGAGCAGGATAAAGTCTGGAGCTTCCTCGTTCTTCTCGCGAGCAAGGGACGAAGCCGCGCCCAGCCAACCCGCATCGCGGCCCATGGTCTCGACGATAGTGATGTTTGGCTTGCCGTAAACCTCGGAGTCGCGTGCCAACTCTCGGACAATGGTAGCGATGTACCGCGCTGAACTGCCAAAACCCGGCGCATGGTCCGTGCTCTCAAGGTCGTTGTCGATGGTTTTGGGGATGCCGATGACGGAAATATCGTCGTTGTGCTGCTCAAAATAAGTTGAGAGCTTATTGACGGTATCCATGGAATCGTTGCCGCCAATGTAAAGAACGCCGTCGATACCAAGAGAGATCAGGCGACATTCAATGTCCTTGTAGAAGGGCGTTTCTTCGGAGACTTCCGGAAGTTTATAGCGACAGCTTCCTAGAAAGCTCGAAGGTGTTTTAGCGAGAAGGTCTACGGTGTGTTGATGCTGTTCAGCGACTTGCTGCTGGTCCGTGTTACATTCTTGCTGTTCAGCGACGTGCTGCTGGCTTTCCTGCGGAAAGAACAAGTTGGTCAGGTTGGTATAGCGACCATTAAGAAAACCTTCGATGCCGTTCTGCATACCGTAGATTTCAATACCTTCTTCGTGCGCGCGCGAGATAATTCCCGCCAGAGAAGAGTTGATCGCAACCGTTGGACCGCCAGATTGGCCGATGAGTATTTTTCTAATCTTACGCATGTAACTCCCTGTGTTTCAATCGATGGACAAAACAGAGAACGTTGGCGCGTTTGTATGTCGTTTACCTGGGTGAATCTGATGCAGAATCAACTGAACACTTGAGTATTCAGGATCTGCAATTACCGCTAAAATTGTCGTTGCAACCGTCCCCTAAGATTGCAAAAGACACAAAAAGACATACGTTAGAAAACTATACAAAGTAACGATTCAGTACGTTTTAACTGCACTTTTATGAGTACGTAGCCATACCGTTCACAAAAAATATTGATAGGTGAACGGTAGAAAATCGTTATTTTTTGCAGTGAATTATTGCATTTTTAATGCGCATTACGCATGGTTTGCATGCGTTAAGCGATTTTAGCGTGAAACTGGACGGGTTTCTCGCAATTACCGCAGCAGTGTTACAGAGTACTACGATAGGGCTACATCAACGTTACAAGCACCACCGCAACGCTGCGCTAGCGCTAAGACAGCTCAGCGAGAAAACGGGGAAGACCGTCGGTGGAGATCGGTTCCTCGGCGCCTGCAACAAGAGGACGCAAGTAAGTTAGGGCAGCATCGGTGACATTGAAGCCATCCTCGGAGATCATTTCTCGAGGTACAAGCTTTACCTTGTTGGCAACACCAGCAACGGGGGTAGTGCGAATCTCCGTGGCATAAGGTGCATCCGAGATTCTATGCACACCAACCATAACACCTGTTTTACCTTGGAGAACTGCTTCAACTCCCGCAGTGCCTAGCGCCTCGGCTTCGTCTAAGTCAACCTTACTAGCAGCATGCGAAGCGCAGCGCTGCTGTGTATTGAGCTCAATGCCACGAGACTTTACGCCTAGCTGATCCTTGGCTAATTGCGACAAGTATTGAGCCGTTCCGGACTGTGCTGCAAGGTGGCCAAACGTGTCAATCGCAACGGACTTTGCATCAAAAAGGAAACTACCATCTGCGTGATGGACGCCCTCGCTGACAACTACGATCACGTTGTTCTTCTCGCGAAGTCGCTGTTCAATGGCAGAAAGTAGTGCGTGTTCATCAAGCGGAATCTCGGGCAGAAGGACAAAATCTGGGGCGGTTCCGCAAATATCTTGCGCCAGTGCACCAGCCGCCGTGAGCCAGCCTGCATCGCGACCCATAGCCTCAATAAACGTGACGTTTTTGCTGTTGTAGACGACGCCGTCGCGGGTGAGCTCGGCGGTTACCGTTGCGACGAATCGTGCCGCACTACCAAAGCCGGGGGTGTGATCGGTTCCCTCGAGGTCGTTGTCTATGGTCTTTGGCACACCGACGACACGAACAGCACTTCCTACCTGAGAAAAGTAGCGAGACAGCTTGTCCGTGGTATCCATGGAATCGTTGCCACCGATGTAGAGTACAGCGTCTACCTGGTATTTCTTAAGCTGCGTGTCAATCTGCTGGTAGATAGAGGAGACGCCCGCTGGTTCAGAACTCGAGCAAGTGGCAGGATTAGGCTCAAGCTCCGGCAGCTTAAAGCGACAGCTACCCAGCCAGCTTGAAGGAGTTTTTCTTAGGAGCTGAAGGTTTTTCTCGCCAGGATTTACTTCGTTTTGATTGAACACCTCGAGTTCAAGCGCTTCAGCCAGGTCAACGACGTTGCCCTCAAGAAACCCCTGGATTCCGTTACGCATTCCAAGCACGCGAAGACCCTGGGTATGAGCCGTGCGAACAACGCCTGCGAGCGACGCATTAATCGCGGCGGTTGGTCCGCCCGACTGTCCGACCAGGATTGTGCGGATTGCGTGCTGGGATGTTGTATGCATGAGCACCTCGGATTCTTGAGTGTTGACGTATCAAGTATAACCGTGACAGGGGATTGCGACATTTGTGAGGCTTCTCGGGTGAAAGGCGCTTTTTCGTAGCAGCTCATTAGAGCGGCAGCGTTTTATTTCAACTAGAGACAAATCCGCAGATAAAACATGGCTAGATGTCTCAAATGTAGCTTGGCGTGGCTACTTCAACGAAATTATAATTCAACTCAATTAAGTTGAATTCAATATTATGCATAATTTTTATTTTATATACAGAATTATGAATGAAGTTATATAAAAGGTTTAACTTTCCTATTTTTCTGGTTTGAGCAAACACATCTATGTCGGATATTCTGCGAAATCAAGAGGAAATAACACACCTAATGACGATATTCTGCACTAAGTGAGCATTTTTCACGTAATGTATAGGCTTTTTTTGCAGAATATCCGACATAGGTGTGGTCGGACGTTTCAAAATCGGCGCGGATGAGCCTACGTGACACAAAATTGCCACAAAATGCACCTCCACTCAGCAAGAAGCCCAGCCGGATGGCGAGAAACCCACAGGTATTACTGCCAGTCCTAGTTCCGCGTCGCTCTGCACCCGACGTCCGTCATTCGACCTCTCGCCACCCCGCGCCCGACGGACGCCACGCCTCTTGCAGCTACAAAAAAGCCGCACCTCAAATAAGATGCGGCTTCGTAGTTTCTAGCAGTCTAAACGACGTTGCAGCTCGGTCGGGCCGGACGCGCGCCGCCTAGCGCACAACCTGCGAGTTTAGCGAAGGTTGTAGAAAGCGTCCATACCCAGGTACTCGGCACCCTCAGCGAGGTCGTCCTCGATGCGGAGAAGCTGGTTGTACTTAGCAACACGCTCGGTACGAGCAGGTGCACCAGTCTTGATCTGACCAGCGTTGGTTGCAACAGCAATGTCAGCAATGGTGGTGTCCTCGGTCTCACCGGAACGGTGGGAGACAACTGCGGTGTAACCTGCGCGCTTAGCCATCTCGATAGCCTCGAGGGACTCGGTCAGGGTACCAATCTGGTTGACCTTGATGAGGATGGAATTACCAGCGTGAACCTCAATGCCCTTCTTCAGGCGCTGAGTGTTGGTAACAAAGAGGTCGTCGCCGACGAGCTGGATCTTCTTGCCCAGACGCTGGGTAAGGATCTTCCAACCGTCCCAGTCCTCCTCTGCAAGACCGTCCTCGATGGAAACGATTGGGAACTTCTCAACCATTTCCTCGTAGTAAGCAACCATTTCCTCGGAGGTAAGGGAGCGACCCTCGCCCTTGAGGTCATACTTGCCGGTCTCCTTGTTGTAGAACTCAGAAGAAGCTGGGTCCATAGCAAAGCGGAAGTCCTTGCCAAGCTCAAAGCCAGCAGCCTTAACAGCCTCGGAAAGAAGCTCAAGTGGCTCCTCGTTGGACTTAAGGTCTGGAGCAAAGCCGCCCTCGTCACCAACACCGGTGTTGAGGCCCTGGGACTTCAGAGTGTCCTTGAGGGTGTGGTAAACCTGTGCGCACCAGCGAAGAGCGGTGGTGAAGTCAGGAGCACCAACAGGCATAATCATGAACTCCTGGAAGTCAACGTTGTTGTCAGCGTGGACGCCACCGTTGAGGACGTTCATCATAGGAACAGGAAGAGTGTGAGCGTTTGCGCCACCGAGGTAAGCGTAAAGTGGAAGCTCAGCAGAAGCAGCTGCAGCGTGAGCAACAGCAAGAGAAACGCCGAGAATAGCGTTTGCGCCGAGGCGACCCTTGTTTGGAGTGCCGTCAAGCTTGATCATAGCGAGGTCAAGGCCGCGCTGATCCTCTGCGTCCCAACCAATAACAAGGTCGCGGATCTCAGTATTGACGTGCTCAACTGCCTTCAGAACGCCCTTGCCCAGGTAACGGCTCTTGTCGCCGTCGCGAAGCTCTACAGCCTCGAACTCACCGGTAGAAGCGCCGGAAGGAACGATTGCACGACCAAAGGAACCGTCATCAAGAACAACCTCAACCTCAACGGTTGGATTGCCACGGGAATCGAGGACCTCACGTGCGTGAACATCAAAAATCTGGCTCATAGCTCACCTTTCTTTAGGTTTAACAATTTGCTGATTGCACAGACATAACTAGTATACCCATTCTGTTATGAGGTGTGTATTGTAATTACACAGAGTATTAGGCCAGAAGAAGCTAGTATTTGACCAGGCAGAGATACCATTCGTCAGTACAGAGATAGTATTTGACCAGGCAGACGCGCTGTCCACCTGGTCAAATAGAAAATACCTGCAGAATTCTGCGGAATTGTTGGGTAAATATATAAATTATTTTTGAGGATACACAACAACCAGCAGCATCTTGAACTCTTCTGGAGCCTGAAGTGCATGTGGGTGACCAAGTGGCATCACAATAGACTGACCAGCTTCAAGGGTGTAGACATCGTCATCAATGGTGATGCTTGCGCGACCCTCAAGAATGGTGACAAATGCGTCGCCGCCCGCACGATGGCTTGCGATCTCTTCACCTGCGCCAAAACCAAAAAGGGTGACGCTGACGGCATCGTTTTGTGCAAGAGTTTTGCTGATGACCTGTCCAGGAAGGCACGCAACCTGGTCTTTAAGGGTTACCACAGTCTTTGCGTCGATGTTCTTCATGACGCCAGGAATCAATTCTTCGGACATACTGACCTCCAACGGTAAATGTTATCGATAACTAGCATTTACCCGAATCAGCCGCCTTCAATCAGTAAATTTCCAAAAAATCGCAGGTAGAAATTGCTTTTTTTAAAGCAATTTGCTGAGCAGCGGAGTCATCTTTCCCTGAGAGACCACCATCACATGATGCATCGCACGCGACAGCGCGGTGTAGAGCCTACGGCGAGAAATTCCGTCGGCTTTATATACTTCCTCCTGTGCATCGGCAACAATAACCTGGTCAAACTCAAGACCCTTTGCTAGTGCAAGGTCGAGAAGAACAACACCCTTCGCAGGGAGGGAATCGTGGCTGGTGAGCACCTTGACGCCGTTCGCAACGCCATCGGTCGCGCCGTCCGCGTCGCCGCCGCTCTCTGCAAAAACCTCTTCCAGCTGTTTGGCCAGCCAGCGAACACGAGACTTCTCGGCACACACAATAGCGGTCAGCCCGTCAAACTCTTGTGCCTGCTCAATAAGGGACTTCATAGTCTGCAAGTACTCGGCGCGCTCAGTATCTTTGTTGTCAGCGACCACCTCAAAGAACTCAGGTTTTTTGCCGCCGCGTTGAACGGAGCTTGTCTGTCCGCGCTCCTCTTCGCTCAAAAGCGAGGTAAACAGTGCAGTAATCTCGGGAGAGGAGCGGTAGCTGGTCAGAAGCTTGCAGGTAGAAACAGCGCCTTCGCCATGTGTGGCAGTGAAGATCTTCTCAATCTGCTCAAACGTTGCGGTGTCTTCCCAAATAGCCTGGTTTGAATCACCCAAAAGCAAAAAGTGCGCACGCGAGAAGTACTTTCCAAGCACCATAAGCTGCGTCTCGGTATAGTCTTGAACCTCGTCAATCATGACAAACTTGACGTTTTTCTCGCCAGTGCCTGTGATAAGAAGACGCAGGTAAACACATTCGGCGCCGCTTAGCGCGGAGGCGTTGAGCATGCGCATGCCAATGCGGTCGATGCGCAGCCAGGAAGCGGACTCGATGACCTCGTGTGCAGAGGCAAAACGCCAGTTGAGGAACTCGCGGGTACGCGCCAGGACTTCTTCCTCGTCGGAAGGACTGATGGTGCGACCAAAGACCTCAAGCTGCTGCTCAACGTCAAGGGAGAGCATCTCTTCTTGGATTTCGTCGTTGTGAGCCATCTGACCAAGCCTGCGCTCCAGGCGGGTGTGGAGCTCGTCTTTGGCAAGCGCAATGAGGCGCGGGCCAACAGGGAATTGCGAGAACTTTGCCACAGAACTAGCCACCTGAGCTGGCTTAATGAGCGTAGTGCCCTCAACAGAAATGGCCTTGAAGTCATCCTCGTAGAGCTCAAGTGTGGCAAGTTGCTCTTCAAGCTTTTTAAGAGACTCGGGGTTGTTGTGGGCACCCGACGCGTGGTCAGCCAGACCCAATGCCTTAAGGAAAGAATCCCAGGTGAACACTTGTGGATTGTGTTCGCCCATGCTAGGCAAAACAGTGTTGATGTAGCGACCAAACATCTCGTTAGGGGTAAACAGGTATACCTGATCTGCGGTAAGCGTGGTGCGCTGCTGGTACAGAAGGTACGCAATGCGCTGCAGCAAAACGGACGTTTTACCCGAGCCTGCAATGCCGTTGACCAGCAGAACCGGCACATCCTCGTGCCTGACAACAACGTTTTGTTCGCGCTGAATAGTTGCGGTGATGGCCTGCAGTTTCTCGGTGTGCTGACGCTTTAGTGCGGCAAGCAGCAGAGAGTCTTCAATGGCAACCGTTGTGTCAAAGTAGAGGTTCAGCTTGTCACGCGTGATGTCAAACTGTCGGCGAAGTTCCAGTTCAACCGTTCTTTTCTTGCCGTCTACCTGGTATGACGTAGTGCCCATCTCTTGGTTGTAATACGTCTCGGCAACAGGGCTGCGCCAGTCAACAATAAGCGGCGTACGGTCTTTGTCCGTAATGCCCGCCGCGCCAATGTATACATCACGAGAAGGACGTCCGGGTCGCATCTTGAGTGTGACCTTAGCAAAGTAAGGCTGCCTCAAGAGGATTTCGACTCGACCGAGTTTCTCGACAGTGAAATCGTGGTACTGGTTGTAGGTATCAATAACGCTGTTGAGCGTTTCAATGGCCGCAAGGGTCTCGATGGTTTCGTCTGCTCCGCCAAAGTCTGGGCGGATTTCTTCACTCATCTGACGAAGGTCTCTAGCTGCATCTTTTTGCGTAGTATTGAGTGTTGTGTCCAAATCCTCACGAATCTCAACAAGCTTTTGATAAACGTGGGAGAGGTGCTCTTGTTCTTGCTGGTGGATTGGATCCATGATGCTCCTAGATAGTTGCGTCTTCGATGCGGCGGCGCAACTCGTCAATGCCCAGGCCGGTCTCGGATGAAGTAATAATGGCCTGTTCAGGGGTGATATGGAATGCCTTGCGAAGGGCGGCTGCGGCTTGATTTTGCTTGCCGCGTGCAATCTTATCTGCCTTGGTAAACGCAACTACAAAGGGCAGCTCAGCCTCTTGAAGAAAGCTAATCATCTGCAGGTCAAGCTTTTGAGCTTCGTGTCTGATATCGACAAGACTAATGACCAGGTTAAAGCTACGTTCTTGCTCAAAGTAACCACCGATGAGGTCTGCCCAGCGCTGTTTTTCTTGGCGAGAAACTCGTGCAAATCCGTATCCAGGCAAGTCTACAAATTTGACGCCATCAACGTCAAAGAAGTTGATATTAGCGGTTTTACCTGGAACGCTTGAAACTCGCGCGAGTTGTTTTCGTCCAATAAGTTTATTTAAGAGGGAAGACTTACCCACGTTTGAGCGGCCCACAAAAGCCACCTCTGGAGTCTCTGGAGAAGGAAGTTGTGAAATTGCTCCGTATGATGCCTCATATTGTGCGGTTTCATACTTAAGACCCATGATGCCTCCCATTGCGCTTCAAAAACGTAAGGTATTATTTTAGCGCAAGTTGAGAGGCGTAAACCTTACACCCACGTAACTGCCTGGCAGCAGCGCTTAAGCGCATCGATGTAGAGCTCGCCAAAGGTCGAGAGGCTCTTCTCGTCGTGGGTGACGTAGCCAACTTCCATGTAATCATCAACAGCCAGAGGAATTGCAACAATGTTGGGGCCATTGAGCTCCTCGTTAATAAGACCGGTGCTGATGGTGTAACCGTTCAAGCCAATAATCAGGTTGAAGATAGTGGCGCGGTCTCGGACCATGATGTCCTTATCGCGATCAAGCGTTGCCAGAAGTTCCTCGGAGAAATAGAACGCGTTGTGCTCACCCTGCTCGTAAGAAAGACGAGGGTAGGGGGCAAGATCGTTGAGTGTTACCGAGGAGCGCTTTGCCAGCGGGTTATCTTTTCCCACAAAGACGCTTGGTTTGCACTTAAACAATGGCGAGAAAACCAAGCCCTGATCCTGCAGCGTTTTTCTAATAACGCGTTCGTTGAACGAGTTGAGGTAAAGGACGCCCACTTCACTTCTTAGCTTTGAGACATCTTCAATAATCTCGTACGTTTGTGTTTCTCTGATACGGAAATCGTACTTTGAGCCGCCGTGCTCTTTAATCAGGTTGACAAAGGCCTCAACTGCAAAGGAATAATGCTGGCAAGAAACGCAAAAGCGCTGCTTAGCGGGGGCAGTGCCCAGATAGCGCTCTTCAATGAGGTCAGTCTGCATGACAACTTGCCTGGCGTAACTCAAAAACTCCTCGCCATCTGCGGTAGGTTCAACACCCTTGCTGGTCCTGTTAAAAAGGGAGATTCCCAGCTCAGCTTCAAGCTCTTTAACTGCGCTACTTAAGGTAGGCTGCGAGATAAAAAGCTGTTTAGCTGCGGCGTTAATAGTGCCTGCCTTAGCAATAGCAAGAACGTATTTAAGTTGAGTCAGAGTCATAAGTCAGGTTTCTACGCAGAGGTTTTTCTCGCCTTATTTAACGCCATACTGCTGGTAGTAGGCATCAATGGCGCTCTTCAAGGTATCGTCGATAATAACCTTCCCGTCAACCTCTTTGTTGTAGAGGGCCTCGGTAACCTCATCCATGGAGACAATGGCTGCGGTTGGCATGCCCCAGCGCTCGGAGACTTCCTGGAGAGCTGCAACTTTGCCGCCCTTGCCAACTTCCATGCGATTGAGCGAGACAATAAGGCCAACTACCTCGATGTTTGCAATAGAGGTAATCAGAGGATAGGTCTCTTCAATTGACTTGCCAGAAGTGGTGACGTCTTCAACCATGACTACTCTCTGGCCGTCTTTGAGCTCTGCTCCTAAAAGCATGCCTGCATCAGCGCCGTGATCTTTTGCTTCCTTTCTGTTAGAGCAGTACTGAACCTGTTTGCCATAGAGCTCATTGATTCCCATTGCAGTGATTACAGAAAGGGGAATGCCCTTGTAAGCAGGACCAAAAACTACGTCAAAATCCAGGCCAAAGTTGTCGTGAATGGCGCGAGCGTAATAAAGACCCAGCTTGTGGAGCTGCTCGCCAGTGACATAAGCGCCGGCGTTCATGAAGAAAGGAGATTTGCGACCACTCTTGAGCGTAAAATCGCCAAATTTGAGTACGTTGCTCTGGACCATAAACTCAATAAATTCGCGCTTGTAGTCTTCCATGGTTTCTCCTTTAGCAGGCCTTTTAACGCGGCGGCAACTTGTAGGTATGTTCTACTGCACTAGTTTAGCCGAATTGCGGATAGGTGTTTTATGGCGCGGTGTTTTATGGCGCGCTTTGACTTCGCTGTGTGAGATTAGCGTAAATACCGCCAGATATATAAAAGTGAGCGTTTGCCATGTGGTTATGCGGTATTCTAAATAAATATTTGTTCGTCTCGCAGGATATTCCTGCAGAGTGAGTTACAAGGAGGGTATGCCCGTGGAGCGCATCACGATTTCTGCATTGTACGCAGATGCAGAGCAACTTGGTGGCCAAAAAGTTACCGTGGCCGGCTGGGTACGTTCAGTAAGGGATATGAAGAATTTTGGCTTCGTCACACTTAATGACGGTAGCTGCTTCAAAGACCTACAGGTTGTTATGAATCGTGAGAACCTTGGCAATTACGAGGAGGTTGCTTCTTGTGGCGTTGGCGCTGCTCTGATTATTCAGGGTGTCCTTGAGCTTACCCCTGATCGCCCACAGCCTATTGAGCTGCAGGCTCAGACCATTGTGATTGAGGGACCATCCAGCCCAGATTATCCAATGCAGAAGAAGCGCCAGTCTCTTGAGTTCCTTCGTACGCAACAGCACCTTCGTCCTCGCACTAACATGTTCCGCGCGGTCTTCCGCATCCGTTCTGTGGCTGCCTTTGCCATCCACCAGTTCTTCCAGGACCGTGGCTTTGTCTATGTGAACACTCCAATCATCACTGCATCCGATGCTGAGGGCGCAGGCGAGATGTTCCGTGTTACCACGCTTGATCTAAACAACGTCCCACGTACCGAGAAGGGCGATGTTGACTACTCAAAGGATTTCTTTGGTCAGTCTTCTCACCTCACCGTTTCTGGACAGCTTCAGGCAGAGAACTTTGCTATGGCCTTTGGTGATGTGTACACCTTTGGTCCAACGTTCCGCGCAGAGAACTCCAACACACGCCGCCACGCTGCAGAGTTCTGGATGATTGAGCCAGAGATGGCTTTCTGTGATCTTGCACAGGACATGGATGTTGCAGAAGAGATGCTGCGCTACGTTATTGGATACGTTCTTGAGCACTGCCCAGATGAGCTTGAGATGCTTAACAAGTTTGTGGATAAGGGTCTGCTTGAGCGCTTGAACCATGTTGCAACTTCCCAGTTCTCTCGTGTTTCTTACACCGAGGCAATTGAGATTCTGCAGGAGGCAGTAAAGGCCGGTCAGAAGTTTGAGTATCCTGTTGAGTGGGGCATTGACCTTCAGACTGAGCACGAGCGCTACCTCACTGAGCAGCATTTTGGAAAGCCAATCTTTGTTACTGATTACCCTGCAGAAATTAAGGCCTTCTACATGCGCCTTAACGATGACGGTAAGACTGTTGCTGCAGCTGACTGCCTTGTTCCAGGCATTGGTGAGATTATTGGTGGCTCACAGCGAGAAGATCGTCTTGAGCTTCTGGAGAAACGCATTATTGAGCTTGGTATGAACCCTAACGATTACAAGTATTACTTGGATCTTCGTCGTTACGGTTCTTGCACACACTCCGGCTTTGGTCTTGGCTTTGAGCGCCTTGTTATGTACCTCACTGGTGTGGACAACATTCGTGATGTTATTCCTCATCCTCGTACGGTAGGTAACGCTGACTTTTAAGATTGCCGGTCACAGGCGGTGTAGGGGAGTGCAATTGGCGCGCTAACTTAACCGCTACAGTTGCCAAGTCTTTCAAGTTGGTTTTTTGCGTGCAGGTTATGCATAGCCGTTATGCAATAAACGCATAGCAGAGACGCGAGATAAAAAGTTTTTCTAGCCATATACCGATATATTTGCCCGTTGGCAGTAAAAATAGGACGTTCGTGCAAAATTGCGCGGGCGTCCTATTACGCTATAAGAAGCAGTTTTCTGCAGATGACCAGCGGAGGTAAACATGGTAAAGACTTTGGTTCTTGTACGACATGGTGTATCTGAACGTGGCTCTGAAGACATGAGTCGAGAGCTTACACGTGCTGGTCAGAGGGCTTTATCTGCCAATTATCCTCATATCTTTGGACTGTTGGGACCAGAGGGGGAAGAGGCTGAGATTTGGACAAGTCCTGCTCTTCGCGCACTTGAGACCGCAGAGATTGTGGCAGAGGCGCTGGATGCAGAAGGTCTGGAGATTCATGACTCCCTTTACGATCAAGATCTTCCTGCACTTCAGGCAGAGCTTGAGCACGCTGATGCAGAAACACTGATTCTTGTCGGTCACGCCCCATTTTTGGGTTATGTTGCAGAGACTCTGCTGGGATTTGAACTTCCGCTGACAAAGGGCGCTGTGTGCGCTATTGACGTATGTGGTTCGCTTGGTCATCAACATGAGTGTGTCTGGAAGCAGCTTGGAGATGTTCGCGAGCCTCACGGTAAGCTTCTTTGGCTGGTCAGTGGTCCTTCCACTCAGCCTTGGGAGACGCTTGACGCTCTTGATGAGGCATGCGCTCATGCGGCAACTAACCTGGAAGACGCGTACACGGAGTTCCGCGCTCATCCAGAAGATCCTGCAGTAATCGCAGCATTTAGGTTTGCCCTAAGGGGAACCCAGTTGCTTACCAAGTTCTTCTCGCCACTTCTTAATGAGGAGGCAGTTGAGATTGCTGAGCCTGTTTATAGATTGATGCTTGGTGCAACTACGCGTCTTCGTGAGATTGACGGCTTCTCTGATACCGTTGCAGATTTGATGGAGTCCGGAGAGCTTTCTCAAGGCTCCAAGCTGATCAGCGCTGTAGAGGCAACTCGTGAGGTTGAGCGAGATCGCGTTTGCGAAGGCCTGCGCAAGAAGGCGGTTCGTCGTAGCCTGCGCTGCGCTTTGGATGAGCTCTTTGAGCCTGCTTGGTCAGATGCTGTTTTGCAGGATGGCCTCTCGTTTGAAGACATCAGCAGCCGCTTTGATTACATGCTTGAGACCATTGATGCGCGCCTCTTTGGCTTGGATATGACAAGCTTCTCCGAGGTACATCACGCAAGGCGAGAAGTTCGTGAAGTTGAGCACATTCTTTTCCACCTCAGTGATATGCTGGGCGAGAAACGTGCAAATTACACCCAGATTATGCAAGACATTGACTCTGAGCTCAGTGCCGTTTGCACAGCTCAGCGCAACATTTCTCTGGTCAAAGAGTGGAAAGACTCTACGGACTTTAGAGATGTTACCTCAGACCTCGCAATTGTTTCAGAACATGAAAAAGTTTTGATTGAGCGTGTGATTGAAGGTAGAGAGACTAGTATCCTAAGGTAATCACATAGTCCACGTTTGGAGCGCAGAGACGTTTGCGCGGCGTGGATGATGATTATGAGGGAGGATGCTATGTCTGAGAGCATCGAGACTCGCTGCGTACAGGGCGGTTATCAGCCTGGTTGCGGTGAGCCTAGGCAAATGCCTATCATTCAATCAACCACGTTCAAATATGACGAGTCGATGCAGCTTGGAGAGTTGTTCGACCTCAAGGTTGCGGGTTATTTCTATTCTCGTCTTCAAAATCCAACGCTTGATACTGTAGCTTCAAAGATTTGTGCTCTTGAGGGCGGTACGGCTGCAATGCTGACGTCTTCTGGTCAAGCCGCAAACCTCTTTGCCGTTTTTAATATTGCTGAGGCTGGAGATCATTTTATCTCCCTGTCTACCATTTATGGCGGCACCTTTAACCTGTTTGCTATCACTCTTAAGAAGATGGGTATTGAGTGTACGTTTATCTCACCAGATGCAACTGATGAGGAGATTAACGCAGCATTCAGACCAAATACCAAGTGCGTCTTTGGTGAGACTGTTGCAAACCCTGCACTGGTTGTTCTTGATATTGAACGTTGGGCAAAGGTCGCTCATGACCACGATGTGCCCCTGATTGTTGACAATACGTTTGCCACACCTGTGAACTGCCGTCCTCTTGAGTGGGGAGCAGATATTGTGACCCATTCCACGACCAAGTATATGGACGGTCACGGCTCTGCTGTTGGCGGCGCCATTGTTGACAGTGGCAACTTTGACTGGACTGCTCACGCAGATAAGTTTCCAGGTCTGACCCAGCCTGATCCTTCGTATCACAACCTTGTCTATGCAGATACCTTTGGCAAGGGTGGCGCCTTTATTACTAAGGCAACTGTTCAACTTATGCGTGATCTTGGTTCCATTCAGTCACCACAGAACGCTTTCTATCTTAACCTTGGTCTTGAGTCTCTGCATGTTCGTATGGCTCAGCATTGCAAGAATGGCCAGGCAGTTGCCGAGGCGCTTGTAAACAATCCTAAGGTTGCACACGTAAGCTATCCTGGCCTCCCAGGTGACAAGTACTACGAGCTTGCTCAGAAGTACCTTCCAAACGGTTCCTGCGGTGTTATCACTGTTGACGTTGCAGGTGGTCGCGAGGCTGCCGAGAAGTTCTTGGGTAACCTCAAGGTATTCTCCATTGCTACACACGTTGCAGATGCTCGTTCTTGTTGTTTGCACCCAGCTTCTTCAACGCATCGTCAGCTTACCGATGAGGAGCTTGTAGCAGCAGGTATTACCCCAGGTACTGTGCGCTTGAGCTGTGGTATTGAGGGCACTGAGGACCTTATCAACGACGTCGAGCAGGCACTTGCTGCGCTGTAGTTAGACGCTCAAAAACCGCTTGTGTTTATGGCGAGAAGATCTTGAAATCAGAAGTTCTTCTCGCCATGTTTTTATGAGGAGTGCGTTGTGCGTAGAGCTGTGAGCAAGCGGAGCGTGGTTGCTTGGGTGTGTGGAATCGTGCGGTTGCTGCGAGTGAGCGGACTATTGAGCTCGGGAGATGGATTCTGGGTCCAGGCGATCTTCTGGGCTGGAGAACTCGGATGCTGTAAACTCTGCATCGGTGAGCTCGGAGTCCTCTTCCTGTGCATCGTCTACGGCATTGGAACCGTTTGTATCTATGCCCTTGAAGTGCTTGCGATAGATGTGGATGAGGCAGCCAATAGAGAGCAGCGCTGAGAGTATGTTGGACACAACTGACACGTACCAAAGTGCGTCTAGGCCAAATGGCTTCAACATCAAAAGTGAGCTGATAGGGAAGATGAGTGCCATAAAGATGCTCAAAAGATTGGAAATCTTTGTCTGCTTCAGGGCAATGGCAAGACTCTCGGTGCACATGGTAATCCAGCTAAAAATGAAGATAAAAGCGTGAATGCGCATAGCTGGGATGGCCATGTTAAGCAGGTCTTGTGTTCCTTCAGGCAGGTAGAGCTTAACTAAGAACTCCGAGAAGAAGAACGAGACGCAGAAGGCAAAGATGCCAATAATAATGCCTGTGGAGAAGATGTACTTCTCGATAGCAAGCACTCGATCTTTTTTCTTTGCGCCCCAGTTGTAGCCAATGGCTGGCTGCATGGCATCAGCTTGTCCATAAATGAGCGGCTGAATGAGTCCGCCAGAATAAAGAAGCACGCCGTAAGAAGCAATGGCAATATCTCCGCCAAGGCTCAGTAAGGCAGCGTTCATCAGCAGCGAATAAATCCTGCTTGAGATATTCTGCATAAAGATAGGGAAGCCGTTTACAAAAATCTCTCTTATGTGCGTCCAGTTAAATCGTGGCTTTACAAATTTGAGAATCTGCTTGTTACCAATAAAGGGCCAGACACCATAAAGTGATGAGAAGGTAATAGAGATGCAGTAGCCCAGCGCTGCGTATTCAACGGAAAGTCCCAAGACACCTAGGAAGTAGTACTCAAGCACGGTTCCCAGAATTGCGGAAATAAAGGCAATACTGGTAGAGCGTCTTATTTTTCCACAGATCTTAAGGAAGTTATCAACGGCGTACGAGATGCACATAACCGGCAAGAACAGTGTCCATACGCGCAGGTAGATGACTCCTTGTTCGGCAATCTTTCCTTGAGCGCCCATAAGTGCCAGAACGTTTGGTGCGCAAAAGAAGAAGAAAATGCCACTGATAACGCCAGTGGTAATAAGCATGATAAACGCGATGGTGAAGATATTATTAGCCGTTTGATGGTTCTTCTTGCCGTGCTCAACTGCAATGACCGCAGAGGCTCCAACGCCAATAAGGTCGGCAACGGCAAAGCAGAGAATAACCAGTGGAATGGCAATGGTTACTGCGCCAAAGGATTCCTGACCCAGATAGCGTCCAACAAGGATTCCATCTGCAGTGTCGTAAAGCATCGACGCAAGCATAGCAATAGCGCCTGGAAGTGCTGCTCGTAAAAATAATTTAAATGGTGGTGTTTCCGCAAAAAGCTTATTCGATTCCATACTTCTCCTCGATTAATGGTGGAACATGTCAGACAAACTCGTGGTGTGGACATGTGACACGCTCACGAGAAGATTAAAAAAGCATCGAACAAGCCTCCTTACATACTTGCAGGTACACGGACAGTTGCAAATATTAACACAGCGAAGTAACTGATGCTATGATTTATTTGAACATTTTGGACGAGTGCAAGGATTTTTGTGTCAATGGAACAGAAAAATGACACCAGTACTGAGATTACCAAGCTGGCTGAAAATTCAAAGGTAGAAGAGCTCTCTAAAAAGGTCACTGAGGTATCCTCTGAGCTGGCAAAAAACGTTTCTGAAGTAGCAGAGCGTGCCGAGAAAATCCTTGTAGTTGACGAGGAAGAACCGCTGAACCGTCCTACATCTGACCGAGTTAAGGCTACTGTTCCTAGAACGCCAGCACAACATATCTTGCGCATTGTCTCAATTGTTTTGATTATCTTGGGCGCAGCAGATGTTTTAACTATATCTGCATCTCTTTTTGCAACTATTATGGGTTTACAACCTGCAGTTCCTTTAGAGCAGCTTGAGTTTAGCGGTGTATATTTTACATTTAGCAATAACGTACTTCTGGGCTATGTATTTGTATTGTTTATTGGTGCGTTGCAAGTTGTCACCTCGATATGTGGATTACGCGCAGCCAAGGATTCATCAAAAGTTGAACCCTACAGATTTCTTTGCTATTTGATTGGTCTGATTATTCTGCTAGGAATTTTGTGGGCCTGGGGTAGAGGAGAGTTGATTATTCTTGATCCCTTTGTTCAGCTTAATACTATTGTTTACGTGGTAATTTGCTCTAATCTTGCGGATAAAGTAAAGAAGGAGCATGACCAAGGTATTGTAGGAACTACGTATTGGCGCTCTCGCCATCAGCGAGTTCTCCACTTCTTTGCATTGGTCTCTATTGCATTGAGCGGCATTGCACTTTTTCTAGTTCTAGTTCTGCTTGGACTGCATGACCTTTCTAGAGTTGTAAATCAACCGTCCTTGACAACTGTTAATCAATTTCTCGAGCAACAGGGTATTCTTACCATTTTCTTGGTGACACTTGGTGCGGCATTTTCTCTTATTGCAGGTCTTTTAGCTCTAAAGGGTTCAAATGATGCCCGATTTATTAGACCGTATATTCTTGCGGTTACCGTTATCGTTCTGTTTGACGTAGCAAGAATTATCTTTACGGCATTAACGCAGGGCATCCCTGCCGTAAACAGCCAAGATATCTTTGAGTTGACCTATAACATTGCTGGATTGTACTTGGCTATTCGTATTGAAGCGGGACTTCCTAATAGCTACGGTCTACGCTTGTGGATGAAATTTACTTCCTATGCGCAGCGTAGTAAATAACTGCTTGCAAAAAGCCTCTGTATCTGAACTGCCTCCCGTTTCTTAGACACAAAAAATAGGAGGCAGTTCAAAGCACACCTAAGTCGGATAATCTGTTAAAAAGACGTATACATGACGCTGAAAATACTTCAATCATGCAGATTATCGTCATTAGATGTGTAAAATGCCCGCAATTGAGCAGAATATCTGACTTAGGTGTGTTCCGTAGATACAGAATTTATCGATAGTTAAATTTCTTATATAAGTCTATTCATGTTTAAGCATATTAGATGAAGTTTATGCATAAAGATGCATATCAGTCAGTGCGACCGCCTAGCTGCCTGGTTATCTTGATTAAGAACATGTCGACTCTTCAGCAGAACCTACCAAAGCAGCGCTATTTTGTGGGCCAGACCTAAAAGCCGACGCTAGCACGCTGCAGAATCATAATCACCCGCACAATGAACTGCCTCCCATTTCTTATGTCCAAGAAATGGGAGGCAGTTCACAGGCGGCTGTTTTCTTGTATCAAACACTTATGGCAAGAAGGGCTTCTCGCCCCATGAGAGCGGCCTTATAGTAATGGCTGATCAGCAAAGAATCCCTGATCATCAAGGAGATGAGAGCTGTCAGCAGCTTCAGTGGCAAGCTGATCGCAGCGCTCATTGAGCGGATGACCTGCGTGACCCTTAACCCACTTGAAGCTCACCTCATGGTCTTCCATGGCAGCAAGCAGGCGCTTCCAAAGGTCTACGTTTTTGACCGGCTCTTTAGATGCCGTTTTCCAGCCTTTTCTAATCCACCCCGAAACCCATTTTTGATTAAACGCATCAACAACGTATCTAGAATCGGAGTAGAGTTCTACCTGGCAAGGACGTCTAAGAGCCTCAAGTGCAACAATGACACCAAGAAGCTCCATGCGGTTGTTTGTGGTTGTTTTATAACCCTGGCTAAACTCTTTTGTATGCTGTCGACCAGAGGGATCGGTGTACAGAAGTACAGCCCCGTAGCCGCCAGGACCAGGGTTTCCTCGAGACGCACCGTCTGTATAGACTGTGACGTGCATGTATGAGGTTGTAACCTCCATACCAAATCTCCTCTAGAACGTGTTGCTTACGTGTTTACTTTGCCTCGGCCCAATTGGAACCATAGCTGACATCGGCAATTAGAGGAACACGCAGGGTAACAACGTCTTCCATGGTCTCTTTTACCAGTTTAGAGACTGTCTCAATCTCTGACTCTGGAACTTCCAAGTCAAGTTCGTCGTGAATCTGAAGAATCAACTTTGACGTAAGGCCTTCATCACGCAGGCGTTTCTCGACATTAATCATTGCAATTTTGATTATGTCTGCGGCACTTCCCTGCATAGGGTGATTCATTGCAGTGCGCTCACCGAAGGCAATGAGCTGGCGATTTGACTGGTTGAACTCTCTAATGTGACGCTTGCGACCATACATGGTAACCGCGTAACCAGTCTCGTGAGCAGTGCGGACGGAATCATCAAGGTATGCTCGAACGCCAGGATATGCATCAAAGTAGCGGTCAATCATCTCTTGCGCTTCCTTGCGAGAAATCTTAAGAGACGTTGCCAGGCCAAAGGCCTGCTGACCATAGACAATGCCAAAGTTAACTGCCTTAGCGCGGCTACGAAGTGCCGGAGTGACCTCTTCCACCGGTACGCCAAAGACTCGTGCTGCGGTTGCTGCGTGGAAATCAGCGCCAGAGTTAAATGCTGCTACCAGGTGCTCGTCAGCCGAGAGATGCGCAAGCAAGCGAAGCTCAATCTGGGAGTAGTCGCAAGCGAGAAACACACTGCCCTCGGGAACGGTAAAGGCAGTGCGGACACGATGTCCCAGTTCAGAGCGGGTAGGGATGTTCTGCAGGTTTGGATCAGAGCTGGAAAGTCTACCTGTTGCAGCAACAGTCTGGTTGAACGTGGTGTGGATGCGCTTATCGCTACGAATAAGCGAAGGAAGCGCATCGAGATAGGTTGATTTGATCTTGGCACGCTCACGATACTCAAGAACGTCAGCAACAATCTGGTACTCTTGCGCCAGCTCTCCAAGAACTTTTGCGTTGGTGGAGTAAAAACCAGTGCGCGTCTTTTTGAGACCATAGGTTGGAAGTTTAAGCACGTCAAACAAGATATGCGAAAGCTGGCTTGGAGAATCCAAGTTGAAGTCCTCACCTGCAGTCTGGTGAATACTTGCCACGCGCTGCGCAATATCTTCCGCTAGCTGGGCAGACTGCTGAGCAAGTTCTTGAGGATCAACGTAGAGACCACGACGCTCCATTGCGGCAAGGACCGGTAGAAGCTGCATTTCAAGCGCAGCAAACAGCTCATATGAGCCATCATCTTCAAGCTTTTTAGTGAGCACAGGAACAAGGGCTTTAGCAGCTACTGCTCTTAATGCTGCTGCAGGAATATCGTCTGTAGGCTCAGGAAGCTCAGAACCAAAGTACAGTTCAACCAAGCCATTAATATCAAAACTTGAACGATCAGACTGAAGAAGATACGCGGCAACACCCGTATCAAAGAGTCGGTCAGAATCGATAGTCTCAATATCCATCTTCTGTGGCTCAGACGAATCAACAGGACTTACCTCATGCAGCAGCGCCTTGATATCGTCTGCAGCAACACGGGCTTCTCGCAAAATACGCAAAAGTGCTGCGGTGGCGTTTTCTCCTTCAAACTTGAGAAGTGCTTTTTCTGTAGACACCCAAAGCGTGCGAGAAAGACTAAAGAGCGCGCCAGCATCGGCAGCAGAGTCTTCTGCAACGCCGATCCATTCCTGGTTCTCAAGTGCAGCGGTCAGAGCGGCAGATGCGTCTCCTGCCTGCAGAAACTCAGAAGGAATAGGAAGTGCAGGTGTAGCGGAAGCAGTTTGTACAACTGAGCTAGCGGCAGAGCCACCGGCCATGCGAGCAAGCCTTGAGGTCATACCCGTAAAGCCCAAGGCCGAGAAGGCTTTGACCACGTCGTTTGGGTCAAATGTTGGGAACTGAGCATCGTCCAGGTTGATATCAAGCGGTGCATCAGTGCGAATGGTAGCAACCTTACGGGAAAGCAGCGCGTCATCAATATGCGCGCGAAGGTTTTCTCCCACCTTACCCTTGACCTCGTCAGCATGGGCAATAACCTCATCAAGCGAGCCGTACTCCATAATCAGAGCAGCAGCTTTCTTAGGGCCAATTCCAGGAACGCCAGGAATGTTGTCAGAAGAGTCTCCCTTGAGGCCATAGAAGTCTGGAACAAGCTCTGGCGTAATACCTGCATAGAGATCTGCCACGGTCTCTGGAGTCATGATTGAAACGTCGGAAACGCCCTTGCGTGTAGAAACAATCTTGATATGCTCAGTGGAAAGCTGGTACATATCACGATCTCCCGTGAAGAGCAGCATCTGGTATCCCTCAGCTTCACCACGGCGAGCAAGGGTACCTAGGATATCGTCACCCTCCCAGCCTTCAAGTTGGCAAACAGGAACGTCCAGCGTTTTGAGCAGCTCTTTGACTACAGGGAACTGCGCACGCAAAGCTGGATCCATAGGAGGACGCTGAGCTTTGTACTGCGGCAGCATATCAATGCGAACCTGTGGTTTACCCTTATCAAAGGCACAAATCACGCCGTCAGGCGAGAAGGACTCAACAAGTTTGATAAACATGTTGAAGAAGCCAAACAGCGCTCCAGTTGGCGTTCCATCTGGCGCAGCCATCGGCTGACGGATTGCGTGAAACGCTCTATGCATGAGCGAATTTCCGTCAATAACAGCAATAGTTCTACGTGGCTTACCTGCAATTTCTTCAGGTGACGCAGCATTATTTTGATTTGTAGTATCAACTGGCATAGTAGTATCAGACATACCTGCTCCTCTTAGTTTGTGTGCTTCTATTGTACTAAGTCTTTAAGGCCTACAAAACAGGAGCACTTAGAAACAAAGCTCATATCTCACACAAAAAGACGTATCAGCCAAAGCTTTTTCTTTGTAAGCGTTCTGTTTCTGTTTGTATCCTGTATATCCCTGCTGTGTCATTCGTGCGAAAATACAAGCGATATAATGTGCATTGCATGCGAGAAAACAGGCTGTCTGCCAGCATTTACCCACAAGGAGGGGCTGTGGCTCACGATAAAGTTTCTCAGGAATTTGGTTCACTTCTCTTTACCGATGCAGACATGCAAGAACGTCTGCCAAGACCAACGTACAAGAAACTTCGTAGTGTTATCCAGGATGGCAAGCCTCTTGACCTTGATATTGCAAACGAGGTTGCGCATGCCATGAAAGAGTGGGCGCTTGAGAAAGGTGCTACTCATTTCACTCACTGGTTCCAGCCTCTCACAGGTATTACTTCCGAGAAGCACGACAGCTTTATGACTCCTCAGGGAAACGGCACTATTTTGATGTCCTTCTCGGGAAAAGAGCTCGTACAGGGTGAGCCTGATGCATCAAGCTTCCCTTCTGGTGGACTTCGCGCCACGTTTGAGGCTCGCGGTTATACCGTATGGGACCCCGCAAGTCCAACCTTCATCAAAGATGAGGTTCTTTGCATTCCAACAGCATTTATTTCATACACCGGAGAAGCTCTGGATAAGCGTACTCCCCTGCTTCGCTCTCAGGTTGCCCTTGAAAAGCAGGCAAAACGCGTGCTTGCTCTCTTTGGTCAGGAGCCTTCTCGCGTTGTCACAAACATTGGTCCAGAGCAGGAATACTTCCTTATCAAAGAGGAAGATTTTGAGCAGCGTCCTGACCTTATTCTGTGTGGTCGTACCCTCTTTGGTTGCGAACCAAGCAAGGGTCAGGAGCTTGACGAGCACTACTTTGGTGCTATACGCCCAACCGTCAATGACTTTATGAAAGAGCTTGATGATGAGCTGTGGAAGCTGGGTATTCCTGCAAAGACTAAGCATAACGAGGTAGCACCTTGCCAGCATGAGCTTGCACCCGTCTTTGAGCAGGGAACTCTCGCTATTGATAACAACCTTCTGACCATGGAGAAGCTCAAGCTTCTTGCAACTCACCACGGACTTGCCTGCCTTGAGCACGAGAAGCCCTTTGAGTATGTCAACGGTTCTGGTAAGCACGATAACTGGTCGCTCTCTGCAGACAATGAGAACTTGCTTGAGCCTGGCGATAAGCCTGGTGAGAATCTTCGTTTCCTGGTCTTCCTTGCCTGCCTTGTAGCGGCTGTTGACTCCCACGCAGACCTTCTCCGCATGTCTGTTGCATCCGCTGGAAACGATCACCGTCTTGGTGCAAATGAAGCACCCCCTGCAATTGTTTCCGTCTTCTTAGGTGCTGCGCTTTCCGTAATCGTTGATGACCTCATCACAGGTTCCGACGTCCACGGCGCAAAACGCACTCGCATGGATTTGGGTGTTCCAACTCTTCCCGCTGTCCTCAGAGATAACACGGATAGAAACCGTACCAGCCCCTTTGCCTTCACCGGCAATAAATTTGAGTTCCGTATGTGCGGCAGCCAGCAGAACCTCTCTGATCCTAATGTCATTTTGAATACCATTGTTGCCGAGCAGTGTGACCGCTTTGCAAATGACCTTGAAAACGTTTCTGAGGAAAACTTCACCAAAGAAGCTTTGGACTGGGTTATTAACACCTTTAAAACTCATGAGCGCATTCTCTTTGAAGGCAACGGCTATTCAGGCGATTGGGAGAAACTTGCTGAGGAACGCGGCCTTCCAAACCTTCGCACCACTCCTGAGGCACTCCCTGCAATGGTTGCTCCAGAGAATATTGAACTCTTTGAGCGTTATGGCGTTCTCTCTCAGGCAGAAGCACAGGCTCGCTACATTGCAAAGGCTGAGCAGTACACCAAGGTTCTCAATATTGAGGCTCGTACCATGATGTATATGACTCGTCACATGTATCTACCTGCCCTCTTTACCTACTCAAGTGATGTTGCTTCTTCAGTTGCTGCTAAACAGGCTATTGGCATTAAGAGTGCAGCTGAGACAGAAATTGTCCAGAAGCTTACCGCAGGTATTGATGAGATTTACGCAGCTACCAATAGCCTGGACGAGATTAACACCACAGCTCACCAGATGAAAGATCACCCTCAAGAGCAGTGCGAATACTACTGCAATGAGGTTCTTCCTGCTATGGCTCGCCTACGTAGTGCTGTTGACTCCATGGAGCTCATCTGCGGTCACGACTGGTGGCCAGTTCCTAGCTACAACAAGATGCTTTTCTACGTCTAGTTTGGCGAGAAGATCGATCTTCTCGCCAGGACATATAAAACAAAAACGACTCAGATTACCTGGGCCGTTTTTATGTGTGTACCTTTAAATACAGAGCAGAAATTAGCTATTGATACGCTTACTATATGCAGCATGAATCTCTTCAAGTTTGATTGGATTGCCTTCTTCATCTATTGGAATAGGCGCTATCTGCATGGACTCACTTACTCCCGTCAAATGTAGACGACTTGCGTACCAAGGATTGGGCGTACCCTCAATAACTGGTGAGAAGAACGAGTCCATCTCTCCCATTCGAACAGAAGCATCTCTACTTGTAATAAATTCCTGCCATAAATACGCTGAATACGTATGTTTTGAGCCCTGACATACAAAAGATCTAACTGTAGAGAAATAGGAAACTCCTGGTAAAACAATTGAAAGGTTGTCAAAGTCATCTTTTGTAATTGCTCTATATGCGGCACTTAAAGGACAGACGCAAGCCCTATACTTGCCAAATCCTGTATCTCTAATAGCTTCATAGGTACTCTCAGACAATGCGTCAACATTTTCGAGAAGACTTTGGATAATTTGAGAGCCTTTATTCAGCCCATACTGACCTAAAAAGAGCGATTCAAGTTTCTTACCGGTGTACGTTAAAGATGGGTCTGGAATAACATATCTTCCACGCAAACCATCCCTGAGCAGATCAGTCCACTCACGAGGGCGCTCAATTTTCTTCTCTTTAAGTCGTTCTTGATTTACCAGAAGCACCAGAGGGTCTGCAGCGTAAGCATACCAGTTACCTGCTGCGTCAAAAAACTCAGGACGCATATACTGATCAGTTGACGAAACCTTAAAAGGCTGACAATACACTGAACTAGCAAGATTCTGCGTCAAAACTTCACTTGTTAAGAAAACAATATCTGGCTGCTCAAATCCGTGATCAGCTACTGCTTCTACTACAGATGAGTCAGATGTTGCAGCTTCATCTGAAACATACACTGCCTGAAGATACCGCTGAATCTCTTCTTCAGTTGCCTCCGTCACCTTTACTGGAATAGAGAACAAACTTGAATACGTTTCTATAAGAGGCCTTACTGCGTATCTAGAGGTGCATAAGAGATTACATCCACCTTCTCTCTGCGCAAGCTGGATAAGCGCACGAGCATAGCCAGGAACCTTTGAGTTAGGGCGTGGTGGAAGGAGTTCGTTTTGAACGTAAGAAATTCCGGGGGTCAAAACATTGACTACCGAAGCAATCACGGGAACTACAATTGCTGAACCAGCCAAAAGCAAAAAAGAAGTCCGTGTCACAGAGGTGGCGGTTGGTGAAACGCTTTTCTCGTCAGGGTCTTTTGATCCAAAAGTTTTATGCATCTTCTGGCGCAGACAATCTGGGATAAACTTCACGCAACCTCCTTACCTGATACACGATTCAACTGGTCAAACAGATTTTATCCAAAAAATGCTTTTAGTCCAATCATGATAAGCACTACGCCACCAACCATCTCGGCGCGGTCACCCAAAAGCGAATCAAGTTTTTTGCCTATAAACAATGCAATCGTGCAGAACAGCGCGGTAATAATGCCAAAGGAGACCAAAATAGGGGCATGCGTATAAGGCGAGAAACCCTATGGTCATCAAAGGCAAAAGTGTTAGAGATAGTGACAGAGAATGCATCAGTTGCAAGCGCCACACCAAGCATTAAAATTTCCAGTAGACCCATGTGTGAGTTCCTAGGTATCATTAAATCTTGTAACACAAAGATGAAATTTTAACGCCTATGAGCGTTTTTCAGCTACTCTTATACTGAAAAACTACAAGGAGTGTTATGCCTGCTTTAATAACCCACTATCTGTTTGGTGCAGAGGTGGTTAATGATTTGCCCAAAGAGCTCATTGCCACTGAAGCTGAGGTTAATGCATTTTTGCTCGGAAACCAGGGGCCTGATCCCTTCCTTGCACGTCATCTAGCCTGGCCAAACCGTTCTCTTGCCTGCAATAGGCTGCATCGTCGTATGCACGCAGGCCATATTGTTGACGCATTTTTATCCATTCGCGATGGGGTTTCTCGCCTCCCGCAGGGTGACATGCCAGCTGGCCGCGCGTTTGCACTTGGCCTCGTAGCGCACTACGCGCTAGATAGAATTGTCCATCCGTTTGTGTATTCCCAGCAAGATGCACTGATTGAGGCGGAACCATCCCTCAAAAATGCCTACAGAGAGCTTCATCCAATCATCGAAACGGATTTGGATTCATACCTTCTTTGGCATATGCGTCACACTACTGTTGAGACGTTTCCTCCAGCTGAGGTACTTGAAGCTATTGAGTCCACCAAACACGTTGGTGGCGCGCTTTTCTCGCAAGTAGCACTTCAGGTATTTGACCTTAATGTTGGTGTTGGTGAGTACGAGAAAGCTCTTCAGGATTATGCTCGTATCTACCACACGGTAGAGCGCACTGATCCTAAGTACACTACCAAGCTTCCTGACGTTTTATATAAGACCGAGAAGTTCATGCGTCCTTCAAACAATTCATACGTTGCCGCAATGGCTCACCGTGTTGTTATGACTGAGGACTTCCCTACCGCTAATCTCAAGCGTCTTCCTTGGAAAGAGCCTTATACCGGAGAAATTAAGACTGAAAGTATTCTTGATCTTATAGGTGAAGCTCGTGAGTTCTACAAAGAGCTTGTTCAGGCAACTATCTTAGGTCAAAGAATCACACTAGAAGAGCTGGTTGATGGCATCAATTATATGGGCAAACCTGTTGTAGAAATGGTTGATGACGAGGACTAGCTCGCAGCAAAATACAAATGCATTGAGCATTCAAACACGTAAGCAAAAAGCGGCTATTTGAATAGCCGCCTTTTTTACTAACGCTTATCTACAAACTGATGCATGCTGTAAAAACGCATGCCGTAGAAATCAATCTTACAGAAGTGCTTCTTCCCATGCAGGCTCTTTAAATCCAAGAAGAATGGTATTGCCTGCAACAACCAAGGGGCGCTTGACCAGCATACCCGTGGTAGCAAGCAAATTATAGGCGTCACTATCGCTCATACCCGCGTCAAGCTGCTCCTTGATGTTATTATCGCGATATACCATACCTGAAGTATTGAAGAACTTTCTGATAGAAAGACCGCTCAACTTATGCCATTCAGCAAGCTCTTCTGCAGTTGGATTTTCTTCTTTAATATCACGCAAAGTATAAGAAACACCATGTTCATCAAGCCATTTGAGAGCTCTCTTACAGGTAGTGCAGCGAGAATAACAAAGAACCAAAATGTTTTTATCTACCATGACTGTTTTCTCTTGGATAGATTATCGATTGCATAAACGCAAACTATTTTGAGTAGAAAGCAATCCTAAAATCAATACTCCTAGGGATATGCCATACAGCATACCAACAAATAGATCATTAACGTTTGATGCCACACTCAGGATGATTGCTAAAATCAAAAACATCATTCCAAGAGAAACATACTTGTTTTTTATAAGTTTCATTTGGTCGCCTCCTTTTTACTGATAGTAACAAGGTAGTATACATCACCACTTTGTTACTGAACATGCATATTTATGCAGGTGCCTGTCCTGTTTCAAGAATTTGCTGAAGCGCAGCCTCATCAAGTACGGGAACACCTAAGCTTTCAGCCTTTGTAAGCTTAGATCCCGCAGCTTCTCCTGCCACTACAAAGCTTGTCTTTTTAGATACAGAGCCGGAAACCTTTGCTCCCATGGCTTTAAGCTGGGCGCCAGCCTCATCGCGTGTGAAGTGCTCAAGAGTTCCCGTTAAAACAAAAGTAAGTCCAGCAAGCGTCTGAGGAAGCTCATTTTCTGGCTTCTCTTCCTCGAGCATTACGCCTGACTGACGAAGACGCTCAATAACAGCAACATTTTCTGGTATCGAGAAGAACTCGTGTACAGACTCTGCAATCTTAGGACCAATACCTGGGATTTCTGCGATCTTCTCGACAGGAGCTGTAGCAAGCGCCTGGACAGAGCCAAACTCCTGGGCAAGAAGCTCTGCAACGTTAGCACCAACATGCCTCATGCCAATACCAAAGAGCACGCGACCAAGACCTCTTGTCTTTGATTCCTCAACCTGTGCCATAACTTTCTTAGCAATAGTATGACCCACGGGAATGCTATCGCCAGAAAGATGATCAGCAGTATCGGTATCGTAGACACGACCTGTAGGCATACAGGCCAGCACCTCTTCAGTAAGCTTATCGTAGAAGTCAGCAACGTCAGAAAGAACGCCCTCTTCAACCATGCGATTAATAAGCTCGTCACCAAGGCCGTCGATGTCCATGGCCTTACGGCTACCCCAGTGAATCAGACGCTCAACTGCCTGAGCGGGGCAATCAATAGAGACGCAGCGGAAGGCCACCTCTCCCTCTTCTTGAATAACTGGGCTACCACAGCTTGGGCAGATACGAGGCATCTGGAACTCAACAGCATCTGCAGGTCGAAGATTTAAAACTGGTCCTACAACCTCTGGAATAACGTCTCCTGCCTTGTGGACAATGATGGTGTCGCCCTCGCGCACGTTTTTACGACGAATCTCGTCAAGGTTATGAAGGGTTGCACGGGCAATGGTAGAACCTGCAACAGTAACGGGATCAAACTCAGCAACAGGTGTAAGTACACCTGTGCGACCAACCTGAATACGAATTTCCCGCAAAACGGTCTGCTTTTCCTCTGGTGGGAACTTAAATGCAATAGCCCAACGCGGAGCACGAGAAGTAAATCCAAGAGCCTCTTGGCTCGCAAATGAGTCAACCTTTACAACCACGCCATCAATGTCGTAGTTAAGATCTCCTCGCTGCTCAAGAGCTTGCGCACAGAAATCGTGGACCTCCTGAGCGCTCAGGCAACGGCGAGCATGAGGGTTAACATTAAAACCGCAGTTACGTAGCCAGTTTAAGAACTCCCACTGACTATGGACATCAAGAGGACCTTCGTCAGCTACTGCGTAGATAAAGGTCTCAAGGTCTCGGTGTGCAGTGATCTTTGGATCTTTCTGTCGCAAAGAACCAGCAGCTGCATTTCTTGGATTAGCAAAAGGCTGTTTACCAGCAGCATCTGCATCCTCATTCAAACGAATGAAGGAGTGCTTGGGCATATAGACCTCACCGCGTACCTCAATGCTTTGGTTGAGACCTCTATTTTCAACCTGCTCAAGACCTGCAAGCGCAAGCTCTCGGGGAACATCAGAGATAGTCAAAACGTTTGCCGTAACGTTTTCTCCCGTGCTGCCGTCACCTCGCGTAGCAGCGCGTACAAACTGACCATCACGATACGTGAGCGCAACGCCCAGGCCATCAATCTTAAGCTCACAGGTATATGCCACAGGATTTGTAGGTGATGCACCAAGAGCCTCATCAGTTCTGGAAAGCCATGCATCCAGCTCTTCTAGGTTCATGGCATCATCCATGGAATACATGCGGGCAGCATGCTGGACAGGCTCAAACTGCTCAGAGACATAGCCACCGACGCGCTGCGTATAGCTATCCTCAGTAACAAGCTCTGGATATGCTGCCTCAAGCTGCTGAAGCTCAATGAGCAGGCGGTCAAATTCAGCATCAGTAAGCTCTGGATTATCAAGGGCATAGTAGGCATATGCCGCATGGTTCAAGATTCTATTAAGCTCCGCTGCACGAGCGGCATCTTTTGGCGAAAGTGCTGCCATTATTACTCCAAACATAAAAACGTAGGTGCAAGAAATCTTGCACCTACCAGATATTTATTTGCGTCCTCTTAAGGTTCTACCAAGGGCCTTAAGGGCTTCTCGCCTTGCGCTACCATATGGTGCAAGAGGATCAATAATCTTGCGCAGAGGGCTTGCATCAGAAAGCGCACGCTCGTGGAACTCCGTGACATCCGCATCATTTCTTGCGCCTGGCACCATGTCCTGAATAATGACCTCGTAGAACGGAGTATTGCGCGCATACTTCCAAAAATAGGAAGCCATATCACAGCTGGCGTTCTGCCAAGGCTTAATAGCACCGGCAAAGTGAACAACTTTAGGCGCGCGACGTGCTGCCTGATAGTCATCAAAAACGCTGTTTGGTGCCAGTGGATAGAGTTTCTCAGCACGACCAAAGATGTTATGGGTCACATTCCAATCTGCTGGAAGATAGACTACTCGACCCTGGCACTCTTTGTTCAGAATATCTTGATCGTTATAGATGAAGATTGGGTTGGATGCAATACGCAGCCACTCTGAGACGCTGTGATAGCGACGAAGCTCTGCGGTATTAAAGACCATAACTCCTGCCTGGAAGTAGGCATAAGGATTCTTAAGATTGAGCACGTCAAGGCTATACTTCATGCGGTCTCCGCCGCGAATGTTAAGGTTTGCCAGATAGTCAATATCAAGTGTTGCCGCAATCAGGTTGTCACCCATCTTTACATCAAAAAGTTCAGCAACATTACCATTAACTACAAGATCGGAGTCAAGATAGACAACCTTATCGTATGCAGAAAGAATGTCCTGAGCCAAGAAACGGAAATACGTTTCGACACTAATGTGAGCGTTATTAGTATCTAGCTTGTAGTCCTTAACCATACGCCATACGTTATAGAACGTAATACGAGCGTTCTTATAACGCGAGAAGTGCTGTTTAACCAGATCTTGTTTAGAACCACCAATATTGGTATTGAGAACTACCACGTCGTAATAACGGCTTGGATCTGCGTTTTCAAGCATGGAACCAATAGCGCAGGTAAGAATTGGAGCATAGTTGTTATCTGCTGCAAAAACAACAGGAACAACGTCTTGACGAGCAATCTCGGTCTTCTCCTCAAACAGAGGAGTAAACTTCTGGCGAGGCTCTGGATTAGTAAAGTGGATGCACTGAAGCTCTTTTACCTTCCAGTCTTTACCTTCGGTGCGTAGCATGTGCATACGCCAAATATTAAAGAGGCGTTCAGTTAGGTGACCAGGGGTTCTGAGCGCTTCCTTGCTGTAGGTAGACATATCAGTGCGCGCAGTCCACTCATCAACAAGCGGGAACACCCATGCAGCATAGCGGTCAAAAATCTCTTTGCGCATGATATACATATTGCAGAAGCACTGATGGTGACCATTAAGGAAATTGTGAACATCTTCAGCATACTCTGGATGGCGCTCAACAATGAGAGCTGCCATAGTGTCCATATCCTTAGGGTGAAGCAGAGGTGCAGCATAATACTGTTCAAGAGGTGTATTGGCACTTCCTGGGAACTTACGGATATCCTTTACACCCGTAGTAATAAGGTCATAGCCTTCAATACATTGGGCAACACTCTGGTCATCAAGTCCATACTTCTTAATGGCATCTTCATCGATGAAATCATCCATGACCTCGCCAAAGACATTCTCGGGATAAACCGTATCAGTAAAGTTGAAGTAGCGGCGATAATGTCCAAAGCCCACATAACGAGCATCAGTAATATTCTTCCATGCCCAATACTGTGTAGTCATCTCACAGTACATGGCGTTTTTCTCGGTAATGTTATCGCCCTCGTCATCATGAAGCATGTAGTTGAAGCGATTTGTCTTCTGGCCTGGCCCTACTTGCATAGGCTGAAGGTAGTTACTCTGAGGAACATCTACGTCTTTATGGGATGTAATAAGAATACGAATAGGCTGTTGCTCATACATCTTTACCATGTGAACTCTTCTCAGATACTCAATATGCTCATCTGCAATTCGCTTCATAGCAACTGCGCGATCAAAGGCTCTTCCTTCATCTTGATTCATCAGATCCACATACTTCTTTGCATAGTTTCTGAAGCGATAGACATCACTGTCTTCTGAAAGCTCAGTACCAGTAGCAATGGCCTCATATGCGCCATCTCGAACAAAGCGATACAGCTCCCGAACAGCAACAGCAGGCCCAAACAGAATTGCAAAAGGCTCAAGGGCAAGTTCTTGATCTTCAGGAGCAAGACGAGACTTCCAGTCTCCAATCAAAAGCTCCATCAACTTGTGCTTCATGCCTTCAAAAGCCCTTAAATAGGCAACATTGTCTGTCTTGCCGATATAAAGTTCTGTCTGATCAATATTGTCTAAGAACTGATAGCAGAACTGTCCAAATTGATCCATAGAAATGCGGGAAGCACCAGTTACGCCAATGCCATAGTGATACAAAAGACCTCTGCAGGACTCAAAGCCGTCGGCAGTCTGAGCCTTATCTGACAGCACAAATACCTCATAGGCATCTTCTGCTCTTACCAGGCGCTCCGAAGTCATCTCTGCGAAGGCTGAACGGAAAAGCTCTCCACGATATAAGCGCTGCGTAGTACGCCAATCAAGCTTCTGTCCATAACCTTCATCGTAAATGGTACGAAGAACTTCCTCACCTTGAGTAAAGTGAGATTGCTGGTTTATGAAGCTGCCAAATCCTTCTGCCTCAGCTTCACTTACACCATTTTCTGGAATAACAGTAATACCCAGGTGGAGAATATCAACAGGATTCTTCTCAATATGAGCAACTACCTGCTCTAAGAAATCAGCGGTAACCTCATCATCACCATCTAAGCAGAATACCCACTCACCTGTTGTGTGCGCTGCGCCCGTTTTACGTGCCAGATGGAGGCCTTGATTGGTTGGATGAGTGACAACCTTAAACCTAGAGTCATCCCCTACTGCTTCTACGATTTTCTCTGGAGTGGCGTCTGTTGAGGCATCATCAACAACAATTGCCTCAAAGTCAACAAAAGTCTGGTTTTGAACGCTTTTAAGACAACGACCAATGTACGATTCAATGTTGTATGCAGGAATTACAAAGGAAACCTTAGGCATACCAACTCCTTATAGATAAGCAACTAAAACTACCTTCTATCTTATCTAAAATATGCCCTTCTTGGGCGTGCAATACCTTAGCTACTCAACACTCTTAAGACTCTCAACCATGTCAATATTTTTAAGCTTTGGTCGCATGGCTACATACACTAAAAGCGAGAAAACAAGCGTGAGTCCAAAGGCAAACCAATAACTTGGTGCATGAATAGCACGCCCAAACATAACAAGGTCAATCTCGGCTGTTTGAACAACAAATCCTTCAAGATAGGTGCCAAGAACAAGTCCAAAGAGCGCTCCAAACACGGCGAGAAGCGCAATCTCTCTAAAGACATATGCATCAACTTCATGGCGCGTGAAACCAAGCACCTTTAAGCTGGCAATCTCACGAATGCGCTCTTCAATATTGATATTTGTGAGGTTATACAAAACGATAAATGCAAGTAGTGCTGCAGCAACAATAAGAATAGCTACAACGCGATTTACTACTGCAAGAGATTCTCTATACGTACGGATAGCTTCATTGACATCATCAACAGTTGCAACACCTACCTGGTCAATAAGCTTTTCTCCAAACGTATCTCTCGTTGTTTGATCTTCTGGAAGCGTTGTATACCAACCATCCGTTGCCTGTTCGCGGTTGCCCAAAGATTCCCAGGCATCTGGTCCAACAAAAAGATAGGATCCAACGTAATTCTCGCTAATTCCAGTGATTGTAAGCGTACTTGGTACGCCAGATGGATTTCCAATCCTATCCTGCGCGTAAACCTGAATAGTATCGCCTACACCCACACCAAGACGCTTAGCCAATTTCTCGGAAATCACTACGGAATCACGAGTGAACTCAATTGATTGGCCAGAAAGACGATTACGAAGTGTAAACGCCGAGGTCAACTCTTGAGGAGTATCACTGGTCAGAATAGTTGTCCTGGTGAGCGATCCTGCCTTTTGTGTATCAGATTCTAGGAGAACATTTTCTCTAGACAGACGATGGGTATTTGTGGCTCCAATTTCATCAAGCTCAGACTTAATCTGATCAGCCTCTTGCTCCGTAACATCAGAGCTCATTCCCACAATGTAGTCATAATGAGAAATAGCTGGCCATTGGCTATCAATAATGTCACTGATTGAATCCCTGAGGCCAAACGCTACTAAAAGGAGGGCTGTACAGCCAGCAATTCCTACCAATGTCATAAACAGGCGGCGTTTATAGCGCACAAGATTTCTGATAGTAACTTTCCATGAGAAAGACAACCTGCTCCAAAGAGGTGTAATACGCTCAAGAAAAATCTTTGAGCCAGCTTTTGGAGCTTTTGGCAGCATAAGACTGGAAGGTTCTTCTTTTAGTGATGACAAGACGGCGGCCATTGTAGAGAGCAGCGTGATACCTATGCCAGAGAGTCCCGAGAGAAGCGCGCTCTCAAGCTGAATAGGATACGGTGCTCCCCCATTTGGAATGGTATAGATTGATCCGTATGCAGAGATAATAACTCCAGGTAAAACCTGGCTTAAGATGCCTATGCCTATAACAGCTCCTAAAAGTGACGCAAGAACTGCATACAAAAGATATTTAGTAGCAATCTGGGCTGTTGAGTAGCCAAGAGCCTTATGTACGCCAATAAGCGTTCTTTCCTCAGAGACCATACGAGTCATGCTGGTAAGCGATACCAGTGCTGCAACTAAAAAGAACATCAGGGGAAATACATTAGCAATGTCGTTAATACGCTCTGAGTCGGCTTGGTAAGCTGCAACGCCAATTTCTTTTGTACGATCAAGCACGTATATATCAGGTTCTTTGAGTTCATCTACTTTTTGTTGAGCTTTGTCGATTTTTGCCTGTCCATCAGCGAGCTGCCTCTCTACCTCAGCTCGCTGGTCCTCAAGACTCTGCCATCCTTCACGAGTCTGAGCCTCTGCATTCTGCAGTGCCGTTTGCCCGGACCTCAACTGACTGAGTGATGCTGCTAGCTTATTTTGAGCTGCAGCTAACTCTGCTGCCGTAGCATTTCTTGCAGCTGCCAGATCTTGGCGTACTTGCTCAACTTGAACCTCTGCTGCGTGCAGCTGAGTTGTACGCTGGTCGAGCTCTGTTCGGGCCGCTGCTAAGGCCTGCTGCTGGCTAGCTAATTCTGCCTCTGCATCCGCAATCTGTGCCTGTGTGGCGAGAAGAGCATCTACTTGTGTAGTTGGTAGACCCAAGGCGCTCAACTGTTGCTGCGCCTCTTCAAGCGTAGCTGCCGTAATGCCTTGTGCGGCAAGACCCGCAAGAAATGCATCGCGACCTGCTTCAAACGCACTCTTTTGCTGCATAAATGTTGCTTGTCCTGCATTGAAGGAAGCGAGACCAGCTTGATATTGCGCTTCTCCTGCGCTTAACTCAGCTGTTCCCTGGGCAATCTGGGCTTCCGATGCCAAAATCTGAGCCTCTGCCTGGGCAAACTGTTGATCAGCATTGGCACTCGCATTTACTACCTGCTGATAGCTAGCGTCATAGCGCTCTTGACCAGAAACAAGTTTTTGTTGTTGTGTAGAAATTTGAATTTCAGCGTCTTCAAGTTTTTTCTGAGCGTCGCCTAGCTTGTCTGATACTTCTTTCCTTGCTTGCTCCAGGTTTTGACGAGCTTCATCAACTTGCGCCTGAGCATCGACCTTAAGTTCTTGTAAGCGAAGAGATGCAAGCGAGGGATTCATTTGCTTGATACGCTCTGCAACCTCCTCCACAGCGCTCTGGTAAGCCGTAGAGCCACTTTTATAGTTTGTTGCGTTCTGAATTGTCACATAGGCTTCGGTATAGGGATCATCTTCAGCAAAGGCATCTTCAGTTACAAAAACAAACTGTTGAATAATGCCATTTCCCAAAGAGGTTGTTCCAAAATTACTTACATACGGATACGTCGGCACATTTACAAATCCAACAACGGTATACAATCCACCACGTAAGTGAACGCCGTTAGAAGTCTCTGGAAGCTCAATCTGATGACCAAGACTTATGTCTGCACGCTTCTTTTGATCAGCGCTCATAACACACTCGTAGGGTCCCTCAGGAAGCCTTCCCTCAACTACTACTGGCTGATTAAGTTCACCTGGTCTGAACGTACTGACACGAGCGGCCGTTTGTGAGGACGTTAGTGTAGCCATAACATCCACTGTGCGAGAAGGCATAACTGTTTCGACACCCTCGACAGATGCAAGAGCTTGCACGTCCTTCTCGCTTAATCCAAGCGTAGAGATTACACGCAGGTCGTAGAGATGTTGGTTTGCGTAAAACGTATGGGCAGCTTCTTGCATATCAGGGCTAGCCATTTTAAGTCCCGCAAAGAAACCGCAGCCTAAAGCAACGATTCCTGTAATTGCAAGAAACCTGGCGAGAGACCCTTTGATGGTCCGAGTAATCTCGGTAAAGAGTGCGCGCGGCATAACTACCACTCAACAGTAAGCGCGTCAGCTGGGTGTGGATTAACTTCTACCGATTGAGCCTGACCTTCTTTAACATGGATAACCCTATCGGCAATTTGAGTGAATGCAAAATTGTGTGTGACAATAGCCACGGTCTTATGCTGCTCTTTGCACATATCCTGCAAGAGCTTAAGAATTTGCTTTCCTGTTTTATAATCCAGCGCACCCGTTGGCTCATCGCAGAGCAAAAGGCGTGGGTTTTTTGCCAGAGCACGCGCAATAGAAACGCGCTGTTGTTCTCCACCAGAAAGTTGAGCTGGGAAGTTATCCATACGGTGCTCGAGACCAACAGCACGAAGCGCATCTTCTGGCTGCATAGGGTCAAGACAAATCTGAGACGCAAGCTCAACGTTTTCTTTTGCGGTGAGATTAGAAACTAGATTGTAAAACTGGAAAACAAAGCCAATATCATGACGGCGATAGAGCGTTCTTTCTTTTTCTGAAAGACCACCAATTTCTTTTCCATCTAAATAAATAGACCCGGAGGTACAGGTATCCATACCTCCGAGCATATTCAAAACAGTTGTTTTACCAGCACCTGATGGGCCAACAATAACGCACAGCTCTCCCTCTTCTATGGAGAAGTTCATATCATGGACGGCGTGTACCTTGATAGAACCCATGGTATACGTCTTTGTTACCTCTTTGAATTCAACAAAAGACATACGTTTCTCCTATGAGAAAAGATAATCCTCCTGAACAAGAAGAGAGTGCGTAAGAAATTACTCCTGTGGAGCTTCTGGTGTCTCTGGAGCTGCTGATGCCTCTGAGACCTCTGCTGCAACGGCTGGCGCAGCCTCTGCAGTGACAGGAACTACCGGAGCAACACCTGCGCCCTCAGTTGTAAGAGGCATTGGAGCGACGACGACCTCTTCCTCCTCTAGATCAGCCTGACGCTGGTCAAACTCTTTCTTAGCACGAACCCAAATAAGTAGTGCAAGAAGAGCTGCAAGTAGGAGGAAGACAACAATCATGATGTTAAGAATAAGGGTGGTGAAATTCACAGCCTGGCTGGTAGAAATCATCAGAGAGAGCGTAGTAAGTGCGGAAGTTGTACCAACTACAGAAAGGATGGAAAGACCCCATCTCAGGCGAGGACGGAAGTTCCTCAGAAGACCTGAAACCGCAGCAAACAGGTAGCTCAGGAAAATGATATAGGTGACACGTGCAAGCATCAAAGAGATTGGATTTGTCTGACGAGTTGCAAAGTTAAATGCGGTGTGGAAATAGCTGAGATACTGAACTGGTGCGACAAAATCAATGACAATAAAAATGAGTGCTGCAATTGCTGGAATCGCAATTTTTGCTTTGGGGTTCATCAGACCTCCTTGGTTTTATTACACGACTCTCCTATTCTATCGTATAAACCTATGACCAGTGAGGTAAGTCGTCAAAGTCTTTTATGTGGTCTTGAGCTTCTCTTTCTCTTTCTGCCAGGGCTTCTCTCAAGCCCTTTAATGCATCGAAAGGCATAAATATCTTTGCCCTATTTGCCCGAGACATACGAGGATGCCCGTAATGCATCTGAGATGCAAGCGTATCTTCTTTTGTCTTATGATTCTCTGGCGAGAAACCCTGTTTAGGCTTCATTGGTTTCTTCTCCACTACGGTGTCCTCCAATCTGAGCATTTCTTTGTCTGGCTGTAGCTTCTGGAAGCAAGTCCATAGCTTTGAGCAATGAGTTCTTTCCAAACTTTTTCTTTATTGCGTTGATAGTATCTTGGCGCTGGCGCTCTCTTTCTAAAACGGTATTGTCCTGAAAAAGAGAAGTCTGAATGCCTGCACTTGTTTCTTCTTGAGTGTTGCCAAGCGTAAGTCCTACACGATGCACACTTTCTGAAGGTAGCACTCGCTCGTCAAAGAAAGACAAAACCTCTGCCATAAGCTCATCTCTAGAGTTGGTAGGATACGTGAGCTTTTTAGTACCACTACTGGAAGGAATATGTCTTCTCCAGCTCCTATAGTCCCCTGTCTGCCTTAACTCTTCCATCTGACCTTCTGTTGCAGAATAGCCAATATAGATACCAATAGAAGAACAGACCAGCTTCTGAGTAACCAGCTCTAAGGACAGTGCTTCTACCATTTCTTTAAAGATAAGACGAGCACCTTCTGTATCCCTGTTGTGATCAAAAACCTGTGCCGTTGAAACGGAGTGACTTTGAGATTTATAGGCCTTGATGTCTGCGATGGTTGTTGGCTCAATACCCCAAGCGTGATCGATGAGAATTTCTGCATCAACACCAAATTCTCTATACAGCGGCTCTGTAGGAGCCATGGCAAGCTGCCCCATGGTGTGAATATTCATTGCCGCAAGACGCTTTTGAATACCTGCACCAATATGCCAAAAATCACACAGAGGCTTATGATTCCAAAGTGTGAGCTTATATGACTCTTCATCAAGCTCGCCAAAGAAATCTGGACTGTGTTTTGCCGTAATGTCCAAGGCGATTTTTGCCAAGTACAAATTGGGACCCAAACCGCAGGTGGCAGGAATACCGGTGGTCTGAGCCACGTCTGCACGGATCTTCTCGCCTAGCTCTCTAGCTGTACATCCATACAGCGATAAGTACGGTGTAACGTCAATAAATGCCTCGTCGATGGAATAGACGTGGATATCTTCTGGGGCAATGTATTTGAGGTACACCGAATAAACGTCCGCAGAGCGCTCTACATACAAAGCCATACGAGGAGGAGCCACCTCATAGGTAAGGTTTTTGGGAATCTCAAAAACGCGACAACGCCCAGGAACACCCAACGCACGAAGCGCCGGTGAAACCGCCAAACAGATTGTCTTTTCTGTCCTGGTAAGATCTGCCACAACAAGCTTAGCCTTCATGGGATCAAGGCCTCGCTCAACACATTCAACTGATGCGTAGAAACTCTTTAAATCAATGACCAGGTACTGTTTTTGAGAAGGTGTCATGGCTTAGATAAGCACAATACCTTGAGAAACTTTTTCTGCCACGTCATTACCTACAAGATAACGGACAATCTCTAGGCCAAACTTAAGAGCGGTTCCTGCACCCTGACTGGTAATGAAAGAGCCATCAACACAAACCGCATCTTGCAAAAGATTAGCGCCGTTCTCTGAGAGAAAGTGCTGAAAGCCTGGGTTGGAAGTGGCCTTCTTACCCGCAAGCAATCCGCGCTTAGCGTAAATTGAAGGAGCTGCACAAATTGCAGCAAGCGCACGACCATCTCCTGCAAACGCATCAACTGCCTGCATAAGTGGCTCACAAGCCTCAAGATTGGTGGTTCCAGGAAGACCTCCAGGAAGCACTAACATGCTGTAATCATCAAACGAGGCCTGACTGAGCAGCTTGTCTGTTAAAAAGGTAACCTGATGAGAAGAAGTCACACTCAAAGAATCAGAGATAGACACTTTGTCACAAGGAATACCTGCACGATACAGGACGTCAACAACGCTCAGTCCCTCAATCTCTTCACAACCATCAGCAAAAAAGACAGCAACACGCTTGTCAGTACATGGTGTAAACATCTGACTCCCCTCTCGTCTAAAAACTAGTACAAGTGTACGCCTTTTTACACAAAAATGGACACTCAAGTTTGTGCTTGAGTGTCCAAAATTTTACCCAGTAAAACTGCTGTGAATCTAGCATACCAACGAGCTGGCGAGAAAAACTACTCCTCGTTAATGCCGTCGTTAATAGCCTGAGCAATTGCTTCCTGATCGTCAGAGCTACGAAGCAGTGCCTTAAACTCATCCCTCATCAGAAGAACAGCAGTCTTGGAAAGAAGCTTGATGTGGGTGGTGCCAGCCTCTCCGTCTGGGACAAGCAGAGCAATAGCAACATCAACGGGCTTCTCGTCAAAGGAAGGCCACTCAAGAGGGGTACTGTTCTTGAAGACAAAGACAGCTGCATCCTTGATAGCCGCATCTTTTGCGTGAGGAACTGCAAAGCCGTCAGTCATGCCGGTCTCGCCCATCTCCTCGCGAGCTAGGAAAGCGTTGTAAACAGCGTCTGCATTATCAGTTACGCCAGCCTCCTGAGCCTTATCGGCAATGAAACGCAGGACATCATTACGGCTCGCTGCGTTCTGATTAACAAAAACGTTGTCTGCTTTAACAAAACCGCTCATGAATCTTCCTTCCATATGTTTGAACTTTGTAGCTCAGTAACTTCGTATGTAGTAATAATACCCGCATTTATAAAAAATTTACCTTGAGAAACTCTAGTTTAGAGCCATGGTAAGAATCTTTTGGACATCTGCGGTCTTAAGTTGCATGAAGTTGCCTGCGTGATGTCCACCACGTGCATCAATAGTGCCTTGTGCCATCTGAAGAATATCCTCTTCTGAAGGGTCTACTCCAAGCTCAGCAAGGGAGGTTGGCATACCAATTGCATGACACCATTGATTCCACGCTTCAATTCCTGCAAGACCGGTAGCTGTTGCGTTGTGGAAGTTGTTTTGAACTCCAAAAACATTGACGGCAAACTGCGCAAAACGCTCTGGATCTTGACCCATAACGTAGCGAGCCCAGCTTGCCCAAATAGCTGTGAGGCCAGCACCATGAGCGACGTCATACTTTGCGCTGAGCTCATGCTCAATAGCATGAGAAGCAAAATCACTTACGCGACCAGTGCCGGTAAGTCCGCAGTGAGAAAGCGACGATGCCCAAAGTAAGTCGGCGCGTGCAGCATAGTTTTCTGGTTCTTTAACGGCAACCAGAACAGCTTCTTTTACGGTACGCAAGAGTCCCTCAGCAAGCTCGTCGGTGAGTGCCACGTCCTTCTCGAGCGTAAAGTAGCGCTCCATGGTGTGCATCATGATATCTGCACCTGTTGACGCCGTCTGATAAGCGCTTACAGAATAGGTGAGCTCTGGATTCATGATGGCAAAGCAAGGACGACCGCACTGATGGTGATAAGAACGTTTAAGCACGCGACCATCAGCCAGCGTAATGTTCATGACAGAAGAATCCGAGGTCTCAGAGCCAGTTCCTGCGATAGTGGAGATGACACCAATAGGAGCTGCCTTTGAAACACTAACCTTATGCAAATAGAGGTCTTCAAGGGAAACGTCGTTTGCCAAACCGTAAGCAACTGCCTTAGCAGAGTCCATGACAGAGCCTCCACCAACGGCCAAAATGAAGTCAACGCCTTCACGTTTACCAAGTTCAACGGCTTCTTCTGCAAGCTCAAGACGAGGATTAGGAACAACGCCTCCGCAGTCAACATACGCAATTCCAGCATCGTTTAAAAGCTGGTGAATCTGGTCAAGCAAACCGCTTTTTACCACGTGATTGCCACCAAAATGTACCAGCACCTTGTTGCCTCCGTGAGCAGAAATAATCTCTGCCACACGGAGCTGAGTATCTTTTCCAAAAACAACCTGAGTAGGTACAACGTACTCAAAATTAACCATTACAAAAACCTTCCTTACCTACTCTAATAACGTCTTAAGAACGAGGTTCTTCTCCCCACCAGAACGTTGCGACAGTTCCAGGTCCAGTGTGAACACCGATTGTTGCACCGATGGTAAAGATATTGATATCGCCTGTCTGAGGAAGCTTCTCTTGAATAAGCTCTTTAACAGCCTGGGCATCAGAAGCGCACTCGGAATTAGAGATAAACACCTTACGCGCGTAAGCATTTCCCTGCTCAGCGGTTTGAGTCATAATCTCAACAACTCGAGCAATTGCTTTCTTCTTGCCACGCGCCTTCTCTTTAACTGCCAGAGTTCCATTAGGTTCAAACGACATGATTGGGCAGATGTTAAGCATACCGCCAAGCAGACCAGCTGTCTTGGAGATGCGTCCACCGCGAACAAAGAAGGTCAAATCTGTTGAGAAGAACCATCCATACACACGGTGACGAGCCTCTTCAGCCCAAGCAACTGCCTCTTCAAAAGACAAGCCCTCATCGCGCTTATCAGCAAGGCCATCAACAAGTAGACCATATCCAGAGGAGGCCTGGAGAGAGTCTACGACAGCAACTTTTCTACCTGGGAACTCTTGCTCAATTTCTTCTTTTGCCTGGCACGCAGACTCATAAGTTCCAGAAACACCAGAACTGAGGGTAACGTGGAGAACATCTTTGCCCTCCTCAAGGAATGGACGCCAGAAATCCATGTATTCGCCAATGGACACCTGAGAGGTACGACAATCTTCACCTGCAAGCATTCTTTTATAGAGCGTTGCAGGAGGGTTAGTGCGACCAAAGTCATCCTTGCACTGCTCGCCACCAAGCTCATAGTTGAAATATACGTACTTCACGTCTCTAGACTGAAGGTACTTCTCACTTACATCGGCCGTAGAACAACAGGTCAAAACGTAGTTAGACATAAAAGTCTCCTTGAAATATCTTCTAGCACAAAACCATCGTACATTCTTATTTTTCTTGCAGAAGTGAGTATACTTCTTATCCTGTTTTTATGCTGCTTTTCATATGATTCAAATGCAAAATCACGTATACTTGCACCCGTTTGAATTCCCAAAATTATTGTTTGTAGCTTTGCTTTTTTAGTCTCGACGGAACGGATAGCACGTGTCTTCATCAGATCATTCTGCAACAACTATGTCTAGATCTTCTTTTGACGCTTCTTCTCCCCTTGTATGGAAGTTTGCCCTTCTTATCTGTACTCTTATTTGGGGAGGCTCCTTTGTAGTTATAAAAGATGCAATTAACTACATCTCCGCAGCATGGCTCATGACACTTCGGTTTGTTTTTGCCGTCATTATTGTTGCCATCATTTTTAGAAAGAACCTCGCCGAGCACCTGGATGCTGCGCATATCAAATACGGAGTGCTTTTAGGCATCTTAAACGGTCTTGGATATCTTTTCCAAAATGGAGCCCTTGCTTATACCACTGCAGGTAAAGCTGCTTTTATTGCATCAATTTATTGCGCGATGATTCCGTTTGTAAACTGGCTTATCGCAAAGAAAAAACCTCATTCAACCAGTATTTTTGCCGCATTTATGTGCGTTGCAGGCGTTGGTCTTATCTCACTGGGTGCTGATTTCTCATTCTCATTTGGACTGGGAGAGCAGATGACCTTGCTCTCTGCAGTCATTTTTGCCTTTGACTTTGTCCTTATTGCCGAGCTTGCTCACAAATACGACATCATCACACTTACGGTGGTACAGCTTGGTGTGAGCGCCCTTCCCTGCCTTGCTTACGCGCTTTGCTTTGAAACGATTCCCAATTTTGCGGTATTGCCCACAAATGCTTGGGTTGCCCTCGCCTACATCACTCTCATCGCGACCGCACTAACCGGTGTTTTGCAGAACCGCGCACAGAAATCAGTTGCTCCCGTTCAGGCTTCACTGATTATTTCTCTGGACAGTATTTTTGCTGCGGTTTTTGGCGTTATCTTCCTTGCCGAAGTGATCACGCCAACCATCTTCCTGGGCTTCATTGTCATCTTTATTGCAATCTTTATCAGTGAACTTGGCGAGAAACCCGCAGAGCACCAAACCACTACAGAAAACTAAAGCTTCCTAAAACACGACTCTAAACAAAAAGCCCGCATAAGCGGGCTTTTTATATGAATCGTTGACAAATCTTATATTCCACGCGTGCTAAGAATAGGTCCGTCAGTCCAAAGGGTAATCTCACCAGAAGCAAGCGTCTTCGGAACATCTATCAAGCGCTGATTAGAAGAACCTCTAAACCGCAGAGTAATATCGTGGAGGCTCTGAACCCATGGACCGTCTACCAGAACATCAATACAAGACAGAATGCGGTCAGTATACTCTGTGTGCCACTTTCCCTCGGTCAACTGATCCCAGGTGTGTCCTGAGTACATCCAGATAGTCTTCTGAGGATAGGTAGCTCTGACCTTCTCGACAAATTCAACAAGACCTTCTTGGTTTTCTGGCTCAAAGGGCTCTCCACCAAGAATGGACAGGCCATTGATGTAGACAGGGGCCAGAGACTCAATAATTTCTTGCTCAACTTCTGGAGTAAACTCTCCACCACTCTTGAAGTCCCACGCCTCGTAGTTAAAGCAGCCTTCACAGCGTAGACGACAGCCCGAGACAAACAGGGTTGTTCTAATGCCAACACCGTTTGCGATATCTGAAAACTTAATGTTTGAGTAGTTCATACATAACCTTTGATGGGGCAACATCCGTATACCTTGGATATTACCTGATATAGATAATAAAACGAGCAGAGGAGCGCAAAGCTCTTCTGCTCGTTTACAAATGACCAGTAAAACTTACAGGTGAAGAACGCGATCCATGATCTCCTGAGTACGGCCCTGGTTCCAGAACTGAGTACCAATGTAGCCGCAGGTACGACGAGCAACGTTCATCTTGGTCTGATCACGGTTGCCGCAGTGTGGGCACTCCCAGACCAGTTTGCCGTCTTCCTCAACAATCTGAATCTCACCGTCGAAGCCACACTCCTGGCAGAAGTCAGACTTAGTGTTGAGCTCAGCGTACATGATGTGGTCGTAGATAAACTGCATGACGCTAAGAACTGCCTCGATGTTGTCCTGCATGTTAGGAACCTCAACGTAGGAAATTGCTCCACCAGGGGAAAGACGCTGGAACTCAGACTCAAACTGAAGCTTCTGGAATGCGTCAATCTCTTCTGCGACGTGGACGTGGTAGCTGTTGGTGATGTAGCCCTTATCGGTGATGCCAGGGATAACACCAAAGCGGCGCTGAAGTGCCTTAGCAAACTTGTAGGTAGTGGACTCAAGAGGAGTTCCGTAGAGGGAATAATCGATATCCTCTGCTTCCTTCCACTCAGTGCACTTATCGTTCATGTGCTGCATGACCTGGATTGCAAATGGAGTTGCTTCCTTGTCAGTGTGGCTGTGGCCAGTCATAGCCTTAACGCACTCGTACAGACCTGCATAACCAAGAGAAATGGTGGAGTATCCGCCATAAAGCAAAGGATCGATAACCTCACCTTTGTCCAGGCGAGCAAGTGCGCCGTACTGCCAAAGGATAGGAGCAGCATCAGACAGAGTGCCCTTCAGTCGATCGTGACGAGCACGAAGTGCGCGGTGGCAAAGCTCAAGACGTTCATCAAAGATCTTCCAGAACTTGTCCATATCGCGACCAGCGGAAAGAGCAACGTCAGGAAGGTTGATGGTTACAACACCCTGGTTGAAGCGGCCATAATACTTAGGCTTGTTTGGCTCATAGTTCTTTGCACGAGCAACGTTATTAAAACCATTACCAGAACGGTCTGGAGTCAGGAAGGAACGGCAGCCCATGCAAGTGAAGGTATCGCCCTCGCCTTCCTTCTCGCCCTTAGAAAGCTTGTACTCCTTCATCTTCTTCTCAGAGATGTAGTCAGGGACAAGACGGCGAGCGGTGCACTTTGCAGCCATCTGAGTGAGGTAGTAGTACTTGGAGTCCTCGTAAACGTTGTCCTCTTCAAGAACGTAGATGAGCTTAGGGAATGCAGGAGTGATCCAGACACCCTCCTCGTTCTTTACGCCCTGGTAACGCTGACGGAGCATCTCCTCGATGATGAGTGCAAGGTCCTGCTTCTCCTGCTCATTCTTTGCCTCATTAAGGTACATGAAGACGGTAATGAAAGGAGCCTGACCGTTGGTGGTCATCAAAGTGACAACCTGGTACTGAATGGTCTGAACACCACGGGAAACCTCATCACGAAGGCGCTTCTCGACCATATCGTTGAGCTGCTCAGCAGAAAGCTCAACACCGACGGAGTTCATCTCCTCCATGACGGTCTTGCGGATCTTCTTACGAGAAACATCAACAAAAGGAGCAAGGTGAGCTAGGGAGATGGACTGACCACCGTACTGGCAGGATGCTACCTGAGCAATGATCTGGGTTGCGATGTTGCATGCTGTAGAGAAGCTGTGTGGACGCTCAATCAGAGTACCGGAGATAACAGTGCCGTTCTGCAGCATGTCATCAAGGTTGATGAGGTCGCAGTTGTGCATGTGCTGTGCAAAGTAATCGGAGTCGTGGAAGTGAATGAGGCCCTCGTTGTGAGCAGCAACAATATCCTCTGGAAGGAGCTCACGCTGAACGAGGTCCTTAGAAACCTCACCAGCCATGTAGTCACGCTGAACAGAAACAACGGTAGGGTTCTTGTTGGAGTTCTCCTGCTTGACTTCTTCGTTGTTGCACTCAATCAGAGACAGAATCTTGTCATCGGTGGTGTTCTTGTGACGCTTCTGGTTCTGAATGTAACGGTAAATGATGTACTTACGAGCAACCTCAAAGCGGTCAAGAGCCATGAGCTGATCCTCGACGAGGTCCTGAACCTCCTCAACGGTAACAGTGTGTCCAGCCTTCTCGCACTCATCGGTAACGTTGAGGGAAGCAAACTGAATCTCACGCTCAGTCAGGCGCTGATCCTCAGGGACCTCTGCGTTAGCTTTGGCGATTGCGTTGACAATCTTCTCAACCTCGAAGGTAACCTCTGAGCCGTTGCGCTTGATAATCTTCATGTGCAAACTCCTTGAACAAACGTTGGTGAAAGCAACGCTTTCATGCGTGTTTAATTGGATTCTCACTGCGGTTCCTAAGCTTTTGCCTAAGTGAAGTGGTTGAAAACCCGCTTGTGTGATGGCATTTACTATGCCACAACTTATAGTGTTTGGAAGCGAGAACTATAACAATATCTTGTGAAAATTAGGCAAGAATACAAAATTGAGCATTGACACTATTTACTAATCGATATCTCTGCAGGTAGAAAAATAGCTAGAAATTCTGCTAATTACAAAATTTATTAATGGTCAAAAAAATAATCACCTTTTTAGTCAGTGGGCATTGGTCCTCTTTCACAAATGCGCCACAATTCACCTTTCAGCGCTCACTTTTGTTGAACGTTTGGACATAAAAAAGCCGACACGTTTGAACTGCGTCCCAAAACTTGGACGAATTTAATAAAGAGCTAGGCCACCAAGGACTGATTCCGGAACTCCTCCGGGGTCAG
>ERZ773233.36-NODE-36-length-113424-cov-25.952192_pt1 | contig 113424 bp, 92 predicted proteins | sample MGYA00580991_ERZ773233 | MGnify/ENA primary metagenome ERZ773233 (study PRJEB29015, sample SAMEA2738178) | human oral metagenome | biome: human oral; feature: human-associated habitat; material: saliva | place: China | collected 2161 ...
AACGAGCAGGCCGCGTCGCCGTCGCCTGGAGGTGGCGGCGGCCGTGGCCCTGGCCGTCACGCTCGGTCCGATCCTGTCCGGGGTTTTCATGGTGGCCTCGGGCAGCGCCGACCGGATCTACACGACGGGCGACGACATTCCAGCCCGGGACGTCATCATGGTGCTGGGCGCCAAAGCCGACCCCGGACGCCCGTCGGGTTTCCTGACGGCTCGCCTGAATGTCGCCATCGAGCTTTTCACATCGGGCAGGGGCAAGGTGATCCTCGTCACGGGAGCCAACACTGCGGAAAGCAATTACGAAACCCAGGTGATGGAGGACTACCTCGTCGCTCAGGGTATCCCCGCGGGCAGGATCGTGCAGGACATCGCCGGCTACGACACCTACGACTCCTGCATCCGGGCCCGCGACGTGTTCGGGGTGCGGGAGATGACGGTGGTCTCTCAGACCTACCATCTGCCGCGCACGATAACCACCTGCCGGGCCCTGGGGGTCGACGCCATCGGGGTGGGTGACCTGACGGCCCAGCGGAACTGGCCTGCGCTTTACCTCCACGGGGAGCTGCGCGAGTTCCCGGCGTACGTGAAGATGCAACTCGACCTGCTGCGCGGGGCGAAAGCGACACAGTCACCACCGAGCAGCGCCATCCAGGATGCACTTCGAAGGGCCTGAGAATCCCCTCCACAACCGACTGTGCCTCGCGAATTGGTTCGCTTGATATTGAAAAACCCCGCATTATCGCGGGGCGGATTCACATCTGGTGGCCAGGGCCGGGGTCGAACCGGCGACCTTTCACTTTTCAGGCGAACGCTACTACCAACTGAGCTACCTGGCCGGTGGGTGGCCTGTAGCTCACCCAGCGACCCCGACGGGACTCGAACCCGCGACCTCCGCCGTGACAGGGCGGCGCGCTAACCAACTGCGCCACGGGGCCAATTTCTTGACCTGCTGGCTCTCACCAGCCCGGGTAACTCTAGCGGCACTCCCCGGTTTTGGGAAATCGGGATCCGCGCTGCTCTGTGACCCGGTTCAGGGGCTCCACACGGGAGTTTCCCTGGCATCCCCAACGGGATTCGAACCCGTGTTGCCGCCGTGAAAGGGCGGAGTCCTAGGCCGCTAGACGATGGGAGCCTTTTGGCTTTGGCGTCTTGCGCCTCGAACCGAGAAGAACTCTATACAGGATCACTACCCGAACACAACTCGAAAAAGCATGACGCTAGTCACAAAGGAAGTTTTGCGCAGAATTCCAATTGAAATTAGCTGTTTGCGCACAATCGTTTTAAAGGGAATGGGCTTAAGCGCTCTTTCGTGGCAACCTTAGAGCAGCCGCATCCCTCGGCGTCGGCCCGCCCACCTGTAGCTATCCGCCGCCACAATTTGCTGGAAGGATCACTGCCGTGACCGAAACCCCTCAAGGCTCCAACCGCACACAGCCTTCGCTAGGCGCCCTAATGTCGCGCGTGAGCGAAAATATTTCCACCCTGATCCGCACTGAAATCGCACTAAATAAGGCCAAGGCGGCCGAGACAGGTAAACGTTTTGGTTTAGGGGCCGGCCTGCTGGGTGCAGCCGGTGTGTTCGCCCTATTTGGGCTGGGCTACCTACTGACCACCCTGTCGCAGGTAATCGCACTTTGGCTACCACAATGGGCGGGCTCACTGATTGTGGCCGTGCTGGTGCTGATTGTGGCCGGGGTGCTGGCTCTGGTAGGTAAGAAGGAGATCGATAAGGGCCGCGTAGTGGTGCCTAACCCGCAAGTTGGTTTGCGCCAGGACGTGCAGGCCGTGACTAACTCGCTGCGTGAGGGTCTAGCTACCGACGCCGCCGCCAGCGGCCCGACTGACACTGCTCCCGCCGGCCCGGCTTTCGGACAGAACTGACACAACACTGACACAACTGAGCGAAAGGAAGTTTCATGTCTATCTCAGCCCTAGAAGCTCAGCTAGAGGCCCAGCGTGCAGCCGCCGCCCAGGCCGTTAACGAGTTGGCTCGCCAGATCGCCCCGGCCACCCTCAAAGCCCAGGCCGCCCAGATCGGTGAGGACAGCGTGGCGCGAGCCAAGGCGCTCGTCAGCGACTCCACCCCGGTAAAGGAGCGCTTTACCACGCTGGTAGAGGAGGCTAAGGGCAAAGACCCGGCCGCCGTCGTCGTACTTGCCGGAGCAGGCCTGGTTGCCGCCACGACGGTGCTGATCAGCCTGCGGTTGGCGCTACGTCCGCTGTTTAAGTGAGGAAAGGATAAATAATGCCCAGTGCACAGGAGCTCGAAGAGCAGCTTAAGGCCCAGCGTGAGGCCCTGGCCCAGAGCGTAGATGACCTGGCTGAGCGGGTTAACCCCAAGGCTCAGGCCAAGGAGAAGGCTGAGCAAGTGCGCGCCAAGGCCGCTGAGGCCGGCTCTAGCATCTCTGAGTCGCTGCACCAGTTTGGTTTTATCGCCAAGGAAATGAGCGAAGGCGTACGCACCCAGGCTAAGTACTACTGGGATCGTGCTGGCGAAGGCGATTCTTCTGCCCGCGTCGTGGTGGCCACGGTGGGTGCTGGCGCCCTGCTGGTTGGCGGCGCAGTGGTGAAGAAGATCTTCAAGCACTAGTAGCTGCTGGCAGCCGTAACAGTACCCGCCTGCGCTGAAAGTAGACGCTGACAGCGCAGCGCGGGCGGCGGTATGAACAAGCAGACGAAATCAGTGCTATTGTTCACATGTGGACCGCCACTCCAGTCCAAACAGGCCCTGATCGGCGTGTGGAATGGAGATTGTGGCGCTTATCGTTGTACGGTTGTCTCACGATAAATTCAGACCATTTCGAAACAGCACGTTTTACGTGCGCGATCAGACGTTGGAGGGGGTCGAGCCTATGGGGCGCGGCCGTCAAAAGGCCAAGGCAACCAAGGTTGCCCGCAAGCTCAAGTACTACAGTCCTGAGACTGACTATGCGGCGCTAGAGCGTGAGCTCGCTGCCACGTCGGCCCGCTCAGGAAGCAGCAGCTACGACGACGAGGACTACTCGGATCTAGCCGCCAAGTACAACGATGACTTTGACGATGCAGATGATTTTGATCCAGGTAGGTCCTGAGTAACTAGAACAAAAGGGTGGGGGCCAGCTCGATAGAGCTGACCCCCACCCTTTTGTGTAGCTAGACGCCGCGCCCACCAAGTAGGTCTGCATCCACCAAGCAAACGTGGTGTCCTAAGCGGGCGCCGCACCCTAAGTAAGCACTGCGCCGCTATCTGACGCAGACCTCTAAACCCCCGCGTGAGCGGGGAAAACCCGGGCTAGGGTCAGTAGGCCACAGCCGTAGGCGGTTCATCCCCGCTTGCGCGGGGAAAACGGGCTGCCGCAGCTCGTCGGCCTGCCACCTGAAGGATCATCCCCGCTTGCGCGGGGAAAACTTTGACTCGTGATCCGATGGAGGTGCTCTGATGGGTTCATCCCCGCGTGAGCAGGGAAAACGCAGAAGAAGCCATCAAGCTCTTTGTGGACAGCGGTTCATCCCCGCGTGAGCAGGGAAAACACTTCTCGATCTGGGGTTTTACGCACCAAATCGGTCAGATTTTGGAAAGCCCTAAGAGCTGCGCCTACGTTAAAATTTACTCACTGCCGGACGCTTACACAACTAACTCGCGGGATCAGGCTCAGAATACTGGCAGTCCCCACTGTAGTAAGAGCGCTCCTAGACACCGCCTAAACGCCAGTGGGGACTGGCCGCCAGCCAGTCCCCACCAAGTTTTAGTGTTGTTGCAGCTCAGATGCGGTAGACGCCGTGGATATCCACTGCGCCACCCTGCACACCCTTAGTGCCGCTAACTACTCGGCCAGTGACTTCATACTCATCAGCCTTATGTACGCTACCCAGCACGCAGGCCTCAATCCCGGCAGCGCGACTTACCTCAATGGCAGCTTCAGCGATGGACTCATCCACCACTGCCACCATGCCGATACCCAGGTTCAAAGTGCCTTCTAGGTCATCCCAGGGCACATTACCCAGGCGGCGTACCACATCAAAGACAGGCGGGATCTGCCAGGCGCTACGGTCGACGTCGGCAATTAAGCCAGAGGGCAGCACCCGCGCCAAGTTAGCAGCCAGGCCCCCACCGGTGACGTGGCTAAGAGCGTGCACGTGCATAGTGGCCGGATCCGGGCCGCTACCCACACCCTCAATCATGGCCAGGCAGGCGCGAGTGTATAGGCGGGTGGGTTCTAGCAGCTCCTCACCCAGGGTGCGGCCAAACTCGTCAACGTGACGCTCTAGGCCCCAGCCGGCCACCTCAACTACCCGCCGTACCAGGGAATATCCGTTAGAGTGCAGGCCCGAGGCCGCCATACCAATCAGTACGTCGCCAGCCCTTACCCGCTCAGCACCCAGCACGCGGCTAGCCTCAACCACACCCGTAGCCGCACCGGCGACGTCGTAGTCATCAGGGCCCATCAAACCGGGGTGCTCAGCGGTCTCGCCACCCAGCAATGGGGTGCCCACAGCCGCACAGGCCTGGGCCACGCCGCGCACAATGTCCGCAATGCGCTCGGGCACCACATGGCCGCAAGCAATGTAGTCAGTCATCAGCAGCGGGCGCGCACCCACCACCACGATGTCGTCAACCACCATGCCCACCAGGTCCTGGCCGATGGTGTCGTGGATGTCTAGGGCCTGGGCGATAGCCACCTTGGTACCCACACCGTCAGTGGAGGTAGCCAGCAGCGGGCGGCGGTAGTCGCGCAGCTCGCTAACATCCACTAGCCCGGCAAATCCGCCCACTCCCCCAACCACGGCGGGGGTCATGGTGGCGGCCACGGAGGCCTTCATTAGTTCAACGGCACGGTCACCTGCCTCGGTGTCCACGCCCGCAGCGGCATAGGTAACTTCACTCATTACTTGACTCCTTCAATGCGTGGTACCACTGAGTTGCGACGCGGCAGGGGCGCGTCAGTTTTGTTTTCGTCGCGGCGACGGCGGTACACCGAGGGCACGCGCGAGATCGGCAGGGTGGAAATCACCGGGGCCGCATGTGGGGGCTCAATCGGGTAGTTACCGTCAAAGCAAGCCATACACAGGCGTGAAGCTTCCTGGCCACTGGCTTCCACCATGCCCTCCACGGAGAGGTAACCCAAAGAGTCAGCCCCAATGTGGTTGCAAATCTCCTGGGTGTTCATGCCATTGGCGATCAGCTCAGCGCGGGTGGCAAAGTCGATGCCATAAAAGCAAGGCCATTTAACCGGCGGGGAGGAAATACGGATGTGGATTTCCTTGGCGCCAGCCTCACGCAGCATCCGCACCAGGGCCCGCTGGGTGTTTCCACGCACGATCGAGTCATCAACCACCACCAGGCGCTTGCCTTCAATAACCTCACGCACCGGGTTGAGCTTGAGCCTAATACCCAGTTGGCGCAGGGTTTGGGTGGGTTGAATGAAGGTGCGACCCACATAGGCGTTTTTCACAATGCCCTGGGCAAAAGGAATACCTGATTCTTGCGAGTAACCAATAGCGGCGGGCGTGCCCGAGTCGGGGGTGGCAATCACCAGGTCAGCTTCAACCGGGTGTTCGCGTGCCAGCGCCGCACCCATGGCGTTACGGGCCGCAATAATGGAGCGCCCCGAAATACGCGTGTCGGGGCGAGCCAGGTAAACATACTCAAATACGCAACCAGTGGGGGTGGCGGGGGCGAAACGGCGCGTAGCTACGCCGTCGGAGTTAATAGTCAAAAATTCGCCCGGCTCAACCTCACGCACATAGGAGGCACCCACAATATCCAGGGCGGCAGTCTCGGAGGCCACCACCCAGCCGCGCTCTAGGCGTCCCAGCACCAGCGGGCGCACGCCGTGGGGGTCGCGGGCCGCATAGAGGGTGTCTTCAGTCATGAAGGTGACTGAGAAAGCGCCCTTGAGCTGCGGCAGCATCAGCATGGAAACCTCTTCGAGGTCTAGCTCAGGGTGCTGCTTGGCGGTAAGGGAAAGCAGAGCAGCCATCACGGCGGTGTCGGTGGTGGAGCCGCGTCCCAGTTCCCCGGAAATATCCTGGCCGGAGGCTTCACGCACGTATTCCATTAGCTCGCGCGTGTTGGTGAGGTTACCGTTGTGGGCTAGGGCCACCGTGTGCTCAGCTACCGGCCCCAGCATGGGCTGAGCGTTTTCCCAGGTGGTGGAGCCTGTGGTGGAGTAGCGTACATGCCCCACCGCGATATGCCCGCGTAAGGCTGACAGGCTGGTTTCATCAAAAACCTGGGAGACCAGACCCAGATCCTTATAAACCATGATTTTTTCGCCATCTGAGGCAGCGATCCCGGCCGCCTCCTGGCCACGGTGCTGTAGCGCGTACAGACCGAAGTAGGTCAGTTTGGCTACATCTTCACCTGGCGCCCACAACCCAAAGACGCCACATTCATCTTCAGGCTTTGGCTCTAGATAATCGACGGGTTGACTTTTGCGCGGGATTCCACCGAGTGTCACCTTCTAAGTTTGTCACATCCCCTTTAGCGACGCATGTGGCCATTTGTCACATGCGCGCACTAGCCTCGCTTAACCCACCCTGCATTTGGGGCCGGCAGCGGTTTAAAGCAGATGGATTTTAAAGCAGCGGCAGGAAATCACTTAGATCTGTGCGTAGCCCGGAGGCGCTGAGTTTTCCCTCATCTAGGGCCGCATTCCACTCTAGCGCCCCAATGGCTAGTTCCAGCCAGGTTTGGGCGTCAGTTTCCACTACCGACGGCGGGGTGCCGCGCCGGTGGGTGGAGCCGGCTACCGCCTGGGTGGCGCCGTAAGGTGGCACGCGCACTTCCACACTGCGTCCGGGGGCGACGGCGGCCAGCTCCTCCAGCGTGTAGCGCACGGCGGTGGCGGTGGTGTTGCGGTCAACGTCTTGGCCTTGCTGATACTGGTTACGCCAGTGGTGCAGGGCGGCGATACCTTCAGTGATGTCGATACGACGACGGGTGCTCATAGCTGGCCAGATTACCCTCTTGGCCCCTTAACCGCATTGACCCGCCAGGCGTTTAGCCCAGCGGGTCAAGTTGTTGAACTAGCTTGGATCAGATGATGCCGAAAGCGTTCATAACATCGGCTACGCGCACGAAACCAGCAGCGTTAGCACCCAGCACGTAGTCGCCCGGGCGCCCGTAGGTGTCGGCAGCCTCCAGGCAGGAGTGGTGAATGTCAGCCATGATGCCGGTCAGCTTAGCTTCAGCGGTGGCAAAATCCCAGCGGCTACGAGAAGCGTTCTGCTCCATCTCCAGTGCGGAGGTAGCCACACCACCAGCGTTAGCGGCCTTACCGGGGGCGTAAAGAATCCCGGCGGCCTGGAAGTGCTCCACAGCTTCGGGGGTGGAGGGCATGTTGGCGCCCTCAGCCACCACGCCGCAGCCGTTACGTAGCAGGCGCACTGCGGCGTCGCCGTTTAGCTCATTCTGGGTGGCACAGGGCAGCGCCACCGAGCAGGTCACATCCCAAATGCTGCCGCCGGTAACCAGCTGGGCGGAGGGGCGACGCTTGACATAGTCGGCTACGCGTCCACGCTCAACTTCCTTAACCTGCTTTAGTAGCTCCAGGTCGACGCCGGCCTCATCCACCACGTAACCGGAGGAGTCAGAGAAGGTAACTACCTTGGCGCCCAGGGATTGGGCCTTTTCAATGGCGTAGATAGCCACGTTACCGGCACCGGAAACCACCACGCGCTGGCCTTCCATCGACTGGCCACGGGTAGCCAGCATGGACTGGGCAAACAGCACGGTGCCGTAACCGGTAGCTTCGGTACGCACTAGCGAACCACCCCAGGCTAGGCCCTTACCGGTTAGCACGCCGGCATCGTAGGAGTTACGTAGACGCTTGTACTGGCCGAACAGGTAGCCGATCTCGCGTCCACCCACACCGATGTCACCGGCGGGAACGTCAACATTGGGGCCAATGTGGCGCGATAGCTCAGTCATGAAGGACTGGCAAAAACGCATGATTTCGCCGTCGCTGCGGCCGTGAGGGTCGAAGTCGCTACCCCCCTTACCGCCACCAATACCCTGGTTGGTCAGGGCGTTCTTGAAGATCTGCTCAAAACCCAGGAACTTGATGATGCCTGCGTTAACTGAGGGGTGGAAGCGCAAACCACCCTTGTAGGGGCCCAGCGCAGAGTTGAACTCAACCCGGAAACCACGGTTTACCTGTACGTTACCGGCGTCGTCAACCCACGGCACACGGAAGATAATCTGACGCTCAGGCTCAACCAAGCGCTCTAGCAGAGCATTGTCGGCGTAATGAGGGTCCTTTGCTAGCACCGGTTCCAGAGAGGTAAGTACCTCATGTACTGCCTGGTGGAATTCAATTTCGCCAGGGTTACGGCGGATGACGTCGGCATAAACCTTATCGATAGCGGCGGTCATAGCGACCCTTTCCTAAGAGCCCCCGGAGGGGCATCTGTATGCAATCTCGGTACGTGTCTTAGCCTTGCAAAGAATTGTTTACTCTGGGTTACAGACGCAGAAAATCTCACTCCTTGACATAATGATTCATCTCACCTAAATGGTGCGTTTGAGACTTAAGGGACAGCCAGCGCAGCGTATCGCCGTGTTTTCATCCACCTCCAGGCTGTGGCACGCCCCTAGGCCAGAGGCGCATAGGCTGGTTGCGCCCAGTAGGGAGCCGCTGCGACGTAGCTGCTCTACCATCACCGCCGCCAGTTGCGGGCTCACCCCGGCTTCTTGGGCGGCGCGAGTGAGGGTAGCGCCGCGTGCTAGGGCTTGGGTTAGGCGTTGGCGCGGGCCGGTTGCGTCCGTCTTGGGGGCGACGCCGGTCATGCCCGCCTTAGGGGCGCTAGTGCTCGTCTTAGGGCCGACGGCGTCAGTGCCCACCTTGGGGGCGACGGCGCCGGTTGCGCTGCTAGCAGCCACTGCGACGCCGTCACTTGCGTTTTGGGGGCCACCCCCAGGGCCGGCGGGGCCGACAACGCCCGCAGCGACGTCGTCGACCCCATTTGCACGGCGTAGGCGCGGCCATCCCAGCGCCACCCGCGCGGACTTCACCAAATCAGTCTCCCGATTTGGAACACCACCACCGCCAAGATCCAGGCCGTCACCAGCTGCACGCCCACAGCACTAGCCGCCCTACGGGCCCCAATTTGGCGGGCCTGCTCAGCCACCGTAGCCAGGCAAGGCGTGTAGGTCAGCACAAACACCAAGAAGGCGTAGGCCCCCACCATGGCGTCGGCACCAGCAGACTTAGCGAAAGAGACACGCACCAACTTAGGCAGCTGACCCAAGTTATCGCCGCCATCTTCAGCGTCACCACCATCAGCTTCAGGATCCATGTTGTAGGAGGTGACCACCGAGGAGATTACGGTCTCTTTAGCCACAAAACCGGTCATAAGCGCACCGGTCATGTGCCATTCACCAAAGCCGGCGGGCTTAAAGACAGGCTCTAGCACCTGGGCGGTGCGGCCATAAAGCGAATCCTCCATAGGCAGGTTGGAGTCAGCGAACTTGTGACCGCCAGCCATGGGGATTGCCCCCATCAGCCACACCACCAGGGTCATCAGCAAAATGATCTTGCCGGCGCCCACCACGAAGGCCCATGAACGCAGCCAGGTGTTCTTCAGCGTCACTACTACGCGCGGCACCTGGTAGGCCGGTAGCACCAGGAACAGCGGGGCGTGAGACTGGCCCTTAGTAATAAACGGCTTCAAAACCAGCGATCCCAGCACCACCATTATCAAGCTGAGCACGTAGAGGCTAAACACCACGGTGCCGGTGTGGGTGGGGAAGAAAATGCGGGTAATAAGCAGGTAAATGGTCAGTCGTGCGGCGCAGGAGGTGTAGGGAATCACCAGGGTGGTGACCAGGCGCTGGGCCGCGTTAGGTAGCGTGCGGGTAGCCGCCAGGGAGGGCAGGTTGCAACCAAAACCCATGATCAGCGGCATGATTACGCGCCCATCCAAGCCAATGGCGCGCATGAGACGGTCGCCCAGGAAGGCGGCGCGAGCCATATAACCGGAGTCTTCCAGGATTGAGATCATCAGGAAGATGATGAACATCAACGGGATGAAGGAAGCCACCACCCCTAGACCGGTACACAAACCACCAATCAGCAGGCCATGCACCCAGTTGTCTTGCCAGCCAACCGCTTTTAGAGCCAGACCAATTAAGTGGGCTAGCGAGTAGCTCTTAGACTCGTCAGAAAAAGCCTGCTCAAAGAAGTCCTGGATGGGGCTAACCCATTCACCAGCGATCTTGAACAGCAGCCACATTAGGAAGAAGAACACCGGCAGGCCCATAAGCGGGTGCAGCAAAACCCGGTCCACCTTGTCTGAGAAGGAGGGCTCCAGGGGCTGCTCTAGCTTGCCAAAAGCCTGGGCTTCAAGCTTTTCTACCCATTCAAAGATAGCGTCGGCCTGCTCCAGGCCGCTGGCCTGGGCTTCTGCCTTGCAGTGACCGCACTTGCATTCGTGCTTGCGTGCGCCAGGGGCGCTGTGGGAGGGCTCAATGCCTTTAACCCACTTGGGGTGGGCAATGTTTTCTTTCACCAGGGCCGCAAATTCGTCTGCGTTGTCCAGGTGGCGGGGGTCAATAACGATGACGTCGATCCCCAGGGCCTTGCTTAGGGCCTCAGCGTCAGGGGCTTCATCGGCCACATCCGCCATGGTCAGTACCGCCAGGGCGTTGTGTCCAGCCTGGGCTACCTGGCCGAGCAGGTAGAGCGAGCGGGTTAGGGCACTGGCGTCTAGCACCACCACGGTTAGGTCCAGGCCACCGCCGTTTTCGGGGTCGGTGAAGGAGCCGGGGACAGCCGCCAGGGTGTCTACCACTACCTGCTCATCTGGCGAGGCGGCGAGCAGCGAGTAGGTGCCGGGCAGGTCTAGCAGGTTAGCTTCAACGGCTTTCCAGTTACCACGCATCATTTCGACGGTGGTGCCGGGGGCGTTGATAACCCGCTGGCGGGCGCCGGTTAGAGCATTGAACAGGGTGGATTTACCAACATTGGGGTTACCCACCAGAGCAATAGTGGTGTCGTGGACAGTGGTGTCCAGGGTGATTGTGGCGTGACAGGAGCAGCTCACTTGTTTACCTCCACGTTGATGTGGCGGGCGCTGCGGCGATCTACAGCCACGCGGGCGCCGTCAATATTTACCACTACCCCGCCAAAAGCCGCGCGGTTAACCACGTGAAGGTTAACGCCCGGGCGCAGGCCCAGTTCATGCAGGCGTAGTAGGTTCTCTTCGCTAATATCCAGTTCGGCCACCTTGGCGCGAACTCTTTTAGGGCACTGACTTAGCAACATGGCGCTATCTTAAGCCTTGCCTTACTTAGGCTAATAGGACCTTAGATGTTGCGCTAATTGTACCGGTTTTAGCTAAATACAATGCCTTCACTTAGCTAATTAGGTAAAGCTACGGGTCCTTAAGCCAATATAAAAACGTTTTGTCACAAAAAGCTTGGGGCCGACTGGCTGCTGCCAGTCGGCCCCAACGGCCACTAGGGTAAACCTATTAACCTGGTGTTTTAGTTGAACAGGTCAGGCAGAACGCGCTCAACTGCGAGGCCTACCTCTGCTAGTTCTAGGACCATAGGCGCACCTAGATCCTGAGAGAGAAGATCGTGGCCGGTGATAGCAAATAGCTCACCGCCGGTGGTACCAATGCGGGCAGCCTTAACGCCTTCAGCTTCAGCGGCGGCGTAAACCGCCGGCAGTGCCCCTTCAGGTACAGCAATCACGCAGCGCGCCCCAGACTCAGAGAACAGGAAGGTGAAGTCATCCAGCCCGGCGCCGTCGGCGGCAGCAGTGGCCGCATTGGCGATGTCCACGCTTACACCCACGCCGCAGCGCAGGGAGCCCTCCAGCAGAGTCTGCACCAGACCACCGGCAGAGCAGTCGTGGGCGGCGCTGATCAGGCGCTCACCAGCAGGGGTGCGGGCCTCGCTCAGAGCCAGCAGCACATTACCCAGGGCCATTTCGGCGTCCAGATCCACCTTGGGCGGCAGACCACCTAGGTGACGGTGCACTACCCGAGCCCAGGCGGAGCCGTCCAGCTCATCGTAGGTTTCACCCAGCAGTACCAGGGCTAGGCCTTCTTCCTGCCAGCCTGAGGGGTTAGCGCGGGTGACGTCGTCGATCACGCCCAGCACACCCACCACCGGGGTGGGGTTAATGGAGGAGTCGAGCAGACCCTTAACCTTGCCGTGGGAGTTGTAGAGGGACACGTTACCGCCGGTAACCGGAATACCCATCACCTTGCAGGCGTCAGCCAAACCGGTAATGGCCTCCACCAGCTGCCACATGGCGTCAGGGTCTTCAGGGGAACCAAAGTTCAGGCAGTCGGTTACCGCCAGTGGGCGGGCACCAACCGTGCACACGTTACGGTAGGACTCGGCCAGGGCCTGGGCGGCGCCGGTAGCCGGGTCAAGCTTGGTGAAACGCCCGTTAGCGTCAGTGGAGATAGCCACACCCAAGCCGGTCTTTTCATCCACACGCACCACACCGGCGTCGTCGGGCTGAGACAGGGCGGTCTGGCCGCGCACGAAACGGTCGTACTGGTTGGTAACCCAGCTGGCAGAGGCATAGTTGGGGTTAAGCGCAATAGCCATGGCATGGGCCGCTAGCTCCTTGGAGGAGGCGGGGCGCTGCAGCTTGGCGCTAGTGTCAGCGTTTAGCTCATCCTGCCAGGCAGGGCGGGCGTAGGGGCGATCATAGGTGGGGCCTTCGTGAGCCACAGTCTTGGGGTCTACGTCCACAATGCGCTCACCGAAGTGGTCAATGGTTAGGCGCCCAGAGCCGTTAACCTCACCAATTACGGAGGCTTCCACATCCCACTTGCGGATGACCTCCATGAAGGCCTCCAGCTTTTCGGGGGCCACCACAGCCATCATGCGCTCTTGAGATTCACTCATGAGGATCTCGCCGGCGGTTAGGGACGGGTCGCGTAGCAGCACGTTTTCTAGGTTGACGTGCATACCGCCGTCACCGTTGGAGGCCAGCTCGCTGGTGGCGCAGGAAATACCGGCGGCGCCTAGATCTTGGATACCTAGCACTAGATCCTGCTTGAACAGGTCTAGACAGCATTCAATCAGTACCTTCTCCATGAAGGGGTCGCCCACCTGGACGCTGGGGCGCTTGGCCGGCATACCATCCTCAAAGGATTCGCTGGCCAAAATGGAGGCGCCACCAATACCGTCACCACCGGTGCGGGCCCCGAATAGCACCACCTGGTTGCCGGCGCCCGAGGCGTTAGCTAGGTGAATATCCTCGTGGCGCATAACGCCCACACACAGGGCGTTTACTAGCGGGTTTTCCTGGTAGGAGGAGTCAAACTCGGTTTCACCACCAATGTTGGGCAGGCCTAGGCAGTTGCCGTAACCACCCACACCGGCCACCACACCGTGCACCACACGGGCGGTGTCTTCATGGTCAACCGCACCAAAACGCAGCTGGTCCATAACCGCCACCGGGCGGGCACCCATAGAGATAATGTCGCGCACAATACCGCCCACACCGGTAGCCGCGCCCTGGTAGGGCTCCACGAAGGAGGGGTGGTTGTGGCTTTCTACCTTGTAGGTGACAGCCCAGCCATCACCGATGTCTACCACACCAGCGTTTTCACCCATACCCACCAGCAGGTGCTCACGCATCTGGGGGGTGACCTTCTGGCCAAACTGCTTGAGGTGGATCTTGGAGGACTTGTAGGAGCAGTGCTCAGACCACATTACGGAGTACATGGCCAGCTCAGCGTTGGTGGGACGGCGTCCAAGCAGTCGCTTAATGTCTGCGTACTCTTCCGGTTTGAGGCCCAGCTCCGCGTAGGGCATTTCCTTATCTGGGCTAGCCGCAGCGTCCTGAACGGTATCGGGGTGCTCTACGGGGGTAACGGAATTGGGCAGGGAGGTCATTGGCGCTCCTGAACGTGACGTTTAATTGCGCTTAACCGGCGTTGAGTGCGCCTAGCGCATTTACTCTCTAACTCTACTCGTCTTAGCTGGGAAGTTAACAGAGGAAGGCGACAATCGGCCAATATGTGCACTCCAGCATTTTTCACATTGTTGTTTTCGGCGAAAATTCCAAAAGTGCTGTGCACCACAAGCAAATGATGTTGGACTGGTGTCATGAGGAACATCGACGTTACCCCTCGCCCCTTAGCGGAGTTAGCGAGCCACCTCAGCGACGCGGCCACGAAGCGCCTGGACGCCGTCGTCGACGCCGGACGCCGCCTAGGTCAGGGACGCACTATTTTCAACATCACCCCCAGTGCCGCTGCTGACTCAGGTGTGGCCGAGGCAGTAGAAACTATTACCGCGCTGGCGCTGGATGCGGGCATAGACACCCGCTGGTATCAGCTGGATATGCCCGCCCCGTTTAGGGTTTTAAGCGAGCGACTAGACAACTGGCTGCATGGCTACGACGACGCCGGCGGGGCCTTGCGTGACAAGGAACGTGATCTTTATGAGCACGTGTTGTCCTCGAACGCGGAAAACCTGGTGGATGAGATTTCCAGTGGCGACATTGTGGTGCTGCACGAGGCGGCCACCGCTGGCCTAGCCCAAGCTTTCTCTGAGGCGGGGGCCTGGGTGGTGTGGCGCTGCCACGGCGGCACTGAGGATCTAAACGAGCACAGTCAGCTGGCCTGGAGTTTCCTGGAGCCTTATCTGGACTGGGCCAACCGCATGGTGTTCACCCGCGACGTGTACCGTCCGCCCTTTGCCCCGCCGGACAGTTGCGACGTGATCGCCCCTTCTATTGTTCCCGACTCGCCTAAAAACCGCGTTTTGGACTTGGATGAGTCCTTGTCGATTGTGCGTTTAGCAGGAATTTTCGACGGCGCAGCTCCCTTTGATGCGGTGCCTTTCATACGTGAGGATGGGCGCCCGGGGGTGATTGAGAGACTCGATGGCGTGATGCTGGCCGGCGGCCCGGTTCCCCAAGGGGCCCGCGTGGTTACGCAAGTTTCACGCTGGTCTGCACTTAAAGGCAATGTGCAGCTGATTGAGGCTTTTGCAGCTGACCGTGAGCTGCTTGCCGACGACGTACACCTGCTGCTGGTGGGGCCGGCTTTGGATAGTAAGAGCCGGCAAACTACCCGGGTGGTTAACAGCGCTAGTGGCGAGCCGCAGCTGGCTCCCCACAACGGGCATCCTTCTGAGGCGGCCCGCGTGTTGGCGCAGGTACTTGACGCCCACTCACTGCTGCCGCCGTCGCTGGCTGAGCGGGTGCACGTGGCCGCTATCCCAATGCTTGACCGCGAGGTGAATGCGCTGATTGTTAACGCTTTGCAGCGCACTAGCACGGTGATTACGCTGATGAGCCACCGCGAGGGCTTCGGCTTGCCGGTCACTGAGGCCATGTGGAAGAAGGCTGTGGTGGTGGCCGCCCAGGTGGGTGGCTTAATTGAGCAGATCGACGACGGCGTCAACGGGGTGTTGGTGCCGGGCCTGTCTGCCTACAGCTGGGGCCAAGCCGTAGCTGAGGTACTACGTTTCCCACAGCAGTCGGCGGAAATGGGCCTGGCGGCCCATGAATCTGTGCGCGCTAATTACCTGCCGGACCGCCACTTGCGTGACTGGCTGGAGCTTATCGCCACCATGGTGGACGAACGCTAAAACTGGTGGAGGCAGCCCCTGACGGGACTGCCTCCACTTTTAGTTGTTGCGCCTGGCTGTTGGCCGCGAGCGCCGGCCATCTGCGAATGTCCGCTGGTCAACCTGGCTGATCAGGCGGTGGCTAGCACTGCGTTTAGGACGGAGGCGAATACGCCTAGGCCGTCAACGCCGGTGCGTAGGCCGCCGGCGCCGGCGGGGCCGAAACCGGGTTCTACGGCGTGCTCTGGGTGGGGCATGAGGCCCACTACGTTGCCGCGTTCGTTGGTTACACCGGCGATGTCGCGGGCAGAGCCGTTGGGGTTTCCGCCTAGGTAGCGGAAGACTACGCGCCCTTCGCCTTCGAGGCGGTCTAGGTCCTCATCTGAGGCGATGAAGTTACCTTCACCGTTCTTCATGGGCACCACGATTTCCTGGCCGGCGCTAAAGGCGTTGGTCCAGGCGGTGTTGACGTTTTCGATCCGTAGTTTCTGCTCGCGGCAGATGAATTTTTGGTGGTCGTTGCGGATTAGGGCGCCGGGTAGCAGGTGGGCTTCGGTTAGGATTTGGAAGCCGTTGCAGATGCCTAGTACGGGCATGCCTTTGTGGGCGGCGTCGATTACTTCTTGCATTACCGGGGCGAAGCGGGCGATGGCGCCGCAGCGTAGGTAGTCGCCGTATGAGAAGCCGCCGGGTACTACTACGGCGTCAACCCCGTGTAGATCGGCGTCCTTGTGCCAGAGGCTGACGGGTTCGGCTCCGGCTAGGCGTACGGCGCGTAGGGCGTCGACGTCGTCGAGGGTGCCGGGGAAGGTGATTACACCGATACGTGCCAAGGTTTAGGCCTCCTCAGCGCGAACAGAAACCACGTCTTCAATGATGGGGTTGCTCAGCAGCTTGTCTGCGGCTTCGCGTGCGGCGGCTAGGTCAGCTTCGGTTACTTCACCTTCTACGGTTAGTTCGAAGCGGCGCCCTTGACGCACCGCAGTGAACTGTTCGAAGCCTAGGCGCGGTAGGGAACCCACTACGGCTTTACCTTGGGGGTCTAGGATTTCCGGCTTAGGCATAACTTCAACAACAATGCGTCCCATGGTTTCTCCTGTATGGGCGGGCGTAAGTCACTACCAGGTTACTAGCACCAACGGACAAACTACATACTTACCAGGCGTTGTATATCTCAATTTATTGGTTTAGTTAGGTATCTGGAGCTAGCGGGAAACTAACTATCTAATACTTTAAACTGGTGTTGACCGCGCGTGGCCTGCCCCGCCCATTGTTTCACTGTGGAAACGGCCGCTGACCACGCATCCATTAATCTCGATGAAGAGGAAATAATGCGTCTGACTTTGCCTCGGCGTCGTTGGGCGGCCGGATTGGCTGTTGTGGCTATGACTTTGACGGGTCTAGCCCCGGTAGCCGTCGCAACTGGTCCGGTAGCTGTGCCGGCTAGCCCCACTCAAGCCGATTCCCATCCCCAAGTTTTACCTGCTCCCCAGTCACTGAGTTGGGGTAGCGGCGCTGCCACGTTTAAGTCCACTACGGTGCATTTTGATGTGCAAAACCAGGACGAGCCCACTAAAGCTACGCTGAATGCTTTAGCTAAAGCCAATAACTTGCAGGTCACTAGTGCGGCTGCGGCCACGCTGAAGGTCACGGTTAAGGTGGCTTCAGCTGGTGAGCAGGGCGACGGCGCTGGCCAGGCACCTAAGCACGCTGAGGGCTACCTGCTTAAAGCTGAGGGCAACAATGTCACCATTACTGGTTCTGACACGCGCGGCGCCTACTATGGCGTGCAAACGCTGCGTCAGCTGGTTAAAGACGGCAAGCTGTATCACGCTACGGTGCGTGACTGGCCGCTGATGAGCGTGCGCGGCACGATTGAGGGTTTTTACGGTATTCCTTGGTCTCACCAGGCCCGCCAGGATATTTTGGCTTTCTCTGGCCAGCACAAGATGAATACCTACATTTACACCCCTAAGGATGACGCTTATCTGCGCGCTAAGTGGCGTGAACTGTATCCGCAGGCGGAGCTGGCTAAGCTCAAGGAGCTGGTGGATGCCGCTAACGCTAACCACGTGGATTTTGTTTTTGCCCTCTCCCCCGGTAACGACATTTGCTACGGCCAGCAAAGCGAGTATGACGCCACAGTGGCTAAGTTTGAGCAGCTGCGTAAGATTGGGGTGCGCTCGTTCTATATCGCTTTGGACGACATTAACCCACGTTTGAACTGCGATTCTGACGCCACCCAGTTCCCCTCTCGGGGGCCTTGGACACAGCTAGCTGACGCCCAGTCTTACTACCTGAACAAGGTGCAAACTGAGTATGTTAAGGCCAACCAACTCAATGATTTGATGATGGTGCCCACTAACTATTCGGGTAACGCCACTGACCCGTTTAAGACGGCTCAGGGTGAGCGTTTAAACCAGGATATTCGTATGCAGTGGACTGGGATGGGGGTTTTCTCTGACCAGATCACTGTTGATCAGGTAACTAAGGCTGCCACCACCTACAACAATAAGCACCTGTTTATTTGGGATAACTTCCCGGTTAATGATGGCCAGCGTGGGCGGCTGTTCCTTAACCCCTTAGAGGGCCGCGATCCCAACTTGTACAAGTACATTGACGGTTTCACCTCTAACCCAATGATTCAGCCCTATGCTTCGCTACCGTCGCTAGCTAACTATGGTGATTACACCTGGAATGGACCTAAGTATGACGCTAAGGCCTCGTTTAAGGCGGCTTTGGCACAGCTGGCCGGCAGTGACAGCCAGGTCATTAAGGCGCTGGATGCGTTTGTGGATCTTAACCAGTCGTGGAAGCCTTACCGGGCTTCTTCACAAAGCGCCCCGCAGCTGTCTAGTGAAGTTAAGGCTTTTAATGATGCTTTAGCTAGCGGCAATGCAGCCACTATTAAGTCCACTGCCGCTACTTTGCGCGCGCGTTTGCAGTTGATTGAGCAGGCCCCGCAGCTGCTTGCCAAGATGGAATCTAAGGGTTTTTACAATGACATTAAGCCTTGGTTGGAGGCGGCCCGCGATTGGGCTAAGGCCAGCCAGTCGGCTTTGGATGTTTATTTGGCTATTAATACCAATAATGGTGAGCAGGCCACTAGCGCCCTGATGGCTATGCAAGCCGCCCAGCAAAGTGCGCTTAAGCCCCGCGTGGATGATATGGATTCGGACTTTACGGTTAAGCCCGCTTCTATTACAGCTTCTGTGGGCGACGGCGTCTTTAACGCTTTCGTGGACGATGCCGCCAAGGCTTGGGATAAGTGGGCTGCTTTGACTCCCGCTAAGGGCGGGGCCGCCTTGAAGGTAGCCGAGGCTTCTACCACTATGGGTACTTGGGAGAGCTATGTGCCCGCTAACGCGGTTGATGGCCGGGAGGATACTTTCTACTGGTCTAACTCTGCCCCGCAGCCGGGTTCTTATTTCCAGCTTGATCTTGGTAGCGAGCAGGAGATTGGTTTGGTGCATGTCAGCCAGGGCCGTAGTGCTTCACAAACTGGCGACATGATCTATAACGCTGAGGTTGAAGTTTCTGCTGATGGTTCTAACTGGACTTCGCTGGGCCAGTTCACTAACCAGGCTGAGATTACGGCTAAGGCGCCCGCCGGCACTATGGCGCGTTATGTGCGTCTGAAGGCCACTGCGGCTAACGGTAATGGGGCTTGGGTGCAGATCCGCGAGTTCCAGGTTTCTAGCCCCACTAAGGGTTTGTCTACCACTTTGGTTACCGCTAAGGATCACCCGCTAGATAATGCGGTTGACGCTAAGGGGGCTACGGCTTTGGTGGCCACCCAGGTGCCTGAGGGCGCTAATTTGGTGCGTGAGCTGCCTCAGGTGGCTAGCGGCAAGGTGAGTGTGGTTGTGGCCGGCCAGGTTGGGGCCACGGTTGAGTATCAGCGCAGTGATGGTACTTGGGTAGCTTTGGGTAGTGCCGACGCCGCCAAGCACTATCAGGTGTTTGCGGCTCAGGGCCCGGTTAAGGCAATTCGCTTAACTTCCATTAAGGGCGAGGTTTTGCCCAACATTTTGGAGTTTTCTTACCGGGCTTGGCGTGCGGGTGATCCTCAGCCGGGATCGACGCCGGCACCCAGCCCCACCCCAACGGTTGCGCCCACTGCGTCTCCGGCCCCCACGGCCAGCCCAGCGCCCACGGTAGCCCCCACCAGTCCGGCACCTACTGTGGTGCCCACGGCCACTCCGACGCCCAGCCCGGCACCGACCAGCCAACCCACGGCTACTCCCACGGCTAGCCCGGCACCCACTGCGGCTCCAACCGCTACCGCCGCGCCTAGCCCCACCGCTAGTGCTGCCCCCACGGCAACCAGCCAGCCCACTGCGGCTCCAACCGCTACCGCCGCGCCTACGGCAAGTAAGCCCACTATGGCTCCCACGGGCCGGCCTAGTGCCCTACCCAGCGCCTCCGGCAGGCCGGGCGCGCTGCCTTCAGCTAAGCCGTCCTTGCTGCCTGGACAGCGGATCACGCTAAACCCGACCCCTGGCCAGGCCCGCTACTCCAAGGTCTCATTGGCCCACACCGGGGCCAACCTTGCAGTTGGTTTAGTGGCCCTAGCGGCCCTAGCTAGCGGCGGCTTGCTGCTGGCCCGGCGTCGTCGCCAAAGCTAAACCAAAGGCGCCAGGCAAGGGAACGGTAACCAAAAACCTTGCCCGGCCCTAAAAACACTTTTGGGTGGGACGCTTAAAGCATCCCACCCAAATCTGTATCTAGCCGCTACAGCCACGGCGCGCAGGCAGCAACTACAGCGCCAGGGGCTTGCCGGTTAGGCGCTCGTAGGCCTCCAGGTAGCGCTCGCGGGTACGCTCAACTACCTGCTCAGGCAGGGCCGGGGGCTGCTGGCCACTGTTACGATCCCAGCCGCTTTCCTTAGCCAGCCAGTCACGCACAAACTGCTTGTCGTAAGAAGGCGTCACCTGGCCCTCAACCCACTGGTCAGCCGGCCAGAAACGGGAAGAATCAGGGGTCAACACCTCGTCACCCAAAACCAGTTCACCCTGGCTGCCGCGCCCAAATTCAAACTTGGTGTCAGCCAGGATAATGCCGCGCTGCTTAGCGATATCAGCTGCGCGCGTGTACAGCTCCAAGGTGGTCTGGCGTAGTGCCTGGGCCGGCTCGGGGCCAACCATTTGTACTACCCGTTCAAAGGAAACGTTCTCATCGTGGTCGCCCAATTCAGCTTTGGCGGCAGGGGTGAAAATCGGCTCCGGTAGCGGCGAAGCCTCCACCAAACCAGGCGGTAAAGCCACCCCACATACCTGCTGGCCGGCACGGTATTCAACCAGGCCAGAGCCGGTTAGGTAGCCGCGAGCTACGCACTCTACCGGGTACATGTCCAGGCGGCGGCAAATCATGGCGCGCCCAGCCACCTGTGCGGGCACATCCAGCGACAGCAGGTGGTTAGGCACTATCTGCTCCAGCTGCTCAAACCACCACACGCTTAGGGCGGTCAGTACCTTGCCCTTATCGGGAATCTGCGAGCTAAGCACATAGTCATAGGCGCTGATGCGGTCGCTGGCCACCACCAGCAGCACATCCTCGCCGTCCCACGGCCCCTGGGGGGCGGGCACGTAAACGTCACGGACCTTACCGGAAACCAGGTGCTTCCAGCCATCTAGGACCGGTGCGGCAGGTAGTTCAATTCCCATTTTTAACGCTCCACATAGGTGGGGGCGGCGATATCACTACGGTGATAGGCGCCGTCGAACTTAATCTTGCTTACCGCCGCGTAAGCCTTAGCGCGCGCTGCGGCCACATCTTCACCCAGCGCCACCACCGACAGCACCCGGCCACCGGCGGTAACTAGGTCGTTGTCGTCATTACGGGCAGTTCCCGCATGTAGCACATGCACGTCAGGGTCAGCTTCAGCCTGCTCAATACCGGTGATTACATCCCCAGTGGTGGGGGTGGAGGGGTAACCGGCAGCGGAAATAACCACGTCAACCGCAGCCTTATCGCTCCACTGAGGCTCAGCCACCTGATCTAGGCGCCCCACTGCAGCCGCGTGCAACAGCTGGGGCAGCGAAGAGTCTAGACGCGCCAGTACAGCCTGAGTCTCAGGGTCACCAAAACGCACGTTAAACTCCACCACGCGCATACCCTTGCTGGTTAGCGCCAGGCCGCAGTAAAGCAGACCAATGAAAGGCGTGCCTCGGCGAGCCATCTCGTCAACCACCGGCTGCGCCACCTGCTCTATCACCTGCTGGCCCAAATCAGCCGGGGCCCAAGGCAGCGGCGTGTAAGAACCCATACCACCCGTGTTCGGGCCGGCGTCGCCGTCACCAATACGCTTAAAGTCTTGGGCGGGGCTCAGTGCGCGCACAGTGCGCCCGTCACAAACACAGAAAACCGAGGCCTCCGGGCCGTCTAGGTAATCCTCAACCACCACAGCGCCGCCCTCGCGCTCTAGGCAAGCCAGGCCGTGTTTAAGTGCCGCGTCACGGTCAGAAGTAACCACAACCCCCTTACCGGCAGCTAGCCCGTCTTCCTTGACCACATAGGGGGCACCAAACTCATCCAAAGCTTGCTCTAGCTGGTCAGGGCTAGTGACAACGCGGGCACTGGCGGTAGGCACATGGGCGGAGGCCATAACTTCTTTAGCGAAAGCCTTAGAACCCTCTAGGCGGGCAGCTTCCTTACTGGGGCCAAACACCGCAATGTCTGCCTGACGCAAAGCATCAGCCACGCCTGCTACCAGTGGCGCCTCCGGGCCCACCACCACCAGGTCAGCCCCCATCTCGCGAGCCAAGGTGACTACTTCATCAGGGCTATTGGGGTCAATGAACAAGTTAGTGGCGATCTGCGCAGTGCCGGGGTTACCCGGCGCTACAACAAGTTCAGTGGTCTGTGGGTCACGAGATAAGGCACGGGCCAGCGCATGTTCACGTGCGCCAGAGCCCAGAAGCAGGATTTTCACGTACTCACTTTAGCCGCTCACTGGCCCTAATTAAACCGCTAACGGTCCCAAATGTCCGCTAGTAGTTAACTAGCGATACTTAAACAAAAGTTTCCCCCGCCCAGTGGGCGGGGGAAACTATCTATGGTTAGCGGCCAGCTAACTGGTAAGCAGCTACTGTGTTAGCGCTTGGCTAGCTGGTTGCCCGCTAGCTGGTTGCTCGCTAGTTGTTACTGGCAGCGCTCACTTGGCAGCGGCGATGCGCTCACGGAACTTGGCCAGCTGAGCGGTGATCTCGGCGGGAACCTTGTCGCCGAACTGAGCCAGGTACTCCTCGGTGGAGTCCATCTCAGCGGCCCAAGCCTCGGGGTCGATAGCGAAGAGCTTGTTCCAAGCAGCTTCGTCTACCTCGTCCAGGCCCTCAAGGTTGAAGTCCTCGAACTTGGGGTAGCGGCCGGTGACGCCGTCGATGGCCTCTACCTGGCCAGCGGCGCGACGCACGATCCAGTCCAGAACGCGGCTGTTCTCGCCGTATCCAGGCCACAGGAAGTTGCCGTCCTCGTCCTTACGGAACCAGTTGACCTGGTAAACCTTGGGGAACTTGTCGCCAACCTTGTCCTGCATCTCCAGCCAGTGGCCCCAGTAGTCGGCCATGTTGTAACCGCAGAAGGGCAGCATAGCGAAGGGGTCGTGGCGCAGGGAGCCAGCCTTAACGTCGGTGGCGGCAGCGGTGACCTCAGAGGCCACGGAAGCACCGATGAACACGCCGTGAGCGGGTTCGTACTGCTCGGCTACCAGCGGCACGTTGGTGGCGCGGCGGCCACCGAACAGGATGGCGTCGATGGCTACACCCTCGGGGGCTTCCCAGTCACCACAGATGATCGGGCACTGAGCGGCCGGGGTGGTGAAGCGAGAGTTGGGGTGAGCGGCCTTCTTACCCTCGGCAGCGTCAGCCGGGGTGTAGTCGTTGCCGTGCCAGTCGATCAGGTGCTCGGGTAGCGGAGCGTCAATGCCCTCCCACCAAACGTCGCCGTCGTCGGTCAAAGCAACGTTGGTGAAGATGGTGTTGGCCTTCATGGTGTCCATGGCCATCGGGTTGGTCTTGTAGCTGGTGCCGGGGGCGACGCCGAAGAAGCCAGCCTCGGGGTTGATGGCGCGCAGGCTGCCGTCCTCACCAGGACGCATCCAGGCGATGTCGTCACCAATGGTCTCAACCTTGTAGCCCGGGATGGTGGGCTGGAGCATGGCCAGGTTGGTCTTACCGCAGGCGCTGGGGAAAGCGGCAGTTACGTGGTACTGCTTGCCGCTGGCCTCATCGGTCAGACGCAGGATCAGCATGTGCTCGGCCATCCAGCCGTCGCGGCGGGCCATGGTGGAGGCGATACGCAGGGCGTAGCACTTCTTGCCCAGCAGGGCGTTGCCGCCGTAACCGGAACCGTAGGACCAGATCTCGTTGGTCTCGGGGAAGTGGGTGATGTACTTTTCCTCGTTGCAAGGCCAGGTGGTGTCTTCCTGACCGGGAGCCAGCGGGGCACCTACAGAGTGCACGGCGGGAACCCAGGGGCGGCCTTCGTTGATCAGGTCCATTGCCTTGGTGCCAATGCGGGCCATGATGCGCATGTTGACTACCACGTAGGGGGAGTCAGTGATCTCAATACCCAGCTGGGAGATGGGGCCGCCGAGGGGACCCATGGAGAAGGGGATCACGTACATGGTACGGCCGGCGTAGGTGCCGTCAAACTTCTCGTGGAGGATCTTCTTCATCTCAACCGGGTCGTACCAGTGGTTGGTCGGACCGGCGTCTTCTTCCTTCTCAGAGCAGATGAAGGTGCGTGACTCCACGCGGGCGACGTCGCTGGGCAGCGAACGGGCCAGGAAGGAGTTGGGGCGCTTCTCGGGGTTTAGGCGAGTGAACATGCCAGACTCAACCATTTCGCTGGTCAGACGGTCCCACTCTTCCTGGCTACCATCGCAGAAGTAAACCTTCTCAGGCTTACCCAGTTCAGCAATTCGGGTAGCAAAAGCAATGACGTCTTCGGGAGCGTTGGCCGGAGCAGCGGCGCGAACGTCCTGCGCGGTGACAGTCATATGATTCCCTTCCTTGGGGTGCTTACTTATCTTTTGGCTTGCGCCTATTAACGCGCTTATTCTCTCTCAATAGCCCCGGTCACTTCTTCCCAAAAGTCCTATGGTTCATATCACATACGTAGAAAAGGCGCAGATAAACCGCGAGATTTACCTGCGCCTGAACTACTCAAAAGCCAACAAAAAGCTTCTAAGCTGCTAGGAAACACGCCCTAGCGGGGTGGGTTTAGCTAAATAAGGCTTGCCCCACCATAGTGTCTGACTGACCGATCCCGGCAGGAATCGCAAACAGGGCGCGTGCCTGGTGCTGCAAATATTCACTCAGGGCGTCCTTTTGAGTCATCTTATCCAAGATCGGGTAGAAGTTTGTGCGCGGGTCACGCACGAAGGCAATGAAGAACAGCCCTGCACTCAAACGCCCTAGTGCGTCTGAACCTTCGGTGTAGTTGTAGCCGCGACGCAGCATCCAGCGCCCCTTGTTTTGCTCGGGGTTAACGATGGCGATGTGAGAGTCTGCGGGGACCTCCAGCTCTCCTTCCTTGTTCTTAGCCTTGAAGTCGATCGGCTTGAACTCGTCTTTGCCACTGGTGGGGGCAGCAACGTTAAGCGGGGCACCGTAACGCTTGTCACGCCCGAAGGTTTGTTCCTGCTCGATTAGACGCAGGTTGTCCCACATTTCAGCGAACATGTGGATTTTGCGCACCACAAAGTAGGTGCCACCCGTCATCCAGTCTGCGCCGCTGTCATCTCCCTTTTGCACCCACAGATGCTCGTTTAGCTTGGCGTCTCCGTCTTCAGACTTAATGTTGTTGGTGCCGTCCTTGAACCCAAACAGGTTACGCGGGGTTTCCTGAGCTACCGAGGTGGAGGAGGTACGTCCATAACCGGTCTGGCTCCAGCGCATTTTGGCCGTGCCCATGGCAATACGGTTTAGGTTGCGAATAGCGTGCACACACACCTGGGCGTCGTTTGAGCAGGCCTGCACTAGCAGGTCACCGTCTGAATCGGCGGAGCGGATGTTTTCGTTAGCGAATTTGGGCATGCCCTCAGACAGGATCTTGGGCATCTTCTTAGCAATACCGAAGCGGTCTTTGCCGTCACTATCCACAAACAGCGAGCGCCCAAACCCGAAGGTGATGGTTAGCCCATTGGGCTTGTAGCCCCAGGCTTCACCACTGTCACGGGGCACAGCCTGCTTGTTTTCGCTGGGTTCGCCGCCTACTAGTTCGCCGGCGGTCATTTGCTGTGCGGCTACGGTCCAGTCGCTTAGCAGCTGTTTGAGCTCTTCGGGGTCTGTGGTGGTGACATCGAAGGCGGCGCAGAACATGTTGTCTTGGGCGGGGGTGAGGATGCCAGCTTGGTGCTTGCCACGGAAGGGGTAGGTGTCCAGGATTTTGTCTGCGGGGGCGTCTTCTCCTCCGGCTGCGTAGCCACCGGCAGCGCCAGCTAGGGCCCCGGCGGCTAGGCCGGCCCCAGCAAAACCGAAGGCGGCGCGGCGTGAGACGTGGTGGGCGGCTTTGTCCTCGTCTGCTCCGCTGCCAGTGGCGACGACGGCGTCGCCGGTGGTTTCGTTAGCCGTTTCAGCCGCGTTTTGGGTTGCGTCCGAGGCGGCTTCAGCGGGAGTGTTGGCGCTTTCGGTAGCGTCTGTAGCCTTGTTGCTCATTAGGTTCTCCTTAGCTAAATACAAATTTCCCAGTCATTATTATGGGTGTAAATAGCCCGCAGATCAGCCCCTAGGGACTAAATCTGCGGGCTATTTAGTCACATTTGCCTTACCTTAATCTGCTCAGCCTAAGCAAAGTGTTAGCTAAACAGGGTGGGCGCGGTGGTTAGCAGCGTTTATCAGTGCAGCACGATGCCGCTGATCTCGCTTAGCTGCTTGGCCAGGGCGGCAACCTCGCTGGAGAACTGCTGCTGAGCCTTGGTGTAGGAGTTCTTGGCGGGAGCCTCACCGGCGTCCTTCTGAACGGAGGCGATGGTGTCGTAGCCGACGTACTTGGTGGCACCGTCGGTGGTCTTACCGTCAGCGTGGGAGTCGATCAGCTTGTGTACAGCCTTGAACTTGGCCTTGATCTTCTTGTCCAGCTCAGGGTTGGACTTGGCCACGATTTCAGAGACGTTGCCGTAGGCTACCTCGGCGCCTTCAATGTTGGCCTTGAAGTCGTAGAGGTCAGTGTGGGAGAAGGTGTCTTCTTCACCAACAATCTTGGTGTCGGCCACCTCGTTGACTAGGTCAACGGAGCCGGTTACTACGTCGTTGATGGTCAGTGAAAACTTCTTGCCGTCCACACCGGTGATCTTGCCGTAAACCAGGTCGTAGAGTTTCTGGGTGTTTTCTTCCAGGTTGGTAGCGGCTGCCTTGCGGTCAGCGTCGCTGGCGAACTTGAACTGGCTACCCCCCCACAGGTCGGCCTCGATGCGGTGCCAACCGGTCCAGCTCTTGAGCACCTCGGGGTCGGTGACAGACTTGCCGGCGTCGGCAGACAGGTTCTGGATACGCACGTCGAGTGCGCCGTCGAGGTCACCGGCTTCCTTGATACCAAACTTCTCAGCGGTCGGCTCGATGCGCTCGTAGTGCTGGCGCGCTAGCGGGAACAGTTCCTTAGCCTTGGCGGTGTCACCGGAGGTGTAGGCGGCGGTGAAGGCCTTGGTGGCGGTTAGTAGCTGACCGACCTGGTCCTTAACGTAGGAGGTGTAGTTGGCTACGGCCTGCTCTTCAAGCTTCTTGACGTCGCTGCCGACGGCCACTTCCTTACCCTTGGTGACCTTGAGCTGGGTAGCTCCCACCAGGGCGCCCACCATGTTGGGCTTGCAGGCGCTGTAGTAGGTGCCTTCCTTGAGGGCGGTGGTTAGCTCGGTGGAGGTGCCTGGGCCGATGTTCTCCTTTTCGGAGACGATCTGTAGCTTGTTTTCGGTCAAAACCTCAAACTCGTTGGGGACAGTACCCTCGTTGGAGATCTTGAAGGTCACCTGGCCCGCGGGGAAGGACTTGGAGGAAACCTCGCAGCCCTTGTCGGTGATTTTGACGTTGATGGTGTTGGAGCCGGCTGCGTTAGTGCCGCCACTGCCACCCTGGTTGTTTGCAGTGCAGCCGCCCAGGACAGACAGGGCGACTACCGGCAGCGCCACCAGCGCGGCACGTACTCGACGTGTAATCATCTATTTTTCCTTGTCGGATGGGTTTTGGGTTGGGAAGGAAGGGGTAGTTGCTGTGGTCGCCAAACTTCCTTCCCGACGCCGTCGACCACAAGTCTTTTAGGCTGCGGCCACCTCAGCCGGCCTTGTTCTCCACCTTGGGGGCTTTACCCAACTTGGTGTGTGCCACCCGGGCGAAGAAGTACAAGGTGGGCCAGAAGTAGATGTTCCAGCCGATTACTTGCAGCCAGGTGGGGGTGGGGTTGACCTGGAATAGGGCCACGCTCACCTCGTAAAGCCAACGCAGCGGGTTGACTGAGGATTGGGGCACCCAGTCGGATACGTCCCAGGCGTGGTGAGCCCAGCCTGGCAACAGCGAGGCTTCCTGAAGGTCACCAAAGCCGTAGGAGATAATGCCGGCGGCCACCACAATCAGGAAGTAGCCGGTAACCGTGAAGAACACGGAAAGATTGATGCGCACTCCCCCGCGATAGATCAGGTAGCCCAGCACAATGGCTACCACCAGGCCACCAACCACCCCGGCGGCGATAGCTGGCGTGGATTTTTCTACAGCCGAGCGCACGGTCGCCCAAATAAATAGGGCAGTTTCGATACCTTCACGGCCTACCGCGAAGATAGCGATCCAGATAATGCCCCAGCCGCGCCCATCTTTTTCTAGTGAAGTCGATAGGCTGTCACGCAGACCTTGGCTCATTTGGCGCGAGTTTTTGCCCATCCAGAAAATCATCCAGGTAACCATGGCCACGGCCACCAGCGATAGTGAACCACCAATGATTTCTTGGGCCTGGAAGGTTAGGGTTTGTGGGCCCCAGGTCAAGATGGCACCAATAGCTAACGGCACTAGCGCCGCAGCCAGCACCCCTAAAGTCAGCTTGCCAAACAGGTCGCGGCGACCGATTTTGGCCAGGTAGGCGGCAATCACGCCTACCACCAGGGCGGCTTCTAGACCCTCGCGTAGGGCGATAATAAAGTTCGCAAAGAATAGGGACATGCTCTTACTTTTATTAGGCTAGACTCACTTCCGAAAGGTCAGCCTAACCTTTATCTGGCCTGCGCTCAAGCAGTTTCAGCTAAGTTGAGACGCTCAATCAGCGTAACGTGACTCACCCTTAAGCCCCGGATGCGGCTTCGGGATATTTCCGCAGCTGAACACCCCATTTTTGGTTACGTCATGCCATAAAACCGGCATCGGCGGCGTCGAGAAACTAGCCTCTTTGCCCAAAGCCGCAACTGCCCTACCCCAGCGCTATAACTGCCAACGTTTAAACATGCGAAAATAGCTTTATGCGAGCATTAGCCAACCGAAGGCGTTTTGCGGCACTAACCTGCCTAGCCTTAGTCCCCACCCTTGGCGCCTGTCAGGCCCACATGGATCTAACCGTGCATGAAGAGGGCACCTACGACGCCGTCATCCGCATGGTGGATAACACGTCCTCGCAGATCACCAGCACTTCACAGTGCAACCAGCTGACTAGTTCCCTGCGCAGCTCGATTGCCACTAATAAGGGCAGTGAAATTAAGGTCAAGTCCATCAAGGGTGACGAGGGTATTGGCTGCGAATTCACTTTTAAATCTATTCCGGTAGCCACCGCCGCCACTAAGCCGATCCCCAATGCCAGCGCCACTAGCACCACAAGCGCCAATGCCTCAGCTAACGCGAACGCCTCGGCGAGCCCCACCGGCACCACTAACGCACTAGTGTGGCGCCAGGGCAACAAGGTTTTTGTGCGTATTCCCGGGGTAAACACTGACGGAAGCTCTGATGCCGCCGGCGCCTCCCCTAGCGCGGGCACCTCAACTGGCTCTGGCGGTTCTGGCGGCTCAGGAAACTCAGCTGGCTCCAGCGGCTCTGGCTCTGGTAACTCTGGCACATCCGGCGGCTCTAGCAAATCCGGCAGCGGCGATGATGTGGTTGAAAAATACAAGTCGCTGATCGACACCAAGCTGACGGTAACTTTCCCCGGCGCAGTCATTGATGCTGGCGGCGGTAAGGTGCAGGGACACAAAGTCACTTGGAGCGGCCCGCAGATCCTAGCTACTGGGGTTAGCGCCTCTGGCTACGCGATTGGTAATGGCGGCATGCCCTGGTATTCGGCCTCACGCCCGTGGGCTTGGTTGATTGTCGGCTCGGTCTTTGCGTTGACGGCATTTGGTTTTTGGCGACGACGCCGTGCCCGCAGCTAGGGCGACGTCGTCAGCCCCAGCAGCGCCGTCGGGCCCAGGCAGCTAAAACAGCACCACGGCACCAAAAAACCAATAAATCGCCCCGGAAACCTAACGGTAGCCGGGGCGATTTATTTAAACGTTCGCGGGGCTCAGCGAGCCTGGGCGATCTTCTGCTTGCGCTTGGAGCTGACCACTACGGCAACAACCACAATCGCGATCACCAAAACCGCAGCCACGCCACCAATGATCAGGCCGGTAGACAGGCCGGAGTCGGAGGACTTTTCGGAAGCGGCGGCCTTAGCAGTGGCGGTGGCCTTAGCGGTAGGCTCAGCCTTCTTCTCGGCGCTGACCTTACCGGTAATAGTGCTAGCAGTGGTGCCATCAGCGAAGGTTACGGTGTTACCGGAGATGGTGCCACCGTTAGCGGAGGTTACGTCGCCGGGGTAGGTTACCTTCATGTCCATCTTGTAGGTACCAACAGCCTGCAGGCTGGATAAGGAGGCAGTTAGCGTGGAAGCATCAAAGGTGAACTCGCCCTTTTCTTCCTTACCATTCAGGATGGTGGCGGTGTCGCCCTTCACCACCAGGCGGCAGACCTTAGCGCCGTCAGTACCATCAACAACAGTGGCATCGGTAGTGGCTCCCTGAGGTGCAGGAATGGCAGCCTTAATGTTGGGGCACACCTGGGTGATAATAGTGCCGTTATCGCCGTCAACAGCGATGTCAACCTGGTACACCGTGTTGGTCATGGACTCAATGTTGACGTTTGCGTGGATGGTGAAGGCCATAGCAGCCTGGGCCGGAGAAGCTACTAGCGCGCCGCCAACAGCCAGAGCTGCAGCCGCTCCTAGGGAAAGCGCCTTGGTACGAATACGCTTAAAAATAGACATTATCTACCTTTCTTTCTGCCCGGTTTGGGGATAAGCAGAATCCTCGGCAATTGTATGGGCTCAAACTTGATACTTGCTGGGACGTGTCCGACTTGTTACCTAAGTGGGTAACATATAAACCAAAACGACGATATAGCCGAGCTATATCGTCGTTTTAGTTTTAAACAGCTAACAAATACGGCTTACTGCTGCGGGTAGCCGCCCTGTCGGTAGCCCTGCTGGGGGTATTGACCCTGCTGAGGATACTGGCCCTGCTGAGGATACTGACCACCCTGCTGCGGGTAGCCCTGTTGAGGATACTGGCCGCCCTGCTGGTAACCACCCTGGGGGTAGCCTTGCTGGGGGGCGTAACCGAACTGGCCACCCATCCCACTAGGCGGCTTCTTCTTGCCAGAGCGCACCGCGAAGAACACGCCCACACCAACCAGTAGCACTACTGCTACACCAATGATTACGTAGAGCACGGTGTTGTCATCTGAGCTTGAGGAGCTGGAAGAGCTGGAGGAACTACCTGAACCCTTGGCGCTACCGTCCCCATTGTTAGAGGAACCACCCTTGTTATCAGAAGAGCCCCCATTGTCAGAGGAGCCACTACCAGGGTTACCTACTACCTTGTACTTTTCACCCACCTTGAGCTTGGCGGTGTTGCCGCTAACTTCAGCGCCTTCAGCGGAAACAATGCCGCCACCAAAAGTTACGCGATAGTCGAACGAACTATCACCATAGCTACTGAGACTGCTAAGCCCAGTTAGATCGCCTGAAATACTCACATTGTTACCATCACGCTCAACCTTGGAGCTAATGCCACTTACGCCAGAGTCGGATGTGGTAGAGCTGATTAGTGTCTCAAGCGGCACAGCAACTTCGACGGCACAAACTTCTACACCCTCATACTGGGTAATTTCAGATTTATTAACGGTGCCATAACCAAGCGGGCTAGTGCCGCCAGTGCTGTACTTACTGCACATGGTCTTGTGGTCAGCACCTTGGACAGTGCTGTGGACCTTCATAGAGACCGTTACAGTGTCCCCAGCGAATTTAAATTCGGTCCACACTTTCATAGTTTGAGCGTCATCAGCACGCGCTGGGACGGTAAGACTTACCAGCGAAAATGCCAGCACAAAGGCAGCCAAGATGGCCCCTAGGCGCGCCACAAACGAGTGTGACTTCAAAGCAACAGCGTTCATATTTCATACCTTAGCCCTTTTTAGTAGGCCCGGCATCCCAAAGCCTTGGGGATTAAACCCCGGCGCCCAACTATTTCCTGATTTTGCGTGACCTAGCAGGCCGGTGTTTATGGCCACAGGGCCCCACTATAAGCAGCACTACCCCAATGACTACTGTGAGCGCCGTCGCCCCCACAATCACATAAAGCACGGCGCTACCAACCGACATCTCCGCGCCAGAGTCGCTGGCACTAGTGATAACAGAACTGGTGGTGGAGCTAGCGTCAGTAGCCACGTAACTGGCAGCGCGGGCCGGCGAATTTACCAGCAGCAGCGCAAAAGCCAGCAGTAGGGTGCCCAACACGGCCCCTACTCGCTCTAACCCTACTTTCATAGCATTCATCCTGCTCACGGCCCTATCCTAGGAACATTTAACCGGGATTTACCTGGATTTTAGCTGGGGATAACTCCCCTACTGCGCAACCCTTCGGTCGGCTGACGGCGCGCTATCTGCATTCTGGCGGCGCATTACCTGCATTTTCCGACGGCGAAGGCGCCTTCTGCGGCAAACCGGAACTGGCGTCTGCTGGCATAGCGGCAGGCCCTAGGTCTTCACTAGAAGTTACCGACTTAGCAAAACAGGCCTTAACGCACACAAAAATCCCTACCGTACCAACAATCAGTATCAACGTAAGCACCGTAGTAAGCACCTGCATAAGATCAATCGACCATAACAAGCGATAAAATGACTGTAACAGGCGATAAAATCTTGGAGTCGAGGAAGTTAGGTCCCCTCTGGCCGGTATCTCGTTAGAGTCACGGGAATTCAAAGAAGCTACTACTTCAAAGTCTTCATTTTTGGCAACGAAAATGGAGGCATGCCTTTCCATCTCACCTCCAAAATAAGAAATAGTCTCTACATTTTCAAATCTAATAGTATATTCAATCTCGCCAGTGTAAGCAGGATCTGTTACACCTATTATTTTAACGATATTACCTTCAACAATAATCTCAGCACCATATATGAGTGCGTGCGACAACTCCTCTTTAGGGGTCGCAACAATATAAGCTGAGCAAACTTCTACACCATCATAATGCCCCATCTCAAGCTTATAGACTTCCCGACCTAGATCAGCCTCTAAGCGCTTAACGTAATCAGAGCTTTTTGAGCATATGCTTTTGGTTGATTCATTAGAATTTATATGTGTTTTTATCTCAACATATGCCATACTATTATCGAAATTTATTTGCACCCAGGTACGCATACTATCTTCGCCATGCGCCGGTGCAGACACAGCAAACAGCGAACAAGTCAGTACAAGTACTAACCCCAAAACAGCACACACACAAGTCGACATTGATCGCGCGTTAGCCATACTATCCACCCTTTAGCCCTATAAACTCAGCAAATAAATCAACTAGGGATAACTGCTTAAGCCTAACTGTTAGACACCAACTAACAGCTATTAAACAAAACCAGGGCCGGGTATAAAACCACGGCCCTGGTTGAGATGCATGCTAGCTAGCCGTTGTAGCCGCCATATTGACCTTGCTGGGGGTAGTTGCCCTGCGGCGGGTACTGTTGCTGGGGGTAGGAGCCAGGCCCATAAGACTGCGGCGCGTAAGCAAACTGCCCACCCATCCCGCTAGGCGGCTTCTTCTTACCTGAACGCAGCGCCAGGAAGGCACCCAGACCCACAAGTGCTACCACTGCAGCACCAATAATTACGTAAAGCAGGGTGTTGTCACTTGAGGACTTGGAGCTTTTTACAGCCAGCGGAGTGGGCGTAGCGGTAGCCGGAGCACCGTTAGCAACAGCGTTTTCATTGCTGCCAGACCCGGGAGTAATAGAAGGGTTAGTAGAGGGAGTGGCAGAGGCAGTAGCGCCACCCTGGTTATTTCCTGAGGAACCCCCATTGTTGGAACCGCCGTTAGACGACCCGCCGTTAGCAGAGCCGCCATTTGAGCTGCCACTGCCCGGGTTACCAACTACCTTGAACTTGCCACCAAGCTTGAGATTTGCAGTGTTGCCACTGACTTCAGCGCCCTCTGCAGAAACGACGCCACCAGCAAAAGTGATCTTGTAATCAATAAACTTAGCACTAGTAGCATCAGAGAATACAGATAAATCGCCTTCGTAGACAATGTTGGAACCTTCACGATAAAGTTTATCGTCTGCTCCGAAACCAACAGCAGTGCCATTAGAGCTAATGAATTGGTCAATCTTTATGGTTGCCTGCATTTCGCAAACTTCAACACCATCATACTGGGTAATTCCATACTTGAGGCCATCACCATAAGCACTGGAATCTCCATATTTGTTGCACATGGTTTTATGGTCAGAGCCTTGCATTGTGTTGTGATACCTATAGGAGAAAGTTACATTATCTCCGCTAAAGCTATATTCCAGCCACATTTTCATGTCAAGCTCGCCGTCAGCGCGCGCTGGAGCGGTAAGACTTACCAGCGAAAAGGCCAGCACAAAAGCGACCACAACGGCCCCTATACGCGCTGCGAACTCGCGCGATTTAAAAGCTACAACGTTCATAGCCTTAGCCTAGTTACTTTTAACTGGATAAGCATTGGGGACAAGTCCCTAGGGCTACCTGACCATAGTCACAACAGCCTCATGCCCTACCAATCTAACTATTTGCCCAGTTCAGAAGCAAGCCAATAGCTATGCCTTCTTCCTGGACTGCAAGAGTGACCACCCTAATCCACCCAGCGCCAGCGCCCCTACCGCCGCAACAGCCCCATAAATAATGGTGTCGTTGCTGCCATCAGAGCCGACGGCGCTGCTAGTGGCAGCCGAGCTGGTTGTGCTGGCCCCAGCTGCAGCTGCATTAGAAGTAGTCTCTTGCGGTTTAATCGCGTCACTAGCTGTAACGCTAGGAGAGCTAGTCGCCGCAGGAATACCAGGGCTAGTAGTAGCAGCTAAAGAAGTAGCACCACTCGGAGCAGAGGGAGAAGAGCTAGTTCGCACGGAAGGATCAGGGTTGCCGACTATTTCAAAACTAGTGTCAGTTACAGTCACAGTGTTTCCAGTGACGGCGCCACCAGAAGCTGAAACAATTCCGCCATCAAAAGTAAAGCTATAAAAAGTTTGATTTACAGTATCTGGAATATAACTGCCTTTAACTTTAAGATTATTACCATCGCGACTAACAGTAAAAATATAACCAGGGAAAGGACTGGTTATCATAGTTTCGAGTGGCTGCACACCCTCCACTACGCAAACCTCCACACCTTTATACTGCTCCAGCTGAACCCGGGTCATCGTTGTCCCACTTTTGGTCTGACCAATATACTCTTTCGAACCATCACAAGAGCCTTTAGTGTAATCATCTTGAGGCATATTATAAAAATGCGCTTTGTTAGTGAAAATTATGGAATCTCCCTTAAACCTCACCTCCATCCAGCTCTTACTATCAGCTCGTGCCGGCGAGGTTAACATCAGCAAGGAAAATACCAGCATAAAAGCAGCCAAAGCTGCACCTACTCGCACCACAAGCGCGTGCATTTTTAAAACCGCACTGTCCATAGCCCTGCCTACCTTTGCTTTCAGATTTTCTTCCTAGATTGCCAGACAGCAACCCCTAGTCCACCCAGCGCCAGCGCCCCTACCGCCACAACAGCTCCATAAATAATGGTGTCGTTGCTGCCATCGGTAGAGCCGACGGCGCTGCTAGTGACAGCTGAACTGGTTGCGCCAGCCCCAGCTGCAGCCGCATTAGAAGTAGTCTCCTGCGGTTTAATCGCGTCACTAGCCGCAACGCTAGGAGAGCTAGTCGCAGCAGGAATGCCTGACTTAGAGGAATTCAAAGGACTAGCAGTGCCTGAACTAGAAGGCTTGGCGCTAGCAGAAGCTTTAGTGCTGCCTACTACTTCAAATGTGGCATCATAGAGGCCAACATTGCCAAATACAGTTGCAGTATTGCCGACAATGTTAGCACTCGATGCTGCGCTGATCCCGCCATCAAAAGTGAAACTATAGGTATTTGAATACTGAATTGTGTCGTGTGGCGCGATACCTTTTACCTTGATTTTTTCACCTTCGCGCATAACACTGAAAAGTTCACTACGCGCACTACCGTTTAGCATTCCCTCAAGTGTTGCCCTGAATTCAATAGCGCAAACTTGCATGCCCAGATAGTGATCTAAATAGGCTCTGGTGGTTGTCCACCCCCGTACGGTAGTGCCTACGTTTTTTTGGGCCTCGGTACATATATCTGCAGTGGCACCGTCGCCACCTTCACTTTCGGACATACGAGTTCTTGAGGTAGAAATTACCTCATCGCCGCTGAATCTTGTATTGTGCCAGCCGAGCATAGAAGCATGTGCTGGCGGGGCCAGCAACAGTAGAGAAAATGCCAGTACAAAAGCAGCCAAGACCGCACCTACTCGCATCGTAAGTGCACGGGCATTTAAAACCTCAGCGTTCATGGATTAACCCTAACCAGTTTTAAGCGGTTCGCACTTGCAAAACTCCCAATAGTTAGAGCTAGCATCCAGATTCAGCTAAAAATTAGGGCCGTAACCAAACTGGGGGCCAACAGGTGGCCCGGGACGCTTTTTCTTACGAGAACGCAGCGCCAACAACAGCGCCAAGGCAATAATTAGCACCACTGCTGCAGCAATAAACGCATAGAGCAGGGCGTTGTTACCTGAAGAGTTTGTGCTAAAGCCAGCAGCTAGATCATCAGCCTTATTATCGCTGGAAATAATATCTGCTGAACCGTTAGGGTTACCAACCACCTCGAAGGTGTCGGCACTTACCACAAAGGTATTTCCCTCTACCTTGCCGCCGGTAGAAGAGACAATCCCGCCATCGAAGGTGATGCGGTATTCGATAGTTGAGTTCTCAGAGTACTCAGACCTGTCGCTTTCAATTTTTAGGTTTTTACCGTCACGGGCAACAGAAAAACCGTAGGTTTCATCGGTTGAAGTCTCGATCATCGAGTTAACCGTTAAGTTGCCCTCGATAACGCAAACTTCCATGCCATTGTATTGCTCTAGTTCAATCCTAGTGATTTCACCATTTGCCCCAGTGCTAGAGCTGGTGGCGCTCTTATAGTTAGCGCACATGCTTTTAGTGGTCATGTATTCGCTGGAAACATGTGTTTTCATGACGTAAGAAACCTTATCGCCACTAAATTTCATGTCTACCCAGCTCTGCGTGCTCTCAGCGTGGGCAGGCGCAGCTGGGAGCAGCAAAGAAAATGCCAGCATAAAAACCGCCAAAGCAGCCCCTGCAGCAGATGTAAACACACGCGCCCCAGCCGCAAGCACAGTTGCTCCTGCCGTGAAGTTGCGTATCTGCGTCGCAAGCGCAGGTGCTCCCGCCGTGAAGTTGCGTATCTGCGTCGCAAGCGCACGCGTAGACCTGTTAAGTCCCGCCGCGAGCGCCTGCCTATGCGCGCCAAGCCCCTCCGCGAGCGCCCGCCCATGCGCGTTCACTCCCGCCACGAGCGCCCGCAGCCTAAAAGCATCTATGTTCATGACCCAACCCTAACCAGTTTCGACTAGGCGGTCATATCCCCTGCGTAGAGGAGCACAAACGCACGCTTAGATGGCTTTGCTAGATCCCATAGCGGTCATATTTGCCAGGTTTTACACCTTTGCTTTGTTCTTGGCCGCCTGGACTATAGGTGCCTACATTAGTTGGATGGGCAGTTAGTTGTGCAGGCTGCGAGCGCTTTTTTGATGGGATAGCCAGGAAAACTACTAGGCCAACTACGGCTGCAACTATCACGCCGATCAGTACGTAAATCAGAGTGTTTCCCGATGAACCTGACTTGGTATCGTCAGAAGCTTGGTTTTTCGCGTTATCAGCGCCTGCAGCCTTATTTTGGCTGGGTGCAGCAGAGGGAGTTTGGTTAGATTTTCCGCTACCTGGGTTCCCCACTAACTTGTAGTCGCCAGTGTTGATGGTTATGGTGTTGCCATCCACTTGGCCGCCCTCGTGGGATATAATTCCGCCCGCGAAAGTGAAGCTATGTATGATATTTCCATCATAAGTGACGGCAGCTCTGACTGACCCAGTTACGCGCACATTGTCGCCGTCGGCTTTGAGAACAAAACCGTAGGGGCCGTCTCCTTGCAGGGCATTCTTGAGCGAGCCAACCCCTTCGACGGCGCAGACTTCTATGCCTTGGTACTGCTCAACTTCTGCCTTGGTTACTTCTGCACCCAGGTAATTGACCTGCTTTGCGTGAGTGGAATCTTTGAAGCACATGCTTCTGGTCGATTGACCGTGTTGGTTAAGAGCATGGGTTTTTGACGAGATGTATATTTTGTCCCCGTCTATTTTCACATGCACCCATATACGTATGCTGTCAGCTGCGTGGGCGGGTGTAGTCGGCACTAGCAGGGAAAACGCCAGCATAAAAACCGCCAAAACCGCCCCTACGCGAGCTACAAACCCACGCACCGCCAGCGCACTATTCCGCGCCCCAACATCTGCTGATAGCCCCGCCGCGAGCGCCTTTACCCGCACTTTCGCCGTGCGCGTGCGGACATTAGAAACAACCGTTTTCATGGCTTAAACCTTAGTCACTCTCCCCCTTTGATAGCCACTAAATTCCCACCTACAGTACGTTTTACGTAAAACAGCCGACGACGACGTCGCAGCTACTGCCTTTACGGTGCGGACTGTGCGTGCCCACTAAATTACGGGCTATACATACTGTTACATTGCGAGCCGCCGCGCTGTAGCCCCGTTAAAAACAACCAGGCCACATTACCCACCCATATATAGGCAACCAGGGCCGGTTACCCGACCCTGGTTGGATAGAAGGATTATTTGCTGGCGTCTCAGGCGCCCTGACCACCCTGAGCGTTAGGGTTGTAAGGCTGCTGAGGGTTAGGCTGCGGCTGCTGGGGGGCCCCAGGAGCTGCCTGACCCTGCGGGTACTGACCCGGCTGAGCGGCGTAAGGAGAAGCGAACTGCTGAGGCTGGGCCTTCTTCTTGGAACGCATGACGAAGAAAACCACCAGGCCGATGCCACCACCAATTACCGCACCGATCAGTGCATACATCAGAATGCTGGAGCCGCCACCGGGCTTACCTACAACCTCGAACTTAGTATCGGTGGTAACGAAGGTGTTGCCTTCAACCTTACCGCCGCTGGAAGAAACGACGCCGTCATCGAAGGTGAAGCGGTACTCGATATCGCCGACAGAGGCGAAGCGGTTGCTGGAGGTGCTCTTGATGGTTAGCTTGTCGCCATCGCGTTTGATAGAGAAACCGAAAGCGGAGGAAGAGTTATCCTCATTCAGCTTGCCCTCGGCCTCGATGACACAAACTTCTACACCCTTGTACTGTTCTATCCCAGACTTGGTGACTTTACCGTCAGAGCTCGTGGTAGCCGATTTTTTCATCGCATCGCAAATTGTCTTGGTGGAGCCATACTCACTGGGAGCGTGCATCTTCAGTGAGATAGCCACATTTTCACCACTGAATTTCATGCCAAGCCATACCTTGAAGCTGTCAGCGTGAGCCGGAGAAGTCACTCCTAGCAGCGAAAAAGCCAGCACAAAAGCAGCTAGTGCGGCACCTACGCGTGCAATCATCGCGCGGGGGTTAACGTTAATAGCGTTCATGCCTCAACCTTATTAGTTTTTATCTGTTCAGGCACAATCTGGTTGTTTTCTTTCAAAACAAGACCAGGGCTGGGGGTTAATCCGGCCCTGGTCTTGAGAAGAAAAAGCGTTAGCTAGCCGTTGTAGCCGCCGTAACCGGGCTGGCCATAGCCTTGGCCGTAGCCCTGCTGGCCGTAGCCCTGCTGGCCATAGCCTTGAGGCTGCTGACCATATTGAGCCTGCTGGCCATAGCCCTGCGGCTGTTGGCCGTAACCCTGGGGCTGCTGACCGTAAGGCTGAGCCTGCTGTCCGTAACCGGGCTGCCCATATGCCTGTTGCCCGTAACCCTGCTGGCCATAACCCTGCTGGCCATAACCCTGCTGGCCGTAAGGCTGGCCGTAACCACCATACTGGGGCTGGGGCTGCTTCTTAGAACGCATCACGAAGAAGACGGCCACCCCAGCGCCGATCACAACTACCAGTCCGATCAGCACAAACATCAGCATGTTGGAACCGCTGCCAGGCTTACCTACTACCTCAAAGCTACCGCCATTGGCAATGAAGGTGTTTCCATCAACCTCGCCGCCACTAGAAGAAACCACCCCACCATCAAAGGTGATACGCATCTGCATGCTGGCACCCGAGGCGGCGACAGAGCCGCCACTGCCTTTAACCTTGATATTGTCACCATCACGGGTAACAGAGAAACCAAGTGATGAACCTGATTTGTCTACTACCTCGCTGAGTTTCCCACTGCTTTCAATGGTGCAAACTTCTACGCCCTCGTACTGTTCTACCTCAACCTTGTCGACTTTTTTGCCAAGTTTCGTTGAGCTGGTGTTTTCCTTGGCTTGTTTACAGATACTCTTGGTAGATGCCCCATACTGCTCGGGAAAGTGTATTTTAACTGACAAAGACACATCTTCTCCGCTGAATTTAAGCTCTATCCAGGTCTTTGCCCCGTCAGCGTGAGCTGGGGAAACCATAGTCAGTAAAGAAAAAGCCAGCACAAAAGCGGCTAAAGCAGCGCCTACACGCGCCAAAACCGTGCGCGGGTTGGAAGTAACAGCGTTCATGAATCCAATCCTAGTGCTATAACCTCTTCATCCACCTCATTTTTAAGGGGATCATTCCCTAGCCTCATCAGCAGATACTGCCTGCCACTACAGACCCCGCACGAGGTCTTACACTGCAGCCCTTCCCATGCTGCAGCGCCCCCCACGCCTGCCGCGCAGCCCGCGCAAGGGGTGCACAGTGTTTACAGACAATGGCGCAGCCTAAGCTGCGCCATTGTCTGTAAACACCGTTTAGTTAGCGGTACATATCCTCAAAGCCTGAGCCTTCAAGCTTGTAGTAGTAGCCGTCTTCGCCCGGGTAGTAGGCAACCCCGTCCTGGTAGTACAGGCCGTTGGGGTAGTAACCATCCGCAATGGTTTCCTCAGCAACACTGGGGACTTCCTCAACGGGCTCTGCATAGTCCTCGTAGCCAGCATCGACATAATCCTCGTCGCCAGCACCAGAGTCATAGACCCCGCCCTCTACGTAGGATTCGTAGCCTCCACTTTCATAAACGCCCTGCTCAGCTGCAGCCGCATAAGTGGCAGCCATAGCGGCGTCGTTATCAGCATTAGCCGTGTGGATTAGCGGTACCCCGGGGATGCCAGCCGCAGGAATCTCAGATTCGCTGATTGGGGCAATTTCAGACAAAGAAACCGTCTGGCCCTGCGGGTCGGGAATCTGACCGGCCGCGATAGCTGCCTTGGTGGCCAGGTTTTCCTTGACGCGCTTGTAAATGCGAACGCCGCCCAGCCACAAAATACCAGCCAGGATCAGGCAGGAGGCGATACCCAGTACCCACCGCACCACATGCTGCAGGGCAAGCGAGGGCACCGTACCAACTACCTCAAAGGAGGTGGCGCCCTTCTTTGGGATGGCAGTGGAACCGTTAACGTCGGCGTTCTTGTAGGAAATAATCTTGCCGTCGTACTTAACCGTCACGTGAGAGACGATCAGCTGGTTAGAAATAGCGATGTAGCGAGGGATAGACACCTTAACTCGGTGGTTTTTATCGGTGCTCATGTTGAAGCCACCGAACTGCGTAAGCGCAGCCGGACCAGCGCCGTTTTGGAAAGCGCCCTCCACCTTGGATTCACAAACCTCACGGCCATTGCGTTTACCTACCCAGGTAATCACCTTGGCGTTGTTGGTAGTAGTTCCTTTGTTTTTATCTGCACCTGTTTGAATAGCTTTGCAGATGGCAGCTGGTTTCAAACCAGTATGCGAACCGGGCGCAAACGCGAAGTCAAGCACCGCGTAGTTTTCGCCCTTTACATTAACGTTAAACCAAATCTCATTGGGCTGCGAGGTTTCAGCTTGAACCTCAGAGACGCTTAGCGGCGCCATGAAAACCAGCAGCCCCGCCACTAAAGCCGCAAGTACGCGGCTAGTTACAGACTTGTAGTTAAGGGTGTTCACGGGTTCCAGCCTAGCAGCTTCAGTCAACTAACGAGTGACGAGAAATTGTGGCTTCGCGCCCCGGACCCACACCAATGGCAGAGATTCGCACCCCAGCCAGCTGCTCGATCCGCTCAACATAACGCTGGGCATTAAGCGGCAAATCCTCGAATTTACGCACGCCAGTGATGTCTTCACTCCAGCCAGGCAGCTGCTCGTAGATAGGCTTGGCGTGGTGGAAGTCAGACTGGGTTAGGGGCATTTCGTCCCAGCGCACACCGTCGACGTCGTAAGCCACACATACCGGGATGGTCTCATGCCCGGTGAGCACGTCCAGCTTGGTCATCACTAGGTCAGTTAGGCCGTTAACGCGCGCTGCATAGCGGGTGACGACGGCGTCGTGCCAGCCACAGCGACGGGCCCGGCCGGTGGTCACGCCATACTCTCCACCTTCGGCGCGCAGACGCTCACCCATTTCGTCGTTTAGCTCTGTGGGGAAGGGACCTTCACCTACGCGAGTGGTGTAGGCCTTAACCACACCGATGACGCGATTAATGCGGGTGGGGCCCACGCCGGTGCCAGTGCAGGCACCGCCGGCGGTGGGGTTAGAGCTGGTCACGAAGGGATAGGTGCCGTGGTCAATGTCTAGCATGGTGGCCTGGCCGGCCTCGAACAGCACCGTCTTACCCTCGTCTAGGGCCTTGTTTAGCAGCGTGGAGCAGTCCACCACCATGGGACGCACACGCTCGGCGTAGCTGAGCAACTCGTCAGCAACCTCGTCAGGGTCGATCGCGTTGCGCTTGAAAATCTTGGTTAGCAGACCGTTTTTCTGGTCCAGTGCGGAGTGGACCTTTTGACGCAAAATGGACTCGTCAAACAGGTCCTGAACGCGGATACCGATACGGTTCATCTTGTCGGCGTAGGTGGGGCCAATGCCACGGCCGGTGGTGCCCAGCTGGCGAGAGCCCAGGAAACGCTCAGTGGCCTGGTCAAGCACCCGGTTGTAGGAGGGAATTACGTGGGCGTTAGCGCTGATCAGCAGCTTGGAGGCGTCCTTGCCGCGCGAGGTGATTTCCTCGATTTCGCTAAAGAGCACCTCTAGATCAACCACTACCCCGTTGCCGATAACCGGAGTTACTCCCTCAGTTAGCACACCGGCCGGCAGTAGGTGGAAAGCAAACTTTTCCCCGTCAATAACTACGGTATGACCAGCGTTGTTACCGCCGTTGAACTTGACTACGTAGTCAACATTCTGACCTAGCTGATCGGTTGCCTTGCCTTTTCCTTCGTCGCCCCACTGGGTTCCGACGACTACGACACCTGGCATTGAAAACTCCTATAAACGGCAAACGCCGCGTTGACCACACGACTGCATCAGTCTAGCGGCCCTATAGGCAGATTTCTACATTTTGCCGTTACTATACCGTTTTATTTTGGTTTGGCAAGCACCTACTGTGGTGTCCACCCCACCCCCACCCCCACTGCACATATTGTGACCTGCGGGAATACTTTTTTGTTTGGTTTGGTTGACTCTAGTGTCATCACCTGACATATGGCGACGGCGCCAGGAAGGTCCCCGACGCCGTCGCCACACTTTTTGGCTTAAAGCCACGTTTTATGCGCACTTCTTATGCGTGTTTGAGCTATGCCCGCTCACTTTAGGAACTCGCGCACCTCATCAGCACTGGCATAGGAGGCCTGCGCGCCCACCTTGGTGGTGGAGCAAGCCGCTACCGCCGCAGCCAGGGTGGCGCCGTCGGCAAGTGAGATACCCGCAGCCAAAGCCGACAGCAGCGTGCCCATGAAAGAGTCGCCGGCGCCGGTGGTGTCTACCGGGGTGACCTTGAAAGCTGCAACCCATTCGAGGCGCCCATCTTCATAGATCAGTGAGCCGGCTCCACCCAGGGTGAGCACCCCGCGCTTAACGCCAGTAGCCATGAAAGCCTTAGCTACCTGTTCTAGGTCTGCAGTGTCTACGCTTTGGCCACTAACCAGCGCCAACTCGTGCTGGTTGACGATCAGCACATCGGTTAGCTCCAGCAGTTCAGGCTGCAGCTGGCGGGCCGGGGAAACATTGAGCACCACCGGCACGCCAGCCTCATGGGCGCAGCGCGCTGCCGCAGTGACAGTTTCCAGACTCACCTCCAGGCACAAGCCCAGGGCCTTCGCCTCAGCGATTACCTGCGCCTTATCAACCACATCAGCCGGAGTGAGGGTGGCGTTTGCACCAGCTGAGATCACAATGGTGTTCTCAGCGGCGGCGTCCACAGTAATCATGGCGGTGCCGGTAGCCACTTCACGCTCATAGACGTGGCGGGTGTCTACCCCCTTTAAAGCCAAGGATTCAAGCAGCAACTGGCCGTTGCCGTCGCGCCCAACCGCACCAATCATGGTGGTGGGCACCCCCAGCAAGGCGGCTGTGGCAGCCTGGTTGGCTGATTTACCGCCCGGCAAGATACGCAGGTCTGAGCCGACCACAGTTTCACCCGGGCCAGGCAGACGCTGGGTGGTTACGGTTAAGTCCGCGTTCAGGGAACCTAAAGCCACCACCGGGGCACCTAAACGGTCTAATGCCTCCAGGGCGCGGCTACGATCAGCTACGCTCATGCCGCAGTCTCCTTTTCAACTGCCGGAGCGGGGATCAGCAGCGAGCTAGCAAAAGCCAAGGCCAGCAGCACCAAACCGGTGATAACCGCCCCTTGGAAACCATCTAGGCCGCTGCCTAGCGCCACCGAGACGGCCGGCAGGATCGCAAAGGAGATACCCGCACCCAGATTGAAAGCACCAGCGTTAAGGCCAGGCAGGTAGCCGGGGTTGTCGCTGGGAGAAAGCACCACACCTAGGCCGTTGAGCATAATGTTGCTCATACCGGCATAGGTGATACCCACAAACACGTTAACTGCCAGCAGCAGCACCGGAGTGGCGTCACCAGAAATCCCCAAAATTGCACCCAAACCAAGCACTGTGCCCAGCAGGCCCACGCGCAGTACCTTACGGTAGCCAAAGCGGCCGGCCAGGGTGCCAGATACCGGACCCATTAGTAGGCCGGCAATGGCGTAAGGGGTCAGGGTCCAGAAGGAGACGACGTCGGGACTAAGGCCCGGCCCGTAATCAGTGTCCTGAGCTAGACCCGGCACTAAACCGTTCATAACCGCAAACACGCCGGTCATGGTTAGGGTGGTGGTTAGCAGCAGCGCCCAGGTGGAACGCGACCTGAGGTAGACGGTAGCCACCAGGGGCTGGCTGGTGCTCTCCTCCTGGATCCAGAAAGCCACAGCAGACAAAGCAGCCAGCAGGAACAGGCCCGCCACCAGCCAAAAGTTAGCGTTGTAGAGTTTAGCTAGCTCATTGAAGATGGTTAGCAGCGCGCCTACCGCCACTACCAAGGCAATGGTGCCGGACCAGTCCATGCGGTGGTCTCCGGGCACCAGGGATTCGTCGGTTAGGAAAGCCACTGCCACCGCCGCCAACACGGCGATTACAGCCATAGTCCAAAATACTGAGCCGAAACCAAAGTTTTGGGCTAGCCAGCCACCAGCCAGGGCGTCCACACCCGCAATACCACCATTTACGGCAGTAATCACGCCTAGCAGAGTGCCGTAACGCTTGGGGTCAGGCACGGCCACGCGCAGCATAATCAAACATACGGGCACGGTCGGCCCGGCCACACCTTGAATCACGCGCCCCACAAACAGCAGCGCCACTGAGCTGGTCATGCCGGCCAGCGCAGAAAGCACACAACCCACGGCGGTTAGCGCCATCATGCCGGTTAGTAGTTTGCGCCGTCCGATCATGTCACCTAGGCGGGGCAGGAACAGGCTAAATAGCGCGGCAGCCGTGAAGAACACGGTCTGGGTTAAGCCGATTACGTCGTCGGTGGTTTTTAGCTCCTCAGCCATAAGCTTCAGAGCCGGCGAGAGCATGGAGGCATTGAGCTGGAAGGCAAAGCAGGCCACCAGCAATGCGGTCATAACCGCCGCAGTTGAGCGTTTAGTGGCGCTCATTTACCACTCTCCTTGGCGGCTAGGTCTTTTTGTACGCGGTCAATGGAGTCGATTACCAGATCCCAGAAGCGGTCAAAGTCCAGCTTGGTGGCAGCCTGGGTGTGGCAGTCAGGCCCGGCAGGGGCGCGGAAGTCAGCTACGGTCATGCCGGTGGTAAGCGTGCCGTTGAGTTCCACGTCGATGGGGACTTTAACAGTTTCCACAATCTGCGGGTCGATCAGGTAGGCCACGGTGCACGGGTCGTGTACCGGCGGGAATTCGAAGCCTTGGGCGTCCTGATAAGCCTTGCGGAAGAAGGTGAATAGGCCCAGCACAAACTCTGCTACCGGCCCGCCCAGATCAGCGATCTTGGCGGAGATATCGTCTGTGGCTAGGGCCTGGTGGGTGAGGTCCAAGCCCACCATGGTTACCGGCCAGGGCTCGTTGAAAACAATGTGAGCTGCTTCAGGGTCAACCTTGATATTGAATTCGGCTACGGCAGACCAGTTGCCTACGTGGTAGCCGCCGCCCATTAGTACCACTTCACGCACGCGCTCTACGATGCGCGGTTCTTTGCGCACGGCTAGGGCGATGTTGGTTAGTGGGCCAGTGGGCACCAGGGTGACCTCACCGGGTGCGTGAGACATGATGGTTTCGATGATTACGTCGACGGCGTGGCGCGGGTCTAGGGCTACAGGTTCGGGTAGCTCGACGCCGTCGAGGCCGGAATCGCCGTGGCAGTCCGGGGCGGTTTCTACCGGGCGCAGTAGCGGGCGGGTGCAGCCTGCCGCCACCGGTACACCTTGCATCCCGTAGACGGTGGCTAGGCTTAGGGCATTGTTGGTTACCTTTTCTAGCGTCTGGTTACCACCAACAGTGGTAACAGCCAGTAGCTCAATGTTGGGGTTGGCGTGTGCTAGCAGCATAGCGACAGCGTCGTCGTGACCTGGGTCGCAGTCGAGGATAATCTTCCTAGACATTAGGTCTTGCGCCTCTCAATTGTGGTGGGTGTGATCATAATATTTTACACAAACATAAATAAATGTGTCCTGGATAATATTACCCAGGACACATTTATTAGTCAGAGACTAAATGTTAGTTGCCTTAGTGGCAGCTAGTTAGCTCAGCGGCGGGCGGAGCCGACGGAGCCTAGACGCTCACAGGCCTCAACCACGCGGGCAGCCATGCCGGCCTCGGCAGCCTTACCCCAAGCGCGCGGGTCGTAGAACTTCTTGTTGCCGACCTCGCCGTCAACCTTGAGGACGCCGTCGTAGTGCTCGAACATGTGAGCAGCGATCGGGCGGGTGAACGCGTACTGGGTGTCAGTGTCAACGTTCATCTTGATAACACCGTTGCGTACGGCGGTAGCAATTTCCTCGTCGGTGGAGCCGGAGCCACCGTGCATGACTAGGTCGAAGGGGCTTTCCTTGCCGACGCGCTTGCCGACCTCAGCCTGGATCTCACCCAGCAGCTCGGGACGCAGCTTGACGTGACCAGGCTTGTAGGAGCCGTGCACGTTACCGAAGGTCAGAGCGGTGGTGTAGCGGCCGTTCTCGCCTAGGCCCAGGGCCTGGACAGCGGCGTAAGCGTCGTCAGCGGTGGTGTAGAGGTTAGCGTTCTCTTCACCCTTGATGCCGTCTTCCTCGCCACCTACGGCACCGATCTCGATCTCGAGGATGGTGTGAGCAGCCTTGGAGCGGGCCAGCATGTCCACGGCGATCTGGATGTTGTCCTCTAGGGTCTCAGCAGAGCCGTCCCACATGTGGGAGTTAAACATGGGCTCTTCGCCGCGCTTGACCTGCTCGGCCTCGATGTCCAGCAGCGGGATAACCCAGTCAGCCAGCAGCTTCTTGGGGCAGTGGTCGGTGTGCAGACCGACAACACCGGGGTACAGGTCGCCGACGGCGCGAGCGTAGGCAGCGAAAGCGATGGAGCCGCGCACGCGGTCTAGACGAGAGGAGCCGGACCAGTAAGCAGCGCCACCGTTGGAGATCTGGATGATACCGTCAGACTCGGCCTCAGCGAAGCCCTGCAGCGCAGCAGATAGAGTCTGAGAAGAAGTAACGTTGATAGCCGGGACGGCGTACTTGCCGGCCTTGGCGCGGTCAATCATGTCCGCGTAAGTTTCCACGGTTGCAATAGCCATTGCAAATCCTCCTGGTTGTGTTTCACTAAACAGTGGTGCTTCTATTCTGGCACGTTTTAGCGCTAATTGGTACGCGCAAATACCGCCAGCCTGTGCAATTCCAGTTAAAAGGGGGCACTTTGTCCGTGTTGCATGATCCAGGTATGCATAGCGATAGCTGCTGCCGCTGAAACATTAATGGACCGGGTAGAGCCGTATTGGCCAATACGTAACTGGCGTTTGCAGTGCTCCAGCAGGGCCGGGCTGATGCCTTCGCCTTCACTGCCCACCACCAGCATGGCGTCAACCGGCAGCAAGGTTTTTTCTATCAGTTCGCTGCCCGGGCCATTGTCGATAGCTAGTAGTTCCAGGTTGTTTTCCTGGGCCCAGCGCACCAGATGCTCAGGCGTGGGGTGATGGTAGACACGCAGGTAACGGTCGGTAACCATGGCGCCGCGTCGGTTCCAGCGGCGCTTACCCACCACATGCACTCCGCCGACATTAAAAGCGTTAGCGGTGCGCACAATTGAGCCAATATTTAGATCGTGGCTGACATTTTCGATCGCAATATGTAGGCCGTGGGCGCGCGATGCCATATCAGCTTTAATGGCCTGCCATTTCCAATAGCGATAGGGGTCCACTACATTGCGTCGATCGCCATGTTCTAGCAGCTCATGGTCCCAGTGGTCACCTTCAGGCCAGGGCCCCTGCCAGGGCCCCACCCCCACTTCTCGCTCTTGGTCTGGGGTTACTTGGGCTAAATAGGCGACGACGCCGTCACTGGTTTCGGTGACGACGCCGTCCTCGTTTTCGTAACGGCTCATGCCTTATCCTCTAGCTCCAATACCTTGGCGTCCTTGGGCTTTTTGTAGGTGCCCTTACGCTTGAGCTTGTCAGCTAGGAAGTACTGGCTGGAGGCGCGCCCGGCGCTGCGAGCTACTGCCGTGAGCGGTCCGTGGCACAGGAAGTTGTAGGTGGGCACCATAGCGTTGTAGTCGCGGCGGGCCTTAGCTACAGCCTTGTCAGCTTTCTTTAGACGCTTGTAGGCCAGACGATATCCAGGCTCTTTGTTGCGGTTAGCGGCGCGCACGCCTTCCACAATGCGACGCAAAATCAGGGTGATGTCGTCTTCATAGTTAGCGCGCAGCAGCGGCTGGTTTTCCTGCTCAGCTAGGGCAATAGCCTCATTCAGGGCGCTCATGTCTCCTGGCGCCAGGGCGCCAAGCTTGTCTGCTTCACGCGCTAGTTTTTTGGCGCGGCGATGGCGCCTAGAGAGAGTCTCTTCAACATCAGACCAGTTGTGGTCCAAGCGCTCACCCAATGAACGTACCTGCACGCGGGCCACCACAATGATGGCTACCCACAGCAGCAGTAATAAACCTCCGCCAATGAACAAAGCGATGGTTCCAGTGGGGTTAGAGTCCATTGTTCCTCCTTGGGATTGGGCACCAACTCCTAGTTTAGCCTGACCTGGCTTAGGCGGCAGCCTTGGTGGGCACTGGGTTGTTTAAACCCAGCGCCCACCAAGGGGCCAGTATTACTCCAGGTCTAGGTCTTCTAGACCAAGGGCATATAGGTAGGGCAGATCGGCGCCTTCAATGCGTTCGCGAGCGCCAGTGTTTCGGTCTACGATCACGGCCACAGCCAACACCTGCGCGCCGGCTGCGCGTAGCGCCTCTACTGCCTGGATGGGCGAGCCGCCAGTGGTGGAGGTGTCTTCCAAAACCACTACCCGCTTGCCTTCGACAGACGGGCCTTCGATCTGGCGTTTCATGCCGTGATCTTTGGCGGCCTTGCGCACTACGAATGCGTCTAGGTCTAGGCCGCGTGCAGCGGCGGCGTGCAGCATGGCGGTAGCTACCGGATCAGCGCCCATGGTTAGGCCGCCGACGGCGTCTACCTCATCTACGCTGAAGCCATTTTCTTCCAGCAGATCCAGCATCACATGCCCGATCAGCGGGGCGGCCTCGTGGTGGAGGGTGGCACGACGCATGTCCACATAGAAGTTGGATTCAAGCCCTGAGGCCAGGGTGACCTTGCCACGCACTACGGCCAGCTCATTGACTAGCTCAGCTAGGCGGGCGCGGTTGGAGTCGTTGGTGGTGATAGCCATAGGGTTTTCAGTTTCCTAAATATTCAACGACGGCGTCGTAGTCGGGTTCTTGCTTGATTTCGGGCACTAGCTGCACGTAGCCAACGGTGCCGTCAGGCTCGATTACTACGACGGCGCGCGCTAGCAGTCCGCTTAGCGGCCCCTGGGTCATGGTTAGGCCGTAGTGCTGGCCAAACTTGGAGCGGAAACCGGAGGCGGTGGTGACGTTTTCGATGCCCTCAGCGCCGCAGAAGCGCCCCTGGGCGAAGGGTAGGTCATTGGATACGCACAGCACCACGGTGTTGTCGAGGCCGCCGGCCAGCTTGTTGAAGTGGTGCACACTGGCGGCGCATACACCGGTGTCGATGGAGGGGAAGATGTTTAGCACTACGCGCTTGCCGGCGTAGTCGCCTAGTTTGATGGGGCTTAGATCGTTGGCCACCAGCTCACAGGTGGGAGCCTGGCTACCTACCTGGGGTAGTTCGCCAACGGTAGTTACTGGGGTGCCTGCTAAGGTTACAGTTGCCATAGTTAAATTATGTCTCTCAGTAGTGGGTGGCGGCCACCCTTGAGGCGCCCACGAAATAGCGCACCCCACAGCGCGGCAGACGGCGCAGCACAGCCTCGCTAAGGGCGTAGCGCAGTGAAGGCACGCAGTAGACGCGACCTTTACGGACAGCGTCTAGGGCTTGGCTTACCAGGTATTGGCTTTCTAGCCACACAAATTTGGGCCATTGGGTGTCGTCAATGTGGGCGGCGGCGTGGAAACCGGAGCGGGTTAGGCCCGGCAGTAGCACGGTGGCGGTGACGCCGGTGCCCGCCAGCTCGGTGGAAAGTGACTCAGTAAAGGTAGCTACCCAGGCTTTGTGGGCGCTGTAGGTACCCATGACGGTGCGGGCGGCTACTGAGGCTACGTTCAAAATGGCGCCGTGACCGCGTGGAATCATTACGTCGGTGGCGGCGCGACTAAGTTCCATCACGGCTCGCACCATTACGTTTAGGGCGTCTAGTTCACGCTCCATATTGCCATCAACGAAGGATTGGCCTAGCCCAAAGCCGGCATTGTTAACTAGCAGCCCGATTGGGGGCAGTTGGGTGGAACGGATGCGCTCAGCTACCGCGTCAACACCTGCCTGAGTGGATAGGTCTGCGGCCAGCACCTCCACCTTGACACCGGCTAGGTTGTGGATTTTGGCTGCAATTTCTTCTAGTTTTTGCCGACGCCGGGCCACCAGTACGAGGTTGTGTTGCGCCTCTGCTAACTGCCAGGCAAATTCGAGGCCGATCCCCTCGCTGGCACCGGTAATAAGTGCTGTTCCCATAAGTTGAGGTTACCAGCCAGCGCTGGGCTGGGGCCGGTAAGGACGCGAGCGACGAAACGAAGCTGGACGCAGCTGCCAAGCCTGCAGGGACGCAACATTTAAAGGTAAGTCGGGCGCCGTCGTCGTCGACTAAAAGAGGGTATAAAAAGGCGGTGGCCCGCACGTTAGGGGCGAATGCGAGCCACCGCAGCTCAGCCAGCTGCGGAAAACATGGGGGTACATCGCAGCTGCTGAGGTCTCTATTATCAGCCTTTAACCGACCCCGCTGCAAGTCCGGATTGCCAGTATCGCTGCAAGAATAGAAACAGTGCCATCAAAGGCAGTACCCCGAAGAGCGCACCTTGCAAAACCGCCCCATAAGTTGGGCTGAAGTAGCTCATCATGCCATACAAACCGAGGGTGACCGGCTTGAGCTGCTCATTGTTGGTAACCATCATCAACGGCAACAGGAAGTTGTTCCAGGTGGCCACAAAGATGAACAGGAAAATGGTGACCATAGCCGGGGCCAGCAGCCGCAGCACCATGGTGAAGAAGATGCGGCTTTCACCGGCGCCGTCGATGCGGGCGGCCTCTAGCAGCTCGTCGGGCACAGAAGTTTGGGCATACATGCGCCCCAAGAACACCCCAAATGGGCTAACGCAGCTAGGCAAAATAATTGACCAGATAGTGTCAGTTAGCCCCAGTGAGTGCATCACAATGTAGAGCGGAATGGTTAGCAGTGCGATCGGCAGCAGCAAACCAGCCATAACCACCAGCTGCAACACGTTACGGCCAAAGAACTTAAATTTAGCCATACCGTAGCCAGCCATCACCGAAACCAGGGTGCCAATAGCGCCAGCAGCGGTGGAGTACAGCACTGAGTTAGCTACCCAACGCCAAAAGTGGCCATTAGTGGTGCCCATCAGCTTTTGATAGTTCTCAGCGGCGGCGTTGTGCGCAAACCATAGGCCGTTAGAGTCACCTAAATCCGCATTAGTTTTAGTGGAAGAGATAATCAACCAGTAAATCGGGAATAGGAAGTAAACCAATACCGCAATCAAAACCACCCAGGTGACGATTTTGGCAAAACGGCTTGGTTCCAAAGAACGCGACCAAGCATTACGCGAAACCCGATAAACGCGGCCATCTTCTAGGTGCGCAAATTCTGATTTATTTAGTAGCTTAGCCATCAGCGCTTACCCCGAGTCTGTACGAAGGCATATACCGCCGCCAATAGTGCGGCAATAATAGCCATAGTCATGGAAATAGCAGAAGCCATATTGGGGTTACCAGGCGAGGTCATCATGGTGGAGTAGGCCATCATCATGGGGGTGTAGCTGTTACCCATCCACGACTGCCCGGCGCGCATCACCGTAGGCTCATTGAACAGCTGGATTGTGCCGATAATCGATAGCAGCACAGTCAGCAGGGCGGCATTTGTCAGCATTGGCACCTTGATCTTCATGGCCACCTGGAAACCAGAGCAGCCGTCAAGGCGGGCAGCCTCATATAGATCAGTGGGGATAGCTTTCAGCGCAGCCAGGAACACCAGCATGTTGTAGCCGGTGAAAGTCCAGGTGGTCATATTGGCCATGGAGGCCAAAATGATGTTTTTGTCGAAGAAATTAATGGGGATGACACTGGCCAGCGGTGAAAGCTGGGGGCTGTACAGGTACATCCACATCATGGCAGCCACCACGCCGGGAATGGCGTAGGGCAAAAAGTAACCCAAACGGAACACGGTGGGGCGTTTGAGTAGGTAGGAGTCCAACACTAGGGCCAGAGCCAGGGCGGCGATAATCATGAAAGGAATCTGGAACAGACCAAAGAGCATTACTCGCCCCATGCCTTGCCAGAACTGTTCGTTGGTAACTACCGCAACGTAGTTGTCTAAGCCAACGAATTTAGTGATTTGCTTGCCGCCACCATACAACCCTCCCGCTGTGGTGGTCTTAAAGAAGGATTGGTAGATCGAGACAATAATTGGGACAATAAATGTCAGGCCGAAAAGAATTGTGAAAGGGGCACTAAAAGCCCACCCATAACGCAAATCGCGTAATTTGCGGGCACGGATTGTCGCCTTATTTTCTGTATACGAGCTCGCAGCTGACATTTTCATCTCCTCCCCTTAATTAGGTGCGTAATGCAGCGCGAATTAGGCGCGCGCTTGTAGCGCACAAGCAAATAGTGCTACCGGCGCCGTGCCGGCTAACTGGTTATGAAAGTTTTAAAGCGTTAAAAATGCGGTTGCAGCAGGCGGGGGTGCTAGCAAATATGCCAAGCACCCCCGTTTTAGGCTGCGAATCAGGCTACGCCGATGTTCTTTTCCTTCAGGGTGGAAACAGACACCGTCTGAGCGGTGGTCAAAACGTCTTCAACCTTCGCGGAGCCGCTAGTGACCTTACCGCCGGGCTCCTTCATCTTCTCGGTTACGGTGAACCAAGTGGGGATGTAGGGGAAGTCGGTGACCATGGTCTTGTTGGCTTCGGCAAGGAAGCCATAGACGTCCTGGCCGCCCCACAGCTTCTTCATGGCCGCAGGGGTCTCAGGCTTGGCGGTGATAGCGGCTACTACCAGACCCTGGGAGACCAGAGCGGGCACCTGGGTGTTGAACCAGTCAGCGAACTTGAGGGCTTCTTCCTTGTGCTTGCAGCCCTTGATGACGGCGACGGCGGAACCACCGTCAGCACCGGTAGCCTTCTTGCCGTCCTCGGTGGGTAGGTAGGTGACCTGCCAGCTGGTGGCATCCTTACCTAGGTCACCGAGCATGAAGCCGGGCTCCCAACCAGCGGCAACGGTACCGATGATGGTGCCGTCCTTGAGCTTGGCAGTCCACTCCTTGCCCCAGCGTCCGTCGGAGAGCTTGAGGGCCAGGCCTTCGTCGTTTAGCTCCTGCAGGAAGGTGGCGAGTTTCTTGGAGGGGGCGTCGGTGACCTCTACCTTCCACTTGTCGCCTTCAGGCTTGTACCAGTGAGCGCCGGCGGCGGCGGCTTGACCGGAGATCTGGTAACCAACCTCATCCTGCTGCCAGGTGGCAATGTACTTGCCCTTTTCCTTGGCCTTCTTGGCGGCTTCCTTCAGTTCAGCCCAGGTGGTGGGGGCCTTAATGCCAATGGCGTCGAAGGCGGCCTTGTCGTAAACGTATACCAGCGGGCCGGTGTCCTGAGGCAGACCAACTACTACGTCACCGAGCTTGCACTGGCCCATGGGGCCTGCTGCGAAGTGCTTTTCGTAGCCGCCAGCCTTGATTTCCTTGGCTACGTCTTCTAGGGAGCCTTCTAGGTATACGGAGGCGATTTCACCGTAGCCAACCTGGGCTAGGTCGGGGGCGTTGCCAGCCTTCACTGCCTGGGCGATCTTTGCGTAAGACTCGGAGGCCTGGCCGTCAAACTTCTTGACGTTTACGTGGATGTTGGGGTTTTCCTTGTTCCACTGGTCGACGACGGTCTGCACCTTGGTCATACCGTCCTTGTCGGGCAGGCGGTGCCAGTAGTTGATTTCTACCTTGCCACCAGATGACTTATCGTCTTTGCCGCTACATGCAGCTAAGGTCGCCAAGATAGCGGTAGCGGAAGCACCAACCAGGGCCTGGCGGCGAGTAATGCTGAGGGTTCGCATTTAGTTCTCTCCTTTGAGTATGCGCTAGGGGCGGCGCATATTCTGTAACCGCGCTGCGGTAGCAGCGTTGCTCTTGTTTCTTAGATTAATAACTGCCCCCACTCAAGTCAAACGAAATCGAACACAACCGCACACTAATTCCTTTGACCTGCGGTTATAACAATCAATTTGGCTAGTTTTCGCCTTTTACTAAGCTCTACCAGGGCCTATAGGCAGACGCCTGAGCCCTATATGCAGCTACACACCCAGCTCAGCAGCCATTTTGCCGCCTCCCCCGCGCGCAGGTACGCTCAACTGCAATCAAACCGTTACGCTTGTCCTATGCGTTTAGCCACCTGGAACGTCAACTCTATCCGCGCCCGCATTGATCGAGTTATTGCCTTTTTAGAGCGCAGTGACACGGATGTATTGGCGATGCAAGAAATTAAATGCCGCCCCGACCAGTTCCCCACCGAAGCTTTTACGCAGGCCGGCTATGAAGTGGTGGCACATGGTTTAAATCAGTGGAATGGAGTGGCCATCGCCTCGCGCATCGGATTGTCTGATGTCGTACATCAATTCCCTGGTCAACCCACCTGGGCCGCTAAAGCCGGCCAGGACGGCGTCGTCGAAGCTAGGGCCCTGGCGGCCACCTGCGCCGGAGTGCGAGTGTGGAGCATTTACGCCCCTAACGGGCGCGAACTAGACCACCCCCACTACCGCTACAAACTGGACTGGTTTACGGCCCTGCGCGAAAACGTGGCCGAAAGTTTAACCCAGGCTCCTGAGCAAAAAACCGTTTTTGTGGGTGACTGGAATGTGGCGCCACTGGACACTGACGTGTGGGATATTGCCGACTGGGAGGGCAAAACCCACGTTTCAGCCCCTGAACGCACCGCTTTCGCCTCCCTAGAGCAGGCCGGACTGGTTGAGATCACGCGCCCCCTAGCCCAGGGCTACACCTATTGGGACTATAAGGGCCTAGCTTTCCCCAAGAATAAGGGGATGCGTATTGACTTTATGTTGGCTTCGCCAGCTTTGGCGCAGCTAGCTACTAGCGTGGTTATTGATCGTGACGAGCGTAAAGGTAAGGGCGCTTCTGATCACGTGCCGGTAATCGCGGATTTTGATTTGGATGCTAACTGATGCCGTTTTCTTCTGTAGCTTCTAACGCTGCCACCTCCCCTAACTCTGCAACATCCCCTAGCGCCGCTGTCTCCCCTAGTCCTGCCACCTCGCCCAGCCCCGCCACCTCACTAAGTGCTTTGGCTGAGTTTGATTTTCCGACGGCGCTGGTGGTCAGCCAGGGTGGTCAAGTACTGGCCCAGGCCGGTCAGGTAGAGAGCGATTTTGCTTTTGCCTCAGTTACTAAACCGTTGGTGGCCTGGTCAGCTGCGGTGGCCTATGAACGGGCCCTGCTTGATTTAGATGCCCTAGTGGGCCCGCACCTGCCCGGGGCAACCGTGCGTCACCTGCTCGCCCACGCCAGCGGCGTGGCCCCTAATGATGACAGCGTTCTAGCCGCGCCGGGCGCTAAACGTATCTACTCTAATCGCGGCATTGAACTGCTAGGGCAAGCGCTGGAGCAGGCCACCGGCTACCAGCTTGAGCAATGGGTGGAGCTAAGCGTGCTGGAGCCACTGGGCCTGGCCAGTATCTTAATTCCGGGCTCACCGGCCTACTCCGGGATAGGTAATGCAGTTGATTTGGCTGCTTTCACGCGCGAGCTGGCCGCCCCCGCCCTGGTTAGCGCAGATACCGCCAAACTGTTTACTAGCGTGGCCTTCCCGGGCCTATCTGGGGTGCTACCTGGCTATGGCAAGCAAAACCCTTGCGATTTCGCCTTGGGGTTTGAGGTTTATGGGGCTAAGCAGCCGCATTGGCTCAGCCGCGCCCAGTCGATGCAAACCTTTGGGCACTTTGGCCAGGCCGGCTCCTTTATTTGGGTTGATCCAGCCACTGGGCGCAGCGCCGCATTTTTGGGAGCTAAGCCTTTCAGCCAGGTTCACAAGCGGCTTTGGCCGCTACTAAATCAGCAGATCGCCGCCCTATGAGCAGAGCGCAAGAGGGCCTAGAGCTGTATCAGCGTATTAGGGCCTACCAGCGCCAAGCCGAACCGTGCGGACTGGAATACCAAGCCGATCCGCGCGGGCTGGGCTACGCCGTCGTCGATTTAGAAACCACCGGGCTAGAGCCACAAGACGAGGCAATCATCGAGGTGGGCGTAGTGCTGCTCGACCCGCGCGGGCGTGAGCAGCTGCGCTGGGACTCCCTGGTCAACCCGCACCGTCACCCGGGCCCCACTCGCATTCACGGCATCACCCCAGAGGATCTCACCGACGCCCCTGAGCTGGGCGCTTTAGCCCCGGCCCTGGTTGAACTGCTGCGCGGGCGGGTGCTGGTGGCCCACAATATTCGCTTTGACGCCAGTTTTTTGCTGCCTGCCTTGCGCCTGGAGCTGGGAGCGGCGGCGTTGCCGCGCAAAATTCCGCAGGTGTGCACTATGAACTGGGCACGCTCGTTTATTGATACGCCGTCTCGCTCACTGGTGCGTTGCTGTCAGGCGTGTGGGATTGAGCTGGCCAGTCATCACCGCGCTATCGACGACGCCGCCGCCTGCGCCCAACTGTTAAGCCACTATTTGGCCGTGATTGCTAGCGAATATGAGCTTTTCCCCCACGGCATCCCCTGGGGTGAGCAGCTAGCAAAGGCCGTACAGCTGTGGCAGCAAGTACCTCGGTGCGAAAGCAGCCAGGTGGTGCGCGCCTTGCAAGCGCGAGTTGGGCGCTAACAGGTTTTGCACACGCTTTAGCCGCGCCAGCCCAAAGCTGAGCCAACCCAAAGCCCAGGCGCGCCCGCCAGATAAGCCAGTTTGCGCGCCAGGGCCAGGCAAGCGTGCACGCCCGGACCAGGCAAGCGCTAGTTAAGCGCTGGGGACCGAGCCGGCGTCGCCAACCTCTAGCAGCTGCCCAATGGTGACAATAAAGCCAGAGTCATCAACTACGGTGCCACCTGCGGCTTCAACCAGTTTGGCGGCAATGGAATCAATCATGGCGGCAGCTGCGGTGCGTTCACGACGACGCACGCGGGGCAGGTTCTCACTGAAAGCGTCAGCCATCTTGCGCGGCTGCCAGCGCACGTCATAGCGGATAACGCCGTCATTAGCCCACTCTTCACCAAGTAAAGCTACCGGCAGGTCACGGGCCCCAGCCACATACACCTGGATCTGTCCCCAACCCGGATGAGCCTGAGAAACCGGCAGGAACAGCGAATAATGGTCCACCTCGGCGCGCGGCACTGAAGGGGGCAAGGCGGCAGCCTCAGCGGCGAGGCGACGTGCCTCCTCAATGGCGTGTGGGCCCAGGCGTGCTTCCAGCTCTTCAAGCTGGCGGATGTTAAAGTTCATTTCCCCAGTGATACGGGGAATTTCTTGGCTTTCGAAAAGCTGACGGTTGGCCACCTCAAAGCCGTCACGCTGGTCAGAAGTGACATCATCAAGCACCACCTGGACAGCGTCAGGGGTGAGCCAAATCGGCGAGTACAGGCTGACGCCAATATAGGCGTGTGGGTCTGGGGTGAAAATCTGGCCAGTGTCTACCACTCGGATAGCGCCAGCTAGACGGCGTGCAATAGGACGCAAAGCGTGCAGCGCCGCAGCCTCAAGACCGGTAGGGCCGCCGTCGTTAAATAGAGACAAAAGCGGGTCAGTAGCCGCCAAAGCCGGCTCCAAATAGGCGCGCTGACGCGGCACTGAAAGCACCATCACCTGGCTAACCCAAGCCGGCAGCCCCAGGTCAGCGCGTTCTTCGTCACCAATCCACCAGGGCCCTAGCAAAACCGCGCCGGCCACAATCTGTAGACGCCCGGCCCCAATCCACGCAGCTGCCGGGTCTAACGATAATGCCAGGGCCTCAACCTCATCAGCATTTACGTCGTCGGCTAGTAGCAGGAGGTGGTAGTCATCTGCCAGCGCCCTGGGGAAAGTGTCCACCGTGGCCAGCTGCTGCGTGGCCAGGGGTAAGGATACAGAAAGGTCGGCAGCATCGGTCATATTTACAGTTCCTCTAAGTTATAGTTTCTCGGCCTCTACCTGGGCAGACAAAACCGGATCAGCAGGAATCTCGATACAGCTAAAGCCCTGGTAGGAGCGCGACGCCGTGGGGCCACGCTGACCCTGATAGCGCGAACCACTAGCGCCCTGGCCATAAGGTGCGCGAGCCGGGGAGGACAGCTGGAAGAAACACAGCTGCCCAATCTTCATGCCCGGATAAAGCAGGATCGGCATAGTGGCGGTGTTAGACAGCTCCAAGGTGACGTGACCACTAAAACCGGGGTCAATGAAACCAGCCGTGGAGTGGGTCAGTAGCCCCAAACGTCCCAGCGAAGATTTACCCTCCAGACGTGCGGCCACGTCGTCGGGTAGTGTCACGCGCTCATAGGTGGAGCCCAGTACGAACTCGCCTGGGTGCAGCACGAAAGGCTTATCTGCCGCTACTTCCACCAGTCGCGTCAGATTCTTCTGTTCATGGGCGGGATCAATGACGGCGTAACGGTGGTTATCGAACAGGCGAAACCAACGGTCCAGGCGCACATCAATACTGGCAGGCTGAATGAGCTCTGGATCGTAGGGCTCAAGAGCCACACGGCCAGAGTCAATCTGGGAGGCTATGTCGCGATCAGATAACAGCACAGCGCCAGTCTACCCGGTCAGTCAGTTGCCCAAAATAGCGGGATTTAACTGATAGTAGTAGAACTGGCGCCGTGAATGGGAGGCTGCACCTCTAAGGCAGTACCCCTAAAGAAGCGCTTTCAGGAAGCTAGCAAAATTCAGGAAGCTAGCGGAACGCCGTTAGCGTCGTGGCCGTACATCTGGTCCGGAGTGGCAATCAGGATCATGACGAACTCAACGAAACCCCAAATCGCCGCAGCCGAAAGCAAGAAAACGCCAATGACAACAATGCTGAGCACGATGCCAGCAATGGCCAGGCCCAGCTGGTAGGCGCCACGCTTGGTGTAGCCCAGGTAGAAGTTGTGAACACCAAAGGTGCCAAAGAAGAATGCGAGCGCAGCCGCAACAATCTTGTTCTTGGGCTGGTCGCCGAACGTGGGCATCTGGGGGGCAGTCATATGTCCTCCTAATAAATATTGGTTTCTTGAGACCTGCATGCGTTATAGTAGTGCATGGTCATTCAAGCGATGACTGCGCGGGTGTAGTTCAATGGTAGAACTTCAGCTTCCCAAGCTGACAGCGCGGGTTCGATTCCCGTCACCCGCTCCATTTCGGCGATAAAGGTTTTTACCGCTTTTTCCCTGATTTTTTAAGGTCCCGGTGCGACTCTGGCTTGTTCACGCCCGGCTGCCGCGAGGGCTTTTTTGAGCAAATGACAGTATTTTTGCCGACGGCGCCATTCATGGCCCTTTTCACATAAAGTTGTGACCAGTGGGACGCAAGTGACTAACCAAAAACCTTACAAACACTAACAAAACCAGCAATAGCTTGCATTGCTAGCTAGTCGACCATAGGGGTTAAAGGACGAAAAGAGTTGGTCTGGGGCTGGGTGCGTGGCGCTGCGGAGAGGCTCCTGGCGGTGGCTGATTCGGGCTGCGGAGCGTCCTCCCGGTTGGTGGATTCGCGGGTTGAAGCCGGAAGCGTCAAATAGTATGGGGCTTGCATCAAAAAGTATCGAGCAAGCGTCCAAAGGTTCACCTTTGTTGATTAGTAGTACTCACGGATGTATTCGTGGGCCTTGTCGAAAACGTCAGTGGACTTGATCTTGAACTTGACAACCAGTATCAATCGCAGTTGGCGGCGAACCTCTCGGTCCCCCTCGCTCGTAGACTGCCAGCCGTCGAAGCGCACCTGCCTGACGACGTTGTCAATCTCTTCGACGACCTTCTCCACAATGATCGGTGTGGAGCCGCTTCGTACGGTCTCAAAAAGTTCCGTAAGCGCTGCCTTGCCGCGTTCCTCGCGTGGCTCGCCGGCGAAGAAGTCACCCTCCAGGCCTTCCGTTAGGGCAAAGACCTCTACTGCCAGACTGCGAGCAGGATGTTCGGTGTCCCAGTCGAGAAGCACAGGACCAACGCGGAGCTGCGCCAGAAAGGGAAAATCACGGTCCTGGACTGCGGATACGGCGGCTCGGTCGGAGCCCTCAAAGCCATGGGTGCACTACGCATGGGGCTCGATGAGTCCGAGCTCAAACCCTTGGTGGACGGCTTGCCGCTGGATGCTGACGGATACGAGTGCGCCTTCTACATGAAGGATTAATGAGTACGCGAAGCTGAAGTTTTGTGCATGCCGCTAGGCTTCGAGCATGTCACGCCAGTTGGTGGGGAATCCCATGTGGGAGAGGTCAATCGAGTCTGCGTATTGTGCGAAAATATTGCCGAGGTGCGCCACGCGCTCCTGCCACCGGTCTTGATCCAGGTGCAGGAATTTGAGCATGTAGATTTGGGAAAACAAGCTGCGATCCGCTGGGTGGCGCATGCGTGTATCAGGCCGGGGAATTGTGGTGAAACGCCAGAAATACATGCGAGTGTAGTGGGCGCACTTGTTGCGCAGCTCCGTGAACGCGCGCAACCAAGACAACAGCTGTTGGTCACCGGTGCCGTACATCTTCGCTATCGCCTTGCGGTCGCCTCGTTTGAGATCGGCATAGGTAAACGAGAGCATGCCCGTGGAGAAAAACTCCATGATCACCCAGATCGGGAAGCGTCCTTCGTATTTGTCGAGATGGTGCTTGACGACGGGCGCGTTTCGGTTGTCATGAATCACCCGGTCGATGCGCCGCAGATACGCATCGTGCTTGTGGCGTGAATCGAAAGTGGGAGCCTCCAGGTAGCACTGACTTCCATATGCGCAGGCTAGATATGAGCCGATGTCAGCCTTGAGGGCGCTTTCGATTTCGCCTATGACGTCGAACAGCCATACCCGCAGTTGGCTGTCGAAATCGTATAGGCGCATGATCTGGTCGAAGGATACCGGGCGATAGCCGGTGCGTGTTTTGAAAGGCAGGAAGTAGGCGCGTAGACGGTAATAGCCTGTGCGACGGAGAAAACCTCGTGCCGCCTGCATGTCGTTGATGTGGATGCCTTTGCCCTCGATGAGAACGAGTTGTTCGTCAATCGTTGTCGAGGGCTTCAGGTCCATTCATCACCCCAGATAAAAAACGTCTCCCCTGGGACACATCCGAAGGAGAGGTGCGGGGAGTCCTATTGGTATCCATGTTAGCACAGATCCATGCCAGCCGGTGCTGAATCCGGTCTGTCTGCTCCAAGGGCAGCGGGCTGAACAGTCACCGCATTTGTCTGCTCGTCATGCGTCCCGCTCCCGCTCTGCACCTCGGGGACGTCACCTCAGTTCCTTCCTGCTCTCACCCACGCCTGCGAACGGACAAGCGAGTAGACCCCACAAGCACTGTCCGCCCCGTGTCCGGTTTCGCCCTGTCCCAAGCACGCATGGGTGAGCAGAACAGGGACACTCCCGCGTCCGCTTCCAGTAACGAGATCGGGACGCCCTGGACTCCGAAACGTCAGCACCAGGCTGCCACCCCAGTCCGCTCAGAAAGGCCCAGACTCTTCGCATTTGAGGGTGTAGGTGTTGTGGGCGGGGTTGGGCGTGTCGTGGCCGGCTAGGGGTCGAGGCCTTCCTTGAGACCTTGCCGTTTTCTGGTTGATCTGTAGGAGCACGAGGCCGTACTTTTTGACACGGAGCTGAAGCTTTTGACGCAAGGCCACACTTTTTGAGGCTTTCTGCCTCGACGCACCGAGCGAGCCCCTGAGTCACCCCTCCGAGGCTCCGATCAGCCGCCGTCAGAGGCTCCTCCACGGCACCACACACCCGGCTTCAACACCCCAAAACCGCCACAGAACAGCGAAAACGCCACCCTGGATAGTTCCCGGCCGTGCCGGAAACCTTTGTATCCAGAGTGACGTCCTTTTGGAGCGGGTGACGGGAATCGAACCCGCTCCATTTCGGCGATAAAGGTTTTTACCGCTTTTTCCCTGTTTTCTTAAGGCCCTGGTGCGACTCTGGTTTGTTCACGCCCAGCTACCGCGAGGGCTTTTTTGAGCAAATGACAGTATTTTTGCCGACGGCGCCGCTCATGGCCCTTTTCACATAAAGTTGTGACCAGTGGGACGCAAGTGCTAACCAAAAACCTTACAAACACTAACAAAACCAGTAATAGCTTGCATTGCTAGCTAGTCGACCCATAGCTCCCACAAATCCTTCTCTAGTGTGAGCGCAATCATATAGGATTGTCATTAAGACACTATCCAATGAGGGGAGCTAGCGTTGAATGACGACGACAACACCAGCAAGTCTATGGATGAGTTGCCGCTCTTAGTTAAGAAACCGCCGGCTCCTCTCGGCTTATCTCTGCAACGAGCCATAGCTGTTTTGAAGGACACTGGCCGCTACTCACTGTTGGCGATCATTGTGATGACGCTGGTGCGCGGCGTACTTCCAGCAGTGCAGGTGGCAGCTATCGGCTCCCTGGTTGCCAATATTGCTGATCTTAGTAGCGGGCTGAACCAGGCTGCTTTGTGGGCGCTAACCCAGCTAAGTTTGGCTTTTATTGGCGCTTATGTTTTAGAAAACTTAATTAAATATGTGGGAGACCGGCTAACCTTAAAGCTTTCCTACGACACCGATATTACGGTGGTGCGTAAGCTAAGCTCACTTGAGGTGCAAGATTTTGAATGTGCTCACACCTATGATTCTATCCAGCGGGTAGATTCAACCACCGGTCAGCACATATTTGAGCTGTTTGATTCTGCCCGCTCTGGTATTCAGGGGGCTATCTCGATTGTCAGTATTATTATAGTTATTGCCACCTGGAACCTGTGGATTGCGGTAGCGCTTTTAATTGCCCCCATTCCTGCAGCTATAGCCACATTCCAGTTACAAAACAAAGCCTATGAGATTGATTTTGCGCGCGCCCCACAGCTGCGTCTGGCAACCTATTTCAGGGAGTTGCTAACCTCAGACTCTATCCGCAAAGAGATTGGGGTTTTTGGTCTGGCACAGCTGTTTGAAAGCTGCTACACCAGCATCCGAAAGGGTTTCCTTAAACAGGATTACCTGCTAGCTCGCTACAACCTAACTAAATCTGGCACGCTTGGGCTGATTTCAGTTTTTGCTAACGTGGCTTCTATAGTTTTCGCTTCAATTGTTGCTGTGCAAGATGGCAAGGTTGGCGAACTTGCCGGTTTCATCTCTGCTATGGGGCAGATGAATGGTTTGGTTTTGGCCACCTTTATTGGTATTACTGGGATTTACCATAATCTGCTTTACGTATCTAACTGGGTTGCCGTAATGGAAATGCAGCCCGCACAAATAAGCTCCGGACAGCTAACTCTGGAGGAGTCGAAACTTCCGCAAAACGCAAGCGACGCCGTCGAGATAGAATTTAAAAACGTAAGCTTCACCTATCCGGGCACGCAAGCTAAAGTGCTTGATGGGGTGTCTTTTAAGATCGACGCCGGCGCCACCAGCGCCCTGGTGGGTCTAAACGGCTCGGGTAAAACCACAATTTGTAAGCTTTTACTACGCTTCTACGAGCCCACAAGCGGCAGTATTTTAATCAACGGCGCAGATATTGCTGATTACAGTCGCGAAGCTTTATATAAGCGCTTTTCTGCACTTTTCCAAGATTTCGCTAAATTTGAGCGTTCCTTGGGGGACAATATTACTTTCGGCGCCGGTAGGGGTTTTACTGACGACGACAGTCAGGCAGCTACCGCCGCACTAAACATGGTGGCCTTGAACTATTTAAAGGAGGAGCTACCGCAAGGTTTTGACACGATTCTTGGCAGACGTTTCGACGGCGGCCAGCAGCTATCTATTGGGCAATGGCAGCGCCTGGCAACCGCGCGAGCCTTATATAAGAAGCCCGGTCTGTTGGTGCTGGATGAACCCACCGCCTCTGTTGACGCGGTTTCAGAAAAAGCCATGTTTGAGGCGCTGACCGCAATAGACTACCAACTGACAATCTTGCTGGTGGCGCACCGTTTCACCACGATCTGCTACGCCGAGAAGATCATTGTGCTTGACGGCGGCAAGGTGGTTGGCTGCGGCGATCACGCAAGCTTGCTCAAATCATGCAAGTTCTACGCAGACATGTTCCACGCCCAAAACAGCTACAACTAGCAGCGCTGCGACCATTAAACCTGGTCGCTGCGTTCAATGAAGAAAGCACAAAAGACGTTAAAAGGAATCTATAATGTCAGATTTAGTTGTCGAAGTATGTGACCTGCAAATCAAAATAAAGAATAAAGTAATTCTCCAAGACGTAAATCTAAACGTCGAAAAAGGCGCGTTTCATGGAGTTATTGGACCAAACGGCGCCGGTAAAACAACCCTATTCACCACCATTCAGGGTTTTCGCGCCCCCACAAAGGGAAGCGTTAGGCTGTTAGGGGTCAATCCGAGGCCACGAAACATTGAACTACTTGGTCGGATTGGAATTCAGCCCCAAGCTACAGCATTTTTCCCAAAGACAACACTGCGTGAGCACCTGAGCGTCGTCGCAGACATATTTGGAGCAAGCCGCACGCGCGTAGACAGCCTAATTGAAAGCCTGGATCTTAGCCACGCAGCAGACACGAAGGTGGAAGGCTTATCTGGCGGGGAAAGACAAAGGCTTGCCGTTGCCACCGCAATTGTTCACGATCCGCAAGTGCTGTTCCTTGATGAGCCCACAGCCGGATTAGATGCGGACGCGCGCCACAATCTAGTTTCTCTACTACGCCAGACAGACCTGGGGGGAACAGCGATTTTATACACAACGCATTTCCTTGATGAAGCCGAGCATTTATGCGACACCGTAACTATTCTCGACTCTGGACGTGTTGTTACCACTGATTCTCCACGCCACCTCATTGCCGCAGCAAATCTTGGCTCAACTGTGCTACTCCCTCACGCCTCAACTCAGGCAGATCTTTTACTGTCAACCTTTGGACCAGCAAAAGTCAGTGTTACCAGCGATGGGGTTGAAGTAAGCACCCACGACACAGCTGAACTATTTAGCGAACTTAAAAACCTGGGGATAAACACTCGCAGCGCTCAAGTTAGAGATGGCCGCCTCGAAGATGTTTACCTTAACCTCACTGGGAAGGACTACGTAGCATGAGCACCTACAAGATCATGACTCGCCTCATGCTCAAGTTTGACTTGAAAGACTGGTCCACTATCGTTTTCACGTTCATTTTCCCTGTCGCATTACTGATTGTGCTTAACAACAGTCTCGACGGGACCGTTCCGGGTGTATCTCTTACTGGGCCCATTACCGCAAATGTGATTGCTTTTGGATCAGCATTTGTGGGCATCTATGCCGGCGCCACCCACCTAGCGTTGTGGCGTGAGAACGGAATGCTTAATGTTCTACGAAACTTCCCACTCAGCGCTAACACAATCCTTCGAGCCCAAGTAACTACAGGGACTATCTTTCTTGTCGCTCAGGCGCTGGTTCTATTCGTGGTTGGGCTAGTGCTAGGGATGAGCCCAAGCGGGACTGCTGGGCTTGCATTAATACCCACAATTCTTGGCTATGGCCTGTTCTTCTTCCTGGGAGTTTTGCTAGCTATAGCCATTCCTTCTATGGCTGGTGTTTCTATGGCGGCCACCATCTTGATTATTCCAATGGGGTTTATTGGTGGGGCAATGATGCCAATCGAGACACTTCCACAGTGGGTACAGACAATCGCCCCCTTCACTCCCCTATTCCACATGCGTGAAGCCATAGCCATGCTGCTAATTCACCTAGGCACCTGGACAGATATGGCGATTGGCCTAGCCTATCTTGTGGGCATAGGTGGACTAATCGGGTTTGCAGCAGAAAAACTGATGCAATTCAAATAACGCATCTACGGGGTTAACGCATTACACGGAAGCCGGCGATAGCGGCTGCGACTTGGCGGGACGCTTGACTGTTAACGCAGCCAAAATAAGCAGGCCGCCACCAACGCAGCCAAGGCCAGACAGTGAGCCGAGTACAAGATCTGAAGTTCTAACCAGGCTCACCGTATAGGCAACTACCCCACACACAGTTGCGACCACAAAAAGTGACCACACCTGCGGGTTTAGCTTGGAAGCGCGATCTACATGAACAAGTTGCAGCCAGGCCAGCGCAGATAGTGCAAAGTGGACGTACCAACCAACTTGCATACTCAATGAGCTGAGCCCAACCACTAGCCACATTGCCGCAATAGCCAGGCCTAGCAGGCTAACTACAATAACCGCACGGTCTAGCTGCTTCTTGTTTTGCGCCACGCTACTCATCTTCTGTCACCTTAGATATGTTGAACTGAGTAACTACAGGCTAGTACCACAACCTAGCCTTAAGCCATACTTGTCAGCAACTCTAAGGGCTCGCATGATCTATGCCTTCGCCGCCGCAGCCCCAATAGATACGCTACCTGCAATAATCAAAAAAATCCTTGAATGGAATCCCTTAAAAATTTGGTTTGATGCACTTGTAGCTGTCTACACTAACTCGCCATTCCCCGCCGGCGGCACATGGAAGATCGCCCTAACACTTATCTTTGCAGCATTTCTTGCTGCGATAGGACTGACTAGTTGGCGCAAAACTGAATAACAGTTTGATACTTGGTGAACCTGGTCTTGCCTTGGCTGTAAAGCCAAGGCAAGACCACGGGCAAGTAACTAGAAGTATTTGTTACTTCCTAACATCCCACTTGAAAGTACGCACTGCCACTACAAACAAAGCCACAGTAACAGCAATAACTACCGCAAATGCTAACAGTGGGTTACTAGTGCGTTGTAGCGGGCTATCAGCCGCCCAGAAGATCAGGTCAGCGAAAAGACTGGTAGGTATCTTGCTGAGAACAGCTGTAAGTGAGTCTGGCAGGATTGCGAACGGTATGGCAGCCCCGCTAAGGAACAGTGCAAGAAGCTGGATAAGTGTAGAAAGATTGGCCGCTAACTGGCCTGACGAAACCACCCCACCGATTAGATACCCAATAGTGAAGAAAAGCGCTAAACCAATAAGCGACACCGCAAAAACTAAAACACCATTCGATGCTGTCACTAGATCCAACCCAATAGCGATTGCAATAATGATCGCTATTTGAATGATCCCCATAATGAAACGCACAGCTAGGTGAGTTAATAAAAAGTCTGTGCGCGACAGTGGGGTTGTGCCCAGCACGCGCAGTGCCCCGGCTTCTCTAAGTTCTGCTAGCGGTCCGGCTGTTACCTGAAGCCCAATGCCAGTGACTGCCAGGAAAATTGCCATAGGCATAACAATCGGACCAAAATCTGGGCCACCCGGTTTCCCGGCCATAATGTAGGTCATCCCTAAAAACATTCCCGACATGAAGAAAGGGAACACTGCCACAAACACGAAATATGACACATTTCGCACTAGCTCGCGAGTTTGTAGTTTAAGTAAATCTTGTGTGTAGTGTCCACGCATTACTACTGCCCTGCCTTAGTAGTCGCTTGCTTTTCAAACTCATGGCCAACCAAGTTTTTGAACACATCATTCAAACTTGGTTCTTTTATAGTTAAATTGGTGAAACTACCTATTTGCGTAAGTCTCTTGAGTACTTCATCGACACTCTTAGTGCGGATCAAGACGCTGTCACCTTGGATAACAACCTCTCCCAAGGCTTTCAACTGGTCTTTAACAGCGCTTCTATCAGCGCCGTTAATCTGGCAACTAACCACGGAGCCCTGAGTATTACTGCGAATAAGCCGCTGGGGACTTCCCTGGGCTACCACCTTGCCACCATTAACCACACCTACGTCATCGCACAGAGCAGTAGCTTCTTCTAAATTGTGTGTAGACAGCACTATGGTCATACCCTGCGAGGACAGTTGCCTTAAAACATCCCAAAGTTTTTCGCGTGCAATAACGTCAAGGCCTGTCGAAGGTTCATCTAGGAACACCACCTTGGGTTTACCAACCAGAGCCAGGCCAACATTTAGCCGTTGATGCTGACCACCTGACAGCTTGGATACTTTTCGAGATAGCAAATCTTCTAGGCCAAGCCAGTGGACAATATCGTTAACTGGGTATGAATCTGGGTAGAGGCTTCCCCAAAAACTCAGGATTTCTTCTACTTTTTGATGGGGGAAGATTTTTACTTCCTGGGGTTGAACCCCTACATGGGAACGCACCCAGGCGTTATCACTGACTGGATCTTTACCAAAAATGCTAACTGTCCCAGAATCTGCTCTGCGCAGGCCTACAGCTATCTCAATCGCCGTTGTTTTGCCGGCCCCGTTAGGGCCAAGCAACCCAAAAATCTCTCCCCGAGCAACGCTCAGACTCAGCTTATCCAGCGCCTGCACTGGCCCGGCAGGAGTGTCGTACCGTTTTGACAGCTGACCTAACTCAACCACATTCTTCATCGACATAGCCCCCAATCAGAGTGGAAATATGCAGTTGTTATGTGTCTTGTCCACACTTGCCTCAAACCGCAAGACTTCCGTATCTCGCCGTTGATTACAGAAATGGATAACAACTTCAATTACATTTAAACCCAAGAAGACATGTAACGGAACCCTCAAACAGGTATATCTCTAGATTGTCCCCACTAAAGCCTCCGCGCACCCCCAACAAACAAAAGCACCACCGCCACAAGATGGCTAAAGGGATCTACAGCAGAATACCATATTCAACAGTCAACAAACAACATTAAAACAAATAAATAATCAAACATCTCCACATCACGACAACCCCTCCATCCACCATATTTAACTAGTTAACCAATATGTCTAGACTGAACCGACATTGTTTGCTACACTCCAACCGTGGCGTACGTTACACAAATGAACCTAACTTAAAACTTAGCTAGTTTCATTGGAATGCCACAAAAATATTCTCACTACAAGAAAGGAGGGGGACATCGTGGAAAAACTAATGGACACTCTTCTCGTTGACGATGATGTTGTCGAACTGGATCACAATGACGATTTATGGTGGTTCTTCGTAGGTAGCAGCAACTGGGTTCTAGCCGGGCCACAGTAGGTCACCCAATCGTTAGAACCATGCAATTGCACAAATTCGGCTAGGTGGTGGCACGTTTTCAAACAAGCATTAACTAATGCTACCACTTAGCCGAGTTTTCAGTAAACTATTATAAGGACAGAGTTGAAAAGAGTTATTATAGCACCTCACATGCGATGCAACGCTACATGTGCTCATTGCTGTGTTTCATCCAACCCTCGAGACAATCGCAAATTAAGCGACGAGGTGGTATACCGCCTAGTTGACGAGGCTATTGCAAATAGCTCTGTAGAAGTAATTTCCTTTACTGGCGGGGAAGCATTACTACGCCGAAACTTTATTCTCGACCTTATCAAGCGAGTAACAAAAGGTAACAAAAAATCCACTCTTGTATCAAATGGCTTTTGGGCCGTAACTCCAAAAGTGGCATTACTAAGACTTACCGAGCTTCGTGATGCTGGCTTATCACTATTAACCCTTAGCGCAGATACTTTTCATTTACCATACATTCCTCTTAAACGCATCGAAAATATTCTCGAAGTACTCCCCGAGGTTCCAGGGATTAAAATTAACCTGAATATGTGTGAATCTAAATCCAATAATGCCGATATTATATTGGATCAACTAGGCGATGCAATCAAGGAGATACCTGTTACTCGCTTTCCAATTACTCCTGTCGGAGCAGCATCAACCTTACCTAACGACGAAGTGATATATAAGGCACTATCTACAGACGCCCTTCGATGCCCCGGTTACACACTTCTGTTTTCTAGCGATGATAGAGTGTACCCATGTTGCTCCACCGGCATCATGAATAGCGCATTGTCGATCGGTCGCGCCTCAGAGTTAACGATTGAATCAGCAGCCAAACGTATAGAAAAAAATTTATTATTCTACATAATATCACAAAAAGGATTTTCCTGGATTGTAGACCAATTCCGTTCAATGGGTGTTGAAAAGTTTCAAAAACCTTTCAAAGTTGTTGACGCCTGCGATTTATGTAGACACATTTTTGAAAGCGAAGCAGACTTATTAAGACTACAGCCGATATTAGAACAATATCGAAAAGATTATTTATTGAATAAAAAAGCGCAGATAGAAAAGAGTTCTATTGGCAACTAGCTTACAATACTCTGATGATTATGTAGAGATTGTCTGTCACGGTTCTCGAGCTATTTTGCATGACCGCAATTCAGATAGATACTTTCAGGTAAGTGCTGCCACTGTACTTCCAAAAGTTTCTACCTGGAACGAGTACAGCCAAAGGATCCCAAACTGGCTGCTCACATCCTTCTTTTTTTCATTCATAGCCCTTTTGATTATCGATTATTACTGGTTCTTTGTAACCACAACACCTAACCTAAAAGTCAGAGATGCCATAGCCCTTGCCTGTTTCTTAACTCTTAACGTCGGAGCGCATGAGTTTGCTCACATACTCGCACTCCGTATGTGCGGAAGGTATATAGATAAGTTTGGTTTTAAATTTAACTATAAAGTATTTCCGGCGTTTTACGTAAGGATGAATCAGGCACTCCTTCTAGCTAGAAACGAAAGGCTTTTTTGTCACCTGGCTGGTCTTTGGGTAAATCTTTTAATCACTCTTATCGCAATTATTTGCATACCTGGCTCCATCAAGTCAACCATATACATATTTCTAACCATGATAACTATGAATATTCTTCCAATACTTAATAGTGATGGACAAAAAGCCGTGACCACACTCCTGAACATCGATAGACCTATAAACATGAGATCTGCGGGAACCATTCTTAAATTAATACATTTTTCGTCTATTATCGCCGCAGCAATAATCATTATGCGATTTTGTAGCAATATAATTACATCATTTTAAGCGAGTTGAAATTAATGGATGCTGTAATTAACGCCCACGGGTTACAAGTGGCTTATGGCAAGCACGTAGCCCTGAACCTGGAAGACTTTCGCATAAACTCCCAAGCTGGAGTGGTTGGTCTCTTTGGGCCAAATGGCGCAGGAAAAACCACCTTATTGCGCACCCTTGTTGGTGACATCGCTAAATTTAAGGGGAACCTGCAAGCCCCTAACCGCACAGACATAAGCTACCTACCCGACGAGCCTTTCCTATACCCCTGGCTTAGCGTCGGCCAATGCGTAGAGCTGTTCCGCAATCGCCACAGCGATTTCCGTGTAGACGTTTTTGAAGAATTCCTTGCCGGAGCCGCTTTTTCCGCCTCAAGTAAGGTTCGTAGCCTCTCCAAAGGCATGAGTGAACGCCTACACCTGGCCTTAATCATGTCCCGAGCCCCCAAACTTTACGTACTGGATGAGCCCTTGGCCGGCGTCGACCCCCTAGCACGCGACTACCTACTTGAGCTTATCCGCACCCTACGCAGCCCCGAGGCTCCCCTACTACTAAGCACCCACCTAATTAACGGTGTTGACTACATTTTTAACGAAATCGTACTGATATCAGACGGGCGACTACTAACCCACGACAGCGCAGACAACCTACGCACACTTGGTGATGGAGATTTAGAGCTAGCCTATAAAAGGAGCATGTCTGGCCGATGAACGCAACCAGTGACAATCAACTATTTGCCGTCAAATATGGGCGCACAATGGTGCCCCTGATCGCCATAATCCTGATTCTATCCATTGTGCGACTGAGCTTAGACCAGCTAGTAGTTAAACAGGTATACGGCATTGGTGTCATGCTGATTGAGGTTGCATTAACGCTATACGCACTAGATGCCAGCCTGCGCCTGACCGGGCTTTGCGATGATCGCCTACTGCTACTTTCCCCCTTATCAAGGTGGCAGCTAGCCGTGCGAAGCACTTGCGTGCTATCGCTATATCTGCTGCTGGGCTACATTGCTACCCTCCTACCACTATTAAATTCCCAACCAGTAAATCTGACCTTGCAGCTAGCTAACCTGCTTGGTTACGGCGTATCAGTATTTACCGGCTTAGGTTTAATGCTGCTTATAGCCTATGCAGCTAAAAGCATTCGCGAGCGTTTCCCGTTCATAATGTCTACCTGGGCGCTGTTTTCAGTTACCACACTCTTGGCCGTAACCCTTTGCGTTCGCGCCCTTAACTCTGCTGTTCCCAGCGCAAACTGGCTTCTAGGGGTCAGCTCCGCCGAGAACACGGTCAACCTCTACGCCGCAAACCTGCCAGTTACCGCAGTTGGCTTAGGCACCCACACCCCAACAGTCTTCCTATTTATCCTCGCCAATTTAGTCCTAGGCACGGTTTTTTGGGCTGGCGCACTAGCCTTGGCACGACGCAAACACAACTTCATACGGCTATAGCCAACCCCGCGCACCAAAAACACAATATAGTGGCAGCAATTACATATCTTAGATATAATATCTTTACAGCTTAGATGTGCGGCTAATGACGGCATTAGGGTAGGTAATCATCAATGACAGCTAAGAGAAAAGTTGCCTCGGTTCTTAATGTAGTAAAGACCTACGACGGCCTTAATGTTGTTGACGATGTGTCGTTTAACCTTTTTTCAGGACAGACGACTGTACTTGTTGGGCCAAATGGCTCCGGTAAAACCACAACCCTGGAGATGCTTGTTGGCTTACGCTCAATAAGCAAAGGCTCGGCAACCATCGCTGACATTCCGGTTGTTCCGGGCGGAGAACATAGGTTTTACACCGGCGTTCAACTTCAAAGTTCAGGCATACCTTCACGGATCAAAACAAAAGAAGTTATACGCTCTGTTGAATGCCTTTATGCCGACCCCGCAGACTGGAAAGCTATGGCAGCCGCCCTTGGTGTGGACACTTATCTTGACGCGATGGTTGATAACTTGTCTGGTGGTCAGCGACGCCGCCTAGACATTCTGTGCGCAGCAATAGGCCGCCCTTCTCTCCTGGTTCTAGATGAACCCACCTCCGGGATTGATCCAGAAGGACGCGCTATCGTATGGGATTTCGTGCGCTCACTCGCTAGTGAGGGCTGCGCCATTATTACCTCCACACACGACATGTCAGAAGCTGAGGCGTTCGCAGATCATCTGCTCGTAATGGCAAAAGGAAAGATCCGCATCGAAGGTAGCGTCGACGACGTTCTTTCCAGTCTTGGCGGAAACCGGCGTTTACGCGTTGCTCGGCCAACTGAGCACATTATCAAGCTGTTTGAAGAATCCGGTTTACGTCACGGTCGCACCGGAAAGGCAATCGTTGCAATAGGCAGCGCTGAGGATACCACTAAGTTAGCTGCACAAATTGATGAGCAGGATGGCGCGGTTGACATCCTCACCGGCCCAGTTCGCCTTGAAGACGTGTTTGCAGTAATAACCGGCATAGATGTGAAGCAAGGAGCTGAAGATAAATGAAGCATCATGCAAAAGGAGGTTCTCGCTCGAAAATTATCTGGGTATGGTACCGCCAAGAATTACTTCTTCTATTAAGAGAACCTGTCGCCATATTCTTCTCCTTAGCTTTCCCACTGATCATATACATTTTCGTTGGTATCCCTTACGCTGAACAAATTATCCCCAATACCAAAGTAAAATTTATTGACATGATGTTCCCAACTCTTGTTGGAACAGTTGCCGCTAACCTCCTCCTTATGGGGCTTCCAATCTATCTAGCTGAACTTCGTTCACGGCAGGTAGATAAACGGTACCGGGCTTTGCCTTTGTCTGGCACAAATTTTGGAATTGCCGTTATCTTAGCGATGCTGACACTCACTGTTGCGGCGTCAAGCCTAATAGTCGGGATTGTCGCTTTTCAACATGGACTTCGCCCAGAAGTAGCGTCGCCACTATTTATCCTACTAAACATCGGACTTGTCGTTTTTCTTTGCGCTGTTGGGTTTTTTCTTGGAACACTACCTCTGGGTGCTCGCACAATTAATGCCCTCACCGCAGCCGTCTTTTTCGTCTTATTCTTTGGTTCAGGAGCGGCAGCCCCGATAGACACACTCCCTGCAATAATCAAGAAAATTCTTGAGTGGAATCCCCTAAAAATTTGGTTTGATGCGCTTGTAGCCGTCTACACTGACTCGCCATTCCCCGCCGGCGGCACATGGAAGATCGCCCTAACACTTGTATTTGCAACATTTCTTGCTGCGATAGGACTGACTAGTTGGCGCAAAACTGAATAACAGTTTGATACTTGGTGAACCTGGTCTTGCCTTGGCTGTAAAGCCAAGGCAAGACCACGGGCAAGTAACTAGAAGTATTTGTTACTTCCTAACATCCCACTTGAAAGTACGCACTGCCACTACAAACAAAGCCACAGTAACAGCAATAACTACCGCAAATGCTAACAGTGGGTTACTAGTGCGTTGTAGCGGGCTATCAGCCGCCCAGAAGATCAGGTCAGCGAAAAGACTGGTAGGTATCTTGCTGAGAACAGCTGTCAGTGAGTCTGGCAGGATTGCGAACGGTAAGCCAGCGCCGTCGTCGTAAATAGCGCTACCACATAGGCCGGACCAACCCCGAAAACCGGCAGATGTGCCTGCTCACCCCGCGTTTCCATGCCCTCCTATTAACCAACTTCAGGGGCAGTTTGAAGGGGTTTATCTAAGGTTTTAAAGCGGGCTGTTTTAGGCGGGTTTTAAAGCGGGCTGTTCGAAAGCTGATTTTAGGGCAGATTTTGGGCAGGTTTTAGCGACGCCGTAGCACCCCGATACGCTCGGTAAGGGAACGCTGCTTACCCACCACCGGCAATTGCCACACACGCCAATAAGCCAGCAGGCAGAAACCCGCCCCCACACACATTGAAAACAGCATCGCCAACACCGGATTCAAATCAACAAAGCGCACCAATGAGGCCTGCGTAAAAGCAGCTGCAAGCGCCGGCAGAGCGTAAAGCCGGTTGCCGCCAAACACTGCCGGGGTGCGGCCCACACTAATGTCGCGAATCATGGAGCCGCCTACCGCCGTCATGCAGCCTAAAAGCAGGGCAGGGATGAAACCTAGATGATTTTCTAGGGCTTTGGCGGCGCCGGTGGCGGACCAGATACCTAGCACAATAGCGTCAGCAACCACCAGGAAACGGTGGGACCACTTGCCTTCAAATTTGAAGAACCAGGCGATAGCGGCCCCCAGGCAGGCCATCCAAATGTAGTAGGGGTCGGTCAGGGCGAAGGGCGGGCCGTTTTGAATCATCAGGTCGCGCAGAATACCGCCGGCGGTGGCCGTCATTAGTGCCAGCACCACGAAACCTACTATGTCGAAGTTTTTTTGGCGGGCAATTAGCCCTCCCAGGATCCCGTTTAGGATCACCCCGGATAGGTCGATGAACCGGAAAACTGCAGGTAGGGCGTTGGGTTCAAGTAGTTCGTGCATCGTCTTCAGGCTACCGTTTAACTGACAGAGGTGCCGAAAGCCAGGCCCAGCAGGTAAGTTACTGCGGCGGCCCCATAGCCGATAGCTAGCTGCCGCATGGCGCTGGGTAGGGGAGCTTTGCCTGATAGTACGCCGACGGCGCCACCGGTCAGACACAACGCGGCACCTACCAGCAGGGCTGAGGCGACCACGGCAACCATTCCGCCGAGCCCAACCAGGTAGGGCAGGCAGGGAATGACAGCACCGATTGAGAAGAGTGCGAATGAGGATAGTGCTGCCCGCTTGGCGGTGCCGATTTCCTCATAGTTGGGGGTTTCATCACCGATGTGGGAGATTTGACGGGCGCTGCGTGGGTCAATGTTCGCGGCGCTGAGTACTAGTTTGGCGTGTTCAACAGCTTCATGTTCATCCTCGCCTCGGGCGCGATACACCAGTGCCAGCTCATTGGCGTTGACGTCTAGCGCGGGCACAACCTCCCCCGCACCAGGGTCTGGGATGGAAGCTTCTAGCAGTTCGATTTGTGAGCGCACCGAGATAAACTCGCCTGCCGCCATACTTAAAGCCCCTGCCAGCAGGCCGGTTAGGCCGGTTAGTAGGATCGCCTGGGTACTGACGCCGGTGGCACCCACGCCTAGCACTAGGGATAGGTTGGATACTAGGCCATCGTTAACACCAAAAATTGCTGGGCGTAAGGTGCCCGAGAGGCGTTGGCGGTGGCGGGCGGCCAGGGAACGCACAATTTCGGAGTGGATACGCTCGTCTGCGGCCATGGAGCTGGAGGCGTCGGCGTCGATCTCATAGTCGTTGCGTTGCTCAGAGCGTTGAGCTAGAGCCAGCACGAACACTGAGCCAAATAGTCGCGCCAGTAGGGGCATGATGGCGCCGCGTAGGGTTTGCCTGGGGGCTGGGTGGGCGTGGGGGCCTAGCAGCTCATACCAGTAGCGTTCGTGGCGGGCTTCGGCTTCCGCTAGGCCTAGGAGAATTTCGCGTTCTTCGCCTTCGCGGCGCATGGCTAGGTCCCGGTAGACTTTCCCTTCTGCGCGTTCTTCAGCTAGGTGGCGGCGCCAGTGTTTAATTTGGGTTCGCGACGGCGCAGCGCCAGTTTCAGGGGTTTGGGGTGCGGAAGTCATTGATTCAATGTTTCATTTTTTTGGCGTCATTGCAACGTTTGGTTACCCGAAATTAGCCTGGCTTGTCAGTGCCAAGCTTGTCAGTGTCAAGGGGGCTGACAGTTTGAGGGGAAACCTGGTTTCGGATGTTTTGGGCCCGGTAATTATTGGCGTAAAGCATCTGCGGGCGAAACGCCTGCGGCGCGGCGCACTGCCAGTAAACAACCCACTAAGCCAACTACCATGCCGCCAATGATTCCTACGGGCAAAAGCCGCAGGTCAAGCACTGGCTGCCAGTGGCGCACTAGCACTGTGGAGATAATGACTACCACCGCTGTAAATGTGCCAATGACTCCGCCGATTAAGCCAACTATCGCCGATTCAGCGGTGACTAATGCGGCAATTTGCCAGCGCCTGGCCCCCATTGCCCGGCGCAAACCGAATTCTCCAGAGCGCCGCGATACCGCCGTCGCCGTGGAGTTAGTGAGCATTAGCACGGCAGCTAATAATGAGACGGCGGTTAATGTCACCAGCATTGTGCGCACATTGGATTCCACGCTTTGACGCATGGTTTTAGGGTCTTCAGGCGCATCCACGTGGGCGTTTTCGCCGGTGTAAGGATCTAGGGCGATGGGTGCTTGCTGCGCCACCAGCTGGGCGGCGCCGGGGCGCGTACGTATTTCGGCGGTGACGGCATTGGTTGCCCCCACAGCAACGGCGTCTGTTTCACGCATCACCACGGCGTTCATGATGCTGGCGTCTAAACCTGAGTCACTTATAACTCCCACCACTACGTAGGCTTTATTGGCGATCCACACTACGGGGCTGGCGTCAACTGGGCCTAACTCTAGGTTATTTGCGATACCGCGACCTACTAGCACCTGGCCTGGGCCAAGTTTTATGCCACTGGTTTTGGTGGATTCTTTGCCTTCGATTTCCAGCCCGGGCACACTAGGATCGGTTGCTCCTAATACATCAAAGTTTTGGCCTTTAGTGTCGCTAGTTAGTGAAATATTTTGATTGCCGTGGTTTGAGTAGATTTGTGCGCGTTCCACTCCGGGAATGCGTTTCAGGCGCATTAGTGTAGTGGTGCTGGCTTGTTTAACGCTTCCATCTTTAGTTAATTGTTTAGGTTCTGGCACCGAGACGGCTACACGCTGGTTGCGGGCCGCATCAAATAGCTGCGACACCTGGGCGCGGGCAGCTTCAGAAATACCTACCGTGGCTAACGCTAACGCTACCGCCAGTAATACGCCGGCAATTAGCGCGCCACTGGCGGCTGGTTTAGCGGTAATTGTGCGCCCTGCATCCGCGAGTATGGCTCTTAGACTAGTTTTTTTGCTGCTGGTTTTAGGGTTTTTAGCTTGCGCTGCGTGGGTGGTTTTAGCTGGTTTTAGAGGCTTTGAACTTTTACTCTCGGGAACGGTGACGACGCCGTCGTGCACTTCGATGCGGGTTTTAGCGTGGGCGGCAACTTTTGGATCATGAGTGACAACTATGACGGTAGTGCCGCTTTGGTTGAGTTTATCTAGTACACGCATCACTGAACGCGAATTGGCTGAGTCGAGGTTACCGGTGGGTTCATCAGCAACTAGCACCGGGTTAGCGGCTACGATAGCCCTGGCTATTGCTACTCTTTGTCTTTCACCACCAGAAAGCTGCACTGCTTTGGCGTGTTGCTTATGTGTGAGCCCCACAAAGTTTAGGGCTTGTTCAATACGTTGCGTATCCGTGATTTGCGCGGTTTCCTCACCAGAGCCAGCCGTATCTCCGCTGTACATCAACCCTAAAGCCACGTTTTCAGTTACAGTTCGCTCATCAATTAAGTGAAATGCTTGAAACACAAAAGAGAATGTGTGTGCCCGTAATGCTGCTAGTTGGGAATCACTTAACTTGGTTGCGTCTAGATCATCAATAAAGTATTTGCCTTTAGTGGGAGGGTCAAGTAACGCCAGAACATTCAGCAAGGTTGATTTACCAGCCCCAGAAGGGCCGGTTATAGACACAAAATCACCCTGCTCAATCAGCAGTGAGGCGGTTTTTAGTGCTTTAACCTCACCAGGAGCACCAGGATTATAGGTTTTAGAAACCTGCGATAATTCTAGTATCGTCATTTGCGGTCCACTCGCACACTGTCACCAACTTTAAGCTGGTCAGATTTAATGGCGCATTGCCCAGATACGCACCCAAGCTGCTCTACTTTAACCATAACAAAACCGGACGCCTGGCGTTTGAGCACATTTGCGTTGCCATTAGCGTCTAGCGCCATTGCGCGTTGAGGGATCAGTAAAGCATTTTTGATTGGTGCTTGTCGATCTACGGTTAGCACCACTGATTTACCGCGCGCATCGCTTGGAAGTTTCCCCTTTTTAACGCTAAAGGTTAGTGTATAAGTGGTTGCTTCAGCTTGGCTTTTTTCGTCTTTCTTAGGTGCAGCAGTTTTGAGAGTTAAGTTTAGCTGCTGAGAGCCATAAACCGCGCTAGCCACGCTGCCAGTTTTCAATACCGAGCCCACACCTGCTGGAACTTCGGCGGTTACAGAAAATTCGCCTGTAGATAGGCCTAGCTGGGAGGGTTTGTCTCCATTTAAACTATCACCAACTTTAGGTAGTGAGGTAACAACAGCTGGAAGCTGCGCAATAAACAGCATCTCAGTTTTCGCTATAACTACCTTCTTTTTGGCTTGCTGCGATTTTTCGGACGCACCTGTCTCGTTTGAGTTTCCAGCGCCTTGATTAGCGCCCGCGTTGTCTGACTCGTTTTGATGAGTATCGGTAGTAGCTAATTCGTCTTTGGTTTGCCCGTATAGATGTTTTAGTGTAGCGATTGTGTCAGCGTCTAGGGTTCCAGTTATTGCTAGCTGGTAGCCGGATGCAACCAGGGCGCGTTGCAGCTGTGACACATCCGCGCCAGAATCACCTTCATACAGATCACGGTAGGCGGGAAAACTACCCTGATAGGCAATCAGAGGGCGATCGTTAATCCAAGCCACCACTTGCGTGTTTTCAAGTTGCTGACCGGCTTTTACGTTTACGGCGGTAACAACCGAATCGGCGCTAGTAGCAGGCAAGTTAACGGCTGAATCCTGCGCCCCGGCAATAACACCTGTGGCAGTGATTTGATCTGTCAGGTCTCCTTGCTCAACTTCCACAGTTACAGGAGCTGAAGTTGGAGGTGCAGCGGCAGCTGCGCGCTGCGCTGGCGATTGGGTGTAGCTTGCCAGCAGCCAGCCTGCACCCACTAGCGCCACCGCCATAAACACAACTAAAACTACAAATAACCAACGTTTCACTTGAGATCGTTTAGCACCCACAGCTACCCCCTTCGATCACAAATAATTACGAGTATTTCTTCACAATCTCACGGCAAGTAGCTTCGACCTGCTTGATTTGTCCCAGCCGAGCGGATAATTCTTTCTGATTCTTTTTGACATAAGCATCGGCGCTGTTCCAGTCAGCATCGTAGTATGCCTGCTGCCAGCCAGAGCTGATCCGGCACTTTGCATCTGCAACCGCGATTTTTCGCTCATACTCTGACACGGTTCCGGGTGACGCCGCGATAGCAGATTGTGGCGCATCAGCACCTGGATTTAAGCCAATTTTCTGACTGAGCTGCGGCCCTGGCATTAACATTGGATTATCGGTTAGATCACTAAGGCCCAGTGGTTTCATGCATTGCTTCCAAGTGGCAGCAAGTTTTTTAACTTTAGGATCCCCAAGCCCCTGCTCAGCGCCGCCAATTGATGCCAAAAGAGCATTTCCAGTCTCAGATTTTTCTTCATAAGTCTTCAATACTGGATACTGATCCATTAGTTTATTAAAACATGAATTTTTAGCGTCTCGGTAACCGGGATCAGTTTTATGCTTTTCAATAGTATCGTAGCTGTATTGGTAGACATTCCAGCCAGGGACGATACCCATGTGGTAGCCAACTTCGCTTGCAATCTTCTCATCAAATAGGCGTCTACCAGCACTATTTACGTATCGCTCGGCCTGCCCTTCTGGCGGTTCTGGCTTTCCTTGATAGGTGTATCCTTTGGACTTCATGCAATACCTAAAATAGGCGGTTCGAGCACGCGAAATTAGAATCGTATCAGCCTCTCTATATGGATCTGTGGGAAGCCGCCATTTAGACATGTCGTAATGCGTTAAACCGTCAGCAGAGACTTTGGCTACCTTATCATTAGGGGTAGTTGACGAAGCTTTTTCGCCACTCCCACACGAGGCTAAACCGCAAATTAATACTAGAGCTGCAATGATCCTTAGATACTTCATTTCATCTTCCTTGATTAAAGTTCATCGCATATAGGGAACCCAGTTAAGGGCGTTGCTCACGTTAATGAGCGGATAGGCCTGGCAAGGCTAGGTCTGGGAACATACAGTGGATAAGCGCTGCATCACTCGTCATTGGAGTAAATACAGCCTACCGCTGCCCCCCCAAGCCCACAACTAGTTTTGCAATATTTAATCGACAATTTACATTTATAGGTATAATTAATTAGTTCACTAGGCTGTGCTTATCTTACGCGGTGAGCTGGTTCCACAGTTGGGTCAAAGTGCGAGACAATGCAGGGGTAATGAACGAGCACTCCAGTCAGCCCAGCCAACCAGACGCAACTAACTTAGCCGCAGCGCCACGCCGTCGTCCTGCCCGCAAGCAGCGCAATCACGGACGGCGTCAACACAAAAACCAGGTAGCGCCGCACCCTTTCACCCCCACGCAGCTAAGCCAGCGCTCAGCTTCCGTGCCCACCATCACCTACCCAGCGCAGCTTCCAGTCTCAGCCCGCCAGGAAGAGATAGCAGCCGCGATTTTGGCTAACCAGGTGGTTATCGTGGCAGGTGAAACCGGCTCCGGTAAAACCACCCAGATCCCTAAAATCTGTTTAGATTTAGGTCGCGGCGTCAACGCCATGATTGGACACACCCAGCCTCGGCGTATCGCAGCGCGCTCAGTAGCTGAACGCATTGCCCAAGAGTTGGGCACTAAAGTTTCTAAAGAATCAATAGTCGGTTATCAAGTTCGTTTCACTGATGAAGTTAGTGAACATACGCTTATCAAATTAATGACCGACGGTATTTTGCTGGCCGAAATTCAAAACGACCCGCTATTGCGCCGCTATGACACTCTAATTATTGACGAGGCACACGAGCGCAGCCTAAATATTGACTTTATTTTGGGTTATCTAGCGCGGCTACTGCCCCAGCGTCCAGATTTGAAGGTCATCATCACCTCGGCCACCATCGACTCTGAACGTTTCGCCGCCCACTTTGGGGTTGAAGGCCGCCCCGCCCCAATTATTGAGGTATCCGGGCGCACCTATCCGGTAGAAATCCGCTATCGCCCCCTCGACGGCGTCGACCCAGACCCAACTACCAGCCAAACAAACTCAGCCTCTGCCAGCGCAAGCACCGACGAGCCGCGCGACCAGGTCACGGGCATCCTCGACGCCGTCGACGAACTAATGGCCCTAGGCCCCGGCGACATTTTGGTGTTCCTGGCGGGAGAACGCGACATTCGCGAAACCGAAGCCGCACTTATCGACCACCTAGGCCCACGCTACGCCGCCAACGAGTCCAGCGCCCGCCTGCCCGGCAGCGTTGAAATCATCCCCCTATATTCGCGCCTAAGCGCCGCCGCCCAGCATCGCGTATTTGAAAAACACCGTCTGCGACGCATTGTTCTAGCCACCAACGTGGCTGAAACTTCACTAACCGTGCCCTCCATCAGGTACGTGATTGATCCGGGCGTAGCGCGTATTTCGCGTTATTCCAACAAAACCAAGGTGCAGCGCCTACCCATTGAACCCATCAGCCAAGCCAGCGCAAACCAGCGTAGCGGCCGCTGCGGGCGCGTGGCCGACGGCGTGGCAATCCGCCTGTACTCGCAAACCGACTATGAGGGGCGCGAGCCATACACGGAACCCGAAATTCTACGCACCTCCCTGGCCAGCGTAATTTTGCAGATGGCAGCGCTGCGCCTAGGTAATGTGGCAGATTTTCCCTTCATTGACCCGCCAGACCGGCGCGCTATTGCCGACGGCGTGGCGCTACTAACCGAAATCGGCGCTATCAGCGCAAACTCTAAATCCATGCACGAGCCGCGCCTGACCGCGATCGGCCACCAACTGGCGCGTCTACCCATCGACCCGCGCCTGGGGCGCATGTTACTAGAAGCCAATAAACGCGGCTGCGCCAGCGAAGTGATGGTGATTGTCTCCGCGCTTTCAATCCAAGACGTGCGTGAACGCCCGCTTGACGCGCAGGAAGCCGCAGACGCCATGCATCGGCGTTTAGCGGATCCCACCAGCGATTTTCTCACCTACCTCAACTTCTGGCGCTACCTGCGCACCCAGTCACGTGACCTGTCCGGCTCTGCATTTAGGCGCATGTGCCGCCACGAATACCTGCACTACCTGCGTATTCGTGAATGGCGCGACGTCTACAATCAGCTGGCCCAGTTGGCGCGGCCGCTAGGCATTAACGCCCAAAACATTGAGCTGCCCACCCGTGCCTCCATTCGCGCCGCTAGTGACCATCTAGTTCCCGGCTCCCACGCGGCCGGCATGGCTAATGCGGACGTAGCCGACGCCGTCGTGGCCCTGGGGCAAAGCGCAGACACCCCAGACGCCGACGCGATCCACCAATCCCTGCTGGTGGGGCTGCTTTCCAACCTGGGTAACTATGATGAGCGCCGGCGCGAATATGCCGGGGCGCGCGCCACCCACTTCACTATTTGGCCTGGTAGCGGGCTGCGCCGCAAACAGTACGACTGGGTGATGGCCGCTGAGCTGGTGGAAACCAGTCGCTTATTTGCCCGCACCGTGGCCCGCATCCAGCCTCAATGGGTGGAGCAGGCCGCTAAACACCTGGTCAAGGTCACTTACGGTGAGCCTTACTGGTCCACCAAGAAGGGCGCGGCCATGGTACATCAGCGGGTGCTGCTTTACGGGCTGACTTTGGTAGCTGACCGCCCGGTCACGCTAGCCAGTGTGGGTACCGACGCCGCCCGGCAGGCTGCGCGGGAAATGTTCATTCGCTCCGGGCTGGTGGAAGGGGGCTGGCACGCCCGCCACGCTTTTGTTGAGCGCAACCGTGAGCTGCTTGAAGACACTGCCGAGGTGGAGCGTCGTCAACGCACTCACGGTATTTTGGCTGATGACCAGGCTCTTTTTGACTTCTACGATGAGCGCCTGCCAGAGAAAATCACCAGCGCGGCAGCTTTCGACAACTGGTGGAAGCATCAGCGTCAAGACACCCCCAAGCTGCTGGATTTCACCCGTGAGCTGCTGCTTCCCGAAGGTGACAACCTTGAGGGCTACCCCGACACTTGGCATCAGGGTGACCTGACCTTGGCGCTTACGTACGTTTTTGAGCCGGGCAGGCTCGACGACGGCGTCAGCGTACAGGTGCCCATTGAGGTGCTCACTCGCCTGCGCCCAGAGGGATTTGATTGGCTTGTGCCCGGGATGCGCCCGCAGCTGTGTGTGGCCACTATCCGCGCGCTGCCTAAGCGGGTGCGTCGTCAGCTAGTTCCGGCCCCCGACACCGGCACGCGCATTTGGGAGCTGATCTGCCAGCTTTACCCGCAGGCTGCGGGAGAAGCTAGCGACGGCGCCGCCACCACTGGCACCGGCACAGCAGCGAGCCAGCCCGGCGGCAAGGTTAGCGATGGCGGCGCGACAGCAAGCCAGCCCGGCGGCGTCGAACCGATCCCGGTGAGTTTCCAGCGGGCCTTCACCCAGGCCGCACAGCAGCTACGCCAGGTAGAAATTACCGACGAGGACTGGGACCAGGCGCAAGAAAACCTGCCGGAGCACCTGCGCATGGGCTTTAGCGTGCTGGACGCGCGCGGCAACAAGCTAGGGCGCGGGCGCAACCTGATCGTTTTGCAGCGGCAGCTGGCCAAACAAAGCGAGGCGGCGGTGCGCTCGGCGGTACGTGGAGCCCTGGCGGCGGCCATGGATGAGGCCCGGTCCAAGAAATCGGCGAAATCTAAGCGTGCAAATGGAGCCTCCGGCGCAAACGGGGTTAACGGGACAAGCGGGACCGGCGCCGCTGGCGCAAACGGAGCCGCCGGGACCGCTGGCGCGCGTGGAGCAAACAGCGCAAATGACGCACATGGCGGCGCCCATAACGGAACCAATAACGGCGCCCGCGCCGATAAATCTACCGCAAATAGTTTTGCAACTATTACTTCACAGTCATTAACTAGCCCATTAAAGGAGCAAACTAATTTAGTTGATTGGCCTGAAGTTCCCCAGGGCGTAATTCCACAACAAATAGAATCTGCCGGGCGGGCGGGGCTATTAGTTCGCGGTTACCCCACTTTAGTTGCACAACCAACCTCTAAAGCATTTAAAGCTGATTTAAAGATATTAGCTGATGTTAATTCTCAGCTAGCTCAGCACGCTGAGGGAGTTTTAGCATTGGCCTTGGCCCGCACCCCGCTCGAAACAGCGCGGGTAACCAGCCGCTGGAACGCTAAACGCTCTCTATTCATGGCCTCTGCGCCCTATAAATCCACTGACACCCTGGTGGCTGATTTATGCTTGGCTGCCGGGCGTCTGCTGGCCCAGCAGTGGGGCCGCGAAACCAGCCATAACCTGGCTGAGCTGCGTGATCGTGAAGATTTTGAGCTCTTTGTGGCTTGGCTGCGCGACCGTCTGGAAGACCAGGTGGAAACTATTGCCGCCCAGGTGGAGGCCGCTTTGGAGGCTAAGGGGCAGTTGGATAAGGCAGTGGGGCGTAATACTTCGCTGGCTTTGCTCGACACTTTGCAGGAAATTCGCGAGCAGGCCACTACCCTGATTGCGCCACGCTTTATTGCCGACGCCGATCCGGCACAGCTGGCCCACTATGGGCGCTACCTTAAGTCTTTGGCTTATCGCTTGGAGAAGGCGGCGGCCTCGCCCAGCCAGGATGCAGCTTTGGCCTACCAGGTACGTGAGATTGAGGGGCAGGTGAGCGACGCCGTCGAGCACGCTAAGGGACTGCCGGTCAATCCCGCCCGCGCGGCGGTGCTGCGCCAGGCCCAAAATATGGTGTGGGAGCTGCGCGTGAGCCTGTTTGCCCAGCAGTTGGGGACGGCGCACAAAGTTTCGGCCAAGCGCATCAGCAGGCTGCTAGCCTCTGCCCCGGCGCTCTAGACGACTGTCCACTTCCGCGCCGGCGGTCTATCCGGACCAAGGATCACGCCTTTGGGCGGGACTTGCAGTCTGCGCCTTCGGCCAGGACTGCCGCCTCTGCCTGGCTGACCAGGGCCAGCATCTAGACGGGCTGGCGCGCTGGTTGGATGCCACTACCCGCCAGTTATGCCGGCTTGCACCCTAGGCTTGGCTGGCCAGGATTTCTGGGCGCCGTCGGTACCCTTACCCACACTGGCGCGCACAGATACTGACATTTCATCCCTTCCCTATAAAACCCCATGTATTTTTTATAGGGAAGGGATGAAATTGCCTGTAAATGCCTGTAAATGAAACTGGCCCCCGTATTGGCGAAACCCAAAAAAGCCAATCCGGGGGTCAGTTATTCACATATTCACAAGGAGAGAGATTATCGAGTGTTCATCCCAGCTCAGGCGTCCGGGTTATTCACCTCCACATTATTTGCATCAGTATTAGTCGTCTTCTTAGTTTTTAGCCGGCAGGCCCCACCGGGGCTTAGGCGGCTGGCGGGGCTTACCCGTGACATCTGTGCCGGCGGCTTAGTGGGCCAGTTGCTTTGCTGATCTGTATCAGCCTTGCTGGTTAAAACTCTAAAAGGGGCTTTTATGGTGGTGGTTAGCGTAACCTATGAATCATCTATGAAAGATAAAGCGTGGCTTGGTTGTAAGAGCGCAGGTAGGGGTCGCCAATCTGGCTTGGCTCCATAGGCACCCCCTTATAGGTCCAACGCAGCAGGTTGGCCAGGGAGAAACTGTTTGCGCACACCCCACAGGCCAGCACGCGGCTGGGGCGGCGCATACGTTCAACCTGGTGACCAGCCGGACAGGTGCCCACCCAGTCGCCGGGGACTTTAGGGGCGCGCTTATCTACCAGCCGCTGCGCTGAGCAACCCAGCTCCAGGGCTTTGCGGCGCCAAACTTCATCGTGACCGTGACTTGGGCCAACCAGGGCATGGGCTACTTCATGCAAAATCGTGTCGCGCACGCGAGGCAAGTCATAGAGTTGCATTAAGTAACGTGAGAGAGTGATACAACGGTTTGTGTGGTTACACTGTCCCGCTCGACGCCGGGCACGATCCCACCCCAGGTTCCAGCCTTGCAAACCGTTGGCGTCCATCAGGTCACGGCCTAAAGCATAAACCTGATCAAGATGCATTCATTGTCCATTTCGTGGAAAAATAACCTTTAGTGTCAGAATCCAAACGTAATCCTAAACCTAAAACGGTAACCTCCGCCGGCAGCGCGACTAGAGACAAGGGCAAGCGTGCCATCTCTAGTGCCAGTGCCGAGCGGTTTATTGCGCGTTACCGGCTGGTCTCAATTTTTGCGTTGCTGACCCTATCTGCTCTAGCTGGGGCACTGATCCTACCTAAATTCACCGCCCCGGCACAGATTGATGATGGCCCCACCCCGGCCGGCCCGGTTAAGGTAACCCCTGATTACAGTGGGTTTAACGCCGCAAATATCATCTCTGACAATAAGCTTTATGGCGCTCCCAATATGAACGCCGAGGACATCGATAATTTCATCGCCAAAGTCAATGCTGGCTGCGTTAATAGCGCCGATGGCACTACTTGCATCAGCAAGGCCCGCTTTGACACTAAGGGCTTTGACCCCACCACAGCCTGCCCGTTAGGCATGAATCCCGCCAAGAATCTAACTGCTGGTGAGGTTATTTACCGCGTTTCGGTGGCTTGCAACATTAACCCCCGGGTTTTGTTGGTGTTGCTGCAAAAAGAACAGGGGCTACTGACCGCTTCAGGCGAGAAACTGACTGCGTCACGCTATGAATGGGCTGCCGGCTATGGCTGCCCCGATGGCCAAACTTGCGACAGTCGCTACCGTGGCTTTGTCAGCCAGCTCTATCAGGCTGCCGCCCAGCTGCAAAAATACCGCCTTAACCCCTCCAGCTACCGGGTGCAGGCTCGCAAACCCGTGCGCATCGCCTACAACCCCCAGGCTAGCTGCGGTTCTTCCATTATCACCCCAGCTAACACCGCCACCGCCGCGCTCTATAACTACACTCCCTACCAGCCCAATGAGGCCGCTAAGGATGATGGGGATGACTGCTCCAGCTGGGGTAACTTGAACTTCTACGGTTTTTGGAAGGTCTGGTTCGGCGACCCCCACTAGGGACCGCTTTTGCCCGCCGGGGAGCGCTTTTACTAGCTACAGCGCTTGCCCGTAAGGTTGCTTTTAGCCGCAGTTTTGCCGACGACGCCGCCCGCGCCTGACACGTTTACTTACTTCAGCTGACAGTGTCTACAGCACCTCACGGCTTATCCTTCCGTACGACTTGCGCAGCTGGCGCAGCTGGCGCGGCTGGCACCCAGTCTTAGACCACAGGCTGCTTTAGCAGGCTCAAGTACAATTGTTAAATGAGTTATATGCAGATGGCCGCCGAAATCTGGGTGGTGATTGAGTACATCATTAAGATCGGAGCCATGGGGGTGGTGCCTGAAAATCGGCGTCCTGCCTCGTCATCGGCCTGGCTGCTGCTCATCCTATTCCTGCCCCTGGTGGGCCTACCCATGTACCTGCTGCTGGGAAGTGCCCGTATTCAGGGAAAACGCTACCGCCGCCAAAGCGAGCTAACCAGCATTGTCTCCGCCCTAAGCACCAACCTCCCAGACGTACCTCCAGGTATAAAAGCCGATGAGCGCCTGTTGGGGATTGTGCGCATGAACCGCCACCTAACCGGAATGCCCTGTATGCCGGGCACAGTCCAGGGCATCTATGACGACACCCGCAGCTTCATTGCGGCCCTGGTGCAGGCCATTGACGCAGCCCAGCACAGCGTAAATATTGAGTTTTACATAGTCCATGATGATCCCATCACTGAGCCGCTTTTTGCGGCCCTAGAGCGCGCCCATAAACGCGGGGTGCGGGTGGCGCTGCTGCTAGATCACCTGGGTTCACGCCGCTACAAAGCCTGGAAAAAGCTGCTGAAGCGGCTAAACTCCGCCGGCTACCACTGGCATCTGATGATGCCCCTAGGTTTTAAGCCTGATCAGCGCGGGCGCCCAGACCTGCGTAACCACCGCAAGCTAGCGGTAATCGACGACGGCGTCGGCTTTGTTGGCTCCCACAACCTCATTGACCCCTTCTACGAAACTAACCTGCGCGGCCCTGGGCGCGAGTGGAAAGACCTGTCCGTGCAGCTAGGCGGGGCTATCGTGGCTGAGCTTGGGGGTGTATTCGCTATGGACTGGTACGCCGAAACCGGCAAAATTTTCGTTGGTGCCCGCTCCCAAGCCGTAAGCGATAAAGACATCGCCCAGGTAGAAACCACTGGTCTGAGCGCACTTGCTGCAGAGCTGGTTAACACCTCGGCGGCGTGGGAAAAAGACTTGGCCGACGGCGTCGTAAACGCCATGCAGATCGTCCCTTCAGGGCCGGGCTACTCCACTGAACCAAACCTGCGCATGTTCACCTCACTGATTCACAATGCGCGCCGGCGGGTAACTATCACCAGCCCATATTTTGTGCCCGACGAGTCGCTGCTGGCCGCCATGACTAGCGCAGCCTACCGTGGTGTGGATGTGCAGCTGTTTGTGGGTGCCAGTGGCGATAACTTCCTGGTGCGCCACGCCCAACGCTCCTACTATGCGGCGCTACTGGATGCCGGGGTGCGTATCTTTCTCTACCCCTCCCCCACGGTTTTGCACGCCAAATACATGACCGTGGATAACGAAGTGGGAGTGATCGGCTCCTCCAACATGGATTCGCGCTCATTCCTGCTCAACTATGAGCTGATGCTGCTGTGTTTCGGGGGCGATCTTGACGACAAGCTGCGCGCTAATGACGCCAAATATCGCTCCCTGAGCCACGAGCTAACCAGCCAGGAATGGGCGCGCGAGCCGCGTCACCGCCGCTGGGTGGATAACGCCTGCCGTCTGGCTGCAGCGGTTTTATAGGGGTGCAAGGCCCCGCGAGCGCGGCTGCGCCTCAAGCTGCCGCGCGGCGTCTGGCTGCAGCGGTTTTGTAAAGCAAGCCGTGGCCGGGGGCTAGCAGCCAGGCCAGGGCAAACATTACGCCCAGCACCAACACAATCGTGGCGCCCGTAGGCAAATCAGCTGACCAGCTCAAATACACTCCCAGCAGGCTCCCTAACGCCCCTAGCAGCGGGCCCATAATCATCATGGTCAGTAAGCGGTCAGTCAGTAAGCGGGCTGTGGCCGCCGGGATTACCAGCAGCGCCAACACCAAAATATTGCCGATAGTCTGCACGGAAATCACCACCGCTAAGCTCACGCACACATACAGGGCAATATCTAAAGCCAACACCGGCAGCCCTGCCGCGCGGGCAGTTTCACGGTCCAGGCTTACCGCCACAATCTCTTTATTTAGGGCTGCGATCAGCCCAATCACCACTGCTGCCCCGATCAGCGCCACCGGCACTTCACGCGCCGGCACGCCGGTAATAGAGCCGAATAGGAACTGTTGTAGCGAGCCGCTATAGCCTGGGGCGCGCGAAATAATTACCACCCCTAAAGCAAATGCCCCCACAAACAGCACCCCAATGATGGAGTCTTCTTTAAGCCTGCGGTTTTGGGCTAGTAGCGCCACGGTTACCGCCGTCAGAATCCCGGCTACCGCGCCCCCAAGCACCAGGTTAGTGCCGCTAACGAAGGCCACCGCCAGGCCAGGAAACACAGAGTGAGCGACGGCGTCGCCAATAAAAGCCATCCCACGCAACACCACATGGGCCCCCACCACCCCGCAAACTAGGGCGCTAGTGATAGCAATTAGCAAAGCCCTGGGTAGGAAGGCCAGCTGCGGGTTTAGTAGGTCATTTAGAAAATCAATTGGGGTTAACAACTTAACTCATCCCTAGGGCTTGCAGCAGCGGGTTATCTGCGCGCACTTGGAAAGTACGCATCCACAGGTCTTTGTCTTTAAGCTGGCTAGGTGGGGCGCAAGCCAAATCGGTGCGGTTAAGCAGGCACAAATACTCGCACTGCGCCTGGGCCGCCACCAGATCATGGGTGGACATAAGCACGGCCACACCCGCCTGGCTCAGCTCTTTAAACAGATCCGTCAACAGCTCCTGGGTGGGCATATCCAAGCCCGTAAAAGGCTCATCCAACAGCAGCAACTGCGGCTTTAACGCCAACGCCCGAGCCACCAGCACCCGCTGACGCTGCCCACCCGAAAGCTGCTCCACCGGCCGCGAACGCAAATCACTCATGCTTACCTGCTCTAGGGCACAGTCGGCAGCCTCTAGGTGCTCTGGGCGGGGCCGACGTAGCCAGCCGAGCCTGCCGGTGAGCCCACTTAACACCACCTGGCGCACGTTGATGGGAAAATCCCAGGCGAAAGCGTGGCGTTGGGGCACATAGCCAATGGCGCGTCGGTCAATGCGTTGGCCTTGCCAGGTGATAGTGCCGCTGCTGGGCACGAGCCCTAAAATGGCCCGCAGCAGCGTGGTTTTACCGGCCCCATTGGGCCCGATCAGCCCCATGAACTGGCCTTGCTCTAGCTTCAAGTTGACCTCTTGCAGCACGCTGCGGCCGCCCAGCTGCACGCTGAGTTGGTTTACTTCTAGCATGGTCTACTTTCCAGATGGCTGTGCTTTTAGCGCGTTGGTGGTGCTGGTGGCGTCGCCTACCGCAAAGCGCAAGGTGGTGGTGGCCTGGTAGGTTTTACCGTCCACACCGCTAGCTTTGAAGGAGACTTTGACCAGGTAAATGCCAGGTTTGGAGAAAATCCAGTTGGCGTGCACGTGGGTGTTGGTGTCCACCCAGATGTCTTGGGCGCTGGCGGCAGAGTCGGCCAGCACTTTGGGTTTACCGAAGGTGCCTTCTTGCAAAATCAGCCAGCTGCGGCCGGGGCCCTTAACCTGCTCGATGCGCATGTTTACGCCGCCTTGGATCAGCTTGGTTACGGCTGGGTCTTGGGTGTTCCAGCCCAGCCATACCAGCTGGGTTTTTTGGGTTTGGGGTAGCACATAGACGCGCTTGGAGTCGGCTAGGAATTTGTAGTCTTCGCCTTGCGGCACTTGGATTAGGGCGCCATCGCGTACGCGCAGCACGGTTTTGTTGGGGTCGCGCCATACGGGTGAGGCTGCTGAATCATCTCGTAGGGACACGGTTAGTTTGCCGCCTATTAGGCGCGGGCCTAGGTCTACGTGTCCAGCTTCGATTACCGCTGGGGTTTGTGAGGTGGGCTCGTTTGCGGCCACGTTTTGCTCTAGGGCCGGGTCTGGGCTGGGGGTGGCTGAGGTGCCCGGGGAGGTGGCTGCGCCGGTGGCGCCGCTAGTGGGCACCCCCTTACCTGCATTAGCACTGCCCGGGGGTTTTGCCGACGACGCCGCTTGGTTTGCGATAGGCCTGCCGCCTAGGCAGCGAGCCAGGGAGTTGGCGTTAAACCGCATCATCGCCTGATAGGTGGGGGCCTGGTTATCCAGGGTGTCGCCGTAAAGTGGGCATACTTTCACCCCGGCTTCACTGGCCACCACTTTCAAGGTGGAGCGGGTGCGGGCTAGGTTTGGCTCTAAAAACACCGCTTTAATATGTAGATCTTTGATGGTGGCGGCGAGTTTACGCCGATCAGCCAGGGAGGGCTCACTAGCCGGGTTGGGAGCCACGAAACCAGCCACTTTAAGCCCATAGGCGTTAGCCAGGTAGGCGTAGGCGTCATTGGTGGTTACCAGTTGGCGGTTAGCTTCACTAATAGTGTCCAGAGTGCTTTTAACCTGGGTGTCTAGCTGGGCCAGCTGGTTTAGGTAGCGTGCGGCGTTAGCCTCATAGACACTCGCCCCGGCCGGGTCAACCTGCTTGAGTTTGGCGCAGATTACCTTCACATAGGCGGCCGCGTTGTGCACGTCATGCCACAGGTGTGGATCAATTTCCCCATGCACGTGTTTGCCCAGTACAGCCTGGGGCAGGATGTAGGCTTGCGTGCCCGCACGGCCCACAAAGCTGTAGCCTTGAGGCACTTGGGCTAGGGTGCGCGTGGGCACATCCACCACTACCCGCTGCGGGTCTAGGGCGATGTGGCCTGGTACGTGGGCTGCCCCAGCTACGACGACGTCGGCCTGGCTGGGTGCACTGGCGCCGTCGCTGGAGGTCGGGCTAGGGGTGCTACTGGTCGGGCTGGCAGAGCCACCAGGGCTGGGCGCGGAGGCTGAGCTGGCGCTCGCGGTTTTAGCGGCTGACGGCCAAGCCTGGCCGCTAGCCTGCTTGTCGGCCACCAGGGTGATACGGCCAGCTTCTAGATCCACGCTCACATCGCCGTGGCCCGGGCCCAAAACCACCCGACCTTCACGCTTAGCTACAGCGGCGGCGTCGACCCCCACCGCGAAAGTAAACGTGGCGGTTTTAAACTCCACGTTTTTACCCTTAACCGGGCGCAGGCGGGCCTTAAACTGCACCCGATACACTCCAGGCTTAGTGAAAGCCCAACTCATATGCTGGTGGGCGTCAGCCGGCAAGCTGACAGTGTCATGTTTATAGTCGCTGGCCGCGTCAAACCCGTCATGGCTGGAAAACCCCAGCTCCGGGGTGCCAAAAGTGGTGGTCAGGTAGGAGCTGGCTTGGCCCGGGCCCTGCACCGAAACCACCTGCAAATCAACCTCACTGGCCCGGTTAGCGCCATAACGTTTACCGTCACCAGACACGCGCATCCCCAGCCACAGGGTATCCAAAGCCCGATCCTCAACCAGCGGCAAAATCGTGGCCCCCTGCTTGGCGGCCTCCTCGGCGATAGACACTGACTGGGCACTAGCGGGCAGGTTGGCATCCAAGGCGCGAATAATCGAATGCTGCTCCAGCAACAGGTAGTTACTAAAAGCCAAATCCGCATAGGCCACATCCCGAATAGCCCGCAGTGAGGGCTCATAGGAGTGCGGATCGGCGCCGTCGGGAACTAGCTGGGAGACCGTAGCCCGGCCTCCCGCCACATTACGCACTAGATCGGCCAGAATGCCGGTGGTGGTGACCACCCGCAACTGGCCGTCGTGGGCGGGATCTACGCCAACACCGGCGCAGCCCGCCACTAACGTTAAAACTAGTGCAGCCTGAATTACAGACTTAACTAGGCCCATGCCATCCGCCTGCGTGCCACCAGCACCGCAACCGCCAGCAACATCAGACCACCAGCAACACTCAAGGCGCCACTAACCGCACCGGTTTTAGCCAAAGACTTACCGCCGCTAGCGCCGGCCGCCTGGCCAGCCTTGGCAGAGCCTGAGGCCGCAGAACCAGCAGCTCCACTGGCGCTGCCACCTTCGCTGGAGCCGGCACCGGAACTGGCCGCTGCGCCGTCGCCAGAGCCGCCATCTTCACCGCTGATCTGCTCACCCTGCTTGGGGGTGACCTGGGCGGAAATGGTCAGCTTGTAGGTGCCCGGGGCAGTAAACACCCAGTTCTGGTGGGCGTGAGTGTTAGCCGGCAGCGTGTAGGAGCTGCCCTCTTCTTGCAGCAGGTGCTCACCCACACCCCCACCCAGGCCGCCGGAGGTAAATACTGAGACCTTACCGGGCCCCTCCACACTCACCAGGGTGAAGGTAACCTCGCCGCTGGTTTTGCTGACAATCTCTTCAGCCTGGGAATTCATGCCCAGCCAGGGCACACCCGCGCTTTGGGTGGAGGAAATCATCCACACATCCTGGCCCGGGGTGGCCACAAAGTTAAGCGCGTCGGGGGCTTTAAGGGTGGCCTTGTCTCCCAGCGAGAAGGTCAAAGTTGCCGGGTCAACCCAGCTGGCAGGCTGGGAGCGGTCATCTTTCACCTGCAGCTTGAGCTTGCCGTCCACAATGCGCGGACCTAAGTCAAAGTGGCCGTCGCTGGCGTTACCGTTGGCGTCAGGGCCCACCACGAAAGTCAGTGTGGCGGTGGCGCTAACCGCTGAAGAAGCCGGGTTTTCCTTCACCGCAGCTGCACTTTGGGCTTTAGCCTTTTGGGCGCTCGCGCCCTGGGCGGCTGTCCCCTGGCTGACAGAGCGGGCCTGGGCCACAAAGCTCTGGGCTGGGCGAGCCTGGGATACAAAGCTTTGGGCGCCGGCCCGGGTGGTTACGGCAGATCGGCTTTGCCTGACGGCGGCGCGAGCCTGGCTGGCAGAGCGGCCCTGAGCTGCGGCGCGCGGGGCCTGAGCCGACTTAGCGCTGCGCGAGCTGGCCAAAAGCTGCTTACCAGCGGGGTTAGCTGCGCTCGGCTTGGCCTTTACCTCGCCGCCAATGGCTGAGCGCGGCGAGGGGCTGGCGGACGGCTGGCTGGTTACCGGCTTGGGGCTAGCCACCGGACTGGCCGAAGTGCTGGGGGCGGCGCTAGCACTGGGCTGGGTACCAGGCCGAGCTGAGGGGCTAGCTACCGGCTGCGGAGCCGCGCTGGGCACGGCAGTGGGCACTGCGCTGGGGGCCGCTGTGGGCTGAGCACCGGGGTTTTGGATATCAGGGTTTTGCTCGGTAGGTGCCGGGGTGGGGGTAGCTTGAGCGGCGACGTCGCCCACCTCAACCCGGTAAGTACGCACCGGGCTAGCAATTACCGTGCCATCACTGCGCTGAGCCAGCACCCGCACCTGCAGCTGGTAGACGCCGGCAGCAGAAAACACCCAGTTGGGGTAGGCGGCGGCCAGCTGCTGCGGGGCAATTTCTGAGCCAAGCGGGTTTAGCTCATAGTTGCCATCAACCAGCAGCGAGGAGGCCAGTTGACCGTTGTCATCCAAGCCAAACAGGGACACGCTAGCGCCTTCAGGGCCGCTATAGCTGACTTCAAAGTGGGCAGCGCTAAATCCTGCCTGGGCCAGCTGGCTGGTGTCCCAACCCAGCCGTCCCTTGGGGGCAGCGCTGGCCGGCTGTAGTGGCGAGTTAGCCTGGACGCCTTGGCTGACGAAATAGCCACCTGGACTGCCCGGGTAGTCGTCAGAAATGTTTTGCCAGGTGGAGGCCGGGATCTTCAAGGTGGTTTGGGCCGGGTTGTGGCTAGTTCCGGTGGCGCCATCCTTTAGCTGTAAGTCCACCTCCCCATTGGCAGTGGCGACGGCGTCGAAAATGCTTAAGTCCCCACCCTCAAGGTTTACCGGCTTGGACTGGCCATCATTACTGGCCAAGCTAGCAGCGGGGCCAGAAACCTGGGCAGCATGGGCAGCGCCAGCAGGACCGCTTGCCGAGCTAGTGACAGAAGCGCCCGCTAGCGGCGTCATGAAACCGCACAGCGCCACAGTGGTCAGCGCGGCCATACGCCGCAGCCAGGGGTCATTAAGATGCTGCGGGGTGGAGCCAGAAAAACGCCCGCGACCAGCAGCTACACGCATAGCAGAGGGGGAAGAGTTGGTAGCGCCCTGGGTGGGAACTGAAGAAGGCCCGGCGGCCTGCAACCACGCAAACATGGCAGTCTTTCTAGTTGATATTGATTATCATTACCCGCTAAGTGTAGCGATTCTTTTTAGTCCTCACAAACGCGCAGCTCCTATAGCAAACCGCCGGGGACCGCTAGCACAACCCCAGGAACCACTAACGAAACCGCCGGGGACCGCTAACGCATTTGTTAAGCGGCCCCCGGCGGGGTGGGGCGCCTAGTTTTGAGAGGGAAATCAGGCACCCCTATTGAGTTGTGTATTCAAGTGTGTCGATATTCAGTTGTAGATCCCGTCAGTCCTGACGCTTGCGGCGCAGCAACATGCCACCACCGCCCAATGCCAGGGCGCTTAGAGCCAACATTCCGCTGGCCACACCGGTACGGGCCAAACCGCCGGGCTTTTCCGGCTTAGCCGGGGCTGCGCCGTGGCTGGGCTTACCAGGCTTGCCGGGGCGACCCGGAAGCGGGGCGGAGCTGGCCGAATGGCTGGGTTGAGCCGTGGGGGCTGCACTACCAGTGGGGGCCGCACTGCCGGTCGGAGCCGGGGAGCCAGTGGGAGCCACAGTCGGCTCAGGGCTGGCGGTAGGTTCCTGAGTGGGAGCCACAGTAGGCGAAACCGGAGTGGTGGGCTGCGGCGTCGGAGTGGGCGTCACAGTCTCAGCGCTTACCGCCGTGGTTACCCCAATGCGGTCGTTACCACGCTTGGTGGTGCACACCTCGGGGGTGGGACTGGCCAGGCAATCCACGCCAATCAGGTCGTTGCTGGTGGGGCGCACAATCTTGACCATGCGCAGGTTGTCCACCTGCACCAGACCATCGCCGTCGCCGGCAGCAACCGTGAACTTAACCTTGGTGCCATCCTTAGCCACATTGAAGGTGACCGGAACGCGCTGGAAATAGCTGGCAGAATCATTAGTGGTGTGCTTCTGATCGGCAGCCATCCAGTTCAAAGCCCAAGTGTGGTTAATAACCGTGGAGGGGTTCTTGGCTGGGTTGGTGTCGTTGACAGTCTTAACATCCAGATAGTTCTGACCCACCAGACCTTCGGCGTTGGTGTTTACGGTAATCTCCGGCTCAGACTTGGCGGCCCCAGCACCAGCCTTGTCGGTGGAGCTGGCCTTACCCTCAGCTGCAGCCTTACCGGCGCCCTGGCTCTGGGTGCCAGCCTGGCCCTGGGCACCAGCCTGGCTCTGAGCGCTAGCCTGGCTTTGGGCGGCCGCATTACCGCTTACGTCACCATCGGGAACCAGGACCCCTAGTTCAGCGATAGAGAGCAGATAATCGGGCTGGTCAGCCTTGGTCTTGTAGTTAGACAGCACGCGCAGGCGAATCAGCTTGGCCTTAACCGGGCTGTTAAAGACAATCTGCTGCACCTGGCCGGTGTTTTGCAAAGTGCCTTCAGCTACCTTCTGGTTGATGTTGGCAGCATCCTGACCCACATAGACCTCGTAGCGTTCGGGACGCCCGTTGGCCTGGTCAACGCGGCTATTGATCTTCAGACCAGCCACGCTTACCGCAGAGGCGGCGGTGGGGTCATCGCCCTGGTACAGGGCCAGGTCAATGTCGCTGGGGTGAGCTACCGGGTGCTGCCAGTCCTTGTCGTAGAAGGTTGAAGCGTTGCCATCAAACATGTTGGAGGCCGGGTTGCTGGCGTAAGCAGCCGGGGCGGACACCAGCTGCTGGTCGCCCCTGTAGTCCTTAACCGGGTTGCCCGGTGCCGGGGCGGGAGTATCGCCGTCGGTGGCGTTACCACACAGAACGCGAGCGTCAGCCCAGTTAGCGTGGTCATTGCCGTTACCGTTGCCGCCGTCGCCCACAATCAAGCGAATCAGCTTCATGCCGGTGACGTCGCCGGAAACCTCCTGAGGAGTGTTACTACCGGTGATCACGCCGGTCTGCGGTACCACATCAACCCAGTTAGTGCCGTCGGTGGTGCCTACCACACGGAAGGTAACCGAGCCGCTCTGACCATCTTGCACACCCACGGTGGCCTTGAAAGCCTTGCACTTACCGCTGAGCTCGAAGCCCACATCGGCAGGAGAGTGGGTACCTAGACCCTTGGTGTACTGCTTGCCGCCCATCACGATTGGGCCGCCGTCACCCTTTTGGTTTTCACCAACCTCACTGTCACGCTCAACCGGCCCCCAACCGTTGGAGTTGTACTTGGGGCTGAAAGGCAGGTCAGAGAGGTAGTTGACAGCGTCAGGTTTCACTGAGCCCAGAACTGCTACGTTGGTGTCACCGCTAGCGCTGCGGGCGCTACCAGCGATCTTGTAGGTGGCCGTGTGTACCACGTTAGCGGTGGAGCCGCCCGCACCCTGGGGAACCTTGACGGTCCAGGTGGTGGTGAAAGTGGCGCCCTTGGCTAGCTTGGCGGTGGTGGCCGGGGTGTCAGCAGTGGCGCTCCAGCCGCTAGGCAGGGTCAGCTTGCTGGTCACATCGGTGATTTCGCTGGGTTCGTTGTTCACCAGGGAGCTGGTCATGTGGAAGGTGGAGCCTTCAATGGCCGTCTCGTTGGTGTCAATTGAGGCAGCGGCACACGCGGGCATATCCGTGGTGGTACCCAGGTCCTCTACGCGGAAGTTGTCGAGCGTAAAGTCGTTGCCGTCCTGGCCACCCTGGGTGTTGTACAGACCCACCCAGTAGGAGCCACAGCCACCCACGTTAAGTTCCTGTACATAGTGAGTGGGGCTGGTGGCCACCGGCATCACCGTGGAGTACAGGTAGTTAGCGTTTAGTCCGTTGGCGCCTTGGGCGTCATAGGCGGTAACCCAGTAGTAGGAGCCGCTGAGCGCGTTTTCGTAGTCATACGAAATGCGGTAGCGGTGTCCGGCCTTGAAGTTTACGGTCTGGGGCACGGTGCGGTAGACCAGTCCCCCATTTTCTTCGTGGCTCTTTAGGGACCAGTGTCCGGCGACGGCGTCGTCGGTGGCCTTCTTGGAACCGTCCGGTAGGGTGCCGCCCTTTTGGGTGTAGGGGCCGTTGAGGGAGGCCAGTACCGTACGCGGGTCGGTGATTTCGCCGGCGTCGCCCTTAACGAAGGGGCCCCAACCTTCGGGGACATTTTCAAAGTCCTCAAAGGCGATGGTAACCGGCTTGTCACGGGTGGCGCCCAGATCATCGTTGCGCTGCTGGCTGGCGGCGCTGGTGACGCCTTCACCTGAAGCAGACACGCTAACCTGGCGGGTCTTGCCGTCCTTGACCTGTACCCAAGCGCTGCCCTGGTAGGTGCCGGCATTGAGGGTCATTTCTTGGCTGATGGAGGAGTTGCCCTTACCCAGCTGGGCGATCGGGTCACCGTGAGCGTCGTGAGGGGCGGTTACCTGACCGGTGGTCTGGTAGCCCTTGAAGCTACCGGAGTTGAAGCCGGGGTCCACAAACACAGTTCCGGCGCCCCACTTGGGGGTGGCGGCGGCTGCGGGAGCCTTGGCAGGAGCCAGCACAAAGGCGGTGTGGTCACGCTCAGCGGCCGGCACGGTTGCATACACGGACTCAGGAATGGTTACCTTGCCGCCTTCTACCGCCACGTCAGTTACCTTTACGCGGCCCTTGTCGGTGAGGCGGTAGACGCTCAAAGAGCCCACGTTCTGGTAGGACTTGGTTAGGGTCCAGGTGGTGGCGGTGCCAGCGGGGTTGTAGTAGTACAGACGTGGCGCGCCGCCCTTAGCGCCATTGTCGATCCAGGGCAGCAGGTAGCTGTCGCCCTTAAGCACGGTGGCGCCGTCGTAAACAAACTGGCGGCTAGCGGACATGTCAGCCTTGATGGCCCCGGCAACCTGAGTGGCCGGAGTCTGGTTGGTCACTGCCGTAGCACCCGAGGCCACAGTGCCGTTAGCGAAGGTGTAGGTGTAGACGGTCTTGCCGTTTTCACCTTTAGCGCTTTCCTGACGCATAATGCGCGAGTTCTGTAGGAACTTAACCGGCAGGTTGTTGGCCCAAATGTTGCGGTAGAAGGCGCTCTGGTCTTGGTGGCCAGTCCAGCCCTCGAACTCCACAATCTGGGGGTAGCCCAAAACTACGTTGGGGTTCCAGTTGTCCTTGTTGGAGTTGTCTACAAAGCGGATCACGTCAGAGTTCAAACCCTTGTTGGTGGCGCCGCCGTAGTTTTCATCATTGGACCAGTGTGACCAGGTGGAGTAACGCTCAAAGCGGTCAGCCCACTCTGAACCCATCTCCCAGCCCATCTTGTTTAGCTCGCGACCCAGGCGCTCAGCTTGCCAGCCCGAACCGTAGTAAACGTCAATGTAGATCCAGCGGAAGTTGGGGTAGGTGGCCAGCGGGAACTGGTTACGCAGATCCTGGAAACGCTTAATTACCGCGCCGCTACCTAGATCAGCGCGCTGATCAACGTAGTAGGACTGGTTTAGCCAGTTCCAGCCGCGCCCGCCAGTGAAGGGCAGGGAACCGAAAGAGTTGGCTTCGGGGTAGGCCTCAGTGGTGTTGACGTGGACGCCGTAAATCGCATTGGAGTTGGCGGTGGTGTTAAACAGGGTGGCAAAGTCCTTGTCACCACCGGTGCGGGTGTTGATGTTGCCCGCATAGTCCATGTGTCCAGAGTCGTGGCCTTCAGAAGCGTAACCCTTGAGCATCACGCGCTGACCTAGGCCATCGGTGGCCAGGTTGACGCGCTTTACGTCGTCGGCTACCTGCAAGAAGGGGTGTGTGGCGGCCGAGCCGAAGTCAAAGGGAATATGGGTTACTACCCACTTGTGGTTGTCAGCTGCACCGGCCACCCAGGGGGTGATATCCGCATAGGCGACGGCGGCATCCTGCCAGTTCACCGTGCCCGAGGAGTTGGCGTCACCGGTGAACACCAAAGTGGTGTAGGGACGCTCTTCATCGCCGACGGCGTCGGTTGCTGCAGCTGAGCGGTAGGTCCACTGGCCGTTGGAGGCCAGCAGGGTCTTAGAACCATCCTGGTCAACTACCCGGCGCTTCCAGCGCGAACCGTCGTCAGCTTCCCAGCCGGTGGGGCGGTCATAGGTGGCGTTGGTTTCCATACCCACGGCCACCTTAGAGGTGTTAACCATCAGGTAGGTACTGGGGGCGTCAGCGTCGCTGACCGGGGTGGACTCGCTTAGGCTCTCAATAGTGTCAGCCACGCCAGCGTATTTGTTCTTAGCGCTAGCGCCACGCGAAACCAGGGTGATACCGGCAGCGTAGGCGCCGCCATCTTTAGCGCTAACCGATACCAGGCCATGGCCGGGAATCTCGACGGTGTGGGCGCCGCCGGTGAGCTCAGTGATACGGAAGGTTAGGGTGGGACGCTTGGCACCAGTTGTGCCCTGGGCCTTTGAAGTAATTTCCTTTACTTCAATTTCGGCTTTCATGGTGACGTCAGTGTCATTGAAGTCAACCGTGTAGGCCACCTTGGTGTTGGATTCTTTAACTGCCTGCACCGACTTGACGGTGTAAGCCTGATTGTCAATCAGTACTGAATCGAGGACCTGGGTGCGGCCGCCAACTTTATTGCCCGCGAAGGTGTAGCCAAGTACCTGAGGGAAGGCGTTGGATACAGTCGCAGTCAAGTTACCGGCGCTGATGGTCTCCGGAGCACTAATGACACCAGAAGTTTCCGGAGTTACTGCACCAGCAGCAGCCCCCGGAAGGGATAGGGCGACAACCCCTAGCAATGCTAGGGAGCGTCGGTGGAGGTGTCTTACCTTCATCGTGTAGGGCTCCTTTGCCTAGACGTGGTTGCCACAATTCTGTCCTTTTACAACAAAAAGCGTCAAGTCTGAGCAGAACCGAACAACATAAGTTGCAATCAAACAGTTACAAATCCGATTTGAGCTGATAATTTAACTAGCGTCTATTGCGCGCATTTGTTCGTTTATCGTAAAGACTGTTTTGCGCACAAACCGAAAAGCTTGGGGTAGTCCATGTACCACAGCTTCATTGCCGCCTGTACATGGGAACACCGCCGCCAGTGAGCAACACGCACTATAGCCAGGGTGATGAGCTAGCTATAACGGAACACTCGCAGTAGCGGCGGTGCGGCGATAGATTACCTTGGTTTTTACTAGTAATTCCAGTACCTAAACCTCATTTTTTACACTTTCTTTTAGGCCAAAAGTGTTTCTGCAGGCCAGCAAGTTACAAGTAGTCGTAAATCACTTTAAGTGTGTGTCAGTTAACTAAAAACGGCGCCGAGTGGGCCTAAACCCACCCAGCGCCGTCGAATCAGTTAAAAGCGCAGGTCACTCCGCACTGGCGGCGCTAGCAGCCGAACCGGCCACAGTCGCACCGGGAATCAGCGTCAGACCACCCTCGGCGACATCAACCGTAACCTGCTGGCCGTCAGCAACCTGGCCGGCCAAGATCAGGCGGGCCAAGCGGTCACCAATCTCACGCTGCACCAGGCGACGCAGCGGGCGAGCCCCGTAAGCCGGGTCGTAGCCCTCGTCAGCCAGCCAAGTGCGGGCGGCGTCGGTAACATCCAGGCTGATGCGGCGGTCAGACAGGCGCTTGCTCATCTTGCTTAGCTGCAAGCCCACAATCTGGCCCAACTCATCCTTGCTCAGCGCATTAAAGATCAGCACATCGTCAAGGCGGTTGAGGAACTCAGGCTTGAAGGCGGCGCGCACCGTAGCCATAACGTTCTCGCGCTTTTCCTCCTGGCTCAGCGCCGGGTCTACCAGGAACTGGCTACCCAGGTTGGAGGTCAGGATCAAGATGACGTTACGGAAGTCCACCGTGCGTCCCTGGCCGTCAGTTAGGCGACCGTCGTCGAGCACCTGCAGCAAGATGTCAAAGACCTCAGGGTGGGCCTTTTCCACCTCATCTAGCAGCACCACAGAGTAGGGGCGACGACGCACCGCCTCGGTCAGCTGACCGCCCTCTTCGTAGCCTACGTACCCGGGAGGGGCACCCACTAGGCGCGAAACCGAGTGCTTCTCGGAGTATTCGCTCATGTCGATACGCACAATGGCGTGCTCGTCATCGAAGAGGAACTCAGCCAGGGCCTTGGCCAGCTCGGTCTTACCTACACCGGTGGGGCCTAGGAACATGAAGGAACCGGTGGGGCGGTCAGGGTCAGAAACCCCGGCGCGCGAGCGGCGCACGGCGTCGGCCACAGCCGCAACCGCGTCCTTCTGGCCGATTAGGCGCGAGCCTACCTGCTCTTCCATGTGCAGCAGCTTTTCGCTTTCGCCCTGCATTAGCTTGCCTACCGGAATGCCGGTCCAAGAAGAGATAACCTCAGCGATCTCCTCAGGGCCAACCTTCTCAGCGATCATCGGCTCGCCAGCGTCAGGCTGGTTCTGTTCACTGGCCTCAGCCTCAGCGATTTGACGCTGCAAGCTGGGCATTTCGCCGTAGCGGATGCGCCCGGCGGCCTCAAAGTCACCTTCACGTTCAGCCAGTTCGGCGCGGGTGCGCAGCTCATCTAGCTGGGCGCGCAGCTCACCGATGCGGTTGTGACCAGCCTTTTGGGCTTCCCAGCGGGCGTTTAGGGCGCTGAGTTCTTCGTTTAGGTCAGCCAGGCGGGCACGCAAGGCAGCCAGGCGCTCTGCCGCGCCGGCGTCGGCCTCATCTTCCTTGGCGCTGGAATCAGCCAGGTAGGCTTCTTCCATCTTTAGGCGGTCTACGCGACGGCGTAGCTCGTCAATTTCCACCGGGGAAGAGTCCAGCTCCATGCGCAGGCGGGAAGCAGCCTCATCAACCAGGTCAATGGCCTTGTCGGGTAGCTGACGGCCGGTGATGTAGCGGTCTGACAGGCTGGCGGCAGCCACCAGGGCACCGTCGGAGATGGTCACGTGGTGGTGCGCCTCGTACTTGGGGGCGATACCACGCAAGATGGCCACGGTGTCAGCCACGGAGGGCTCACCCACATAAACCTGCTGGAAGCGGCGCTCTAGAGCCGGGTCTTTCTCAATGTTTTCGCGGTATTCGTCCAGCGTGGTGGCACCCACCATGCGTAGTTCACCGCGCGCCAGCATGGGCTTGAGCATGTTGCCGGCGTCCATAGCCCCTTCGGAGCCACCGCCTGCGCCCACCATGGTGTGTAGCTCATCGATGAAGGTGACTACCTCGCCGTCAGAGTTCTTGATCTCGTTGAGCACGGCCTTTAGGCGCTCTTCGAACTCGCCACGATATTTGGCGCCAGCCACCATGGAAGATAGGTCCAGGGCGATTAGGCGCTTGTTGCGCAGCGATTCGGGCACGTCACCGGCCACAATACGCTGGGCCAGGCCTTCTACCACGGCGGTTTTACCTACGCCAGGTTCACCGATTAGCACCGGGTTGTTCTTGGTGCGTCGTGATAGTACCTGCACCACGCGGCGGATTTCGCTGTCGCGGCCGATTACCGGGTCTAGCTTGCCGGCGCGGGCGGCCTCGGTTAGGTCAGTGCCGTATTTCTTCAGGGCCTCGAAGGTGCCTTCAGGGTTGGCGCTGGTTACGCGCTGTCCGCCACGCACGGTGGGTAGGATTTCGCGCAGGGCCTGGGCGGTGGCGCCAGCGTCACGCAGGGCGCGCGCGGCGGCGTCGTCGCCTTCAGCGATGGCGATTAGTATGTGCTCGGTAGAGATGTACTCGTCAGTTAGTTCTTTGGCGAGTTTGTCGGCCTTTTCCAGGGCGGCTAGGAAGCCGCGTGAGGGGTTAGGCTCCACTACAGAGCTGCCTGCCGAGGAGGGCAGGGAGGATAGTGCCGTGCGGGTGGCGGCCCCTACGTTCTTTAGGGTCTGCGGGCTTAGTGCGTTTAGTAGCCCGACGGCGACGCCGCCCTCTTGGCTTAGTAGCTCACCAAGTAGGTGGAGTGCCTCCACCTGGGGGTTGCCAGCAGCTGCGGCGGCCTGCACAGCCCCCGATATGGCTTCTTGGGATTTGGTTGTGTAGTTGGTGTCCACGGTTCTCCTTGAATTTAAGTAGTTATAGCAACGCGGTCAGTCTCACTTTTAGCTGTATGAGCTGGTGGAACCGACGGCGTCACGTTCCGGTGAGTACAACTTCCACAGACTTGAGTCTATTCCACTCAAGTTTATTTTTCTTGGGTGACACCAATCACTTACCTTCGATATGTGGCTATTTGGGACTAAGGGCTAGACTCGCTGCTGATAGTTCCCTATACGTAAGGAGAAACGCATGGGTATCGCAGATTTCGCCAAGCAGGCCGAAGAACTAGCCGACAAGGCTAAGGAGGCCGCCAAGAACGTAGACGCCGACCAGGTTGCTGAGACCGCCCACGACCTAGCCGACAAGGCTAAGGGCACCGCCGGTGGCAAGTTCGACTCTGCCATCGAGACCGCTGAGGGCCTAACCGACAAGGCTGCCGACGCGCTCAAGAACCTCAAGTGATCTAAAGTCGCGCTTATCGCAGGGGAGTTGCCAGCAGGCAGCTCCCCTGACGTTTTATATTTGGGCTATGACTTTTGCGTCTCGCAATACTTTGACCCTCGCGCTCGGGCATGGTGCCCGGGCGGCCTCCCGTCTGCGTGGCAGCGGTGGTAGCGCCTTCCCCGGCCTAGTTATGGAGAAGGCAGACCCGCATTTTATGGCTCGCGCCTTGGCTCCCCTGCCCTATGGGGTGGTGCTGGTTAGTGGCACTAATGGCAAAACCACCACTACGCGCATGGTGGTTGAGTTGCTGCGCGGCCAGGGCCTGAAGGTATTCACCAACCCCACCGGCTCAAACTTCACTCGTGGCGTAGTGGCCGCCCTGCTGGGGGCCATGCCGTTAAATGGCCGCCTTGACGCCGACGTCGCCGTACTGGAGCTGGACGAAGCCCACGCCACCCATTTCGTGCGCACCGTCAAGCCGCGCGCCACCCTGCTGCTAAACGTCATGCGCGACCAGCTAGACCGCTTTGGGGAGATCGACTACACCGCTTCCCTGCTGCACAAGGTTGCCCGCGCCACCACCGGCACTGTGGTACTAAACGCGGACGACCCGCGCCTGGCTGCCCCCAGTTTCCGTGCCGATCTGCGCGCTGATGTGCGTGGCTTTGCGGTCAGCCCCCAGCTGCGTAGCGTTTTTCTTTCCGACGACGAACTGCACGACTCCCTCGACGGCTGCACCCTGGGCCAGCCTAAAAAGGACACTGAGACCACGCCGGCCACCGAATCCGAGCCGGCCGCCCAGCCAGAGCCGGCAGAGCAGCCCGCCCAGCCAGAGCCAGCCGCCCAGCCAGAGCCGACAGAGCAGGCCGCCCAGCCGCTAGAAATTGTGGCCACACTAGAAGAAATGGTTGGCCGCCACGCGGTAATCGACCTGTCCGGACACCGTCACGAAGTAGACTTTGCCATTCCCGGCGCCCACAACATCCTCAACGCCACCGCCGCTATGGGCCTAGTTAAGGAGCTACTGGGCGAGCGCACCGATGAGCAGGCCTTGGCTGCCAGCGCCGCCAAGGTCACCGCCGCTTTCGGGCGCGGCGAGCTACTGAGCATTGACGGCCAAGAAGTTGAGCTGGGCCTAGTCAAAAACCCCGCCGGTTTCCGCATGAGCCTACTTAGCGCCGCTGCCGTACGCTCCCAGCAGCCCCCACTGATCATGATCGCCATCAACGACCAGTACGCTGACGGGCGCGACATGTCCTGGCTGTGGGATGTGGACTTCACCCCGCTTAAGCAGGCGGGCGTGAGTGTCGTTACCGGCGTGCGGGCCACGGACATGGCGCTGCGACTGAGCTACGACGACGTCGCCGTCGGCAAAATTGAAGCTAACCTCAGCCAGGCGCTAGCCCAGCTGGTCAAGCTTTCACGCGAGCAGCACCGGCCTATCCGCATTTTGAGCACCTATACCGCCATGTTGGAACTGCGTTCCCTGCTGGCAAGTTACACCGACGTGGAGGAGGTCCTATGAGCGCCATCAAAGTTTTGCAGCTCTACCCGCGCGACATGAGTATTTATGGCGATCGCGGCAACACCCTGACCCTAACCAAGCGTTTGGGCTGGCACGGCTATGAGGTGGAGCTACTTTCACATAACCCCGGCGATCAACTGCCTGAGCAGGTAGATATTTTGGTTGGCGGCGGCGGCCAGGATTCGGCGCAAGAGCGCATCCAGGACGACCTACAAAAGGTGGCCCCACAGCTGCGCGCCTGGGCCAGTGACGGCGTGCCCATGCTGGTGATCTGCGGCTTGTATCAGCTGTTTGGGCATGAGTTCCGCACTGTGGGCGGGGAGATTATCCCGGGTATTGGCGTACTTGATACACATACCGTGGGTGGACCTAAGCGCCTGATCGGCAATCTTACGGTTGAAACTGATGACTTCGGTAAGGTGGTGGGCTACGAAAACCATTCGGGTCTGACCACTTTGGGTAGCCAGGCACGTCCGCTGGGGCGCGTAAGTGGCGAGTGGGGTAATAACGGCACTGACGGCACTGAGGGCGCGCGCGCCCATAACGTGATCGGCACTTATCTGCACGGCAGTGTGCTACCTAAGAACCCTCGCCTAGCTGATTGGCTGCTGGCCCGCGCGGTTGAACACGCAGGTCAGACCTGGCACCCGGCCGAGTTGGATGATTCACTAGCTATAGCTGCCGCCAAGGTGGCTATGAGCCGTCCCCGGTAGAGGTTTACAAATGCCAGTTCCCAATTTCATTACTGAGTTACGTTCCAGCGTGGGCCACCGTCCCCTGTGGCTGCCGGGCGTATGTGCGGTTATTTTCGACGACGCCGGCAGGGTGCTGCTGGGCCAGCGTGCAGACAATGGTTTGTGGGCTGAGATTCGTGGTATCCCTGAGCCGGGTGAGCAGCCGGTGGCCGCGCTTAAGCGCGAGGCGCTGGAGGAGGCTGCTCTGGAGATCGAGGTTGATGAAGTGTTTTTGATTGATGCTTCTGACCTGGTCACCTACCCCAACGGGGATCAGGCCAGCTACATGAATCTGTGTTTCATTGCCCATGCAGTCAGTGCCGAGGCGGCGGCTGGAGCCCATATCAATGATGATGAATCAGTGGATATGGGTTGGTTTGAGGTTGATGATCTGCCTTCACCGCTAGCCCCTAGCGCTAGACAGCGTCTAGAGCTAGCTCGGCGTTACCTAGCCGATCCGCAGCGCCGCACCTTCCTAGGCGAATAGCACAAACAGCGCGCCTCAAAAGCGGCGCACAGGCCTGCTCCCTTTACGCACCCCTGGCCAAACCGGCACCGACTCCCAAAGCGGCGCGCACCATAGAAATTAGCAAACGCTAACTAAGGTGGCCCCAAGGCTAATGCCTTGGGGCCACATCTTTATCTGGGCAGCACTGTTTACCTGGTATTTCATTTTAGTTCACAGCCCCCGTGTTCATCTCATATCCGGCTACTTACTTAGTGTCACATAAGTTTGCACACACATAATTTCCCATACTACCCAAAGCTTATTTATCCCTGTGGTTAACTGCTTTAGCTGCGGTTTACTTGATCCTCATTATTTACAGAAAACACCCCCGTATTAGGTATAACTATGCACACTAATTTACCATTACGCTCAAAGTGATCAGACCTCTATGCGTCCAGGCGGTTTTGTATCCTATTCGATAAGGCGCATGACTTTCGTAGAAGCCGCACAAAATTAATGGCTCAAACTTGGAGCATATGGTGCGATTGCAGACTCGGAACAAGCGGCTACCACCTTTGGTTGACTAATCATTTAGAGCGCCAAGACTGCTATAAGGCACGCACTTATTAGCTGTGCCTGGAATATGGGTAGGAATATCCTGAATAAATCTTGATTTAGTTCGGGAAATCCAGTAGATATCACCTCTTTATCCCATATTTTCAGCCCCCCACACCTTACTTGGCATAAATGTAGCTGTAAACAAGTACCGCAAGTGTCTCTACCGTCTGGAGCGAACATGAATAAGGGAGCAGAATCTCTAAGTTCAGGAAATCAGCCTGTTAGCAAGTCGCACCAACATAAGGTAAAAAAGGCGTGGCGACTGCGCCAGCTGTGGCGCAAGCTAGATTCAGAAGATGCGTCACTAGTAAGTACCAATCGCCTAGTGGCTCTACTTAAGACCCAGCCCCAAGACGCTAGCATCTGCATCGATTGGAGCGGTAAGGGCGACGGAAGCGTCAATGTCATATTGGAAGCAGTGGGGGTTGACGACAGTTTTGACCGCGACCTGGAGTGGGCCTGTCGCGGCGCCCAAGTGTGGGAACCTATCGAGGCCTATCAACCTACCTGCCCAGATCAGGTGTATGAGGTTTTCGGCGCACTACCTGGTCACCTAGAAAACGTTGAAGACATCCTCAGCCCCGCCAAGCCTGAGGTTATGCTGCCCGGGCGGCGTAAGCCCACCTGGCCCTTGCCTCGCAGCTCAAACTCGCAAATGCTTATGGAAACCCTCAATGAAGTGGGTGGCTACCTACGTGTGCGGCTAGGTAAGGCCGAGGAAATTGAATGTGAGATGGCTGAAGAGGCCTTCACCAGCACCGAAAAGCTAATGGCGGGCAGCGACGTCGATTTTTACCTGGGCACCCCCATGCGCCTGAGGGTTTTTATGGGCGCAGACAGCTCCCAGGGATTCCCCTCCCGGCTATGGATCGCACTATGCAGCTGGGCAGTAGGCATCCGCTACGAACAAATCACCAACCACGCCGAAGCTGAAAAACTGTGGTGCAGCCAGGAAGCACTTGCGGGAGCAGCCCAACCGGAGGGGCTAGTTAAGGTATTTGCGCGCCTACCTGTAGCAGATATGCAAGCCAGGATCATTGGTCTGCCTGCAGTGGAGCAGGACCCCGCCGTCGTACCCCTATCTGACCACACGCAGGTACGCGAAGAAGCAGGCGGGATGCGCCTGGGCACGGCCACCACCACTACCGGGGACGCCGCTGACGTCTACCTGAACCAAGAAGGCGCCTTGCAGCACGTGCAGGTTGTGGGGGCTTCGGGCGCCGGCAAGTCTACTCTGGCTGCCGCCATGGTGCATTCACTGGTGGCCCAGGGACGCGGGGGCATTGTGCTAGACCCACACGGGCAGCTGGTGCAGCGTATTGCGGATGAACTGCCCGCCGAGGCTTTGGAACGCTGTCTGTTTATTGACTACGCGGATCTGAGCCACCCAGTACCTATCAACCTGTTTCACTGCGGCGACTTTGATATGGCATGTAGCAAAGTCATTGAGATAATGTATCTCACTTTTGACCCAACCAAGCAGGGCATTGTGGGCCCGCGTTTTGAGCGGATTATCCATCAGCTAGCCGAGCTTCTAAACCACATCTATGGCCCTGACTTGCCGCTTACCCTAATCCCCCAGTTGCTGCTAGATAAGAAGGCGCTGGAGGAGCTGGCCAGGGCTGTCTCAAACATGAGCCCCGAGCTGACGCGCAGCGTTATGACTGAGCTTGTCACTAACCGCTCCTCCGAATACGGTGACCTTATCTCCTGGGTGAGCTCTAAGTTTGAGCGCATGCTAAACTCGCAGGCTCTACGCTCCGCTCTGGAAACTGGCGCCGACGCACTGGATTTAAACGAGGCTATGGCCTCCAACAAGATTGTGTTGGTTAACTTGGCCTCACCCAAGATTGGTAGCTTCGCCGCACAAATGCTGGGCATGATGTGGCTGGCTAAGCTGGCCCTGGCAGTACCTAACCGCAAGGATGATTACCTGCCTTTCCACGTGGTGGTTGATGAAGCCCACCTTTTTCAAGAATCCCTACTTAGCCAGATGCTGGCGGAGGGGCGCAAGTTTGGGATTGCTTTGACGCTGCTACACCAGCATATGCAACAGCTGTCTATGAGCTTACTTGAGGCTTTGCGCGGCAATGCCTCCTCAGTGATTGCGTTCAGGACCTCAGTTCGTGACGCCCCGGAGGTTGATGAGCGTTTGGGGGTGTGGCCGGGCGGTTCTTTGAGCCGGCTACCTAACTTGAGCGCTGCGGCAACGCTGGCCACCCGCTATGGCCAGACCCAGCCTTTCACTTTGAAGGTTGACCACAATGAGCAGGTACGCGCCGGGGTTATTAACGGCCACCCGGTGGTGCACGCGTTTGACCAGGTTTTGAGCCGCTCACACAAGCAGCTGGTGCAGCCGTTTACCTTTGTTGTCCCCAAGCAGATGAACAATGTTCGCGCCCTAACTGAGCAGCTGCAGGAGATCAACAAGAAGGCAGGTTTACAGGACGACGAGGCTTACACTTCCACCAAGCCTAACCCCACCTTCATGGAAGAGTGGATCGCCAGGCGCAAGAAGCTGACCAACACGGACACCGAGGACTCTGACTAGGGCCATTCACGCAGCTTCCCTCACTGGGGGCTTGGCTATAGCGCCAGGCCCCCAGTTCCACTCAGTTCAACCTATGCAGCCCGGCGCAAGCCGACGCAGCCCGGTCCAGCCCAGCACAACCTGGTTCACTCTGGCGCAGCCCGGTCCAGCCCAGCACAACCCGGCACGGTCTGGTCCAGCCCGGCGCAACCCGGTTCACTCTGGCGCAATGACCCAACTTGGCCTTGCCTGCATGTAAATGCAATAAGGCCTTGCATATAACTTATGTTTGGCATTAAGTTGCTTTCCGTAAGTGGTGCGCAACACTGCCACCACCCCTGAGTACGCAGCTCACGGGTGGTGTTTGCGCGCCTACATCCTCGACACGTAAAAGCGCTTGGTAGCTGGTGAACGCTGCGCCGTTCATTGACAGCGTTTGTCTTTAAGTTGCTGTAGCTATTTTTGAAGCGCTTTTTAACTGGTGATAAGGCATGGAAGAACAAAAAACTGCGCTTGGCCCTGGTTGGTGCGCTGGTAGTTATTTTGGTGTTGGTTGGAGCTTTAGTTTGGGCTTTAACTGACGACGACGCCGTTAAGGCTGCTTCTGGGGCTGAAACTCCCGGCACTGAAATTAGTGGTTCTAGCCAGGCGGGACCTAACCAGACAGGGTCTAACCAAGCAGGATCTAACCAGGCGGGGCGCAGCGATGCTAGTTCTGGAAGTACTTCTTCAACTGCAGGCAGTCAGGCTTCAGGCAACAACGGGAAAGTAAACACCTGGGGTTCGGTGTGTGGCTTGGCAGGCACCGAGCTTAAGCCCACAGTCCAGGTGAACTTACCTGCCATGCGCACCAAGGTGTTTGTTGATAGCACCTACTACTACAACAACTTGGTTGGCCCGGGTAAGCGTGCTGACGGTGATGTGCCTACCTGCTACGCCCACAGCAGCGAGGGCGCCATCCTAGCCGCCGCTAACTTACAGATATTGCTTGGGGCTGGTAAAAAACTGGTCGAGGTTATTAAAACTCTTACCGATGAAAACGACGCTCAACAAACAGTTTTAAAAGATGCACAACAAGACGGAGATTCTGAGGCCACTTCAGTTAAAATCATTGGTTACAGCATTCAGGTAATTGATGAAAGCAACGTAGTTGTGAATCTGGCTTTCACTAGTCCTGATGGCTTCGGAGGGCTTTACAAGAACACTTTTAAAATGACTTGGAAAGGCGACTGGAAAGCTGTAATCCCAGCAGATGGCGAGTCTGAAATTGAAGAGATTTCTTCTATAACCGATGCTGGCATGGTTTCATGGATCCTTTAATGTTTTCCCCGCTCACGCGGGGATGAGCTCTGCACTATCAGCCAGTGATTTAACTGATTGCTAACTAGTGGGGCCCGGCACTGCCGGACC